>Ga0315547_1000005_pt1 | contig 376282 bp, 342 predicted proteins | sample SalMarSW160240MG_2_FD_202542 | JGI IMG/M metagenome (GOLD analysis project Ga0315547, IMG submission 202542) | Salt marsh sediment microbial communities from the Plum Island Ecosystem LTER, Massachusetts, United States - Salt Marsh Sediment SW1601-240 ... | reverse complement strand
TACGCTCTTTAGACCACCACTCTTCCGGAGGGACAGACATCTGACAGGTGGACATACCAAAAGATGTCACCTTTTCCAGCGAAATTAAAGGATCTGCTCCACTTATTGCTACTCCTATAGGCATAATCTTACGTTTCATATCCACATCCTTTCTTGTCAGTAGAGTAACATATCACGTATTACATTTCTCTTAAGAATCAAATATCTTTCCCGGGTTGAGGATATTGTGAGGGTCGAAGACCTCCTTTATCCCCTGCATAAGCTCTATTTGTGCCTGGTTTACTACCAGAGGGAGATATTCTTTCTTGGCCAGACCAATTCCATGTTCACCAGAGATTAGTCCGCCTAAAGAAATAGTTAATTCAAAAAGTTTTTGCACAGCCTCGGATTTGACCTTTTCCCAGGTAGTATCTTCTATATTCCCTTTTAGAATATAGACATGTATATTTCCGTCTCCCAGATGACCAAATTTAGCAAAAGAGACAGAATATTTTCGGGAGAGGGAGTCTATTCCTTTTATAAGGGATAATACCTTGGTGCGGGGAACTACTACGTCGTTACCCACCATTTTAGGGTTAAAATGGACTAAAGCCTCATGAATTGATTGTCTTGCCTGCCAGATTCTATCCCGATTTGGTCTATCTTCAGCCACAAATACATCTAGGGCTCCCCTGTCCAGGCAGATTTCTCCGATAGACTGATACATACTTTCTACTTCCTCTTTCTTATTTCCATCTAACCCTATCCAGAGATGTACTTTTGCTTCACTAAATGGCAACTCCTTTTGCAAGAATTTTTCACAGGCATTGATAGTCAATCTGTCCATAAGCTCAATGGTGGTAGGAAGTAATCGGTTACTGATTATTTCCAGGGCACACCCACAGAGACCACCCAAGTCATCAAAAGGGACAATAAGATCGACCTTTATTTTCGGTGAAGGAACAAGCTTCATAGTAATTTCAGTAATAACAGCCAGAGTTCCTTCCGAGCCGAGTAGAAGATCTATTAACTGACTATTAGTTGCATTCTTAAGGATTTTTCCACCGGCCCTTAGGGTCTTACCGGTGGGAAGTACTGCCTCTAGGCCACAGATATAGTTTTTGGTTATTCCATATTTTACAGCATTAGCTCCTCCGGCTGATTCAGCTACATTGCCCCCTATAGTGCAACTATCAAGGCTAGCCGGATTAACCGGATAAAAAAGTCCATATTTCTCTACCTGCCTCCGAAGCTCACCATTAGTTACTCCCGGCTCAAGAACAGCCATCATATTCTCTTTATCGAGCTCTAATATTTTGTTCATTCTTTCTAGTGAAAGGAGGATCCCTCCGTATAAGGGAACGGCTCCGCCACTTAAACCTGTTCCTCCTCCCCGAGGGGTTATTGGTATTCTCTCCCTGTTGGCTAAAATCAATACATCCCTTACCTGGTTTCTGTTGTTTGGTTTAACCACTATCTCAGGCATATATTTTGCTAGATTTAGGGTCTCATCATGAGAATATGGTTCTTTTTCTTCATCTTTAGTTAATACATTCTTCTCTCCTACTATTTGCCTCAATCTTGTTATTATGCTCATATCGACTTTCTTATAATGCATAAGTTAGGTCCTTTCTGAATTAATGTATCCTCATTATACCAATCTGGCTTGAAAAGACAATACAATAGAAGCGAAGAACTATAATTCAGCATTTTGTTCATTGTTTGCTGTTCATACCCCCTCACCTTAGTCCTCTCCCCTCAGGGGAGAGGAGAGTGCTGTTTCTATCGATGAACTATGAACTACAAACTATGAACTGATTATGTTTGACTTTGTCCGGCTGAGAGATATAATATATTTGGCTGTGAATAAACCAGGCTAGAGAGCAAGCAAAGAAAATATGACCAGAACAAGGACTATTTTTTATTGTATTTTGGTTACTCTTTTTGCCACAGCAGGAGTTTTAGGAGGCTTCTTTATTTCTGACCTATACGATCTCCCCCATATTGACCTACTGGAGGAGTATCAGCCTAGTGGAATTACCAGAATGTATTCCAAGGAAGGTGAGGTTATGGCAGAGTTCTTCTTAGAAAGGCGGGAAGTCGTTTCTCTTTCTAGAATTCCTCTTCAGATGCAAAGAGCATTTATTGCTATGGAGGATCACAGATTCTACCAACACCGAGGACTGGATTTTAAACGTCTATTCAAGGCTATCTGGATTGACATAATTGAGTGGAGAAGCTGGGATAGAGCCCAGGGGGCAAGCACTATTACTCAACAACTAGCCAGAAATCTCTTTCTGACCCATGAGAATACTCTTACTCGGAAAATAAAGGAGATGATTCTGGCCATTCAAATAGAAAGAGTATATAGCAAAGAAGAAATCTTGAAAATGCATCTTAATCAAATATTTTTTGGAGAAGGAGTATACGGTGTGGCTGAAGCAGCCTCTTTTTACCTGGGGAAAAAAGTAGAGGAGCTTAATCTAGCCGAGAGCGCATTTTTAGCTACTGTCCCTAGAAGTCCTGTCTATTATTCTCCTATTAAATATCCTGAGCATACCGAGAGCGGCAAAAAGACTATTCTAAAAAGGATGTATGACTTGGGATTTATCACTAAAGAGGAATGGGAAGAGGCGGAAAAAGAGCCTGTTAAAATAGTGGCCAATCGAGCCAAAAGGAGTGCCGCCAATATCCATTGGGCGCCCTATTTTGTAGAATGGATTCGTCAAAAAGTAGAGAATGAGTATGGCTATGATAGATTTTGGCGAGGAGGGTTAAGGGTCTATACTACTCTAGACTTGAATCTACAGAAGGCAGCCGAGGATAGTTTAATAGACTATCTAAAAGAAAACGACCACCAGGGAGCTTTAGTAGCTATGGATCCTCATACTGGTTTCATAGAAGCCCTGGTGGGAGGAAGGGATTTCTGGGAAAACCAATATAATAGAGCTATTCAGGCTAGTCGTCAAACCGGCTCTGCTTTTAAGCTTTTTACTTATACAGCAGCCATAGATACAGGAGAGTTTAATTCTGTCAGTCCTTTCTTTGATGCCCCTATTGCTTTTAAGAGAAGTAAGAAAGTAGGAAAGGGCGCAGAAATTAAGGAAGAGGGAGAATTTTGGTCTCCACAGAATTATGAGAAGTATTTCTGGGGTGAGGTCTATCTCTGGCAGATGTTTGCTCATTCTATAAATGTTTCCTCAGTTAAACTTCTGCAAGAGGTGGGAGTAGGAGAAGTAATCAATTATGCTCGCAAATTAGGCATTGATAGTCCCTTAAATCACGACCTTACTCTTACCCTGGGCACCTCAGGGATGACTCTCCTGGAGATAGTCAGGGGTTATGCTACCATAGCCAATTATGGAATAAAAGTCGAACCTATGTTTATACAAAAAATAGAAGACCGGGAAGGAAGGATTTTGAAGGAAAACTTTCCACAAGGAGAAACAGTTCTTTCTCCTCAGACTTCTTTCGTAATGATTGACTTATTGGAGAAGGCTATTGACTACGGGACAGGACGAAGAGTAAGATGGTTGGGTTTTGATAGACCTTGTGGAGGGAAGACGGGAACAGTGGGATGGCCCAGAGAAAAAGATACGGATAAGACAATTGACGCCTGGTTTATAGGCTTCACCCCTGACCTGGTAGCAGGGGTATGGGTAGGCAATGATGATGCCAGTCCCCTGGGAGAGAAAAAAACGGGAAGTGCAGTAGCTATTCCTATCTGGACAGAATTTATGAAAAAAGCTTTAGATAGTCAGCCGGTAAAAGATTTTTCCTCCCCTCCCGGGATAGTTTTTAAGAAAATAGACATTGAAACAGGACTTTTAGCTACTCCCAAATGTGAAAATGCCCTGTGGTTTGCCTTCCTGGAAGGAACAGCTCCAAAAGAATACTCTTCTTCCGAGCAACGAGCGACCAGCAACGAGCGACGAATTACAGTCCGGCCTGTTTTTTTAGATCAAGAGCAGCATCGGTTTTCTCCCAGGTAAACTCTTTTTCACTTCGGCCAAAATGACCATAGCAGGCAGTTTTTTTATAAATAGGACGTAAAAGGTCCAGTTTTTTGATTATGCCGCGGGGAGAAAGATCAAAATTATCTCTGACCACCTTTTTTATTTTAGATTCAGGGATTTTAGCTGTACCGAAACCATTTATCATAAGAGAGACCGGTTCATTTCTTCCTATAACATAGGCAAGTTGGATTTCGCACTTTTCTAGAATTCCTGCTGCCACTAGATTCTTGGCGATATAACGAGCCATATACGAGCCTGACCGATCAACTTTGGTAGGGTCTTTGCCGGAGAAACATCCCCCCCCATGAGAACCTACGCCTCCGTAAGTATCGGCAATTATCTTTCTTCCTGTCAGACCTGTATCTGCTTGAGGTCCACCTATTTTAAAAGATCCGGTGGGATTAATATAACATGCCATTTCTTCATTTACATATTGGGCAGGGATACAGTGCTTTATTACTTTTTCTATTATTTCATCTTCGATCTCCTCTACTTCTACCTCAGGGCTATGTTGAGTGGAGATTACCACTGCTTTTACCTTTTTGGGAGTACCATCTTCATATTCTACTGTGACCTGAGATTTTCCATCAGGACGAAGATAGGGCAAGATTTTCTTTTTTCTCAGCTCAGCCAATTGCCGGGTTAGTTTATGAGCTAAAACTATAGGTAAAGGCATAAACTCCGGGGTTTCCGTAGTAGCGTAGCCAAACATCATTCCTTGATCTCCTGCTCCGTCCCTATCTACACCAAGGGCAATATCAGGTGATTGCTCGTGAATAGAGGTAATTACTGCACAACTTTTATAGTCTAGCCCAAAAGCTGCCTGGGTGTATCCTATTTCTTTTATGGTTTGGCGAACTATACGCGGTATGTCTATATAGCAACTGGTAGTAATTTCTCCTGCTACAAAGACCAATCCCGTAGTAGTCAAGGTTTCACAAGCTACCCTTCCCTGGGAGTCCTTTTCTAAAATAGCGTCCAGAATAGCATCTGAAACCTGGTCGGCAATTTTATCTGGATGTCCTTCCGTTACTGATTCGGAAGTAAATAAATACTTTTCTTTTGCCATTGATAAAATCCTTTCTTCTACATACTAGTTTGGAATTGTGTCCGTTACGATTCCTCCTGTTATGGACAATTTTGGCGGGACGCGAGTAAAGTGAGTAATGATGCAGTTGTCCAAATAGGCTTTCTCTTCTACCAAAACATCATCCCAAAGGATACATTTTTGCAATCGGGCTTCTTTCTTGATAGTTACTCTGTCGCCAAGAGTTGTATATTTTCCTATTTTAACCTTTTCCTCTATACAGCAGTTATTTCCTATTACTACCGGGGGTTTTAGGCTGGCTGATTTTGAAATCTGGGTATTTTTCCCTATCCAAATCCCTTTTTTTATTTCTCTTCCTGAAATTTCAATTCCTGTTTTTCCTTTGAGGATATCTCTCTGTGCCTTCCTGTAGTCAGCCAGATTTCCCATGTCTATCCAATAGTCATCCATTAAATATCCATATATCGCTTCTCCTCTTTTGACCAGAGAAGGTAGAACCTGATGCCCTAAATCATATGGCTCACCAGCGGGGATACAAGAGAAAATATCTGGCTCAAAAATATATATACCAGCATTTATTTCATCGGAAAACGCATCTCCCCAACTTGGTTTCTCCACAAATTGAGTAATTTTTCCTTTCTTATTCCGCAATGCAACTCCGTATCTAAACTTCTCTTCTGTTTTTTTCAATACAACTGTAGCTAGAGCTGCTTTTTGTTTATGGAATTGTACAGCTTGATGGATATTAAAATCAGTAATTCCATCAGCGCTCACTACCAAGAAAGTATCCTTGAAGTAAGATTCCATTTTTTTTAATCCACCAGCAGTACCCATGAGACTATCTTCTTCCGAATACAACACCTGCATATCAAATTTTTCTCCATCTTTTACATAATCCTTTACCTGACTTCCCTGATGATAAAGATTGATTACTACCTCATTTATCTTAGATTTTCTCAGTAAATTCAAAGAATAAAATAAGGAAGGTTTGTTAATAACAGGAATCATAGATTTAGAGACTCTATAAGTAAGTGGTCTCAGGCGTGTCCCAAGTCCTGCTGCCAGAAGCATTGCCCGCAAGGCATCCTCCTAGAATTTCCTTAAATTGCTTCTTTTTCGACAATTTCCAGAATATTCTCCAGCGTTTCTGCCTCCAATAAAGACTGATGGTATTTTCTATGTCTCAGGAAACGAGAAACCGTAGCCAGAGCTTTTAGATAGTTCCCGGCTGCATCCTTAGGTGCGCCTAATATAAAAAAAAGATGAACCTGTTCTTTATCTAAAGCGTCAAAGTCAATACCTTTTTTGGAAATGCCGATTGCCCCTACTAGAGACTTGATTCCCGAAGAACGAGCATGAGGAATAGCTACATTGTAGCCGATTCCCGTACTTCCTAGTTCCTCCCTCTCCTTAATGACTTTAAGGAATTCTTTTTTATCTGTGAGCTTGCCTGTTTTTTCTAACAAACTGGTCAATTCTTCTAATACTTCTTCCTTTGTTCGAGCTTTTAGTTTTGGCTCAATAGCCTTTTTACTTAAGAAATCCTTTATGTACATAAGCATCTCCTTCTATAAGATATTTGAGGGGGAAAACATTCCCCCTCAACGGCCTTCGGCCTGCTCCCCCTGTTAAACCAAGAAATTATTGAAATTCCGATACTATAAAATGAGAATGTGTTACTTTAAATCTGCGGTTCGATTACAACGAAAGCACCATTTTCTTTTTTATAAGCCACGTTAATCTGATTAGTATTGCTATTCAAGAAAATGAAAAATCGGCTTCCCTCCATTTCTAGTTGCATCACTGCTTCATCCGCTGTCATTGGTTTAGCAATTTCTTTGCTGGTGTAAATCGTTTTATGCTCGGCACCGGAAGAAGCTGGAGAGGATGGACATGAAGTTCTTTTCCCTGCTAAGGTGTCTCGAGACCTATGAGATTTAATTTTTTCTTTGTGTTTTTTTGTCTGCCTATTTACCTTATGTATAGCTGCTTCTATGGAGTTATATAGATCAGAGTCTATTCCATTCCCATGAATGGTAACTCCATCTGCTATAACGCTTATCTCAGTGAGATAAGCGTCCTTTTCTGCTTTAATTGTTACCCGAATAGAGAGAATTCCACGGAAATATTTGTTTAAGCTACTGAGCTTCTTCTTAATATATCCATCAATTTGCTCAGTAATACAAATATGGCTCCCACTTATATCAATTTGCATTTTTTCACCGCGGACTAATCGCTAAAAAACCCGGCTGAATAATTATAAATAAGAGCCTTTTTATTCATCTCTTCTCAAATTTGCTATCTTTATTCAGCCGGGCAAATCTCGGGAACTACGCTTCCTAATCTATGCTTTGACTACATTAACCGCCTGCAAACCGCGGTCCGTTTTTTCTACATCAAAAGAAACCTTCTCTCCCTGTTCCAAGCTCTTAAATCCCTCCATGTTGACGTTGGAAAAATGAACAAAAACATCCTCGCCATTTTCTCGTTCAATAAACCCAAAACCTTTACGGTCATCAAACCATTTGACCGTTCCTTCTTCTGACATACTCTTTGCCTCCTTATCCTAACATTTGAGCTAAAAGCTCAGAAAATTATAACATATGCAAATAAATTTGTCAATTATCTGTTACGTAAATGGTGACATTTTAAATTTTAGCTAACATTATCACGTTAATTCAAGGTTTGAGGTGCTCGGGCCAGCGCAAAAACATAGACCTCTTTCACTCCTGCTTCCTTGAGCACTTTTGCTGCTTCCTTAATAGTTGTTCCTGTAGTATAGACATCATCCACTAGAAGTACATTTTTTGCTTGAAATCCATCTCTGTTTTTTACCGTAAAGGCTTCTCTTAGATTTCTTCTTCGCTCTTTTCTGTCCAGAGAGGTTTGGGTTATAGTCGCTTTTGTTCTTTTCAGGTTACCTTTGGTCAACCGAACTTGAAGATGCTTGGCTACTACCTTAGCTATAAGTTCAGCTTGATTGAATCCTCTTTCTCTCAATTTTTTTCGGTGTAGTGGAATTGGAACTACCAAATCGAGGCAAGGGAAGGAAAAATTAAGGCAATTAAAATAGCTTCTTATAATTTTTTCCAATGAGCGCATTATTCCTGTTTTTTTATTATATTTAAGAAGATGGATTACCTTTTTCATTACTCCTTCATAAAGAGTGGGAATAAAGGCCCTATTAAAATAGACATTTTGCCTGCGGCATTCTGGACAGAGAAAAGTAGGGATGCTTTTAAAGGTGGAAGGGAGAGGTCTACTGCATTTAGAGCAATAAGGGGCCTTCAGCCATTTTATTTTACTCCAGCAGTCTATGCAAACAAAGGTAATGTTGGATGGTTCGAGAGGATGCTGACATACTCTGCAATCAGCCGGGAAGAGAAGGCTTATCAATCCCTCTCCTAAAATTTTTACTTGCACCTAATTCTCGCTCCTATATTTTGTAATTATAATATAAAAAATAGAAGTGTCAAGAAATTGCCTTAGCAGGCAATTTCTCGTATGTCGTATATCGTAAAACTAAAAACTAAAAGCGCAAAGCTAAAAGCCATAATTCAAAATTCAAAACTTATTCTCCTTTCTTTTTAAGTGGTCTAAGGTTTTAGATTTTAGTCTTACATTTTAAATTTTAGGCTATGGTTTTGTGCTTTTCGCTCTACGTTTTACGCTTTCAAGTTGACAGCTCTTCTATTTTTGCTAAGATAAGGAAAACTACTAAGGGAGCTAGATTAGAATGGCAGTAGAAATTCTTAATAGTGGAGTACTTGTACTGAATAGTCTATGGCAGGTAGTTGATGTATGTTCAGTAAAAAGAGCTGTTTGCTTACTTTATTTAAGGCACGCTCAAGTAGTACTTAAAGAGGGAGGTTCTTTATACACCTTTGGCTTTGAAGATTGGAAGGACTTCTCTCAAGATTACTCTAGTGATAGCCAGATAATAAGAACTATTACTTACAAACTGAGGATACCACGTATTATTCTTCTGTTTATTTACGATAAGATTCCTCCACGAAAAGTGAGGTTTACGCGCAGGAATGTATATAAAAGAGATGGAAATAGATGTCAGTATTGCGGAAAGAAATTCAAATCGGAGGATTTGAACCTGGATCATGTGATTCCTGTTTCGCGTGGAGGGAAAGATAGTTGGTACAATGTTGTCTGCTCCTGTGTCCCTTGCAATCTTCGCAAAGGGGATAAGTCTCTAGTTGAGGTAGGAATGAGTCTTATCAGAAAGCCTACCCGACCTAATTGGAGATCTTTTGTTAGATGCAATTTTGCTGAAATAAACGAGGAAAACTGGAAAGACTTTCTGGACATTGCTTATTGGAATGTTGAACTAGAAGAGGATAAGGAGTGATGTATAAAGACGAAGTAGTTTTGAGTACAAATTTTTCTGAAGTAGAACTCTTTAAAAGAGGAAAGGTACGAGATATTTATCAGATAAAGGATAATCTTCTTATTGTAGCTACTGATAGAATTTCAGCCTTTGATTGCATTCTTCCCGATGGCATCCCTTACAAAGGAAAGATTTTGACTGGATTATCAAAATTTTGGTTCAATGCCACTCAAGATGTTATTTCTAACCATCTAATTAGTAGTGAAGAGGAAAATCTTCCCAGAGTTCTATTTCCGTTTAGAAAGACTCTAAAAGGAAGATATATGTTAGTCAAGAAGAGTGAACCTGTTCCTATCGAGTGTGTAGTAAGGGGATACATAGCTGGTTCGGCTTATGAAGAATATAGAACACATCATTCTATATGCGGTATAGCACTTCCTCAGAAACTAAGACTGGCAGACCGACTCCCCGAACCTATCTTTACCCCGGCTACCAAAGCAGAAAAAGGTCATGATGTAAATATCAGTAAAGAAAAAATGAAAGAAATGATTGGAAGTGAATTAACGGAAAAGCTGGAAGAAATTAGTCTGAAGATATACAAAAGGGCAAGTAAATTTCTAGACTGCCGGGGTTTTATTCTTTCCGATACCAAGCTAGAATTTGGCTTCCATCATGGAGAAGTCATTCTTATAGATGAACTTTTAACTCCTGATTCTTCAAGATTCTGGTCCAAAAAAGAGTATAAACCAGGTTCTTCGCCGATAAGTTTTGACAAACAGTTTCTACGGGACTATTTGTCAGAACTAGACTGGGATAAGACCTATCCTGCTCCCTCTCTTCCTGCTGCCATAATACAAAAAACAAGTAAGAAATACCTGGAAGCTTACCAAGAGATTACTGGCAAGAGGTTAGATGAGTGATAAGTGATAAAATTTGACGAATTTCCTGGTTCTGCTATTAGTATATTAAATATATACTTTGATTTCTTAGGGAGAACATATGGAAGGTGGCTTACTGTGAAAAGAGAGGTAGATTTGCAATGAAAAATGATAGTTCTTTATTGGAAGTAAATGACCTTAAAGCCTATTTTTATTTAGACGAGGGTGTTCTGAAAGCAGTAGATGGAGTTAGCTTTAAAGTAAGAAAAGAGAAAGTTTTAGGTCTTGTAGGAGAATCTGGTTGTGGTAAAAGCGTTACTGCTCAGTCAATTCTCAGGATAGTCCCTGATCCAGGAAAAATAGAAGGGAAAATTCTTCTTCAACGGAAGAATGGGAACGCCAAAAAAGGGCCTTTAGATTTAGCCGGACTAGATTCACGGGGAAAAGAAATCAGGTCTATCCGGGGAAAAGAGATAGCTATGATATTTCAAGAACCGATGACCTCTTTTTCTCCTCTTCACACCATTGGCAATCAGATTATAGAGGCAATTCTTCTTCACCAGAATGTAAATAAGGAAGAAGCAAGAAAACTAGCCATAGATATGCTTGATAAGGTAGGTATTGCCAATCCTCAGCGAAGAATTGATGAATATCCCCATCAACTTTCTGGAGGTATGAGACAAAGAGCCATGATTGCTATGGCTTTATCCTGTAATCCCTCTATTCTTATTGCTGATGAACCAACCACCGCCTTAGATGTCACTGTCCAGGCCCAAATCCTTGAACTGATGAAGAGCCTACAGGCTAAGTTTGGTATGTCTATTATCTATATTACTCACAACTTGGGAGTCATTGCTGAAATATCAGATGAGGTGGCAGTAATGTACCTAGGCAGGATAGTGGAATACGCCAGTGTGGATAACCTCTTCTATGATCCCCTTCATCCTTATACTCAAGCGCTATTAAGATCTATCCCTAGAGTGGGGAAAAAAGCGAAGGCTCGTCTTGAATCCATTGAGGGAACTGTCCCTCTTCCACTCGATCTTCCGGTGGGGTGTGGCTTTTATGCCCGCTGTCGCCAGGCAAAAAAAGGTATCTGTAATAAAGATATCCCCCCGCTGGTTGAAGTAAAGAAAAAACATAGGGTAAGATGTTTTCTCTATAATTAAAGGAGTTTAATCATGGGAAATAACGGTAACGGCACCCTTCTTAAAGTTAAGTCTCTAAAGAGATATTTTCCTATTGAGAAGGGATTCTGGAGGAAGGTGGTTGGTTATGTTAAAGCCGTAGATGATATAGACCTATATATTAAAGAAGGAGAGACTTTAGGCCTGGTAGGAGAGTCTGGCTGTGGTAAGACCACTACCGGCAGATGCATCTTGAGAGCAATTGAACCTACAGAAGGAGAAATTCTTTTTAAGACTGAAGATGACGAAATGATAGACATTGCCCGTTTGGAGAAAAAAGAACTCCGGAGAATGAGAAAGGATATGCAGATGGTCTTCCAGGACCCTTATTCTTCCTTAGACCCTAGAATGACCGTCCTGGACATAATAGGAGAGCCGATACTGGTCAATAATATTGCTAAAGGTAAAGAGTTACAGGAAAGAGTCAAAGATTTGGTTAAAGTAGTAGGGTTAAACATAAAGCATCTGAAACGTTATCCGCACGCCTTCAGTGGAGGACAAAGGCAAAGAATTGGTATTGCTCGAGCTCTTGCTCCCAACCCAAAGCTTGTTGTAGCTGATGAACCAGTCTCAGCCCTGGATGTTTCTGTCCAGGCGCAAATTCTCAATCTTTTGCAAGACCTGCAAGGAAAGTTTAATCTAACCTATCTTTTTATTGCCCACGATTTAAGTGTTATCGAACATATCTCTGACAGAGTAGCAGTAATGTACGTAGGAAAGATTGTGGAGATGGCCGAAACAGAAGAGTTATTCCTTAATCCTCAGCATCCTTATACGGAAGCCCTCATGTCTGCTGTGCCTAAGCCTGACCCTCGCCTGAAAATGGAGCGAGTTATCCTATCCGGTGAGGTAGCCAATCCAGCTAATCCCCCTTCTGGCTGTTACTTTCATCCTCGCTGTCGGTATGCCAAGGAGCTTTGTAGGAAAGAGAGTCCTCAATTAAAAGAAATTAACTCTGGGCACTATGTGTCTTGCCATTTTGTTGAAGAGCTTAGCCTGCAAGGGATAGTTGCCTAAATGTTAAAGCTTTCCCTTATCTTCTTAGCTTTTATTGCCTTGTTTGTCTTACTACTGCGTGGCGCTGTTATTTTGATGGGTAGAATTAGCGGCAAATATGTAGGAGAAAAACATAAAGCGGCGGAGACCATTATCAATACGGGAAAACCACCTACAACCTGGACTTGTAATTCAGCCAAGAAGATGGCTGAACTGAAAGAAGACTCAACAGGACCAAGGGCAGTGAAAATAGAGAAAAAAGCCCGCAATACCTGCTTAAAAAGACTTGAGGGTCTTATCAAATACTTCAAAGCATCTCCCCTATGCCAGGATGAAGAGACTCGTAAGATATTGTTGGATGAACTTAGCAAGGTTCGCCGGGTATGGCAAGAAAAAGATTGGGGGAAAATCATAACTTCAAAACCTACCCCACCTTCAGTACAAACCTAGCTACCTTAAAAAAATGTGAATCGTATCTTGTATCTCGTATCTTGAAAAGAGGAAAAGAGAAAAGTAAATTGATATCCTCATCCCAGATTGCTAAATTAAAAGAAATGGAAAAACGCTATAAAGAACTTAATAGACTCCTCTCTGATTCCTCTGTTTTAGGAAATAGGCAACTCTTGGAAAGCTACAGCAAGGAACATGGTAAGCTGGAGGAGGCAGTTTCTCTATGGCAGAAATATAAAAAATTACAAAAAGAAATAGATAAATTACAGAAGTTGCTTTCAGATGAAAAAGAAAGAGAAATCCATCAACTGGCTGAGGAAGAAAAGCAGGAGATAGAGATTAAGTTGGAAAATGTGGAAGGAGGACTTTCGAAATTTTTCTCTTCAAAAGATAGCTATTCTCAAAGAAGTGTCATTATGGAAATTCGGGCAGGGGCAGGGGGTGAAGAAGCAGCTCTGTTTGCCGCTGATTTGTACAAAATGTATGCTCGTTTTGCAGAAAAAAGAGGATGGAATTTAGAAGAAATAACTCATCATTCCACAGACAGAGGAGGATTCAGAGAGCTTATCTTTGCTATCAACGGAAAAGAAGTTTTTTCTAATTTACGTTACGAAAGTGGGGTGCATAGAGTGCAGAGAGTTCCGGTAACTGAATCGAGCGGAAGAATTCATACTTCCACGGTTACTGTAGCTGTTCTTCCCGAAGCTGATGAAATAGAAGTAGAGACAAAACCTGAAGATTTGCGTATAGACACCTTTCACTCTCGAGGAGCGGGGGGGCAGCATGTAAATGTTACTGACTCAGCGGTGAGAATTACTCACTTACTTACGGGAATTGTTACCCAGTGTCAAGATGAGAGGTCTCAACATCAAAACAAGATTAAGGCTATGCGGATACTGCGAGCCGAACTCCTGCAAAGAAAAAGAGAGGAGCAGCAAAAGAATATCTCTTTACAGAGAAAGAGTCAGATTGGAAGTGGAGACAGGTCAGAACGTATCAGGACTTATAACTTCCCCCAGAATCGATTAACTGACCATCGTATTCATCTTACTCTTCACAAATTGGGAGATATTTTGGATGGAGAACTTGATAATTTGATAAAATCCTTACAAGAGGAAATAGGGAGGGAAGAATTGTAAGTGTTAATAGACAAACTCAAAAATTGCTTTAATGATATAAAAAAAGGCAATGCTTCATATTGGATATATGGATTAACGCCAGAAGGAAAATCTTACCTAGTATCTCTTCTAAGAGAAGAAGTAGAGGGGTTTTTTTTATTTATAACTCCCCAGGATGCTCAAGCTGAGAATCTCTATGGGGATTTGTGCACTTTTCTTTGCCAGAAAGAAAAAATGTTTCTCCTCTCTTCCAGAAGAAAAGGTTCAGAGGGGACGCATCTTCGAATTCTCCACCAATTAAGAAAAGAGAAGAATATCCTGATAGTAGCTTCTCTGACTGCCATCTATCAGAAAGTACCTTCCTTTTCCGCTTTTAATAAGGACATTTTTTGCTTAAGAAAAGGAGCCAGGGCTAGCCGAGATACACTTCTCAAATCTCTTGCCGAAAGAGGATACGAGCCTTGCCCCCTGGTAGAGGAAGTAGGAGAGTGTGCCTACCGAGGAGGAATTATAGATTTCTACTCTCCTCTTTATTTCCATCCTATTAGAATCGAATTCTTGGGAGAAAAGATAGAATCTATACGAGAATTTGACCCTCTCACCCAGTCTTCTGTAAAGAAAAGAGAAAAGGTTTTAGTATCTTCAAGAAATGAAATATTTTCAACTAGAAAATCGGGGGAGAACCTCTCCCCTTTTTTTAGGGTTATCACTCCTTCTCTTATCATTTTGGATGAGCCAGGTGGAATCCAAAGACAAATGGAAGAAAAAAATTGCCAGAAAGCGGCGACTCTTAAGTGTTTTTTGAAGAGTGCAAGCTTATGTCTTTCCGGATTTTCTGGAAAAGTCTCCTGGGCAATGCCTAAACGACCTCTTTCTTTATCCTTTTCTTCCTTGACTTCTTATCAAGGGCATTTTGATTTATTAATTGAAGATATAAAGTCATGGATAAAAAAAGAGTATAAGATAATATTGTTGACTCCCAGTCCAGGACAGGGACAAAGGCTAAAAGAACTATTACAAGAGAAAGGAATTGAAGCAGCATTAAAGGAAAAATTCTTTTTAGTAGAGGATTCCTCTTTTCTTTCCATTGTTATAGGTGATTTAAGAAAAGGTTTTATCTTCAAGGAAGCAAAACAGGTTTTTGTAACTGATGAAGATATTTTTAAGCGTTATAGGGAAAGGCGACAGAGATGGTCCAGCCAGGAAGAAAAAAGGATTAAAAGATGGACGGAACTCAAAGAAGAGGATTATGTGGTTCACATTGATTACGGAGTAGGTAAATTCAAAGGCATAGAAACCCTATTGATTGATAGAAAGAAGAACGATTACTTCCGCGTTGACTACAAGGGGACCGATCGTCTCTTTATTCCTGTTCATCAATTGGATCGCCTTCACAAATATGCAGGAAGCTCTGACTGCCCTCCTCCTGTCTATAGTCTGGAAGGAGGGCGATGGAGATGGATAAAACAAAAGGTTAGAAAGGCGACTCGGGAACTTGCTTCCTCTCTTCTAAGACTCTACTCCATAAGAAAGACAATTCCTGGCCGTTCTTTTTCTCCTGATACGGAGTGGCAATTAGAGTTTGAGTCATCTTTTCCTTATGAAGAAACCCCTGACCAATTAAAGGCTACTCAGGAAATAAAGCAAAACATGGAAAGCCCCACTCCAATGGACAGATTAATCTGCGGCGATGCCGGATACGGAAAAACAGAAGTAGCTATACGAGCGGCTTTTAAAGCAGTGATGGACAATGAACAAGTGGCTATTTTGGTTTCTACTACCATTCTTGCTGAACAACACTACCGAACATTTAAAGAGAGGATGGCAGCCTATCCTATTTATATAGAGGTGCTTTCTCGCTTCCAGGCTCTCTCTAAACAAAAAGATATTATTATGGGTCTCAAAGAAGGAAGAATAGATGTCGTTATAGGAACTCATCGTTTAATTCAAAGAGATATACACTTTAAAGATTTAGGGCTGGTAATCATTGATGAAGAACAGCGATTTGGGGTACTTCAGAAGGAAAAATTGAGAGAAATGGAGAAGTCAGTTGATGTTTTAAGCTTGAGTGCTACTCCAATTCCTCGCTCTCTCTATATGTCTTTAGTAGGAGTCAGAGAAATGAGTATGATTTCTACGCCTCCTCCAGAAAGACAAAATGTAGAAATCGAGGTAACAGAGTACAATGAGACATTAATAAAAAGGATGATACTCAATGAGTTAGAACGGAATGGGCAGGTCTTTTATCTTTATAACAGAATTAAGGATATCTACAAAGTTGCCCAGAAGATAAAAAGAATAGTTCCCTATAGTTGCATCGCTGTTTCCCATGGAAGGATGCCTTCTAAAAAATTGGAAGTTATAATCAGGGATTTTTTAAAAAAAAGATATAACATATTGGTTTGCACTACCATTATTGAATCTGGCATAGATATGCCTAATGTGAATACATTGATTGTGGAAAACGCAGAGCAATTTGGACTGGCTGAACTTTATCAGTTAAGGGGAAGAGTGGGCAGGGGGAAGGAAAAAGGGTATGTCTACTTCTTTCCTACTCCTAACAAGCCTCTTACCGACGAAGCTCGTAGACGACTGGAGGTTATTAATCAATTTAGAGATACAAAAGCTGGCTTTCACATTGCCATGCAGGACCTTGAAATAAGAGGAGCAGGCAATCTTCTAGGGAGAGAACAACATGGGCATATAGGGGCAGTGGGTTTTACTCTTTACACTCAGCTTCTTTCTGAGGAAGTAAAGAGATTAAGAGGAAAAAAAATCTCTCAATCTTTACCTCTTAGTTTAGATCTGGAAGTAGAGGCAAGAATTCCTTCTTTTTATGTACCTTACCAGAAACAAAGATTTGAACTTTATCGTAAGGCAGGAAAGATAGAGAAAGAAGAAGAGGTTTTTGAGTTTAAAGAGGAATTACGAGATCGCTACGGGCTCCTTCCTCGCCAGGTTAGAAATCTGATCAGTCTTTTACGAATAGGACTTATGACAAAAAAACTGGGGATTATTTCTTTGAGAAGTAGAAATTCTAAGGTCTGGGTTACTTTTTCTCCTTTTGCCCCTCTTGATCAGGAAAAGCGGAATAAAATCAAGGAAAAGTTATGGCCCGAGGTGCAACCTTTTCCGCTTGACGAAAAGAATTTACTGATAATTAAGAAAGGGAGGGAGGAGGAATCGTTAATCTCTCTGATAGAGATTTTACAAGAATTAAAAGATGTGATATACTCAAAAATACCATAATGCTTGCTAAGTTGAGTTATATTTTGCTTTTGGTTTCTTTCTGGATAGGGTCATCAGCTACCTTTGTCTATTCGGCTGAATTGATTGATAGGATAGTGGCTATAGTAAACGGAGAGATTATCACTCAAAGGCAATTAAACCAGGGAAAAGTTATAATTAAGGAAAGATTTGGAGTTCAGGATATGATAGATATCTGCATCCTTGGTCAAGAAGCAAGAAAGGAAGGAATACCAATAAATTCTCAATTGATAGAGGAGCGTTTATCCGAACTTGAGAAAAAGTATTCTCAAACAGAGCTGGAAATAATATTAAGAGAGAGTAACTTGACCATTGCTGAATACAGAGAGTGGATGGAAAAAATGTCTTTGCAAGAGGGGATGATATATCAAAAACGGATACAAATCAACGAAGATATAAGAATACAAGAGGCAGAAGTAGATGATTTCTATTTAAAATTAAAACGGTATTTGGATGGATTCTCGGATTCAGAAAAAGAAGTAAACGAATTTTACCAAATTTACCAGGAGGAGCTAGAAGAGATCGGAAAGGTTAAAATAGCCTATTTTATGGTAAAGGATGAAACTATAGCAGATAAGATACAAAAAAGATTAGAAGAAGGCGAAGACTCTGCTCTACTGGTAGAAGAGATATCTTTAGGCTCTGAATCCTTCCGGGAAGGTGAAATCAACCTAAGAGATATTAAACCGTACCTGAGAGAGGCTATTATTCCCCTAAAAATAGGACAGGCAAGTAAATTAGAAATGAAAGAGAATAATTCTTTCTGGGTTATTCAACTAAAGGAACGGAGAGAATTTCTTTATTCTGAGCATAAAGACCAGATGGAAAGTTATTTAAGAAACAAAAAAGAAGAAGAAAGATTACAGAAATGGATAAAAGAATTAAGGGAAAAGGCAGAGGTCAGGATAATATAAAACAATATATGGTATGTCGTCGTGCGTGATGCGTATTGCGCAATACGATATACGCAATACGAGATACGAGGAGATAATTGGATAAATTTGTTATCAAGGGAGGATTTCCCCTAAAAGGGAAACTCAGGGTAAATGGAGCTAAGAATGCTACCCTTCCCATACTGGCTGCTTGTTTATTAACGGAGGGGAAATCCCATCTGGAAAATGTTCCTTGTCTTACGGACATAGTAACCATGTGTAGGGTACTGGAAAAACTAGGGATTAAGGCAGAGAGAGAGAATAAAACTGTGGAGGTTGATTCCGCATCTCTCTCTTGCTGGGAGACTCCCTATGACCTGGTTAAATTGATGCGAGCTTCCATCCTCGTTTTAGGGCCTCTTTTAACCCGCTGCAGACGAGCAAGGGTTTCTCTTCCGGGAGGATGTAATATAGGTGCAAGACCAGTAGATCTTCATCTTGAAGGACTAAAACAATTGGGAGCAAGTATTGAGGTTAGAAATGGATATATTGAAGCGCGGGTAAAAAAAAATCTTCGGGGGGCCAATATTTATTTGGATGTTCCCAGTGTAGGAGCGACAGAGAACATAATGTTTGCTGCTACTTTAGCTAAGGGGACAACCTTGATTAAGAATCCTTCTTGTGATCCTGAAGTAATAGATGTAGCAAATTTTTTGAAAAAGATGGGAGCGCATATAGAAGGAGAAGGGACAGACATACTAAGAATAGATGGAGTAAAGGAACTTTTTCCGGCAAGCCATTCAGTAATTCCTGACCGAATTGAAGCAGGAACTTTGCTAATGGCAGCTGTCATTACTAAAGGAGAAGTAATTCTAGAAGGCATTTCTCCTAATTATCTAAGAATAATTCTTGATAAATTAAGACAAATGGGAGCAGAGATTGATGTCGATAACTACACGATAAGAGTCAAGGGAGACGATGTTTTAAAACCAATCGGGATTAAGACTCTTCCTTATCCTGGTTTTTCTACCGATTTACAACCACAGATAACCACTGTTGTTTGTCTGGCTAAGGGGACTAGTACGATTACTGAGACTATCTTTGAGAGTCGTTTTACTCATATTGCTGGCTTAAAGAAGATGGGAGCCCAAATCAAAAGAGAAAAAGCAAAGGTAGAGGTAAATGGGGTTTCTTCGCTTCGTCGAGCTTCTGTTACAGCTCCCGATATAAGAGGAGGAGCAGCTCTTATTCTGGCTGGATTGACAGCCGAAGGGATGAGCGAAGTCAAGGAAATTAACCATGTGGACCGTGGCTACGAGAAATTGGAAGAGAAATTATCTAAATTAGGAGCCAGAATTGAAAGGATGAGAGATTAAGATGTTCGCGTTTAGTAAGAAGATTGGAATAGATCTGGGAACTACCAATATATTGATTTACGTAGAAGGCGAAGGAGTCGTCCTTAATGAACCTTCTGTGGTAGCTATGCATAAAGAGTCCGGCAAAATCCTTGCTATTGGAAAAGAAGCCAGGGAGATGCTGGGGAGAACTCCCAGTGCTATCGTAGCCATAAAGCCGATAGAAGACGGGGTTATTGCTGACTACAGTATTGTGGAGAATATGCTTAAATTCTATATCAAGAAAATTCACAAAAAATGGGTTTTCTTTCCGCCTTATTTGATGATTTGTATACCTTCAGGAGGGACTTCTATACAAAAAAGAGCCGTAAAAAACGCTGCCATTAAAGTTGGATGCAAGAAGGTCTTTCTTATCGAAGAATCTAAAGCAGTGGCTATAGGAGCAAACCTTGATATTACTAAGCCAGAAGGTAATATGGTTATAGATGTAGGGGGCGGCACTACTGACGTGGCTGTTCTCTCTATGGGGGACATTGTCACTGCGCAGACTCTTCGTACTGGTGGTAATAAACAAAACGAGGTTATTAGTAGATACTTAAGGAAAAAATATAACCTTACCGTAGGAGAAATTAGTACAGAAGAGATAAAGCATAATATAGGATATGCTATTTATCCTCCCAAGAATGAGAAGATGAGTATACGAGGCCGGGATTTGTTAGCGGGCCTGCCAAAGACTATCGAAGTTACGGCAGAAGAAATTTCTGAAACTCTATCTGAACCGCTGTCCTCGATTGTAGAGGGAACAAAACGAGTTCTGGAAAAAACGCCGCCGGAACTAGCCGCAGATATAATTGAAAAGGGGATTTTTCTGGCTGGTGGGGGGAGTCTTTTAAAAAATTTCCCCCAACTGATAGAAGAAACAACTGGTATTACCACCCATCTAGCGGACGACCCTATGTCTTGTGTAGCTATTGGAACAGGAAGGGCCTTGCAGCATATAGACCTATTAAAAAAGACATATTCGTAATGGAAAAAGAAAAGAGCAGATTTATTTGTCAAAATTGCCAATATATCTCTTTTAAGTGGCTTGGCCGTTGCCCTGAGTGTGGTGAGTGGGATAGTTTTTATGAAGAAAAAATAAGAAAAGGAGGTCTTTCCCGAAATTCAACTTTCTCTTACGACAAACCTAAGCTTCTCAAAGAAGTTAAAGGTTATAACCAAAATCGGCATGCAAGCGGGATGAAAGAATTTGACCGTATTTTAGGAGGTGGGGTAGTCCCGGGGTCTGTTGTATTAATTGGGGGGGAACCGGGAATTGGTAAGTCTACTCTCCTTCTAGAAATAGGTAACCGACTAAGTGGTTCAGAATCGTCGGTTCTTTATGTATCAGGAGAAGAATCAGCAGGGCAGAGTAAGTTAAGAGCTTCAAGGCTGGGAATAGATTCAGATTATCTTTATATCTCGTCCCAGACTAATCTAGAAGAAATTACTCATCAAATTAGTGAGTTAAATCCCAAAATAGTAATAATAGATTCCATTCAAACTATCTATAGCGAAAATTATAATTCTCTTGCCGGTTCTCCTTCTCAAATAAGAGAATCTACAGCTTATCTGATGCGATTAGCCAAGCAGAAAGAGATAACTATTTTTATAATAGGTCACGTTACCAAGGAGGGTGCTATTGCTGGACCAAAGATATTAGAGCATATTGTAGATACGGTTCTTTATTTTGAATCGGAGAGAGACTCTCACTACAGAATCCTACGGACAGTCAAGAATCGGTTTGGTTCTACTTCGGAAATTGGAATCTTTAGTATGGAGAAAGATGGTTTAAAAGAAGTCACTGATTCCTCTAAATTTTTTCTAAGGAATTCTTCTACGAATGAAAACGCTTCAGGTACAGCTATAGTGCCTACTATTGAGGGAACTCGTAGTTTCTTGGTAGAGATTCAGGCCCTGGTAAGTGCTTCCAATCTGGCTATTCCTAGAAGAATAGCTCAGGGTATAGATTATAATAGACTCTGTCTGCTTCTGGCTGTATTGGAAAAACGAGGAAGACTACGTTTTTTTAACCAGGATGTTTATTTGAACATAGCTGGAGGAGTGAAAATAAGTGAACCTGCTTGTGATCTGGCTATAACTTTGGCTGTTGCTTCCAGTCTTAAGAACAAGCCTTTGTTGAAACAAGCGGTTGCTATCGGCGAGGTGGGACTTACAGGAGAAATACGACCTGTGAGTTTCATTGAAAAGAGGATAAAAGAAGCAGTAAAGCTTGGATTCAGGCGCTATTTATTGCCTTATTGTGAAGCGAGAGGAATAAAAAATTTACCGGAGGTGGAGTTAATAGGGGTGAAAAGAATTGAGGATGCTCTTGAAAAAGGAATAAAGGAGAATATGAATGCCTGAAGATAAGAAAGGCAAGGAGGAAAAATTATGGACATTTCTTAAAATAGTATCTCCGGGAACCACTCTAGGCCAGGGGCTAAAAATAATATTACAGGCAAAGACGGGTGGTCTTATTGTTATAGGAGATACAGAAAAAGTACTTAGTGTTGTTGAGGGAGGTTTTAAGGTGGACTGTTACCTGACTCCTGCTGCTCTGGCTGAATTGGCTAAGATGGATGGAGCTATTATTCTCTCTAGAGATGCAAAAAGAATTTTATATGCTAATACTCAGTTAGTTCCAGATTATCTAATATCTACTAGCGAAAGAGGAACTCGTCACCGGGCAGCAGAGAGAATGGCCAAGCAGATAGATTGTCCTGTTATAGCTGTTTCTCAGTCTAGGCACGTAATTACTTTGTATCAGGGAGAAACCAAGTATGTCTTAGGGAGCGTACCTGAACTTATAAACAGGGCCAATCAAGCGCTACAAACTCTGGAAAGATACCGGGCAGCCTTCAACGAGGTGTTAACAGAACTAGACTTTTTGGAATTTCAGGATGAAATGAGGTTGATTGATGCGATAAGAGCTATTCAAAGAGGCGAAATGATAAGAAGGATAAAAGAGGAAATAGAAAGATATATTATAGAGCTGGGGGGAGAGGGACGTTTGACAGAGATGCAACTAAAGGAAATAGTAGGTAATACCTTAAGTGAAACTAGACAAATATTGCAAGACTATGTAAAGGAAGATTATGAGAAAGTCTGCCTAGAATTAGAAGTAATAAATACGGAAAAGCTGTTAGAAGCAGAAGGTATTATGCGTATTCTGGGTTACGGGACAAAACCTGAGAACCTGGATTTGTCAGTTTTCCCCAAAGGATATCGAATTCTATCCAAAGTGCCTCATTTACCAGTCTCAGTGGTAGAAAATGTAGTAGCTGCCCTGGGAGATTTACCCAATGTCATGAACTCAACTGTGCTAGAATTAACCGAAATAAATGAGGTAGGAGAGAGGAGAGCTGGCTCTATCAAGCGGGAGTTAGAACGACTCAAGAATAGAGCCTTGCTAGGCAAACGTTACTAATAGAGCGTTTAGCGTTTAGCGTATAGGAGAAGTCAACAAAGTGAAAAGCTCAAGGCAAGAAACTATAATTCAAAACTCATTTTTTCTTAATTTTAGTTTAATTCTGAGTTTTGGTTTTGCATTTTCACTATACGCTATCCGCTAACCGCTATACGCTAAAAAAAGGAGGTGAGAGTTTAATGAAATTTGAAGAGATAAGATTACGGACTCTATTTGTTATTTTAGTAGGTATTGTTTGTTATGGAATAGCGCTTTTTATGGAGTTTAATCCTTGGATACCTGCTTTGACGGGATGCTGGATAGCTACGATAATAATTGCTATTGAACTAAAGCTAAACAAGGTTTCTGTAAAAGGATTAATAATAGGCGTACTGGGATTAGGGGGAGGTGTTATAATCGCCAATCTGATAGCTTATCCTATTCTATGGATTGTTCCCTTGAAGTCGTTTTCTCCCTTTATTCTTTTTCTGATTAATCTGATATTTGCTACTATTGGTTTGGCTGTATCCCTTAAAAGAAAAGAGGAAATAGCTAATTTTCTATTCCGGTTTACTGGTAAGAAAATCACTGCAGGAACGGGAAAATATAAAATCCTGGATACGTCTGTTATTATTGATGGTAGAATAGTTGACCTCTGTGAAACTGGTTTTATAGAAGGAATACTGGTAATTCCACATTTTGTTCTTACTGAACTACAGCAGATTGCCGATTCTTCATCTTCCACCAAGCGAACTCGAGGTAGAAGAGGTTTGGATATAGTCAATAGACTCCAAAACCAGGAGACAGTTCCCGTGGAAATTGTGGATACCGATTTTCCAGATATACTAGAAGTCGATAGTAAATTACTTCAATTAGCCAAAGTAATGAAAGGACTGGTAATTACTAACGATTATAATCTTAAGAAAGTAGCTAAGATCAAAGATGTAGAGGTACTGAACATAAATGAAATAGCTACTGCTCTCAAGCCTATTCTTTTGCCGGGAGAGGCTTTAAGAATCAACATCCTCAAGGAAGGAGAAAATCCTAATCAGGGAATTGCCTATCTGGAAGATGGCACAATGGTGGTGGTAGAGAAAGGAAAGAAGTACATTGGCAGGGAAGCAGAGATTATCGTGACTTCTGTCCTTCAGACTACCACAGGAAAAATGATATTCACTGAGTTAAAGCAAGAGGCAAATAAGAACAAAATAAAAGTGAAAAGAGTCAGAGCCAAGGGACAAGCCAAGTGAGAGTGGAGGTCATTATCGTAGGAGCTGGTAGAGGAGCAAGGTTTGGTGAAGTTCGACCAAAGCAGTTTTCTTATCTTTGCAAAAAGCCAATTTTTTGCTGGACTATTGAGAGGTTTGAAAAGTGTGAGCTGATAGACAAAATTATTCTGGTTATACCTCCCAGAATGAAGGAATATGTTCAGAAATCGATTCTATCCTACTCTGACTACAAAAAAATAAAAGCTACTGTTGAGGGAGGTAAAGAGAGAGGTGATTCTGTCTTCCAGGGACTGCGGGTAGTAGATAGAGATACTGATATAGTGCTTATACACGATGGAGTTCGCCCTTTAATCTTTCCTGAGTTAATCGAAAGATTAATTCACCAGGTAGAGAAATATGGAGCGGCAATATTAGCTGTTCCAATGAAAGAAACAGTCAAGGAGGTTAGCCGAGAAAGTGCTGTGGCTCAGACCCTGGATAGAAAGAAACTCTACTCTATTCAGACTCCTCAGGGGTTCAAGAGAGAGATAATATGGAAAGCCTACGAAACAGCCAGGGAATCGGGTCAATGGGCAAGTGATGATGCTGCCCTGGTAGAAAAAATAGGGAAGAAAGTCGTAATAGTTCTGGGAGATGAGATGAATATCAAGATTACTACTTCCCTGGATTTGAAATTAGCTGAGATATTGTTAAGAAACAGCGTATAGCAAAAAAGCGTAGAACGTAAAGCGAAAAGCGCAAAACCATAACGTAAAACTAAAAATGTAAGACTAAAACTTAAAGTCTAATGCCAATTAAAGAAAAGGAAAGACAACTTTTAAATTTTGAATTATGGTTTTTAGCTTTGCGCTTTTAGTTTTTAGTTCAAAAGGAGTGGGTAGCATGTTGCATAGAATGCTAAAATATATACGCTGTCTCCTGAACTAACGACTAGGATAAATAGATGCGTGTAGGAATAGGATACGATGTGCATCCTCTGGTAAGGGGGAGGAAACTTATTTTAGGGGGAGTTCATATATCCCATCCAATGGGCCTGAGGGGACATTCTGATGCTGATCTTCTATTGCACAGTATGGGGGATGCCTTACTAGGGGCAGCAGGCAAAAAAGATATGGGCTCTTTATTTCCCGACAATGATCCCAAATATGAAGGAATTTCTAGCTTAATATTATTAACAAGGATTTTCCAATTACTAAAAAAAGATGGCTACCGAATAAATAATTTAGATGCTACATTAGTAGCAGAAGAACCCAAAATTTCACCCTATGTCCATAAGATGAAAGAAAATATTGCTCAGGCCTTAAGAATCCAGACTGATCGGATAGGAATCAAGGCCACTACTTCTGAAAAAATGGGTTTTTTAGGTAAGAAAAAGGCAATTTGCTGCTGGGCAGTAGCCACTATTCAAAGGGTGAATGGTGAATAGTGAGTGGTGAATCGGAAGAGTAGCGATGCGATTTACCTGCCTGTGCGTGTCCGTACGGCAGACAGAAGCCCCTGCACATTGTCGGATAAATCCGACCACTACTATACGCTAAACGCTATACGCTATACGCTAAAAAAAGGGAGTAAGAAATTGTCTCTTAGAGTTTATAATACTCTAACCAGAAAAAAAGAAGAGTTTGTGCCCTTAGAGCATAAAGAGGTAAAAGCGTATGTTTGCGGCGTAACTCTTTACGATGAATTACATCTGGGGCATGCCCGGTATACAGTAGTGTTTGATATAATTAGACGATATCTTGAATACAAAGGTTATAAGGTAAACTATATTACTAATTTTACCGACATAGATGATAAAATGATTGCTCGTGCTCAATCTCTAGGAGTTTCTATTTCTGAGCTGGCAGAAAAATTCATAAGAGAATACTTTGCGCAGATGCAACAATTGGGAGTAAAAAAGGCAGATTGCCACCCCCGTGCTACTGAACACATAAAGGAGATAGTAGAGTTAATTAAAAAACTGGAAGATAGAGGACTGGCTTATTCTACTGAGGGAGATGTCTTTTTTCGTGTAAAGAGGTTTCCCTCCTATGGCAAGCTTTCCCATCAGAACTTAGAAGATATCTTAACAGGAGTAAGAGTAGAGGTTGATGAAAAAAAAGAAAATCCTTTCGATTTTGCTCTTTGGAAAAAAAGTAAAGAAAATGAACCTTCCTGGGATAGTCCATGGGGAAAGGGAAGGCCAGGTTGGCATATTGAATGCTCGGCTATGGCTATGAGATACTTGGGAGAGAATCTGGATATCCATGGAGGAGGAAAAGATTTAATATTTCCTCACCATGAGAATGAAATTGCTCAATCAGAAGGAGCTACAGGAAAAACATTTGTCAAGTACTGGCTGCACAATGGTTTGGTGAGAATGAAAAATGCAAAAATGGCTAAATCTACCGGCAATGTTCTTACTTTATCTCACGCTTTGAGCAATTACAAAGGAGAAGTGGTAAGATATTTTCTTCTTTCGGCTCATTATCGAAGTCCTTTAGACTATAGTCAAAATAGTTTAAGAAAAGCTTTTACTTCTCTAAAGAGAATTTATAATACCTTAAGGAAAATAGAAGAGTTAGAAAAAGAGTATAAAAAGGGTCTTTTAGAGAATAGTCCTACTCCCCCAGTTATGATAAAGGCAAAAGCAAGTGAGTTATTTAACTATTCAAAAGAGGCAGAAGATAAATTAGCTGAAGCTTTAGACGACGATTTTAATGTTCCTATAGCCCTTTCCGTTATTTTTGAATTAGCCAAGAAGGCAAACTTATTATTAAATGAGAAAAAACATTTGGATGACTCCTCTTTCCAGATTCTTTTAAAGGCGTATCAGAAGATTAAAGCACTGGGAAATATTTTGGGACTTCTTCAAGGGAAAGAAGAAAAGAAGTTAGAGGGAAAAGAAGAGCAGCTAATTGAGCTCTTGGTTAATACAAGAGACACACTACGAGAGAAGAAAGAGTGGGAACTTGCTGACAAGATAAGAAAAGGATTAGATAAGTTAGGAATAAAACTGGAAGATAAAGAAGATAGTACAGCATGGAGAGTCAAAGAATAGTTCCTATCTATCACACTATTTAGTATGTCGTATTGCGTATATCGTATTGCGCAATACGCATCACGACTTTTGATTCACCAATACAGGCTGGCGTAGCTCAACTGGCAGAGCGGGTGATCTGTAATCATCAGGTTGGGGGTTCAAGTCCCTCCGCCAGCTCCACAATGAATCTTAGCCCCCCCCTTAATGACTTAATATTTTCTCTATAATGAGAGGAACTTCTTTTAATGCTTGGTCTACCTTGTGAGGTAAGGAGGTCCCTCCCTGGGCAAAGTCCCATCTACCGCCACCGTTACCTCCGGCAATCCGACAAACTTCTTTGATTATTTCATCTGCCGGTAGCTCTTTCTGGGTAGAGGCAACTACCAGCAAGGCTTTTTCTTGAACTATTGAAGCTAATACCACTATCCCTTTTTTCAGTCTAACTTTCAGCTTTTCTGCGGTTTGTCTTAGGATTTCAGGTGATAAATCGTGCCATTCTCCTGTTACTAGTTTTATATCTGCAACCCGGGAAGCCTGCTGCATTAGATTTTCCATCTCAACCTCTGCCAATCTTTTCTGCCATTCCTTCATCTGCTCTTGTTGCTTTTGAAGTTTCTGATTCTTCTCCTCAATGCGCGTCAAGATTGTGCTTTCCCCAGTTTCTAATGCCTCGCCAATTCTCCTGAGAAGACTCTCTTTTTCTTCCACCAACTCTAAAGCTTTCTCCCCTACCAGAGCTTCTATTCTCCTTATTCCAGAGGCAATGCTTGATTCACTAATTATTCGCAATATTCCTATTTCTCCAGTACTGGAAAGATGAGTTCCTCCACAAACTTCCTGGCTGAACTTTGCTATGGTTACTAGCCGCACTTTTTCTTTATATTTAGCTTCAAAAAGGGCTACAGCTCCTTTTTCCTGCGCTTCCTTTAAGCTCATTTCCTTCACTGTAATCAAAAGATTCTCTCTTATTTTTTTATTGATTAAAGAAGTTATCTTTTTAAGCTCTTCATCGCTTAAAGGAGAAGAATAGCTAAAATCGAAACGAAGTCTATCTTCGCCCACCAATGAGCCACTCTGCTTAACCGTTTCGCCTAAAATCTCTCTCAAGGCTGCCTGCAGAAGATGAGTAGCTGTATGAGCACGAGCAATAGCTTTTCTTCTTTTTTCATCAACTTCAGCCACCACCCTACTCGCCTTTTCAAGTTCTCCTTTTAACATTCTTACTCGATGAAGGATTATTTCGTCGTCTATTCTTTGAGTATCTAATGCCTCAGCACAACCTGTCTCATTGAATATCTTACCTCTATCCCCTATCTGCCCTCCTCCTTCAGGATAGAAAGGAGTAGAGAGAAGAATAAGTTTTACTTCTCCCTCTTTTATCTTTTCTACCTCTTTTCCCTCTTTAATTATTCCAATTAGTGTCGTATTCAGCTTTAGTTTTTGATGTCCCTGGAAAATCTTTGCCGCATCCAGGTTATGCTCTAGCTTTAGTTTCTCAAAGATTTCCCTTGGCACACTCACTTCGGTTATAGCTGGCTTTGCGCTATCTCGAACCTCTACCATCTCGTGAACGTTAATCTCTAGAGTTCGCTTTCTGCCTCTTTCTTTTTGCTCAGTCAATAATCTATCATATCCTTCTCTGTTTATTGTTAATCCCTCTTCTCGGGCTATCTCTTCCGTTATCTCCAAAGGGAAACCATAGGTATCATATAACCTGAAGACATCCTGGGAAGGAATCACTCTTTTCTTTTGCTTCTTTAAATCCCAGATTATTCCCTCTAAAATACCCATTCCTCGACTCAAGGTAGCCTGGAAACCCTCTTCTTCAGCCTTGATTAGCGAGACTATTTCTTCTTCTTTTTCTTTAAGATAAGGGTAAGGCTTCCCCATCATTTTAGTAACTACGGGAATCCCCTTATATAAGAAAGTGTCTCTCCCTCCTAGTTTTCTACCAAACCGATAAGCTCGACGAAGAATCCTTCTTACCACATATCCTCTCCCTATATTAGAGGGTAGAATTTTTTCTCCTAAGAGAAAGGTGAGAGCCCGTAGATGATCTGCAATCACTCTTAGACTTTTTTCTTCTTTTCTATTCTCGGGAAGCATATTTCTTAACCAATCGAGGATTGGACTGAATAAGTCAGTATCATACACGCTCTCTGTTTCCTGAAGCACAAAGGCAACTCGCTCTAATCCCATACCGGTATCTATATTTCTAGAAGGAAGAGGAGAGAGTTTCCCTTTCTTATCACGATTAAATTGCATAAAAACTAAGTTCCAAATCTCAACCCACCTTGAACAATTATTACAGCCAGGCAAACAATTTATTTCCGAACATCCATGCTCCTCTCCCCTATCAAAAAAGATTTCTGTATCCGGACCACAAGGACCAATTTCACCCAGTGACCAGAAGTTTTCTTCTTCGCCTTTTCTCAAAATTCTTGATGGGGGAATGCCTATTTTTTTCCAGGTCTGGTAGGCTTCGTCGTCTTCCTTGAATACGGTAACCCATATTCGATCTTGACTGAGATCCAACTCCTTTACAACAAACTCCCAGCTCCATTGGCAGGCTTCTTTTTTAAAATAATCTCCCAAGGAAAAATTACCCAACATTTCGAAAAGGGTGTGGTGATAACACGTTTGTCCCACTTTATCCAGATCATTGGTACGAAAACAAAGCTGACAGGAGGCAAGGCGCGAAGCAGGAGGCTTTTTCTCTCCTAAAAAAAAAGCTTTTAGAGGAACCATTCCGGCAATTGTAAAGAGAAGAGTGGGATCGTTAATGGACAATGGAGATGAAGGTTGAATTAAGTGTCCTCTCTGTCTAAAAAAATCTAGAAATTCCTCTCTTATCTTATTTCCAATCATAGGTAATCTCCCATTTTAGCGTATAGCGGGTAGCGTTTAGCGTATAGGATAAACCATTCTATATAACATACTACCCACTTCCTTTAATAAGTTTTCAATAATATCACTTTTCTTTGTATATCCTAAATCTACAGATAACAAATATTGGGTCTCTAACTCTAATAAAGACCCATAGGCGATAGACAAAAACTGCTTATATTCTGTCTTATGCCTTCTTCCATATCCTTCAGCTATATTAGAAGGCAAAGATACTGCTGCCCTTCTCATCTGTTGAGCTAATCCATAGGTTTCGGATTTTGGAAAATCCTTTGTAATCTTATATACTTCCAAAACTAATCTGTAGGCCTTTTGCCAAACTATTAAATCTTTAAAGCTTTTTGTTTTCACTATACGCTATACGCTAAACGCTCTACGCTGTCTTTCTTATCTTTTCTTGCTTTTTGTTTTCACTATACGCTATCCGCTAAACGCTCTACGCTGTCTTTTTACATTGTCTGCAAGGGGTCCACATCAACTATTCCCCTAATTCCTTGAATACCATTGAATAAAGGACTTAGTTTCTTGTCCAGGATTTCCCTTATATAAGATAAATTTTCATTTTTCAAAATCATATGGTAGCGATATTTTCCTCTTATTTTGGCAAAAGGACAGGAAGAGGGACCCAAGAATTCTATTTTTTCTTTCTCCAGTGATTTCCTCATTGTCTCTGCTACTTTTTCTACTTTCGTTTTTACCCTCCCCTCCAGAAGGATTCTTACCCAATGTAGATAAGGCGGATATCCCAAATCTTTTCTTATACGAGACTCTATCTTGTAAAAATTATCTTCTTTTTCTTTCAACGCTTCTATAGCGTAATGAGTAGGATTGTAAGTTTGAATAACTAATCTACCTTGCGGCTTCATCAACCTCCTTATCTTATTAAGGAGGTGAAAAAGATATTCTCCTGCTCTAAAGTCAGGTAAATTTAATAGACCATCCGCTATAACGATACCTACTAGGTTCATATGAGAAAGAATCTCTTCTTTAATAATTAGTTGAGTTCCTACTAAAATATTGATTTTCTTCTCTATTAAATCGCTGCGTAGCTTTTTGTAAAGCAGGGAAGATTTAATAACATCTAAATCGCCGCGTCTAACATAGGCTTTGGAAAATCTTTTTTTTACTTCTATCTCCAACTGTTCTGTTCCTAATCCCATCCTACGAAAATATCTTCCTTTACAAGAGGGGCAAACTCGGGGAGCTTTCTCTTGGTAACCGCAGTAATGGCAGACCAACTTCCCCTGCAAGTGAAAAGTAAGACTTATATTACAATTAGGACAATATAGTACTTTTCCGCAATCAAGACATAGTAAAAAGTTGGCAAAACCTCTCTTATTCAAGAAAAGAAGGGTAGATTTATTCTCCTCTAGATTCTTCTTTATTCCTTCTTTTAAGGCTGAAGAAAGAATTCTATCTTTTTCCTCACGCATATCTATAATACTAATATAGGGAGATTTATTGTTACTCTGGTAAAATCCAATTGTCTTATAGACTCCCTTTTTTGCCCGATACCAGGATTCTAAAGAAGGGCTTCCTGTGGATAGCACTACAGGGAAGTTTTCTATTTCTCCCCGTTTTATAGCGACTTCTCGCAAGTGATAGCGTGGTGTCTCTATCTGTTTATAGGCAGAGTTCTCTTCTTCTTCAACTATAACTAAACCTAGTTTAGTAAAGGGAGCGAATATAGCCAATCGTGTACCTATGGCCAAACATACCTCCCCTCTACTTATTCTATACCACTCCTCATATCTTTGCCTGGAAGAAAGGCGACTATGAAGGAGAGCTATCCCTCCCGGATAGTGAGGGTGGACCAGCTCTTTCAAAGGAAGAATATAATTAATTTCCGGAACGATTAAAATAACCTGCCTTTCTTTCTCCAGGGTCTTTTTTATTAAAGAAAGATAAAGAAGGTTACTCTTCTTACTATCTTTCGTTTTAGAAAGAAAGACTCCTTTCCCTTGGGGAAGAAAAATATTCTCATCACTCTTTTCTATCACAGAATTCAATTTTCCGGGCTTTTGGCCCACAAGAGCTTCTCCCTCATTTCCCTTTTTCTTCTGAATTCTGAAGGTCTCCTGAATGGGCGAAATTGAGTGAAGAGCCTCACCCAGGGAACAATAATAGTAATAACTTATCCACCTCCCTAATTTAATAAAACTATCACTTAAAGGAAGAAAATCGTTGAATACCTTGATAATTTCCTTTAAATTTTTCCTGCCACCTTTTCTCTCTGTTTCTTCTAGCACAAAACCACTCAAAACTCGTCTCTTAAGGGGAACCAGCACCTTTGTACCTATCTTGATATATGGACTGAGTTCTGCAGGAACCTTATAAGTAAAGGATTGATTCAAGGGAAGATTTAATACTACTCTAATGTACTTCACTTTCTTAAAATAACTCCTGAAGTACTTTCTTAGTGTTAACTAATTCCACTAAGGCTCTCCCTAGAAGGCCTTCTAAAATTCTTCTTTTCCAGGAAAATATCATTTTACCCAGGAGGACCAGCTTTCAGTGGTAATAAGAGGCCAGTCTTGATTTTCATCTTTTCATTTATTAACGGTCATTATAAATACCAGACAGGAATGAACTTTAGGGTTCTTCTTCAGTTCGGTTGTTTTATTAGCAAAAAAAAGGTCTAAAGAGACTAATGATAAAGGTTTCTTCTAAAATGGAAAGATAATACTTTATCTTCCTAAAGTAAGTCTGACTGTCAGCAGTTAGGCTATCATAACTAATTAAACTACCGGTCTGATTAGCTAAAAACCCAAGGATGGCTCTAAATTTAGTAACATCGTGGAAAATATTGGTCTCTACTCATTTTTTCTATTTTAACAATATCGGAATTGAATAATTGTTAGTAATAATAGCATTATCTCTAAAATACGTCAATAAAGAACCCGACAGCTCTGCTGTGGGGTTCTTTATTTTTGCTAAGCTCTATCCCTTAATTGATTTCCTGCTAAGAAATTTTATTTTCCTCCTTGACTGAGGTGAACTGCTAAACTGCACTGCTATTTAGGTCCAGGGTACTATTCTTATAACGCACCGGACAGGTGAGGCCAGAATTATTATACACTGTTGCACATACCAGTTCATCATTATCCCATTCTAAATCCTACTACCATTCAGAGAGTATGCGGTCTACAACGAGCTGGCGGAGATTTTTGGATAGGCTGGCGAAGTAAGCGCTAAAGCCTGTGACACGCACAATTAGATTGGGGTATTTAGATGGGTCTTTATGAGCATCGAGAATTTGCTGTTTATTGAGAACGTTCATGTTAATCATGGTTCCGCCTAAAGCGAAGTGTCCGCGGATAAGCGCTTCGATATTAGCTAAGCCTTCTTTACCACGCGCGAGAATCGGATCTATATCGAGTTGTAGTGGGGCGGTATTGCCGTACCCACATTGTACAGAAGCTACAGCTACAGCCATTGTAGTAGGAGCGCTACCACCTTTCATGAAGCCTGGATCGGGATTGGCTCCATGCGAGATGGGAGCGTGGGCATATCGGCCATTGGGCATAGCCCCGACTGTTTGACCCATCGAGATCATAGAAGCCCAGGAGAACAATCCAGGAATCATATTGAATCCAGCTGGGGTTGGTTTCTCTTTTACCAAACGTGTAAAGGTTTGGGTAACTCGGACAGCCCACTGGTCAGCTCTTGTTCCTCCACGACCATAGCAAGGAATGTTACGCAGCATCAATCGTACATCTTCAGCGTCTTTAAAGTCATTGTCTAGATGTTTAAGCAGTTCCTGCCATGTTAGACGGCTTTGTTTCTCAATCCGCTGTTCCAAGGCCGCGAATGAGTCTGCTACAGAGGCAAGAGCAGAACCATCTATACACAGGTTATAGTATTCCACACCTCCATGAGAGGCATCAAGGCCTTTCTCAATAGGTCCGTAGCAGAAAAGGTCCAGCACTAATTCAGGAAAAACCTCATGCATGTGTTCCATGTGGAAGTCAATGCCTTCAGTAATGACTTCCACGGCCCGCCGGAGATGCTTCTCAAAATACTGCCATAACTCCTTTACGCTCGGTCCAACATTAGAATCAGCCATCATCTCACGTAAAGCAACATCAAATACAGAGGCAAAGTTGACCTTGATACAGTCGTTTAACGTATACTCTCGGCCCGGAATACCAAGCCAGTGACAGCCGGAGTAGATACGTCGACGTGCAAGTTCCACACAATAACCATTCTTAACAAAGCCTTCTACAAGGCCCTTATCGCCTAGAAACTTCGGAAAACCCATCTTATCCTCAAACATAATCTCAATTCCTCTCCGAAGCAGCTGGGGATCCAGCCCATCATGAACGCGGATACCGATGTTAGCGGGAATTCTCAAGTTGTGAACAGCTTCCAATATAAGAAAAAAGATCTTACTCGTCACGTCTTTGCCACTCACATCAGGTCCCCCTAGCTGTATGTATTGTGTATCATTCAACAACAGGCAAGCTAGATAAAAAATTGCCTCCTCATCCGTTAGAATGCCCACCGCCGCATCCCGTTCATAATACGGACGCAAGAGCTCATCAAGTTGTCCCATCGAGCCACTGCCATTATACATGCGGGCAGCCATCTGAAACCATACGATCCATTGGCATGCCTCGCGGAATGTCCGAGGCGGATGGGTAAGAAGCCGCTCATTGATTTCAGCTATTTCCTCCAGGTTCTTGCAGAGCTGCGGGTTCTCCTCCGCCTTCGCCATCTTCCAAGCTGCTTCAACGTGACGGCGAATCCAATCTTGGATACCAAGTATAACATTTTCTAAACCGTCATAGAAATCGGCGGCTTGGGGGTTGATTTTGCGGTAGTGCTGAATCTTTTCCAGAAGTCCTCCCCAGCCGAGATAGAGACCGATGGTCAAGTCCTGGCAAAAATGCTGGGTTGCGCCAATGCCGGGATAGATCCCGTATTTTCCTTGCTCCTCGTTCAGGTATGAGTAATCGAGGTCTGGATTCCAGTCGGGATTACGGTAAGAATAAAAGTAGGCCATGTAACCGCCCGCCAGCGAACTCATTGGATTGATATATACTGGATGAACCTCTAAAAGACGCCTGAAGTTTTCCCCACATGCTTTAGGGCCGAAGAATCCACCGTTGGGATGATTACTTTTAGGCTTAAAACCTTTCATTTTTGCATCTTTGACCATTCCGCCGGAAGGCCCCATATACTCAACTATCTCTCTTAGCTCTGGTGGGGGAAGGATTCGGCCATGGTCATCTTGATCCATCGACCCAATTACCTTCCACTTCTCCTGGGTTTGTTTTTCTTTTGTTTCACGCAGCGCATCTAAACGCTGCTGATAGGTTGGCCTACCAATTACTTTAGCACGTGCATTATTCATTTTCCTGTCCTTATTGATAAGATTGTGTCATAAATGACACGATCAACTTTCCCCCCTCACCCCTAGCCAATTCGTACCTCGACTCCAGATTCTTTGGCTCGGGCAGCTAGTTCACTCATCTTCTCTTTTGTCAGAGTTTTCAAGTGACTAGCTGGATAATCTAAGCCGAGATTATGGTATTTACTTTCCCCGAGACGATGGAACGGCAAAAGTTCAAGGTATTGAAGATTCTGGAAAGCTTCTACAAATTGAATGATTGCTCCAATTTCTTCTGGTGTATCGTTCACCGTAGGCACGACAGGCACTCGAATGATGATTGGCTTACTGGTCTGTGCCAGACGCCGTATATTTTCTAAAATGAGCTTATTGGAAACGCCGGTCACCTCGCAGTGCTTATCAGGATTTAAGTGTTTAATATCCATCATGATAATGTCAGTCACTGGTAGGAGCCTGGCTAGATCAATCCACTGACAATTAGCCGCTGTCTCAATAGCAGTATGCAACTCCTCAGCTTTACATCGTTCAAGAATTGCTTGCGAGAAATCACGTTGTACCAAGGGCTCGCCTCCTGAAAGCGTCACCCCACCGTCAGAAGTTTCATAGAATACTCTATCTCTTAAAATCTCCTTCACAACTTCGTCAACGGTCATTGACTTTCCGGTAGGTATAAGCGCACCAGCATAACATGTCTCAGTGCACTTGCCACAAACTATGCATTTTTGGCGAAGATATACGTGTGTACCTTCCTGTATTACATGGGCTCCTCGAGGGCAGACAGTGAAGCACCGACCACAACCGATACATCGGTCGGGGAAAAACATAATTTCAGGTTTAAGCCGAATGCCTTCCGGATTTTGACACCAAAAACAGTGAAGCGAACAGCCCTTGAGAAAAACTGTTGTCCGGATGCCTGGCCCATCATGAACCGAGAATCGTTGAATATTAAAGATAGTTCCCTTCACTTAATTTCTCATTCTTTTTCTGACTGGCTTATCCATTTTTCTAGTTTTTCTTCCATATCTGTTCTCCTTCTGGATCTTTTTCAGAATTTGGAAATCGGGTGAAAGGTTTTGTAATAATACTTTATGCGTCCTCAACCTCACAGTTGAAATCCTCTAACGAGGTAAAACAAATAGATTATGAGCTAAAATTGCCTCGGGTAAGCCACCATGTAAGATAAAACTGGCTGCGCTCAAATCATGTCCTCGTGTATCGGCAAAGGGAACGGCTACACACAGCCCAATGCCGGCTGCTCTGATAGCTATTGTTCCAGATTCACTATCTTCGAAGCCAATGACATTACGAAACTGAGTTTTGCGTATGCCCATTTGATGTAAAGCAATGCTGTACAAATCTCGATGGGGTTTCAGCCTTATTTCACTTGAATCTGAGGCAGTAATGAAACTATCAAATACATTATGATAATTATCAAATCTATCAATTAAAGCTCTCTTATCCTCTTCAGCAATAGGCCAGCTTTCTATCTGTCTGCAAATAACATTAAACACTTCAGTCAAAACAATATTAGCTTCATATTCAATAGAGGAAGTAACTACAGCTATTTTGGCGGGATTTTTTTGAAAGTGTCTGCCCAAAGAAGCAAGTCTTAATCTATATGGAGCTAATTCTTCTTTCTCATAGTTTAACTGCGGATGAGAAAGAAGGTAATCTCTCATTTCTTCATAAAAGAGCGCCAGTTTCTCTCCCAGCCAGCCTTTGACTAGAGCCAGAAAGATAGCCACTGCTGGCATTGGTTCAATTAATCTTTTTTTAGAATCTAAAAGAAGCTCTTGGGATAACTTCTCTCCTTTTCCCTCATCAATGGCCGCCAGAATTTCATGGTAGCGCTGATAATAGATATCCACTGCCCCTCTAACTTTATCAGTAAAGTTCTTCAGCCTAAGTCTATTTTTATATTTTTCCAGCAGTGTCTCCATGGAGCTAGTATATTTCTTAGTCTTAAAATCTCTTGCCTGGATTATAGAATAAAAAAGTTTGTCTTCCAAGAGCTTCCTAAGGCCCATGTTGGTTATATTATTCCTTACTTCTCTTTTTCTACCTCTGTCTTTGCCTAAAGCAAGTGTCCAGAGAGCTGCGGTGAGGTAGGATTTTTTAAAGTTTTCAGTTTTGATATCCTCTCTATACTTATTGATCAGGTATTCAACGTGTCTGGTGGTACTGTTTCCTATAATGTGAGGGTAGTCTTCCTCTCTATCCAGACCAGACCATCGGATTCTATCCTCCCGGCCGGTTATCTTTCTTACCATGTACTCCAGCGAATGTAGACATAAGGCCTCAGTGGTGGTAGTGGTGCCGTCCATATCCTGAACAATACCAATAATTTTTCCTCTGGGTTGGTTAATCTTCGGGGCAAGGGGATAGAATTCAAAGGGAGGATGAATGTAGGTTGGATTTTTAACAACAGCAAACTCCTTCCCTACCTCCTTGAAAATATCAACGGCTCGATCTACTCCTGCGAACCTGGGCAACTTAGGCATTATTTTGTCATCCCTTCGCAGGAAGATTCGTCTCAAAAATAATAGAAACAATCTCTCCTTTTTTTACAGGGAGAATGAGTTCTCCTTTCTTCAGTTCAAGATCTTCTCCAGGAGTTTCATCCAGACGTACTTTTTTAACAGAAGTGAAAGGAAGTGATGTCTTGATTCTAGCTTGAAGAGCTTCCTGGGTAGAGTTCCAGAATCTCATGAGAATGCCTTTTTCATCCTCGCTCTGTTTTAAGGCACTAAAAATCAATTTTTCTGCTGGTTCAATCTCAAAGAATCGACCCAGGGGAGGAAGAACTCCCTTATTAGCCACTCCTTGAATGATTTTCAAAGGCACCTTGTGACAATATGCTTGCCTCAGCACAGCACCTTCTTGCCAATTTCCCTGGTGAGGATAGAGAGCATATTGAAACTGGAGCCTTCCAAATACATGGCTGCCAGTATACTTATCCAGCTCCTCGGGTGTCATCACCTCATTAGCTGTCATATAGGCCCTGTGTGTTCGCAATAAGGTAATGGCCAGGGTACGAGATACATCATCCAGAACCTCATACTCGCGCATACCCTTATTGAGAAAAGCTAGCCCACACTTACCATCACTAATATCAACAAAATTTTGCATGGGCTTGAAGGCAAAGTAGCTTTCCATGTTATCCCCTGTTTCCTCCCAGAGTAGAGAACGCTTCTCAATAGCAAAGGCACTTTCGGCAAAAGAATAGTCAGTCTGAATACCGGTGGGAAACATCACTCGCAGTTTATGGTCTCTGGCTTTATTCTCAAGGGATGTCCTAATCTCTACACACCTGCTTCCTTTTCGCAAGGTAATACAAAAACTAATTGGCAAATCAACTGTTTGGCGAAGACGATCTTTGCCATCCGCAGTTGCTGCCGCGGGAATCCTCATAACAAGGTCAACCTGGTATACTCCCCGCAGTGGATTAGATTCGAGCAGGGTAAGATTTGCTTTGCAGCCAATAGAAGTCACTGTAAAATTCCGCAGCGGTCCATAAGATTGATGCGCTGTTCCTACCTCGCCGCTGTCAGTAAAGTAGTGAAGACCAGAGTAGATTCGGCCATCTTGTTTGTCAGTAAGGTCAAAGCTACCATTCTCATGAATAAGAACCTTGAGGTATTCATTTTCTAATCTTCCATCTGGCGTGGCAATCAGGACCCGTTCAGACCCTGGCTTAGGATATTTTACATAGATGGGTTGGCGAGGTTTGAGGATGTAGGTAGCGTATCCCATTCCGGGAACTTCGGCTTCTATAAGGAGCCGATAGCGTGTAGCAGGAAAGGTGACCGAGGTGTCCAGCTCACGCTCGACCCGCACCTGGATAGACTCTTTGGCAAGCACTTGCAAGGGAACTTGCTTACCTTCCAAATCAAATAAATCGAAGTGCTGGATATTGAGATTCTCCGGGACATCAACTACTGCAAACGCCACCTCTTTACGAGAAAATGGTAAGGTATTGAAAATAATTAAAGTTAGGCTCTCCTTACCAATATCCCTGGTATCAATCTGCTTCCAGATTGCTTCCAGGCTTCTGCGAGTAACTTCTTCAGCCACCATTTGAGTCTCAGAGAAGCGATAGAGCATATCCTTGTGTGCCTGGTCAACAGCAGCTCCACAGATACTGTCATGAGCATGATTGGCCAGTAAAGATTTCCAGGCCCGTATAAGGTTGTTGGTTGGGTAGAACCAGCCCAAGATCGAGGCAATAGAGGCCAGAGGCTCAGCCAGAAAAACCATCTGTGTCTCTGCCCGCTCGTTAAGGATTTTCAGGTTGACCCGGGAAGAAAGTACTGCCCCAAGCAGTCCATTGAAACCAGGCTCAATGGCTGGATGACGCATCTCGCCTTCTCTTACCTCTAGAGAGTCATCTGGTAAAGACTCTTCTACCTCTTCGGCGTAACGGTCAATTGTATTTTGAATAATCTTGATATTTTCTGAGACAGTGTTCAAAGCTCTAATCATCTGAGTAAGCATCGGATATGGTTTCTGATTGTCCTCCATATTGAGAGCAAGTAGATGAGGGCCGAGACTTTGTGTGCTGGCCTGTTTGAAGATACTCTGAAGAACCTTCCTCAACACCGCAGGATCCCGGTTAAATGAAGGATCTTCCTCAAGCACCTGGAAATCTAGTTCATAGGAATCCTCATCAGCTGGATGGACCGGCAGCTCAGAACTTTGAAAGGTATAACCAAGATCGCAAGGTTTTTTACCCAGACAGAGTGGTTGATGAACAAAAAAGAACCAATTGGTTCGGGTTACCACATCAAAACAACGAAACACACGAATACGTGAGCCGTCAGGGGCCTGCCACAAAAAGCAAGAAGGGAGAGCATACTTATTTGTACCCCGATAAAAGAAGATATTAGCAATGCCAAAGCCCTGGTAAATCTGAGGCAGTTGAGAGGTCTGCCCATAAGAGGTTGCAGTGTAGCCTGATTTCATTGCCTTTCCATGGGGTTCAATAATCCGGCGCCCCATAAGTAGATTCCGAATGATACATTCAGGCATTACAATAAACATATCGGGAAGAGTATACCAGGGAACTAAAAGAATACGCCCTTTCTGAATTAGTCGTGCCAGGCGTTGTTCCATTTCAGGATGTACTGAGAGATAATCTTCCAGAACAATGATACCCCCATCCAGGTGGAAATAACTATATTCAGGGTTGTTTTCCATTAAAGTAATGAGGCTGTCAATTAAATCAGCCAGTCGCAGCTTGGATTGCTCTGCTGTATATCGCCATTCACGGTCCCAGTGTGTACCTGAGAGCACATGCATGATATATTTCTTTGTCATTGATTTCTTCCTTTTAAGTCAGATACAGCTCACTGTCTGCCGTATTCTACCCCTTAAGCGCTGCACTGGCCAAACCCTCCACTATGTAGCGTTGGAAATAGGCAAACAGAAAAAGGCAAGGCAAGGTTAAACCCAAACCCATAGTAATAATTCTGGGCCAGTCGGGTAAACCATACTGTCCTACGGCTATCGCCGTCATCTTGCTGATAGCCGCGGCTAGCGGTAGGTAGGACCTTTTATTGACATAAATGAACGGTGTGAACCAATCATTCCAGAGCATGATACCGGTGGTGATGGCAATATAAGCAAGAATTGGTTTTTGAATAGGAGCCACTATTTGAAAGATAATGCGTAGCGTTCCCGCTCCATCGATACGGGCCGCTTCTTCAAGCTCTATAGGCATAGAGTACATGGCCATACGCATCAAGAAAATGCCGAGGACATTTACAAGACCCATGATAAATAGAACCGGATAGGTGTCGATAAATCCTGTCCCGCCCTGGCCAAAAATATTATTTCCGCCAACCAGGGGAAAACGAGCCATCATAATATAGGTAGGAGCCATAGTAATGACAGGTGGCAACATCACCGAAATTAAAAGACCAAAAAATATAACCTCGCGGCCCCAGAATTTCAAGCGAGCGAATATATATCCCGCCACTAATGAGGTAATCACCATAATAAATACGTACCAGGCCGCACGAGCAAACGAATTAAAGAAATAGTACTTCATGTAGACATCACCCGCGCCAAGGAGAAGCCTCCTGTAATTCCCTAGAGTTATTTGGCTAGGTATAGCCCACAAAGACGGCGGGGTAACGGCAAATACTTCCGCTGTCATAAAACCTACAGCAACCGCGTAGAAGATGGGATAGAGAAATACAATGCTTCCGGCGATTAGTATAAAATAAACAAAGCCGCGTTTTAATCCTTTTTGGACCATTATTACCCTATCACTAATCATACTCGCCCTCACCCTGATATTCTTAGCCATCATAGTGCTCTTTTCTCTCCAAGTAGCCGGAAAGTAATTATGGTGAAGATAACAATGATAATAGCTACCATAACCGATCCGGCACCGGCCATCCCAAGGTTGAAATCACCGTAAAAATCACGAAAAATCCGATAAATAATTACTTCGGTAGTGCCCCATGGTGTCCCCTGGCTGATAAATAATACCGGATCAAAGATCTGTAAGGCAGCGATGAACCCAGTAACTAATACAAAGATGGAGATAGTCCTCAGGCCAGGAATCGTAATATGCCAAAACCTTTGCCACGCTCCGGCTCCATCAATCTGAGCCGCCTCATGCAAGAGAGGATCAATAGACTGTAAACCGGCCAGCCACAAAACTGCCGTATACCCAATACCACGCCAACTGCTGTAAATGACAATCCAGGTAACCATCCAAAAAGTACTGTAGCCCCAGACAACCGGAGTAAGCCCCAACTGCTCCAGTACACGATTGGCCACACCAACGCTGGGGTCAATGAAAATTAAAAACATCTGAGAAGTAGCCACGGTGGAAGTGACGACGGGAATATACCAGATGGTCCGGAATACTCCTCGTCCTCGGATGGGAAGATTGAGCAACAAAGCCCCACCAAACCCAACACCTATATTAACCACCATAACCAGCGAACCGATATAAAAGGCCCGCCATAAATCTGCCAGATATAAGGGGTCTGTAAAAAAGGTGAAGTAATTGGCCAACCCACAAAATTCTGGAGTGGTGGTAACTCCTATCCAGCGAAAGAATCCTAAAAGAAATCCGATACCAACAGGAAATCCCTGAAGGACCAAAAAATAAAACAGAATAGGACCTAACAAAAGCCAAGCCGTGACACCCTCTCGATGTTGACGATACCACCTAGAAAAAATCCGGGCGGAGCTCCCCGCTCCGCCCGAGAAGCCAACTTTGTTATTTACATTTCCCATTATTGTAACGCCTTTGTTCTCCTTTCCGCCTCTGCCATAATCTCATCAATAGGAAGGTCTGTCACGATCGCCTTGGTCATATTTTGATGGAATATATCCCAGACCTTAGCATTCTGACTTTTATAAGTTGGCAATCCTACTACCTGACCCTGCAAAGCTAGCCAGAACGTGTAGTAGTAGCTCTCCTGATTTGCCGGCTTATCTCCCCAGGACATAAGAACACAGGAACGCTTCATCAATGGCAAACTGACTGCCTGAACTTCTTCGTCAATCAAGGTCTCGATAAGCTTAAAGGCACCTTCTTTATTCTTGGAGTAAGTAGGAACAGAATAAAAGGCAGCACCGATAGTAACGTTTGCTGCTCTTCCGCCTACATCTGGTAATGGCAGGGGGCTGTAACCAGTTGGTATACCTACTTTTTCAGCTTCGGGCTGGCGCCAAGGTCCATCCACTACAAATCCCATTCTGCCCTCATGGTAAGCATCCCAGAATCCACCTTCACTAGGCGCTGCTGCTATCCCAGGAGGTGTGTTTTTGTTCAACTTCCGGATAAATTCAAGAGCCTTTATATTCCCGGGATGAGCGAATTGGATGTCGTTATTCTCATCAACAAATCCTCCACCGGCAGTCATCATCATAAACGGTCCAACCCGCAGGCTCCCACCGAAGTGAGGACCAACAAACACACCGCCGCCGTAAAATTTACCTTTACCGGCAGCAGTAATCTTATTGGACATGTCCAGCCATTCTGACCACGTTTTAGGACCTACCTCGGGGTCTAACCCTGCTTTGCGGAAAAGATCCTTGTTCCAGAATAAAACATTAACACCTGGATAAGGAGCTAAACCATAAATCTTTCCCCCAACTGTCATAGGCAAATAGGCTCCCGGAACAACGGTCTCTCTTAGCTTTTCGGCCAGAGCTTCAGGAAAAGGCTCCAGATAACCTTGAGCAGCGAAACCGGGCATCTGTGTCTCACCAATAATTACATCGGCACCTATACCGGACAAGAAAGCAGTTGTTTCTTTTTGGATTAATTGTTCGGCCCAACCCCAATCCTGACCTTCCAGTGAATAGCCAGCCGCTGCCATCTTTTCGCCAATAAGCGTCAGGAGCTCTATTTTAAGCTCATTGGTTTTAACTCCAAGGGTGTCCATGAGCAGTTCAGGATCTTCTATCTCTGCCTGGAGCTCGGCAATGCCCTCTTCTGGCGTCCCAGGCCTCGAATACGAACCGTCCACACAATAAACTATCTTCTGGAGGGCCATACTGGTTCCAGCCAAAAGCAGTGTACTCAGCAAAATGCTAAGTACTATTCCCATAACTTTTGAAGCTTTCATTTATCCTTCTCCTTTTATTACTTTTACTTTTTGTCTAGTCTATGATTTATGCAAACGTTAGGCTAAACAAAGAAAAAAAATTTAACCTCTCCCTTTTATTCCCACAGACTAGAGATCCCCCTAACATTCCCTCACCTCCTTTCGTCTCTTATTTCTAGTTCTCACGCTTATTTACCTTCACTAAAAAAAAACAAATTGGTCATTTTTTTCAAAGATCACTTATTAACTTTTAGTGTTTTTCGCCGCTTATCTTTTATAGTATAAAAGATTTTTTAGGAGTGTCAAGACCAAAATTTGAAAAAATTTATGCATACGTTAGCTTGTAGCTGGTTTTGGAATTTCTTTCCTTTATTGATTCTAGCTTAGGTATGAAATTCATTGAACTCTTCACTGAGAGGAAAAATACCAGGAATAAAGAGAAGAATCTCTTCATCGAGGAACTTTACCCACAGATCGGTCAACTCAAAGTAGAACTGGATTGGCTAAGTCGCTGTGTCTTTTCTTGGGAAATCTCTACTACTCTGGAGGTTGACTTCTGCATTCGAGCACTAGAGAGGGCCCTGTACATAACTGATCCCGAGATCTTTAACTCTGACCAGGGCGGCCAATTCACCAGTGTAGCCTTTCTTAAATGCTTAGAAGAGAGGAGTATCCAGATCAGTATGGATGGAAGAGGAAGGGCAACGGACAATCTCTTTACTGAAAGGCTCTGGCGTTCAGTAAAATATGAAGAAGTCTATCTGAACGATTACGCCACAGTCAGTGAAGCCAAAGAGGGCATTGGCAATTACATGGACTTCTACAATCAGGAAAGACCGCACCAATCACTGGGCTATAAAACACCCGCTGAGGTATATTTTGGTTACGACAACAGAAATTATCAGACATCACGGTATCTTAAACAAGACAATAAGGTTTCGTAATAATACTTTATTCATGCTCAACCTCGCAGTTGAAGTCCTCTAACCAGGTAAAACAAATACATTATGATAATTATCAAATCTATTAATTAATTTCTCATTGTAAATTCTTAGATACTTCGGGGTAGATTTTTAAGGTGAGAATCTGATAAGCTCCAACGTCTACGTTTATTTCATTCTCCTCATTCAGCTCAATTTCCTCCTTTCGTTTCTCTATTAGGTCTGTCTTAAATACTCTTTTAGTTTTTATAGGAAGCTGTATCTTGACTGTGCTTTTTTGTCCCCAAGCCTCATAAACTCTGAGAATAAAACATTCAGGCTCTTCTTCGCACTGTTTAAAAGCAGTCAATACCACATTATCTGGTTTTATTTTTATAAAGCTTTCCTCTCTCGTTCCATTCTTACCTTTTTGTTGTATTTTAGCAAATTTGATGTAAGGACTAAAGTTAAACTCATAAGCTCTTCTATACACAAGAGCCTCTTTCCAGTTATCCAAATGAGGAACTAAAGAATATCGTATAGTGTGTCTTCCTCTATCCGCAAAAGGATCAGGGACAGAAGCAGATTTAAGTCCATCAGAAGCAGGCGACCTCAGTAGGGTCAAGCGAATCGTATTCCCATGGATATCATACCCATACTTTGAGTTATTGAGAAGAGCTACTCCGTAATCATTCTGGGATAGGTCGGCCCAACGCAGGGCAGGCACTTCGAAGCGAGCCTTCTCCCAGCTATTGCTCTCTGCAGTTGGACGCAGGATACTACCAAAAGGAATCTCGTAGGTAGCATATTTAGCTTTAACTGCCACCGGAAAAGCAACCTTAAGAAGCTTGTTATCTTCCCACCAGTCTATCGAGGTCACAAAATCTATGCGAGGGAGACCCTGATGTAATATTATATCCTGGACAAAAAAGGAAGAAGGATAATCCCGGGCAGGAGCATCCCAGAAAATATTTAGTTTTGTATCTCCCAAAAAAGAGCGCCGAATCCGAATCACTCCTCTCAATGGACCCTTCTCTATTACCTCTATATTCTCTGCCTTATTCAGAAGCCATTTTCTACCTGTATATGCAATATTCCAAGTGTCACTCTTGCACTTATCTTCCTCCAGTATCTGCAGTTGATTTCCTTCATCCGAAAGGACTTCACACTGCTTCTTCTTATCGTAAATACTTATCAGATTACCGCTGACAGGATTTATCTCAACTTTAAAGAATTCATTCTCCAGACTGTATTTACCTACTTTCAGTTGTCCTTTGTTTTGCTCAGCTATTTTGGGTTTAGCTTCTTTTCTTTCTTCCATAAACAAAGTTGTATAACCAAAACTGGGAAGTTTTGTCTTGCACAACAGGAGGAATTTGTTCTCCTTTGAGGCAGAATCCTTCTCTTCAATTACCTGAGAAAGGCATTTATTTCCTTCGTGGTCACACACCACGTAGTCCCTACTGGGAGGGGCGGGAATACTCACTATCGCTTCTCTGGGCCAAAAAAGAGAATTAAACACAACTACAGGCTGACCGGGTATTCCCGAGGTATTCACCTGGGAGGAAATCTTATCTAAACTCTCCTCAATTATATTTTTTCCCATTTTTCTTATCCAGGTATAATCTTCTTCTGAGTCCTGATATACGGAATTGATGCTTGATCCAGGAAGAATATCGTGAAATTGGTTAAACATAACCTTTTCCCAGGCATCGGCCAGGCGTTGTTGAGGGTATAAGGCTGACCGACATAGATTAGCTAATGTAGACATCTTCTCTGCATCTACCAGTAGAATCTCACTTTTGCGGTTGTTGTATTTTACCCGGGCTTGCGTAGTATAAGTCCCACGATGGTACTCCAGATAGAGTTCATCCTTCCATACCGGCAAAGTATTCACATCCATCTCTTTTGTTATTCTATTAAAGTACTCTTCTGCTGTCCCGTACTTTACTTGAGGATAGATGAATATATCCTTTAACTTCTCTGCTTCATCAAGCATTTCTTCAGTGGGTCCTCCTCCATGGTCTCCCATGCCAAAAAGAATCATCATATCTTTCAAGCCCGCATTAACTTCGAATTGTTTAAGAAACTCTACAAACCGGTAAGGCTCAATGGTGAAGTTGTATCTTTCGTAGGGAAAGTAGGTGAGGATACGGGAGCCATCAGGGGCCTGCCACCAGAAAAGATGATAGGGAAAGAGATTAGTATCATTCCACCCTATCTTCTGAGTAATAAAGAAATTAAAGCCACTTTTTTTGTATATCTGGGGCATATTCCAGTTATATCCGAATGAGTCAACATTCCAAGCTATTTTTGCATTCTGAGCAAATCTCTCTTTAAAATACTTCTTACCATAGAGAATCTGCCGAACCCAGGATTCTCCATCAATAAGATTGCAATCAGGCTCTGCCCACATCCCTCCCACAATTTCCCACTTCCCCTGCCTCACAGCTTTCTGAATTTCTCGGAAAAGGTCGGGGTATCTTTCCTCAATCCACTTATAGGTCTGAGCCTGACTTTGAGTGAAAGTAAAAGAATATCTTTGCATTTTATCGACTACAGAACTGAAGGTATCATGGCAGATCTGAACCGTCTCCTTCCATCTCCACAACCAGGCTAAATCAATGTGGGCATTGGCAGTAAGATGAAGGGTATATTCTTTGGCAAACTTCCTTACCGGTTCTAATTCCTTAAGAGAAACTTCTATGGATTTTTCAAACCTGGCTAGATTTCCCTCTGTCAGACTCCTTAGGTCTATCTTCTCTATACCAGCTAAAAGGATTTTTCTTAGTCTGGAGATATGTCTCTTGGGAACTAGTGATTTATTAACCCCTGGATCCTTCCTTAAGAAAGGAGAGGTCTGGTAAGTCTGACTGCTAAGCAGTCTTTTGGCTACTCTTAAACTTAATATGTAATTTTCAGTCTTTTTTAAAAGAAGAGGGTTTTCTTTTAGAAAAGTCTTACACTTAGCTGACTCCATCTTTTGTATAATATAATTCACCCTGCTGAACCCTGGTTCTTCTTCAACTTCTTCATCTTTGACCAGAAAAGGAACAGTTACCTCTAGTATCTTCTTCTTTTTTTCATTTTCAGCAAAAATATCAATATTATAGGTTCCTGGAGATACGAAGGGAGGAATTTGCATATTCAGACTGTATTTGCCTCCTTTCTCCTTGTGGAGTTGCCAGCGTTCATGGTTGGCTGTAGCATAAACGGATTTTATTTGCCCCTCCATGCGAGCAAATTGAACTCTTAGCCTTACTGAATCGCCAACTTTTCCCTCAGAAGGTTCAACCCGTGCTCTGACTTCCATTTTCTTTTCTCCTTTTCACTGGTTTTAGGAATAGACCTACCTACACAATGTCCACTATATTATAAGAAAACTCACATTAATGCAATTTCTGCACAGAATTTTCAAGAAAGATCAGGAGCCAATCTTACCCTTTTGCTAAATCAGTTATGATTTTTCCTCGTTTTCTAAAAAGATTTTTAGGCACCTGCGGGAAGGGTTGAATATACCTTTACTCCTTTACACCTGTAAGATGTATTCCCTCAATAAGACGTCTTTGAAAGAGAAAAAAGATTATAACGGTAGGAACCACTACTATTGTTGAGGCAGCCATAAATAGATTCCACTCCACAAAGTAGGTACTTCGATAATCCTGTAAACCCAAGGAAAGAGGATACTTGGATTCCTCCATTAAATAAATTAAGGGCCCCATGAAATTGTTCCAGCTAGCCAGAAATTGAAAGAGAGCCACAACCCCTAAGACTGGTTTGCATAAAGGAAGGATAACTCTGGCAAAAATAGTAAGCTCTGAGGCTCCATCAATGCGGGCAGCATCGGGAAGAGCTGGAGGAATGGTCATAAAAAATTGACGCAGTAAAAAAATAAAAAAGGGAGTTCCAAAAAATGTGGGAATAATTAATGGTGCATAGGTATTAATCCATCCTAACTTTCCGAAGATAATGAATAAGGGAATCATGGTCACCGGAAAGGGAATCATCATTGTGGCAAGAATTAACAGCAGTAAAGAGTCACGGGCAGGCCAGCGAACCATAGAAAGGCCGTAAGCTACCAAAGGACAGGAAATAAGCGTACCAACAATGCTGAAGGCCACGTAAAAGGCGGTATTTTTGAAGTAAATAAAAAAGGGAATTGTTTGAATCGCTTCTCTAAAATTGTCCCAGACGATGGGATCAGGAATCCAAACCGGCGGAAAGGTCACTGTTTGCGGCAAATTTTTGAGGGCAGTAGAGAGCATCCAAAAAAATGGCAAAAGAAAGGGAATGCATACAGCCAGAAGAATAGCCCGGGTAACTACCTGTCCTTTCAAAAACTTAGTTGTTTTCCTGTTAAGTAATATTTTCACTTCTCCTTCTTGTCTTTCCCTATGCTGCTCGATAATAGATCCAACGTAATGAAGTCTTAAAAATAATAATAGCAATTCCCAAATTTAGCATAAACAAAATCCAGGCCATAGCAGAGGCGTATCCCATTTTTGAATACTGAAAGGCATTGCGATAAAGATAGAGGCTATAGAAAAGGGTGGAATTCGCCGGACCTCCCTCGGTCATAATGTAAGGCAAATCGAAAAATTGAAAGGCACCACTTACGGCCATTATTATGTGGAAGAGAATTACAGGGCTAATGGAGGGAAGAGTAATACGCCTGAATTTATACCATTGACCAGCTCCATCGAGCTCAGCCGCTTCGTAAAGCTCACGAGGCACATCTTGAAGAGCGGCAAGGAGAATTATAGCTGGACCCCCTGCTCCCCATTGAACCAGTAAGATGAAAGAGGGTTTTGACCAAGTAGGACTGCCAATCCAACCGGGTCCTTCAATGCCGACATAATCCAATAAAGCATTGATGATTCCAAGTTGAGGATTGAACATCCAAAGCCAGATAAAGGCTGAGGCAAACATGGGAAGGATGGCAGGGAAATAAATAATTGTGCGGTAAATGGATTTTTCCTTTACCCTAAAGTTCATAATGAGAGCTAAACTAAGCCCTACCGCAAATCCCAGAGGAACAGCAAAGACAAGATAGTACATGATATTATATAAACTGGTCCAGAAAAGTTCATCCTTAACAAGGAAAGAGTAATTCCAAAAGCCTATCCATGTAGGTGTGCCTATGCCAACGTATCGAGTCATGCTATAGTATAAGGAAGCTATAATTGGATAAAGGAGAAAAACTGCAAACCCTATTAGCCAGGGAGAAACAAAAAACAACCCCGTTCTTATATTCTTTCTTTCTCTAGAGGTTAAAGACAACTTTTTCTCCTTAATGATAGCAATGAACAGAAGGGGAAGGTAAGTTGCTATTTACCCTCCCCTGTAAAACACTCTTATTGGCTTAAAACTCTATCTAGCTCTGCTTGAACCTTAGCTGTCGCATCATCTAGAGCCTGCTTGGCAGCCTTTTTGCCGTAAATGACATAGTCTCTGGCCGCTGTCAGCTCATCCCAGTAAAGACCACCTACCGGAATAACAGGACGACACTGAGAATAAGGCAAAACGTCTATGAAAACGCTATAGCCAGGCTCTTCTCGGAGGAAAGTGGTCGCAGCGCCTACTCTAGTTACAGGAAGGTGAAATGTCCCCTCAGCGAACATTTCATTCGCTTCAAGCCCGCAGTACCACTTCATAAACGTAGCCGCTCCCTCAGCATTCTTAGCCCCTACGGGAATAACTATACTCCAGCCACCGGACCAACTGGTAGGCTCTTTAAACTGTGCAGGACGAGGAATGGGCACAATGCCATAAACAACATCCGGCCCAAAACGTCTCATGTTACCAATGAACCAATCGCCAGTGATGACCATGGCTACCTTTCCGCTAACAAATGGATCTAAAACCTCCATCTGCGTCTCATAGGATGAAGAAAAGGCCTGGACATCTTTCATACCATATTTGTCAAGGTAACTTTTCTGCCAGGCAAAGGACTCGACGATTCTGGGATCATTTGCCGTGATCTTCTGAGTGTCCGCATTGTAGAACTCACCGCCAAAGGCCCATCCCCAGGTATAATGCCATCCTTGATTCCACCAGGGAACGAACCCCATTCTCTGCAACTTACCAGCTTCCCTTACTGTAAGCTTCTCTGCAGCAGCATCCGTCTCAGCAATTGTGGCGGGAGCACTCAAACCTGCTTCATCGAAAAAGTCCTTCCGATAATACAGAGCTCGAACATCAGTATCAAATGGAAGCCCCCAGACTTTGTCTTGATAGACAACTTCCTTCCAGCCGAAATCCAGATAGGTCTGCTCTACCCATTCTCTAATTCCCGGGACATATCCCTCCAGTGACTGCAGTATCCCGGCACTAGCTCGTTGAGAAACAGTAAAGCGATCCAGGTGATATGCATCGGGACCTACGCCGGCAGCTAAAGAGGTTAATAGCTTAGCTACATCTGTCTCTGTTCCGGGGACGACCACCTTCTTCACATTTATCTCGGGAAAGAGCTCATTGAATCTTGCCACCATCTGATCCATAACCCCTCTTTCTGGTTGACCTGAGTGACCGGTCCAGAAAAGAACTTCGGATTTCTGAGCAAATGCAGCAGGAAGCGAAAAGGAAACAAGAAACACCGCTAGGCTCATCAAAACCATAATACGTTTCGTTCTTGAGTTACTTCGCATTTTTTCTTCTCCTTCTATTACTTTCGCTTTTTGTCTAATCTATGATTTATGCAAACGTTAGGCTAAACAAGGAAAAAAATGATCTCCTAATTTTTCGTTCACATAAGCTGAAACCGACCTAACATCCCTCACCTCCTTTCAGCCTTTATTCTTAGCTTTCACACTTATTTGCCCTTACTAAAAAAGAAATGAACTTCTCATTTTTTCAAAGATCACTTATTAACTTTTAGTGTTTTTCGTCGCTTGTCTTTTATAGTATAGAGGATTTTTTAAGAGTGTCAAGACCAAAATTTGAAATTTGCATACGCTATACCTACAGACGCTTTTAGGGCTTCTTTACGTATCTTTATAGACTCTAATTCAACAGTCAAATTCATTTAATTTATTCCCTGATTAGTCTTAGTTTTCACTTTGAGCTTTGCCCCACATGAATCCCCGATTAAAAGCTTTGTTTTTACTGAAATATGGCGAACTTCTAAAAACTCTTTTTTTTCATGAAGATGCTTTACTCGCTCTATAAGCATTCTCGCTCCTATTTCTCCTATCCTATAGCTTTGCTGCATCGCTACCGTTAAAGGCATAAATATATGGGAAGCTACGGCAACTTCGTCAAAGCCCACAAAAGCTAGTTCCTTGGGAACATCAATACCTTTCTCCTTTATAGCTTTTAGAGCTCCTATAGTGGCAATCTCATTATAGGTAAAGATTGCCGTAGGTTCCTCTTTTAAAAGTTCTTTAGTGGCCTCGTAACTTTTTTCAATAGAAAGGGCGGGTCTGGGAATTACCTTTTTAACCAGTTCTTCCTGGTAATTAATATCATAATCCTGAAGGGCCTTTTTATAGCCTTTTAATCTATCGGATACTGAGGTTAGACATTCCTGACCCGTAATATAGCCTATTCTCCTATGACCAATCTTAATTAAGTGAGTTACAGCCTCATAGGCGCCTCTAAAGTTATCAGAAACAACATAGTCAGTGTCAAGTTCTGGAAAGTAACGATCTACCATTACCACTGGTATTTTGCTCTCAACCAGAAACTTAAGATAGGAAAGATTATTACCTTCATTAGTAACTACGGGGAATATAAGTATTCCTTGCACCCTCTTTTCATGTAGGAATCTTAAATAATCATGTTCTGCCTCTATATTTTCCCTGGAGTTAAAACTGAACAATTGAAACCCTTCTTTGGTAACAGTATCCTCTATTCCTTCTATAATAGGATCCAAACTGGTCTTACCCGTACTAGTATAGATGAATCCTACTGTTGTTGTCTTTCGGGAAGAGAGTTCTCTAGCTGTTACGTTGGGTATGTAATTAAGCTCCTTTGCTATCTTCCAGATTTTCTCCTTAGTCCCAGTGCTAATTTTGGGACTATTTTTGAGCGCTCTGGAAACAGTAGAGTAAGATACATTAGCCCTCTTAGCAATATCTTTTATGGTAATGCTCATTTAGTTTGTAACCCCTTTGTCTTTCGATTACCTTCTGTTTTCTTCTATAAGTAAGAAAATATTTCAAGTCATTTTAATACAGTGGGTACGATCATGCAAACGTTAATTTGCTTTATTATAAATCTTTTTTTGTGTTTGTCAACCAACTTGTTTCTTTGGTAACTCCTTCCTAAACCCTGTTACATAATATGATCAAGCGAGGGACGAATTTGAGAATATTTGAGAAAGAATTACCAGGAGTTATTTGCCACAGGAAGTATTCAAAAAATGACAAAACACGAGATACGAATTTATTGGGGTGCAATAGTATCTTCTTCGATTTGTAGATGCAATTCTTTGAGTTGCTCTGGATCTACTGAGGAGGGAGCCTGAGTTAGAGGAGAAATTGCTTTCTGAGTTTTAGGAAAGGCGATAACCTCCCTTATGGAGTTGGCACCAGTCAAAACCATGGCCAACCTATCCAGACCTAGAGCGATTCCTCCGTGGGGAGGAGCTCCGAAAGAGAGGGCATCGAGAAAAAAACCAAATTTTTTCTTGGCTTCAAGAGAGTCTATCCCTAAGATCTCAAATATCCGTTCCTGGACATTTCTCTTGTGATTTCGGATGCTTCCGGTACCCATCTCTTCTCCATTGAGGACAATATCATACTGCCGAGCCTTCACTTTCTCTGGATCTTCTTCCAGCAATGGGAAATCTTCTTCTTTGGGTGACGAAAAAGGATTGTGAGAAAAGGTCAACTCTCCCTCTTCATTACGCTCGAAGAGAGGAAAATCGACCATCCAGAGTGGCTTATAGGTGTTATCAGGAATTAGATTTAACTTTCGGGCTAGATGAAGGCGAAGGTGAGACAGAGATTCATTCACTGTTTCTTTTTTATCAGCGACAAAGAAAAGGATGTCTCCTTCCTCACCCTCCATACACTTCACTATTTCCGAAAGAATGTTCTTAGGGATAAACTTAGCCAGAGGAGATCCAGTCTTCCTCTCTCCCAAGAAAATCCAGCTTAACCCCTTTGCACCATAAAGAGTAATCCAGCGGGAAAGTTCCTCAAGCTCCTTTCGTGAAAGCGAAGCTCCTTGCGGAAGTCTCAGTCCTTTGACTATACCGTCTTTTTCCAGGACGTTCCGAAAAACCTCAAACTTGATTTTACTGGCTAGAGCCGATACATCTTTAAGCTCTAATCTAAAGCGAAGATCGGGTTTATCAGTGCCAAAGCGACTCATTGCTTCTTCATAGGTAAGACGAGGAAAAGGAAGAGAAAGAGAGACTCCTATTACCCCTTTGAATACATTTGCCAACATTTCCTCCACTAAAACGTAAATATCCTCTTCGGAAATAAATGAAGCCTCGATGTCTATTTGAGTATGTTCAGGTTGTCTATCTGCTCGCAAATCTTCATCTCGAAAGCATCTAACAATTTGAAAATATCGGTCAAAACTAGCTATCATCAGAAGCTGCTTAAAGAGCTGAGGAGATTGAGGGAGAGCATAGAATTCTCCTGGGTTCAAGCGAGAAGGAACCAGATAATCCCTTGCTCCTTCCGGGGTACTGCGAGTAAGAAAAGGAGTTTCTATTTCTACGAATCCTTTCTTATCCAGGAAACTACGCACTTCTTTGGTTATCTGGTAGCGTAACTTAAGATTTTTTTGCATAATTGGTCTGCGTAAGTCCAGGTATCGATATTTTAATCTCACCTCCTCCCCTGTCTCTATTTCGTCTTCAATAGAGAGAGGAAGAGGTTTAGAAAGATTGAGAATCTCTAAATTTCTTACCATTACTTCTATTTCCCCTGTGCTTAGTTTAGGATTTATAGTTTCTTCTGACCTTGCCTGCACTTTTCCAGCTACAGCAATTACCCACCCCTCTCTCAGGGAATTAGCCTGTAAGTGGCTCTCTTTATCTATATTCGGGTTAAAAACTAGCTGAGTTACGCCGGTTTTATCTCCCAAATCAATAAAGATAATTCCGCCGTGGTCTCGTCTTTTCTTTATCCATCCAGCTAAGATAACTTCTCTACCTATAGCTTTCTTAGTCAAAACCCCACAAAAATGATCACGTCTCAATGCCATAGCTTTCGTCTCCTAATTAGCATATCGTATTGCGTATATAGTATGTCGTATTGCGCAATACGCATCACCTATCTTATATCTCGATGCTCGTATAGCTTGTATATCGTATGTCGTATCTAATATAGCGTAAAGCTAAAAACTAAAAGCGAAAAACCATAATTCAAAATTTAAAACTTATTTTTCTTTCTTTGAATTTGATTTTGAATTTTACGCTATGGTTTTGCATTTTTCGCTCTACGTTTTACGCTCTCTTCTTTTTCTTCTCGATATACTATATACTACATACTGTACTTTTCAATCTTTTGATAAATTGTTTAAGATCAGCCCAATCTATCTTTTCTTGGTTGCCCGATTGCATATCTCTTAAAACGAATTTATTCTCTTTCACTTCTCTGTCTCCTACAATCATTACCCATCTGATTTCTTTTTTGTCAGCTATTTTCAATTGGGAGGAGAGACTCTTCTCTGATAGGTTCAGCCATGTCCTTATACCCTGAGAACGGAATAAAGCTGCTATCTGATATGCTTTGGCCTGGTTTGTTTCACCCAGGGAGAGTACATAAATAAGAGGAGTATCGATAGAAGGAATGTCCACTCTGTTTTTATTTAGAGCAATCAAAAGTCGTTCTACTCCTATGGAAAAACCGGCAGCAGGCGTAGAAGGTCCTCCTAGCTCTTCCACTAAATCATCGTATCTTCCTCCTCCGCAAATAGTATCCTGAGCTCCCAGTGAAGGAGCCACAAATTCAAAAACAGTTCTCGTGTAGTAATCAAGCCCTCTCACTAGACGAGGATTGAGGTTGAATCGAATACCAATATCCTTTAGGCCCACCTTTACTTTTTGAAAGTGCATTTGACAATCTTCACATAAATAGCTTTTTATCAAGGGAACTTGCTTAATTACCAGATAGCACTCTTTATTCTTACAATCGAGAATACGCAGAGGATTGTATTCAAGCCGGCTTTTACATACAGAGCAAAGACCATCTATATGGCTCTTGAGGTATTTCTTGAGTTCTCTCTTATAGAGAGAACTACACTTTTTACATCCAATAGAATTAAGTTGAATATCAAAATCGGCAAAACCTATTTCTCTAAAGAATTCAAATCCTATACTTATAATCTCCACATCAAGATATGGACTCGCTTGTCCTATGGCTTCCACTCCTATTTGACGAAACTCTCTCAAACGGCCTGCCTGTGGTCTTTCATACCTGAACATAGAACCCATATAATAAACCCGCCATTCTGCGGACTGTTTATCTAGTTTATGTTGTAGATAAGCCCTGACTACAGAAGCAGTAGCTTCGGGACGCAGAGACAGTTTTCTTCCTTTTTTATCCAGGAAGGTGTACATCTGTTTGCCGGCATCTGTTTCTTGACCTACGCTACGGAGGAATAATTCTGTTTTTTCAAAAGTGGGAATTCTTATCTCGTCGTATCCATATAGAGAGAAAATAGAAGAAGCTTTTCTCTCAAGCCACTGATACTGGTAAATCCTTTCAGGGAGTATATCTTCAACTCCCCGAGGTGATAGAATCATTAATCTTTTCCTTATCTATACTTGTGAACTGCCTTTAGATGTTCTTCGTAGGTGTCACTGAACTTATGAGTTCCGTCACCCTTAGCTACAAAGTAGAGGTAATCTACCTCATCAGGATATAGGACAGCATAGATGCTATCCTTTCCTGGGTTACAGATAGGGCCGGGAGGAAGCCCATGATATACATAGGTGTTATAAGGAGACGATACAGTCAGGTCCTCATAGGTCAGCCGTTCCTGGAAATTTCCCAGAGCATATTTCACAGTGGGGTCCGCCCGCAGTTTCATTCCTTTTTCAAGACGATTGTGGAAAACAGCAGCAATAATAGGTTTTTCTAAATTAATCTGTGCTTCTTTTTCTACTATTGAAGCTAGGATGATTATTTCTTCCGCAGAGAGATCGTTCCTAGGAATTTTCTCTTCATAGAGAGGCAAAACTATCTCCTGGAAACGAAGAAGAAATTTTCTTATCACTTGTACCTCGTTCTCCTCTACAAAGAAATAATAAGTATCAGGATAAAGATATCCCTCTAGACTCTCCACTGATAAAAGAAAAAAAAATTCCTCCTTAAAGATTCCAGGGTCATTGACCAGTGCTAAAAAATCGTTCTTTTTTATTATTTTTTCTTTCTCTAAAATCTGTGATACCTCCCATCCAGGAAGCCCTTCAGGAATAGTAACTCGAGACCTCTTTATCCCTCCTTTTTTTAGCTTACCTAAAACATCGATCATATTAGAGGAGCTGAATTCATAATTACCTGCCTTGAGGTCTTTCTCCCAATTGAGAACTTTAGAAAGAAGAATAAAAAGAAATTTGTTTTTAATAACTGCTTGCTGGCGCAAGATATTGGCAATTTCAAAAGAGTCCGCCCCGGCGGGAATAAGAATATTGATAGGAGCCGAGTTATAGAAAGGGAGGAATATCCAGGATATAAACAAAATTGATACAAAAAGCACTGCCACAACTATTATATTCTTCCACCATATTTTCTTAAAAACCATTCTTAAGACTTTTTTTCTTTCTTTTCAAGCAACAAGCGACTAGCAAGCAGCAACGGACTCCACTTCACGGTCTTTGGGAGTTCAGATAGTTCTGCAAAATGACGGTAGCCGCAATTTTATCTCTAACTTTTCTTCGTTTCAGGGGACTTACTTTTGCTTCCCTTAATACCTTTTCTGCCTCCACTGTTGATAGTCTTTCATCAAATAGGACCACCGGAATCTCTATTCCAGAGGATAGTTCATCAACGAAATTACGTACCCTTTTTGCCTGCTCTCCTTCCTCTCCTTTCATATTTAGAGGAAGCCCCACTACCAGTTTGTCAACTTCATGTTGAAAAATAAGAGATTTAATATGCTTTAACTCTTTATTCTTCTCAGGTTTATCCCTTCTCAATTGGCCTATACCGGAAGCTATGATTCGCAAAGAATCACTTACTGCTATTCCTATAGTCCTGTCTCCAACATCCAGACATAAGATAGACATATCTTTTTACACCTCTACAGGATACACCTCAAGACTTTGTTTCCCTGCTCCTATACTCGTATGTCGTATATCATACTACTTTTTTTCTTTTCGATATACGATTAAGAATTGTTCATATATAATATACGGGTGCAGTTTTCACAGTAGACAATCTCTTCTCTTCTTCTAACTCGAGCCACCAAAGAAGGAGGAACTTTCACATTACATCCATCGCATATGCCGTTACTGATAGGCAGCACCACCGGGTTTTCTCTAGTTTTCTGTAATTGTTCGTAGCGTTGGAAAAGAACAGAATTCAATTGAGAAATATTTTTTTTCCGATTATTTTCCAGATGTTTAAGTTGTTCAATGGTACTATCTAGGTCTGCTCTAAAAATACGCTCCTTTTCTTGGCAATCCTTATTGGCTTGTTTACTTTCTTTTTCTAAAACAGGGAGCTCTTCATCCAGGCCTTCTTCCCTTTCCATTAATTCCAACAGGATATCTTCTGCCTTGTTTTTTTCTTCTTCTCCCTGACTAATTTCTTTTTCCAGTGCTGCAAATTCTTCATTGGATTTAATCTTGTACTTTTCTTCTTCGTGTTTTGCCAGGAGCGAGTCGATTTCTTCTATACTTCTTTCTTTATTCCTTCTCTCTATTTGAATATGCTTCAGCATCTCCTTTTTTTTCAATAAATTTTCCTCTAGTTCCAATACCCTCTTGCGTTCTCCTTCTATTTGAGAAGACAACTTTTTTTCTTTTATTCTATTCTTCTCTATTTTTAGATCCAATTCCTGAAGTCCTATAAGTAAAGATAAATCCTTAAGCACGGATATCCTCTTCTTATATGGTGAATCGTATTTCGTTAATTAACCTTCTGACACTCGATGCTCGTTCCCCCTCACCCTATCCCTCTCCCCACAGAGGCGAGGGAACACGAGCAACGAGCGACAAGCAACTAGCAACGAGTTTGGTGCGGGGTGATGGGCTCGAACCAACGACCTCTTGCTTGTAAGGCAAGCGCTCTTCCTCTGAGCTAACCCCGCGTGCCCCCAGGGGGAGTCGAACCCCCATCGCTGGGATGAAAACCCAGTGTCCTAATCCGTTAGACTATGGGGACAGGGTGAGCCGTGCAGGGATCGAACCTGCGACCCTCGCCTTAAAAGGGCGATGCTCTACCAGCTGAGCTAACGGCTCTACTAATCAGTCTGTATTTTATCAAATAATTGGCTGCTGTCAAATAATTTACCCGTATTGTTGTCTTATCACTTCAGCTATTACCTCAAAAGGAAATCCCCTTCGTTTCAGAAACTCAGATACTCGTCGTAATAGAGCATTTTCCTCTTTTTTTAAAGAAGGCCACTTTTTCTGGATCAGGGCGAGGGCTATTTGGACCTCATCCACTTTAGAATATGATTCTCTAAGAACCTCTTCAACTATCTCTTTATCTATTCCTTTTTTATTTAGGTCAGTTTGCACCTTCCATCTTCCGTAACTTCTCCTTAGACAGCTCTCTGCCCACATACGAGCGAATCTCCTGTCATTCACTAGATTATGGTTCTTGAGGGACTCTATGGTGCTCTTAATTAGTCTTTCATTATAATTTTTCCTGGCCATTCTCTCTTTAATTTCCTGCTCACTTCTTTCTCTATATTCCAGAAGCCTTAAGGCATATTCTCTAGCTCTATTTAGGTTTCTTTTGTCTTCTTTTTTCAGCAAATCACCCTTCTGTTTCACATATTCACCTCTTAGTCTGCTCTTAAAAAAAGCAAGAATAGTGCGAAAATAGAGGTTGCCACCGCTATAGCATAATAAGATTGCGGAGCCCAATAATTGCCTTTGAGGCCGAATTCCATAGTCAGTAAAAGCCCAAATTCATCCACTAGTAGCCCTAATCCCCCTCCGAACATAATACTGTTAACTCCCTTAAAGAGTCGTCGGTGTAATTTTCTATGTCTGATTAAAGACATCCAATTAGAAAGGATTAATAAAAGTATTCCGTAATAAAAATGGTGAATATGATATCCTTTTATATATAGATAGCCAAAAATAGCTTTTCCTTTTTCTATATCCAAAGCGATTAATCGGGAAACGCCTACACTAATTGTAAAACCAATAAAAGCGGATAAAAAAGTTTCTTTACCTTTTCCAATTATATATTTTCTATACCATTCTTTCATTTTTCTTGATGAACTAGGAATTATATGGTCTACCGAAGGATATTCCTCAAAATCCGTTGCTCGTTGCTTGTCGCTAGTCGCTTGTGCTCCCTCTTCCCGAGGGGAAAAGAAAGAAGTGCGTAAATCGTATTCCGTCAATAGTATTGCTTTGTGGATTTTAAGGTCTTTTCTTACGAGATACTAGCAACGAGCAACTAGCGACGAAATTTAGTGACGGAAGAAATTGTCCTTCGGTATTTTCTTGCTTATTTGCCCCATCTATTTTTCATTTATTTTTATTCAGAATATATGTAAATAACGTAGTTGCAACAAGATTTTTTTGCAAAGGAGTAAAGGCAAAACAGTAGAAAAAACAGTTAAGCCGTCTTAAAAAAGGAAGAAGTTAGTTTATATAAATCCTCTGCTTCTCTTTTTGTCTTAGCTTCAGTAATAATACGGATTACCGGCTCAGTACCAGAATGTCTTATATGAATCCAACTCTTATCTAAATCGACTTTGATACCATCAAGGAAATTAAATTTTGCTCCTTGAAATTCCTTTTTTAGTCTGATTTTAAGTAAGGAAAAATTCTCTCTAGTAGTTTTTAGTTTTCTTTTGATTATGTAATAATGAGGAAAATTACTGGCTAATTTTGAAATTGGCTCGTTTGTTTCAGCTAAATATTCCAACAATAGAGCAATAGCAGCAATTCCATCCCGAGCATAGTGAATTTGAGGAAGAATTACTCCTCCGTTACCTTCTCCTCCTATCACCGCTTTTTTTTCCTTCATGCAACGAGATACGTGAATATCACCTATTTTTGTCCTTTTCATTGGACAGTTGAACTGCTCAACTACCTCCTCCAGTGCCCGAGTGGTAGAAAGGTTAGTGACTACCAACCCTCTCTTGTTAGCAAGTGTAAATTTGGTAGCCAGGAGAAGGGAATAATCTTCAGGCAAGATTCTTCCCTGCTCCGTAACTATAGCTACTCTATCTGCGTCAGCATCATGAGCGAAACCTATATCTGCCCTTTCAGATTTGACCAGTTGCGATAATTGAGTCAAGTTAGAAGCAATGGGTTCAGGTGAGTGAGCAAACCTCCCATCAGGACGGGAATTGAGTCCAAAGACCTGGCATCCCAATCGTTGAAGAAGTTCAGGGCTGATTAATGCTCCTGCTCCATTACAGGAATCAAGAGCAACCCTAAACTTTTTACTTCTGATTTTTTCCCTATTTACACTTTGCAGGACTTTGTCAAGATGATTTTCTATGGCCGTACTATCTTTACGGACTTTCCTTACTTTATCCCACTGAATACGCCTTATTTTTCGGCCATTATATATCTTTAGAAGGATTTTCGCCTGTTCAGGATAAAGAAAGAGTCCATCAGAGCGAACAAACTTCAATGCATTCCACTGGGCTGGGTTATGACTTCCCGTGATAACTATTCCCCCATCAGCCTTCAGTTTTTCTACCATAAGCTGAAGAGAAGGTGTAGGACAGACACCTACATCTATCACTTGAGAGCCACCAGAAAGTAAGCCGCTAAAAACAGCATATTTGAACATATAGTTTGATGTTCTTGTATCTGAACCAACTATAACTGTTCCCTTTTCAGTAAATGTAGCAAAAGCAGCAGAAAATCTAGCTACTATCTCAGGAGTAAAGCCCTCTCCCACAATTCCTCTTACTCCAGATATACTAATCATTAAAGAGTTCATTTTAAATCCTGAATTTATCTTATGGCTTACCAGGTTTCGTTGTATTTTCCCAGATAGATCGAGCCGCCATCATCTCTGCTTTCTTCTTACTTAAACCCCACCCTTGTCCCAAGATCTTCCCTTTAAGCATAACTCTAACCTTAAATTTCTTTTTGTGGTTGGGGCCAACTTCCTTGATTACCTTATATTGAGGTAGAGTATCGTAAAGAGATTGGGCATATTCCTGCAGCCAGGATTTGAAATCATTGATTTGCTCAATTTCTTTCTTCTGCTTTAGAAATAGGTCAGAAATAAAGGAACGCACATTATCCAGGCCTTTATCCAAATAGAAAGCTCCTATTATAGCTTCATACGTATCAGCCAATAAAGCAGGCTGGCTTCGAATTGCCTCCTGGTTTTTACCCACTAAAATATATTTTCCTAGCTTGATTTTACCTGCATATCGAGAAAGACTCTCCTGAGAAACGATCTTGGAACGGAGCTTAGTTAATTCCCCCTCATTTAGATATGGATATTGGCGAAAAAGATATTCTGCTGTCACTAAATTCAGGACAGCGTCCCCCAGGAACTCCAATTTTTCATTATGAAACAGAATCTCTTTTTGATTTGATTTGGCATAAGAGGTATGGACTAAGGCTTGATTTAAAAGGTCAAGATGCGCAAATTTTATTCCTAATTTTTTCTCCAGTCTCTCCAGTTTTTTCCTTTCAGCCGGGCTAATCCCCATCTCACATCTTCTTTAGCAGCAAAACGGCGTTATGTCCCCCGAATCCCATTGAATTAGACATAGCCACTCGTAGCTTGACTTCTCGAGATTGGTTGGGAACATAGTCCAGGTCACAGTCAGGATCAGATTCTTCATAATTAATAGTGGGAGGAATAATTGCTTTTTTGAGGGCCAGAAGGCAAGCAATCATCTCCACTCCACCTGTTGCCCCCAAGAGATGACCGGTCATAGATTTAGTAGAACTTATAGGTATTCGATAGGCATTTTTCCCAAAAAGGTTCTTGATAGCCCGTGTTTCTATTTTATCATTGAGGGGGGTAGAAGTTCCATGGGCATTTATGTAGTCAACCTTTTCAATAGGAATTTTTGCGTCTAGTAAGGCTCTCCGCATGGCTTCTCTTAATCCTCTTCCGTCTCCGATCGGTTGAGTTATATGATATGCGTCTTCACTCATGCCGAAACCTATTATCTCTCCCCAGATAGGAACTTTTCTTTTTCTGGCTCGTTCCCATTTTTCAAGGACTACTACACCTGCTCCTTCTCCTATTACGAAACCATCTCTTTGCTTATCAAAAGGACGAGAGGCTTTTGCCGGTTCATTATTTCGAGTAGACAATGCCCGCATAGAACAAAAGCCAGCTAATCCCAGGGGAGTAATAGCCGCTTCTGCTCCTCCGGCAACCATCACTTCAGCATCTCCTCTCTGGATAATTTTAAAAGCCTCGCCTATAGAGTGATTTCCTGAAGCACAAGCAGTGGAAATAGAGAAGTTTGGCCCGGAAAATCCATATTTAATAGCAATTTGTGCTGAAGTAATATCAGTAATAAGCATAGGGACTAGAAAGGGGCTCACCTTTCGAGGACCTTTTTCAAGTAGAACGGTTTGTTCTCTTCCAACAGTATAGAGCCCTCCCACTCCTGAACCCACCAAGATGCCTATTTCACCTGAATCTTCTTCATTAGGCAATATTCCCGCTTGCTTTATTGCTTCTTCTGCAGCTACCATTCCCATTTGAGTGAAGCGGTCCATTCGTCCAATTTGTTTGGGAGGAAAATAATCGCGAGGATTGAAGTTTCTAACTTCTCCTGCAATTTGAGAACGGTAAGATGAAGCATCAAAGAGAGTTATTCTTACTATTCCATTCTTTCCCTCAAAAAGTGCTTCTTCAAAAGTCTCTATTCCGATACCAATAGGAGAGACTACACCCATTCCGGTTATTACCACTCGGCATTCCATTTTATCCCTTTGTTCCTTTTTAGTATATGAGTAGATTTGAATCGTATTATAGTAATTACATCACTTCTTATCCAGACAGTCCTCAATATAACTTACAACTCTATTCACTGTGGTTAGTTTTTCTGCTTCCTCATCCGAGATTTCTAGGTCAAATTCCTCCTCTAAAGCCATCACCAATTCTACTGTATCCAGCGAATCTGCTCCCAGATCATCCACAAACTTGGCCTCTGGTGTAATTTGAGATTCATCCACACCCAATTGCTCACTAGTAATTTCCTTTACTTTGCTGGCGATATCATCCTTGCTTAACATTCAAACCTCCTCTTTTTTTCGTTGCTAGTTGCTCGTCAATTCAGCTTTTTGATTAAGTTTGTTAGCATACGAGATTCGTGCTTGATTTTTTCCAATATACCCTTTTTCTTTTCATCATTTATATATTTTAACTCGGAAGCTATCTCGATTTGTGTTTCTAGTTCAGCACAAGAACCTAATGCTATATATAAAAACTGTTTATATTCTTTATTATGAAATCTGTTGAATCCTTCGGCTATATTTGATGGTATAGAAACAGCCGATCTTTGTATTTGGGATACTAAGCCGTAGAACTCTTGCTTAGGAAATTTCTCTACTATATTATATATATCTTTAACAATTTCTATGCCTTTCTTCCAGATATCTAAATCTCTAAAATCTTTAATCTTATCAGTCATTTACTTTTTTTACGAGCGACGAGCAACTAGCGACTAGCAACGAGTTTTACATAGCCATTCCCCCATCTATTCTAATTACTTCACCAGTAATATAGCCTGCTTGTTCCGAAGCCAGATAAGTAACTAAACTAGCTACTTCTTCAGGTTTTCCTATCCTTAAAAGAGGTATCTGAGAAGTAATTTTATCCACAATTTCCTTATCCAGTTCTCTGGTCATAGCAGTGTCAATAAATCCTGGAGCTACTGCATTTACTGAAATCCCGTATCGCCCTAATTCTCTAGCTGCTGATTTGGTCAAGCCAATAATCCCAGCCTTAGCAGCAGAATAATTTGCCTGCCCAATATTTCCTCTTAGGCCGATTATTGAGGAAATATTCACTATTCTTCCGTACCTTTGTTTCATCATACATCTTATCACTGCTTTGAGACAGTTAAAGACTCCGGTTAGATTGACATCGAGAACCTTATGCCAATTTTCTTTTTTCATTCTTAAAAGTAGACTATCTCGGGCAATACCAGCGTTGTTGACTAATATATCAATCCCTTTATATTTGTCAATCACGTAGCTAACTGCTTTTTTCACTTCTTTATATTTAGTTACATCTACTTTCAAAGCAAGGATTTCGCCTTCTATTGCTCTTATTTCTTCAACCGTTTTATTAAATGATTCTTCGTTCACATCAAATATAATTACTTTTGCTTTGCTCTTTACTAATTTTAGACAAATTTCTTTGCCTATACCCTGACCTCCCCCTGTGACTATAGCAAGCCTATTCTTAAAATTCATAGGCGAATTTCCTCCTCTATATTCGTATCTCGTTGTTCGTATCTCGTATCTAGTATAGCGTAAAGCTAAAAACTAAAAACTAAAAGCCATAATTCAAAATTTAAAACTTATTCTTCTTTCTTTTTAATTGGTCTTCGATTTTAAGTTTTAGTCTTACATTTTTAGTTTTACGTTATGCTTTTACATTTTTCGCTCTACGTTTTACGCTTTCTTCTTCCCAAACAACAACCAACAAATTGCAATCAACGAAATAGGAGACCTAGATATGGCTTACTTTCCTCCGAGGCAACTAATGGCTTCTCGTATGTCTGGCGGTAAAGGAGCTTTTAGTTCCATCCATTTTCCCTTCCTGGGATGGAAAAACCCTAATATCAGAGCATGCAGCATAGGTCGCTCTATCCGACAGGGGAAATCATAACATCTTTTCCCTCCATAAAGACTGTCTCCCACCAGAAAACAGTTTATGGATTGAAGATGAAGACGGATTTGATGGGTTCTACCAGTAAGGGGATGCAGTTTCAGCAAACACCAATCTTCCCATCGTTTCAATACCTCATAACGCGTGATAGCATCACGGCTAAACCTTCCTCCCCTACTCATTTTTTTGCCATTAGTTGGATTTCTTCCAATTCTTGCTTCTATTGTTCCTTTGTCTTGCACAGGATTTCCTCTGGCTAAAGCAAGATAGGTCTTTTGGGTTACTCTTTTCCGAAACTGGGCTGCCAGAGCCAAATGAACGTAGTCATCCTTAGCTATTACCATAACGCCCGAGGTGTCTTTATCCAGACGATGGACAATACCCTGTCGTAGAATACCACCCACGCTGGATAAATGAGGACAATGATGAAGAAGAGCATTAACCAGCGTTCCTTTCTGTTTAAAGGTGGCAGGATGAGTTAACATTCCAGCAGGTTTATTCACTACTAACAAATAGGAGTCTTCCCATAGAATATCCAGAACGATGGGTTCAGCACTTATATTTGGCCGAGAAGAAGAAGGAATATTTATCCTTACTCTATCCCCTTTTCTTAAGAGATAGTCCTGTTCTTTGGTCTGTTCATTCACCAAAATGTTGTTTTTTTGAATTAACTCTTGAATAAGAGAACGAGAAAGATGCGGCAGTTGCTTCTTTAAAAAAAGGTCTATTCTTGCAATTTCCTTCTCTTTTACCAAAAATGAATAGCAAGATAGCTCATAGCTCATAGTTGAACTTACCCCCTCACCTCAATCCTCTCCCCCGTGGGGAGAGGGAAGGGAAAGGGGAAAAAAGAAATTTCCCATACTATCGAGATAAATAGTTGCTTTTGAGGATTTCTATAAATAAGAGCACTGCGCCTATACAAATAGTTATGTCGGCAACATTAAAGACTGGCCAGAAACGAAAATTTAGAAAATCAACTACATTTCCATCCCAGAGTCGATCAAAAAAGTTCGCCAGTAGACCTCCCCATAATAATCCTAGACTAATCTTTTGCCATCGGCTTTTTGGAGAAATTTTTCCTAAAAGAAATAGCAGGACAGCAATTATTATGCCGCTCACTACAATAATAGAAATAGTTGGTGGAAAAAACAAACCAAAAATAATTCCTCTATTTTTCAGATAAGTCAAATAGAAAAAATCATTAATTATGGGAATGGATTCTCCTGGAGAAAGATTTAGTTTAACATAAAATTTACTCAACCAATCAATACAAAAAACAATACCTGTCACCACGAATGCAAGCATGAGTATTCTCGTATCTGGTTGTTCGTATCTCGGACGGAAAAGAAGAAAAAAAGGGAGGAGCTGGTTTTTCCCGTAGTTTTCATTTTACCCTTTCTATCAATTCTTGAACTTCTTTTTGCTCGATATCTTCCAGTCTTGCACCGATCTTTTCAACAACTTTGCCTGCAAAATAGCTACCTATGTGGCCGCAAATTCTTAAATTATAGGTAGAGCAGATACCGTATAGAAATCCTGCTGCAAACATATCGCCAGCCCCGGTTGTATCCACTGCTCTCGCTTCATAGGCTGGTATCTTGTATCTTGTGTTACCCTGCTTAACATGGGATCCATATTTACCAATTTTCACTATTGCTATTTTACTTAATTTCGCTATGGAATTTAGTGCTTCTGATGGTTCTAAACCGATAAGAGCCCTGGCTTCTTCTTCATTGGCAAAGACAATATCAGCGTATTCTCTAATTATTTCCTTAATAGTTGCTCTATTTCTAATTACTATGCCCGGATCGCCCAGGTCAAGGCTGATTACTGTGCCATGCTCTTTAGCAAATTGCATTGCATGCACTGAAACCTCTCTCAACTGTTTATCTTCAAGTTGATAACCTTCAACATGGAGTATTTTACTATCTCTTAACTCTTGCAGAAGAATATCGGCTTTTTCCAGATGTAATGCCGCACCCAGATGTGTAGCAAACGTTCTTTCGCTATCAGGGGTTATGAATGTTATTGCATGACCCGTTACTCCTTTTGACCTGCCCAGTTTTGGCCTTACCCCACTCTCAGACATCCTTCTTTCGTATATATCACCGTCGGCGTCTTTCCCTACCTTGCCACAGAAAACTACACTACTGCCAAGGAGTGCTGCTCCATATAATGTGTTAGCAGAACTTCCACCGGGAGCAATCTTAACTCTGTACTTTTCAATCTTTTTTAATAGTCTCCTTGACTCCTCTTCTCCGATTAGATGGAATTGTCCTTTTTTTAGATTGAGTTCCAATAGTTCGCTGTCATCTATTTCTATTAATAAATCTATCAGTGCCGAACCTATCCCGAATATATCATACTTCACATTCATAATTTTCTAAAATTGCGCTACATACTTCATTACCTTAGGAGGGTGGTGATAAAGTAGAGGTTTCATTTATGAAACACGCTCTGCTAACAAGTCCGATAAATCGGACCTCTACAATATTTGGGTTTTTCACCTCCCTCTCAGGCCTTTGTTAATGATATCTGGACAGTGCCTACAGAAAGAGAAATTTCGCGAATCTCGCTAGAATCATCCAAGTGTTCAACAATATCCACGGCTAAGGTCTCATCTTTGATGAAGGAAGTATATTCCTCGATAGCTTTACCTATCTGAGTTGATGAGGTAGTTATAGCAAGATTAATACGGTCTTCTACGTTTAACTCTGTATCTTTTCTGAGAACCTGACAATGTCTCAGTATTTCACGTATCCATCCTTCTCGTTCAAGAGATTCAGTGACTTTTATATCAAGAGCTACTACTATATTCTCTTTCCTCTCCAGGATAATATTTGGTCTTGGCTGAGCTTTCACCAAAAACAAATTATAAGGAAGTTCTTCTTTCCATCCCTGTAAATCAATGTTCTTCTTTTTTTTAACTTGATCTACTACATAGTTCATCTGACTAAAAGATAACTCCTCAAGCAGCGCCTTTACGGTCGACAAATTCTGTCTTAATACTTGGCCTGCCTTACGAAAATCAAGAGTTAAGTACTCAAATTGCAGACTTTCCTCGGAATCTAAATATTCAATTTGCTTGACATTTATCTCATTTCGGATCGTTGCAGCCATTAATTCCGAGGACTCGATAATATACTTAGGACCTACCAGATACAATGTTGATAAGGGTTGTCTTATTTTTAGATTAGAACGCTTCCTTATTCTTAGTGCCAGATTCAAGACCTTGCGGATCTCTTTAACCTTCCTAAGAATCTTATCGTTTTGCCAACGTTTCTCCAGAGTCGGCCAATCGGCAAGATGTACCGATAGAGGTGCTTGAGCATCAAAAGGACGTACGCCTTCTTGCCAAATAGCTTCTGTTAAAAAGGGTACGACTGGCGACATTATGATCACGGTTGTCCTTATCACCTGGTATAAAGACCAATATCCGACGAGTCTATCTTCCGATAACCTACCAATCCAAAAACGGCGTCGATTCGTCCGTACATAGAAGTTGGAAACGTCCTCAGTGAATGAATCAAACTCTCTAATGACAGTCGGTGTATCGTAATCTTGCATGGCAGAAGTAACATCAGTCACAAAAAGGTATAGGCGAGCTAACAGCCATTGGTCGCTGCTGTTAAGTTGGTCTGACAGTCCCTTAATCTTCTCAAAATTCGGCATATCCAGGCGAGCATAGGTTATGAAGAAAACATAAATGTTCCAAAAAGATAATAGGCGCCTTCTGGCTTCGTAACCCAAGCTATATCCAAAACGGATATCATTTGCAGGATTTTTGCTTGCGAAGTAATAGCGTAGTGTATCTACCCCCATTTTTTCAGCAACATCATCAAGCTTAATCATAAAGCTTGTTTTTGAAAATGGTCTACCATCTTCTGCGACAACACGTTCATATGTTAGTACTCTTTCGTAAGGAGAACGATTATCAAGAGTAACTCCCATAAAAAGCATTGAGTAAAACCAGAGCCGGATTTGCTCTCTCATTTCACAGACCCATTCAACTGGATACCATTCCTTCCAAGCGCTCCTGTCCTTTAGGTATCCCCGGGTAGAATATGGAACTATTCCGGCGTCTAACCAACAATCTCCAACTTCTTGGACGCGTGAAACCTTGTTTCCGCATTCAGGACAATTAATCTTTATTTTATCAATCCAGGGACGGTGAAGTTCTGGAACCGACTTCACATCATCATCACTTGATTTTTCTAGTTCATCCAAAGAACCCACAACTGTAAGTTTTCCACACACAGAACATTTGTAAAAAGGTAAGGGAAGACCCCAAAAACGTTTGCGAGAGATACACCAATCACCCATATTTCGTAACCAATCTTCCATTCGTTTACCCATGAACTCTGGCTGCCATTTGACCTTGGCTGATGCTTTTATCATGGCCGGACGGATATCCTTGCAGCTAATAAACCATTCACTAACCAGACGAAAGATTAGCTCATTCTTACATCGCCAGCAAATAGGGTAACTATGCTTATGCATATAATGATGAAAGAGCTTATTTTTCCGTCTCAGATGACCAATTATTTCTTCAGCCGAAGATAGTGCTCTTTTTCCCTCTAGCCATCCATACCCTGAAACATAAATTCCTTCATCATCAACTGGTGACAGCATCGCTAGACCTAACTTGGTTCCAAGCTCGTAGTCCTCCCGTCCACATCCCGGCGCAATATGAACAACACCTGTTCCTTCACTCGGATCTACTGCATCCCAGGTGACTAGCCTGTGCTCTAGTTGCTTCTGAACTTCTAATCCAGATAAAATCGGTTCATATGACAATCCCGCTAGTTCCTTACCTGGAAATTGTTTAATAACCTTATATTTTCTATCCTTAAGAATATGTAGAACATCGGAGCAAACGATGACTGGGACCTCCTCTTGCTCTATCTCTACCTCACAATACTCGAGATTGGGATTCACTGCCAGAGCCACATTGGCAGCTAGGGTCCACGGGGTGGTAGTCCAAACCAGGATATGGGCATTTCGTTCTTTCAAAAATAATTTGATAAAGACAGCAAGGTGCTTCATCTCCTTATAGGAACCGGCCATCTCATGTTCTGAGAGACTTGTGCCACAGCGAGGACACCATGGCATAGCTAGTTGGGAGTGATAAATCCATCCGTTTTCATGACATTTTTTTAGAAAATACCATATCCCAAGAATGTTTGAATCATGGTGGGTATAATAGGAACGCTCCCAGTTCATCCACTGACCAAGGCGAATGGACTGCCGGGTCTGGATCTTGGAAAATTTTTCAACTCGTGCTTTGCAAGCATTACTAAAGTTGTCGAGACCAAATTTCATTATGTCAGGTTTTCCACGGAATCCTAGCTCTTTTTCTACCTCAACTTCAACCCACAGTCCTTGACAGTCAAATCCATTCTGGTAATGAGACCTGTATCCACGAAGAGCTTTATATCGAAGAAAGATGTCTTTAAGGATTCGTCCCCAGGCATGATGGACTCCCATTGGGTTATTAGCTGTGATAGGACCATCTATAAACCGAAATGGTGGACCACTTTCATTTTTCTTCTGCAATTTCTTAAAACATTCATTTTCTTCCCAAAACTTCAATATCTCGTGTTCATTTGAGATAAAATCAGCATTCGAGTTCATCGATTTTGCTCTCACTACCTGTTATTCTCCTTGTACATTCAAATCTCTCCTAATATCCCTTTTATCAGTCTTGTCATTTTGGGTTCCGCCAGATTGGCTACTTTAATGAGTTTAGCTAAATTTACCGGTTCCAGCTTGTCGGGGAAACACTCATCAGTTATACAACTAATACCCAACACTTTCAGACCGCTGTGTTTGGCCACAATCACTTCAGGAACTGTGGACATACCTACTGCATCTGCTCCGATTAGACGTAAGAATCTATACTCAGCTGGTGTTTCAAGATTGGGGCCGCCAACTGCTACATAAACTCCTCGATGGATTCTGATTCTCTCCCGCATAGCGACCTTTTCGTAAAGTTCAATTAATTCCTTATCGTACGGTTCACACATATCAACAAAACGGGGACCCAGTTTATCATCATTAGGCCCTATTAGAGGATTATTGCCGATTAGGTTGATGTGGTCAGTAATGACCATCAAATCTCCTGCTTTGAAATTGGGATTCATTCCTCCAGCTGCATTGGATTCTATAATGACATTCACCCCCATATACTTCATTACTCTCAGGGGAAAAGTAATTTCCTCTAGAGAATAGCCCTCGTAAAAATGGAATCTTCCCTGCATTGCTATGATCATCTTACCAGCAAGCCTGCCCAGGATTAGACTTCCCTCATGCCCAGGAGTAGTAGAAACAGCGAAATAAGGAATATTCTGGTAGGAAAGTTTACTCTCAACCTCTATCTCTTTAGTCAAATCCCCCAAGCCAGTACCCAAAATTATTCCTATTCGGGGCTTAATTTTCGTCTTACTTTGAACGAATTCTCCTGCCTCTTTTATTCTTTCTCTCAATGACATTCCCATCATTACCACCTCATAATTCTATTTTCTCAGGATTTTGAGCTTGATGACGATGTTCTGTGCCGGCATAAATCTTAAGTTTCTTAAGCATTTTGCTTCTTAATTTGTTTTTTGGTAACATTCCTCTTACTGCTTTCTGGATAATTAAAGCAGGCTTTTTCTCTAGTAATTTTTTATATACTATTTCTTTCATTCCTCCCGGGTAACCGGAATAATGATAGTATATCTTCTTTTCCTCTTTGTTTCCAGTGACCTTCACCTTTTTCGCATTTATGACTACTACAAAATCGCCCGTATCCAGATAAGGAGTATAGATGGGTTTATTTTTTCCAGATAATATCTGGGCAATCTTGCTGGCTAATCTACCCAGGATTTTTCCTTCTGCATCTACCAAATACCAATTCTTTTTAATCTCTGTTTTCTTTGGAACATAGGTTTTCATTTTTCAAATCTCCTTGATTTATAGCGGGTAGCGTTTAGCGTATAGTAAAACCCTAAAAACATTATATGGCCTTAAGATTTATTGTATACGCTATCCGCTATACGCTACTATATGAAACGTCTTATATATTTTCGCTTATCTGTAGAGGTTTGATTCATCAAACCCGCTAATTTTCTGGCTTCATAAATGAAGTCGCTACAAGGGATACGCAATTATTTATGTCGTTTCATATAAATGGTGGCGCTACGGGGATTCGAACCCCGGTCAAATGGCTGAGAACCATCCATCCTAGTCCCCTAGACGATAGCGCCATTGGCTGGGGGAGGAGGATTCCTTCTTCCCCCATCGCTTCGCTCTTCCTCCGAAGTCCGGCCGCCCTCACTGTCATTCGCTTCACTCATTTTTCCTCCGCAGGAGGCGTTCGGGTCGGCTTCGAATCCTCCTCTGGTCGTAGGAAGTGCTTTGTTTTTTACGACATACGATATACGCAATACGATATACGATTCTGGGCTGGGGGAGGAGGATTCGAACCTCCGCTGCGAGATCCAGAGCCTCGTGGCCTACCACTAGCCGATCCCCCAATAATTCGTTGCTCGTTGCTAGTCGCTCGTATCTAGTATAGCGTAAGGCTAAGAACTAAAAACGAAAAACCATAATTTAGAATTTAAAACTTATTCTTTTTTCTTTTTAATTGGTCTTAGATTTTAAGTTTTAGTCTTACATTTTTAGTTTTACGTTATGGTTTTGCGCTTTTCGCTTTACGTTCTACGCTTTCTTGTGCTATGGTTTTACATCTTTCGGTCTACGTTTTACGCTCTCTTCTTTTCGAGCGACGAGCAACTAGCAACGAGCAACAATATTAAGGGTTCTTTAGCATCTCTAGGGTTCTATCGATTCTTCTAAGGACTTCCTTCTTACCTAATACAACAGCTAGTTCAAATAATCCTGGGCCCTTCATTTTACCGGTAAGAGAAATTCGTAAGGGATGAAATACTTGCCCGGTAGTCAAAGAGAAGTCTTTACTCAGGTTTCTTGCCATACCTTCCAGAGTCTCTTCGCTAAAAGGAGAAAGCTGTTCAACTCTCTTTCTTATCTCTTTTAGCAATAAAGGAATATAATCTTTTTTTAATTTTTTGTCTACTGCAGCGGAATCATAGTTGAAGTCCTTCTCAAAAAAGAATTCTGCTTCTTCAAAGAAATCCGAGAAAATCTTGATTCTTTCCTGCTCAAGCCGAACTATCTCAGTCATCTTTTTTGGAGTGGCCAGAATTTGCTCGACCAGACTTGTCTTTTTTAAGTAAGGAATCAGTAAATCCGTCAGAACCTCTGGCTTCATTCGTCTAATATATTCTCCATTCATCCATTCTAATTTCTGAGAATCAAAAATAGCCGCACTCTTTCCTATTTTCTCTAGAGAAAATTTTTCTATCAATTCCTCTTTTTCAAAGAATTGTTGACTATCAGCAGTAGACCATCCCAGAAGAGCCAGGTAGTTTACCAGAGCCCAGGGGAGATACCCCTTTTTTCGATAAAAGGAGACCGAGGTCGCTGCATGCCTTTTGCTTAGTTTTGTTCCATCTTTGCCTAAAATCATAGGTATATGGACGTATTGAGGATTCTCAAAGTTCAGGGCTTTATAAAGTAAAATTTGTCTGGGAGTATTAGAAAGATGGTCATCTCCTCTAATAACACAGGTTATCCTCATTAAAGCATCATCTATTACATTAGCAAAGTTGAAAGCAGGGGTTTTATTGGATTTCAGTATAATAAAATCACCCATCATCTCATTGGCAAAACTTACTCTTCCTCTTAATAAGTCCTCTACATAGGTAATTCCTTTTTCCGGCACTTTAAATCTAATACTAGACAATCTTCCTTTTTCTTCCAGATTCTCTATTTGAGTACGAGAGAGAGTTCTGCAGCGGCCATCATAGCGGGGGAGTTCATTCTTTGCTCGCATTTTTCTATTGCTCTCTTCCAGCTCCTCCTGAGTGCAATAGCATAAATAAGCTTTCTTCTCTTCTATAAGCTTGCCGGCATACTTCTGATAAATGGAAAGCCTTTGAGATTGAAAATAAGGTCCATAATCTCCCTCGTTGCCCGGTCCTTCATCCCAATCCAATCCTAACCAACGAAGGCTATCCATAGCTGACTTAGAGAAGCTTTCTCTCGAACGCACAACATCTGTATCTTCTATGCGAAGGATAAGTTTTCCTTCGTTATGACGTGCGAATAGCCAGTTAAAAAGAGCCGTTCTTGCTCCTCCGATATGTAGCTCCCCCGTAGGACTAGGAGCAAAGCGAACCCGCACCTCTTCTTTCATCCAATAAACTCCCTATTTTATTATCATTTTACGGTTAATTATCTGTTTTTACTTGTTCTTATGACGACTTGCCCGATGTTTTTTCTTCCTCTTGTGTTTAGCGATCTTCGCTCTCTTTCTTCTTTTATCAGAACTCATCTATCTCTCTCCTCAATAAATTATGCCTCTTTCTATCTTAAGATAAAAAGAGGCTTTGTCAACTTCTCATTAGTTTGTAGAGTTTCTACAACCTTGCCTGCACCCTTAACCGTTGGAGCATTATCTCGGCTATTCCTTTCTCTTCTGATAGGGGATAGCGAGAAAGGATTTCTTTATAGCTCTTTTGAGCCTCGTTCCATTCACCTTGTAGTCCCTGGCATCTGGCTACTCCCAGGAGTGCCTGAGGGCAAATTGAACTTTGGGGGTGTTTCTCTAATATTTTCTTATAAGAATTGATAGCTTTCTTATATTCTTTAATTTGCTCACAACTGGCAGCGAGTTTCATCTTTGCCCAAGGAGCAAAGTAATCATTTCCGTATTTTCTATCGAAATTCTGTAAAATCTCACTTGCCTCTTTGTATTCCCCCAGGGAATAAAGGCAATTTCCCAGATAAAACAGAGACATCTTTTTGTCTCTAACCCAAAAACTAGCCAGAATATTCTGATAGAGAAGTTTTGCTTCCTGTAATCTATCTAATCTCTCTTCTTTGTATTCTACATCCTGTGCCTGTTGATAATAAAAAGTAGCCAGACGTAAATTCTCATTAGCATCCCGATTAACTCTAGCCTGGAATACAAATAAGGGTATGAAACAGATGATTATTCCCACTATTATAAGAGAAAAAATGACCAATTTTCTCTTATTGATTCGCTTTACCCTTTCAAGAATCACCACCCATTTTTGTTTGAAATAATTGTACATTTAAATTCCCCTTACTATCTTCACTTGTCCCCACACTCCCATTTTTTTATCCTTTATAATTATTCCTCCCCTAACCAAAGGAAATTTTTTAAGAAATTCTAAGCCTTTACCAATACTATCGTCGTCTTTAACTATATTGCCTACAGCAGTAGCTGTAGCATCAGCAAGAGAAGCAGAGGGAGAGAGAATGACTACTGCGTCTGCTTCTCCCAAGCTCTGGGAATGTCCAAATGTTCCTGCGGAGCAACATATACCTAAAGGTGTATTTTGGGGCTCTATTTCTAAAGCGATCCTTTCTGATAAAGGAGAATTTCCAGCGTAAATCCCCACTCTTCTTTTCTTTTTTGTTTTGATAAAGATATCTCCTCCATTTTCCACTATGACTTGACGGCAATGTTCCAAAAGCTTTTTTCCTACAAATTCTGCTATTGCTCCCGCTACTGCAGCCATAGGTCCCACTCCTACCTCTTGAGCTGCGTCGGCCATAGCTCTTACGATAGAAGGCATTTTTTCTTCTGGTGGAAATGGTTTGAAAGTAATTTTGAAATCAGGATGTTTATAAATATATTGCTCTATATCCCTACGACACCAAATCAGAGCCTCCTCGGTCTCTTTGGATAGTTTCTTATCAGCCAAGACGAGCAGGTTGCTTTCCTTGATTTCTATTTGGAAGGAATGAAGACCGCCTGGTCTAATCAGACCTCTATATATCATCTTTTCTGTATTTAAAAACACCTGGAGTAAATCCTCCCTCTCATTGTTCTTCGCTGCTGGTTACTTGCATCTCACTGGTTAATTAGTTCATTATTCATTAACCTGCTAACCCGTTAGTTAACTGGTTAATTGGTTAAATGGTTAATTCTCCCCTCACTCCAGAGGAGAGAGCACTACTCACCAATTAACCACTCACCATCTTACTGGTTTTTGTCAATGAATTATGAACTACTGGGGAGTTCCATTCCTACAGCTTTTCTTATCAGATTCCCTAATCTTTGTTCGGCTATTCCAGAAGCCTCACCCCTGGAATCAGGAATAATAGTTATAAGAGGAGAAGATTTTTTTTCACTTAATTTTTCGATTAAGTCTAAGCACTTTGCGGCTAAAGACTGGGTAACAAAGATAATTCCATATTTCTCTTCCTCAAATAACTTATGTAGCGTTCTTTTAACACCTTCTATTTCTTCATTGATTACTATGTCTATCCCGATTCCCAAGAAAGGAAGCGAAGTCTGTCTGTCTGCAATAATAATCATTTTGAGCATAGGGCTCACTCCGTTTAAACGAAAAACTAAAAGCGCAAAGCGAAAAACTATAATTCAAAACTCAAAACTTATTTTTCTTTCTTTGAATTTGATTTTGAATTTTACGTCATTGTTTTGCGTTTTTCGCTTTACATTTTACGCTTTTAGATCCCAGGATTGCTCGCAGATGCTTTATTTCTTGTTTTCTAAGAAAGATGTAGTTAACTAACGGTTCTCTTCCTAAAGTTATATAGAAACCACAATAGGTATGTTCCAAAATATATCCGTCAAAAAACTTATGCAGGCTAAAAAGGGAGTTTTCTTTTTTCTGTTCCTCTAAAGCTAATCTTATAGCCTCTCCATAATCGGTGTTTCTCAATTCTTCCTCCATGGTTTCTAATGGCTCAGAAATCATCCAAAGTAGTTGTTGCTTATTTATTATTCCCCCTTCTGCAAAAACTTCTTCCGTAGGAGCTGTTTCTCCCCAAAAAAGTTTTAGCCTGAAAAAAGCCTTTATATTGAAAGAGTCAATTTGCAGTTGAATCAAACGGGCGAGAAAAGGGTCAGGATACTTCTTCATCTCTAAAACCAGCCATTGGAAAAATTGCCTATTTAGGAAATCGTCTATAAATCGTAGTGAATGCCTATTGTCCATCAAAGAAAAAATCTCCTGTAAAATATCTCTAACCCCAGGAACAAGCTCGCTAAAATCTTCTTTAGCAATGGATTCCTCAAGGAGTGTCAGGTCTAATGTACCTGCTTCAGATAGAGGCGGTCTTAAAAAGAGTGAGTTTCCAGAAAAAACTCTTTCCTGGAAATGAGTCTTCAATAATACCTTCAGATTATAAAAGTCGTTATCTAACCAAAATAGATCTATCAGCTCTGGTTGGGGACAAAAATATCGCACTTCTTCATAAGTTCTTTTTAGCTCCCTATCCAGACCTCTTTCAAATTCTTCTTCTTTTTGTATATCCTTCATAGACTCTGAGTAGGGAAAAGTTTTATTGAGTACTTGTAAAACTTCTTCTATCTTGCCTGACTGCCTCATTCGTATAAAATCAGCTTCTTTCAAAAGATACAACTCAAGCGCTCTCACTCTTCCTGTAGTATAAGCATAACGAGTATCTTTACTTAGAACTTCTGTATATTTCAAGGTCATTCTATACTATTCCCTCTTTACTAAGCCTTGTTGATGACGATTCTTATCTAAAGATTCCATTACCGTTTGAGCAATTTTCTCGGCTGCTCGAGGACAAGCCAGTTTCCTTGCTCTCTTCCGCCAGCTTTCTAAATCAAAAGAATTGTCTTTAAGATTGTTTATTAGACGAATGATGGCTTCTCTGCTGTTTAGCTCAAAGGCAATTTCTTTCCGTAGAAGAAGTTGCTTATTTCTTCTTTCCTGCCCAGCTAAAGAATCGACAATTCCTAGAGGAAGCTCTTTGACTAATGCTTCAGCAGTGGTAAGTCCTCCCGGTTTACTAATCAATAAATCAGAAACTTCCATTAATTCATCAACCTGCCTGGTATATCCAAAGAGTTTTAAAGGCAGACTTATTTTGGTTCGAATCCCCTCGAGTTCCTTCCTTAAACGCCTATTGGCTCCCGTTACTACTAATAATTGGAGAGGAAGGTTTGAGCTGTCTAAGCTGAAAACAATTTCCCGCAGTGAACCTACCCCCTGCCCCCCTCCCATTAAAAGAATAGTAAATAGACCCTCTTTCAGCTCCCATTTTTTCTTTAACTCTTTACTATTATGAGATTTAGAAAAATTAAGGGAAGTAGGTATTCCCGTGATTCTAATCTTCTTGAGATCAATTCCTTCCCCTACGAGCTTCTCCTTCAGTTCCTTATGAGGTAGGAAGTATATATCCACATTTTCGTAGAACCAATAAGGATGAATACAAAAGTCAGTAGGTACAGCAGCCAGGAGATAATTTTCTTTCTTTACTCTTTTTATCACAGAAGATAAAGCACAAGCTACGCTATGAGTACATATTACTACCTGAGGTTTAAAAGGAAGAAATACTTTTTTGTAAAGCTTTAAATAATTTAAGCGATATAGCAAATTGGTTAATCCATAGGTTAACCAATATATTTCCTTGCTATCCCAGATAAAGTTCCAAAACCAAGGGGTTACCTTTATTACAGTATTGTAGAGGTCTTTTAGTAGACGTCTTACCAGAGAGTTTCCATGACGAAATAGATTCTCACTTTTTATCTCTACTTCAGGATAGAATTCCTTTAGTGCCTGTCTGATAGCTTCTGCTGCCTGTCTGTGACCAGTAGCAGCAGCCATATACAAAAGAAGAACTCTCAACTTTCTATGCGGTCCTTTCATTTTTCAACTCTTTGCAATTAGCGGTTAGTTCATAGTTCGTCGGTAAGAGAATGAATGACAAATTGTTCCCCTCACCTTAATCCTCTCCCCTGTGGGGAGAGGAAACGAGTATCGAGTATATAAAATCTAGATCCTTTTCTCTTCTCTTTGAGCAACGAGCGACTAGCGACGAGCAACGAATTTAGGCTCTCCCAGAAACCAATAATCTAGATAGTGATAAAGATAGTCCTGCACAATTTAAATAAAATTATCAGCCGCCTTTTTGTATAACTTAATTTTGCCTGCAGGAAAGAGAAAACAAAAATCAGCTAATCTTTCAGCTATCCAAATAGGCCAAAGATGAAGGAAGATAACAGAAAAAATCCCCAATCTATATAAGCAAAACAGTCACACTCTTCCTTCCTGTTTTATCTGCTTCAGTTGTTACTAAACACTATCACATGCTCTCCTCTATGTCAAGAAATGTTCATTGTTCGTAGTTCGTTGTTCATTGATTAAATCTCTTGACTATAACCTCTATTCCTGCTATCGATGAACTATGAACTATTCACAAATTTGTTTCATTTTACAAAAATGATTCTAATAATTATAATAGAAGAAGTTGGGTCGGCTTAACCTGGAAAAATCGATTGTTTTCTTGCTTTTAAGGAAATAGACTATCTGTGAAGAAAAAATTGGGAGGCTAACCACAAAAAAGCAAATGATTGAAAAAGTCACACTGCGGGTAGCAGCTAAAATTAATCTTTACTTGAATATATTGGGAAAACGCAATGACGGTTACCATGAAATTGAATCCATAATGCAATCAATAACCTTGTATGATAGACTTACCTTGAGACCTTTAAAGCAAGGAATTAGAATTTTGTCTAATGAATCTGATATTCCTGTAAATAGAGAAAACATTTGTTATAAGACAGCGAAATTATTTTTGCAAAAGACGAATTTGAACAAAGGCTTACACATAGAAATTCACAAGGCTATTCCCGTAAAAGCGGGATTGGGAGGAGGTAGCGCTGATGCTGCAGCTACTTTATGGGGAATGAATAGGCTTTTCCAGTCAGGCCTCCTACTCTCTGACCTTAAGGAATGGGCTAGTTCACTGGGAGCCGATATTCCCTTTTGTCTGCAAGGAGGAACATCTCTAGTACGAGGCAAGGGAGAAATTCTTGTTCCTCTTCCTCCTCTGAAAAATGGATGGTTGGTTCTGTTAGACCCAACCGTTCCTATTTCTACTGCCTGGGTATATGAAAGAGTAAGAATTGGATTGACAAAGAAAAAATTAAGTGCTAGACTTCTGGCAAAATCAATTAGAAAAGAGGGTTTACTTGGAATAAGCAATTTTCTATATAATAAATTAGAGGAGGTGGTTTTAGAGAGGTTTCCCCTGGTAGGATCAGTTAAAGAGAAGATGAAAGAGGCGGGAGCGAGAGGAGCTTTAATGACAGGAAGCGGGTCTACTGTTTTTGCTATAGTAGAAGATAGACAGAAGGGGCAAGAAATCCTCAGCAAACTGAAAGGGATGGGAAGGGGTTATTTAGTCCAACCTATAGATAGAAGTCTTAAGGAGGTCTAGAGTGAGAATTTCGGAAGTTAAAATAAGGAAAGTTGAGGGTAAGGAAAAATTCAAGGCCTGGGCAACAATTACATTTGATGATTCTTTTCGTATTCATGGATTGAAAGTTATCGAGGGGAAAAACGGGCCTTTTGTAGCTATGCCCTCTCGCAAGCTGCCCAATGGAGAATATATAGATACTGCTTATCCCCTCAATGAAGAGTTAAGGGAAACAATCCAAAAGGAGATCATTGAAGAATACATGCGGGAAGAATAATTAATACTGCTCAACCTACTAAATAAGAAAGAGTATGAATATGCAGATAAAAAATAAAGAATGGGTACTTGAAGAAGTAAAAATGAGAAAAGTGGAATTCATTCGTCTGTGGTTCACTGATATATTAGGATTCCTGAAAAGCTTTGCTATCACTGTGGAAGGACTCGAAGCGGCGTTAGAAGAAGGAGTTGGTTTTGATGGTTCTTCTATCGAGGGATTTGCTCGTATTGAAGAAAGCGATATGATTGCCATGCCTGATCCTTCCACCTTCTCCTTGATGCCTTCTTCTTCTAGTCAGTTAGGAGTTATGGCCAAGATGTTCTGTGATATTCTGAAGCCGGATGGAAATCCCTATGCCGAGGATCCACGCTGTGTGCTAAAAAAGAACTTAAAAAGGGCTTCTGACATCGGATATACCTTCTACGTAGGATCGGAACTAGAGTATTTCTACTTTCAGTCTTCTCAAGTGCCTCCCCAAGGACTGGATAAAGGAGGATATTTTGATCTCACGCCACGAGATGTAGCCAGCGACTTTCGTCGAGAGACAGTTCTTACTCTTAAGAATATGAATATAGAAGTTGAATGTTCTCACCACGAAGTAGCTCCTAGTCAACATGAGATTGATTTGAAATATACTGATGCTCTAAATATGGCTGACAATACTATGACCGCTCGCTTGATGATTAAAGAGATTGCTTTAAAAAACAATCTTTATGCTACCTTTATGCCTAAGCCGCTTTTTGGAGAAAATGGAAGTGGTATGCATATTCATCAGTCTCTTTTCAAAGGTGAAGTAAATGCTTTCTTTAATTCTCAAGATGAGTGGCACCTTTCGAAAATAGCTAAAAGGTATATCGCTGGCTTATTGAGACATGCTTCTGAATTTACACTAATTACTAATCAATGGGTGAATTCTTATAAGAGATTAGTGCCCGGGTATGAGGCTCCTACATATCTGTCATGGGCCCTGAAAAATCGTTCAGACCTAATCAGAGTTCCTCTTTATAAACCAGGCAAAGAAACAGCTACTCGAGTGGAATTAAGATCCCCTGATCCTGCCTGCAATCCTTATCTCTCCTTTGCAGTGACGCTATCAGCAGGACTGGAAGGGATAGAGAAAGAATATGATACCGTGGAGCCTGTAAAAACAAACGTGTATAAGATGAGTGGAGAAGAAAGGAAAGAAAAGGGCATCGGACAACTTCCGGAGAATCTCTGGGAGGCTATAAGAGTAGCTGAAGAGAGCGTTTGGCTAAAGGAAACACTGGGTGAGTCTCTCTTCTTCAAGCTCATAGAGAATAAGCGAATAGAGTGGGAGAATTATCGTTCTCGCGTTACGTCGTATGAGTTGGAACAATATCTACCCATCCTCTAAAAGACAGCGTATAGCGTTTAGCGTATAGTAAAAAGTGAAAAATACAAAACCATATGGGTAGTTCATCGACAAAAACAATAAGATGGTAAGTGGTTAATTGGTGAGTAGTGCTGTCTCCCAGGGTGGGGGAAAATTAACCAATTAACCAGTTAACTAACGGGTTAGCAGGTCAATGAACAACGAACCATGAACTATGGAACAATAATGAAGAACTTCAAAGCCGGATTTGTCACACTTATAGGCAAGCCGAATGTAGGAAAATCAACTCTGATTAATCAGTTGATAGGAGAAAAGATAGCTATTGTTTCCCCACGACCACAAACCACACGAAACATTATTAAGGGAATAGTCACCTTCGACGAAGCCCAGGTAATTTTTTTGGATACACCGGGGATAATCAGTCTTAATAAAACCAGGACCCTGGTGGACAGACATATAGTAGGAGAAGCATTAAAGAGCTTAGAGGGCACAGACATAATAGCTATGATGGTAGAACCTTTTTCTATTTACGAGGAAGACAGATTTGTTTTACAAAAGCTAAAAAAACTAAATAAACCAGCCTTTTTAATCATTAATAAAATAGACAAAATCAAGGAATCACAGCTAGAATCATTAAAAAAAAACTATTTGGACCTTTTTCTCTTTAGTCGTATAATCCCTGTCTCTGCCAAGAAAGGAACCAATCTCTCTATCTTAATGGGTGAGATAATCCAACACCTTCCCTATCATTCAATTTATTATCCTGGCGACTTTATTACTGATCAACCTGAACGCATTTTAGTATCAGAATTAGTTAGAGAAAAAATATTTATCCTTACCCGAGCAGAAATTCCTTATTCAACTATGGTCAAAGTGAGCCAATTTGAAGAGAGGGAAAGAGGGCCAATTTATATTCGTGTAGTTATTTATGTAGAGCAAAAATCTCAGAAAGGTATTCTCATCGGCAACTCAGGAAAAATGATTAAAGAGATTGGCAGTTTAGCGCGAAAAGAGATAGAAAAACGACTGGGATGCCATGTCTATCTTGATCTCTGGGTAGGAGTAAAGAAGAATTGGCGAAGGCAGAAGAAATCCTTTAAGGAAATGGGATATACTTTATGAGCTACAATATTACCAGGTTGTCGCGGTGGACAACCTCATCGTAATACTTATATCCTAGCTGCTTTTCAATCAGTGAGCTTTTTGTTCCCTTTATCTTTTTTAGCTCCTTTGAGGAATAATGTACTATACCTCGGGCAAACTCCTCACTATTCATATCTAATAAGCTTACAGAATCTCCTACTTCAAAGTTTCCTGTTATTTCAATTATTCCCGCCGCAAGAAGACTCTTCCCTTCCACTATTAAAGCTCTTTTAGCGCCATCGTCTACAACAATAGTACCGGCAAGAAGATGTGCATAAGCGATCCATTTTTTACGAGAAGTCAGACCATCTTTCTTAGGCAAGAAGAGGGTTCCTCTTTCTTCCCCGGCAAAAATTCTCCCCAAAAAGTTTCCCTCTCCTCCTCCTATTATTACCGGAATACCAGAGCGAGTAGCTATTTTGGCTGCTTTGATCTTGGTTTGCATTCCCCCTACCCTTCCCTCTATTGATGCACTCAAGGATATTTTCTCTATTTTTTCATCTATATCATCTACCTCTTTGATTAATTTTGCCTCTGAATTCATCCTGGGGTCAGAGGTATATAGACCTTCTATATCGGAGAAAATTATCAGAAGATTTGCATCTACTAATCCGGCTACCAACGCAGAAAGAGTATCATTGTCACCAAATTTAATCTCTTCCACGGCCACAGTATCATTTTCGTTTACAACAGGAATAATCTTAAATTTAAGCAGGGTAAGAAAAGTGTTGCGAGCATTGAGATAGGAAGAACGCCGAGAAAGGTCAACTCCACTTAAAAGTATTTGACCCACTAAAAGATTATATTGTTGAAAAAGCCGATAATAAATATTCATCAAACGGGCCTGCCCTATGCTAGCCAGGGTCTGCTTAAAGGAGATACTATTGCTTCTTTTTCTTATATTGAGTTCCTGCCTGCCTAAGCCAATAGCTCCTGAACTAACCAAAATAACCTCCTTGCCTTTACTAATTAAATCAGCGATATTTTGGCTTAGTTTCTCTAAGAAATTAAAATCGAGGTTTCCTCCCTCCCTTAGCAAAAGACTACTGCCTACTTTAATGGTTATTCTATTTGCAGAAGCAATGATAGTGTCTCTATCTATTTTTCTTCTCCTGGTATTTTTTTCTATATCTTTCTTCCTCGCTATAAATACAGCCACAATATTCTTGACGGTATAACTTCATCTTCTTGGAAAGTTCTATGCCCTTTTGCCATCCTCCTTCTATTCTTTCTAAATAGGGCTTAATCCTATATTTCTTACTTATTGTCTCTATTACGGTTTTAAGTAATTCTTGATCCTGGTGAGGAGATAAGAACAGTGTAGAGCTAAAGTAGTCAAATTCCCCTCGACGGGCAAAGATGGCTGTTTTTTCCAGGCGCTCATAGTAGCAGAAAAGACACCGCTGTGACTCTCGATACACTACCTGGCGAAGAAATTTTTTTATGTCATACTCATCCTTATAAATAACTCTCACTTCTTCCTTTTCAGCCCAAACCTTTACTGCTTCCAGTCGTCTCTGGTACTCTAAAAAAGGATGAATATTAGGATTATACCAAAAACCCATTACCTCTTCAAAATCATGCTTTAATTTATAAAAAGGATAAACAGCACAGGGAGCACAACAGATATGAACAAGAATCTTCATAGAAAATCTTCTCTTCCAAGTTATCCCCCCTCTCCCTTCCCTCTCCCCCGTGGGGAGAGGATTGAGAAGAGGGGAAAAAGGAAATTCCTATACTATCTAGTTAGTAATCAAAATAGCACTTTTCAAGCAATTGTCAAAAAAATCCTTCTCTTGAAGCATGAGAATTTACATGCTTGCCGAAGGACATTTTCTGAAGAAGCCTTATGTAATGGTTAGTGGTTAATTGGTGAGTGGTGAGTAGTGCTCCTCTCCCCTGGGGGAGAGGCATAGGGTGAGGGGAATTAACCATTTAACCAATTAACTGACAAATAGCACTACATCGTGGACTGTATAAGTAGCACAACATCGTTTACCCTAATTAAAAGATTTCATAGCATAACATCGTGGACTCTGTTCTTTGAAAACTAAATAGTTGCTTTTATTGATTCTACGTTCAAAGCACTTTTTATTCAATGAAATTATGCAAGATTTTAAATACAAATATCCTAAGATAACAAAAATAGTCCACGATGTAGTGCTACAACTTTTTTACCCAATCAGAGTCCACGATGTTATGCTAGTTGTCAATTAACAAATTAACCAATAACAGCGACGGAAGAAATTGTCCTGAGGCATTTGTTGACAATTAGACTTGTTAACATAGAATGAAGGTGTAAAAAGGAGGCATTGGTACTCTCTTCTTTGTGGCCAAAAAGAAAAGTAGTTTTCAGTGGAAAATATGACGTCTAAGCAGTGGACCAGGAAGATCATTACTGATCTGGGAATTTTTCTTCTACTGATGGCTCTCGAGGCGAAGGCAACTTCCCCTCTGCAAATGAAGGTGGAGATAGGCTTCGAGGGATTTTACAGAATCGGGAGCTGGACACCTCTAAGAGTTTTTCTTGAAAATCGAGGTCCTTCCTTAGAGGGGACTCTATTAATTAAAGTGGCCAGAGGAAATCCTCTCGAACAAGATCCTACCGAAATCATCTATTCTATTCCTGTTTTCCTTCCCTCTTCCTCGAGAAAGCTTTATCAAGTCAATGTACTTCTGGAAACGGATGTCTATCCTTTGCAGGTCTCGCTAATTAGCGGAAAAGAGAGTCTGCTGAAAAAAGAGATTCCAATCCAGCCATTTTATATGGATAAGGGATTTATCCTGGTAGTTAACAAGACTCACGCTGGATTTGACTTTCTGGCCCAAGCAAAGATAAAAAGAATAAGGCAGGTGCTTTACACCGATCCGAACAAACTACCCAGCCACTGGATAGGTTACGATGCAATTCAGGCATTAATCCTGGATGACATCGAGTCACTTGAATTAATTTCTGAACAGGAAAAGGCTATAGAAGAATGGCTTTCTATAGGAGGAAGACTGATTATTACGGCAAAAGGTGGATACGGAAAATTCAAATCTTCTCTAGTCTCTCATTTACTTCCGCTGGAATCCCTGGAGAAAATTTATCTGAATTCTTCATTTTCTTCCTTGCAGAGTAGATACGGAGTCTTTACTGCCGATTTCCAGAAAGTTGAGCTGTGGAATAGCCAGTGGCAAAAGGGAGACGTTCTTATAAAGGAGGAGGGCATCCCCTTGCTGGTAGAATTAAAAGTGGGGTCGGGGAAGATATTGTTTTTAGCTCTTGATTTCTTCCAACATCCTTTTAGGGACTGGCCAGGAAAATCCTATTTCTGGGCGGAAATATTAAAGGAGGAAACCAATTTTTCTATGTTTAGCCGGGGTATTTTGGATCCCCTTATTGAGCACTCTATTCTTTGGCCGGGCAGGTTTTACCTGGGGCGAAGAGAAATAGGCTTCTTTCTGTTAGTCTATCTTGTGGTCATTGGTTTTTTCTGTTGGTGGCTGAAAAAAAGAAAATTGGGATGGAAACTAAGGATCGGGCTGAGTCTGACTGTAGTTCTATCTGCTCTGATTTTTTCTCTTTTTTGGGGGATGAAGATGCGAAGAGAGAACACATTTTTAGGGCAGGTAAGCATCTTTTATAAAAAAGAAGGAGGTTCTTTGGCCAAAACGGAAAACTATTTTACCCTTTTTTCTCCTTACTACCAATCGGTAGAACTGGAATTTGATAAGAAGGTCTCTTTTGTAACTGCTCTTTCAGCACCTTCCAGGGAGCGAGAATTCTTCAAAGATTTAGTAGTCTTTCTCCCTGAGGGAAAGATTCGCTGGACCTCGTCTTCTGATAGCTCTGCCTGGTCTTTTCATCTATTTCGTCTGGAAACTATCCTACCTTTCTCGCTGATAACAAAAACCACCAGAAGCAAAGAAATTATAACGGTGAGCCTACAAAACTTGAATTCTTTTCCTTTGCAGGATTTATTCTTTTTATATGGCGAGCATAGCTCTTTCTTGAAAGAACTTCCTGCCTTCAATGAAGCTGATTTAACGCTTAATTTAAAAGAGAGGGAGACTTTACCTTCCTTCTCTTCACTCTACAATGAAGAAGTTAGATCCAAAGATCCCCGAATTGAATTAAAAACAAAGGTGCTTGACCAGATGTGGAATTTTGCAGGACCTTTGAAAAATATAGCTGCAAAATCTCCTGTATTATTGGCCTGGTTTGAGGAAAATCCTCAAACTTTAGTAAAGAGTTATCAGTCGCTCAATTGTGCTTTCATTGGCTTGGCGATAATACCGCTTTGCAGTTCATAGTTCATCGATAGAAAGAAATAATAAGATAGTAAATGGTGAGTGGTTAATTGGTGAGTAGTGAGTAGTGCCCCTCTCCCATTGGGGAGAGGGATAGGGTGAGGGGAATTAACCATTTAACTCAATTAACCAGTTAACTAACAGGACAATGAGGGGAAACGAGTATCGAGCGTCGAGTATCTAGGATCGAAAATCGAATATCGAGATATGTAATGTGTATTGCGGAACACGACATACGATATACCATATACCATATACTACATACGAGCATGAGATACGATTCACCATATCCCGAAGGTATTTAATATGATAAAACGCTTTCGTTTTGTTCTGGTGAATGACTTAAAAGCCTATCTGGGAGGGAGAACATTTACTAAGATCCATCTCTCTTATCTGATAATACTCTCTCTACCGCTGATCATCATCTGGCCCACTACTCCTTCCTTGAGCTTTCAGGCGCCTCAGCTTCTTCTGGTGTTAAGTTATTCGCAAATAGTTATCCTAACCTACCTTAGCGGAAGACTTGCTGTGGGTATTTCCCTGGATAAGGAAATTAGTTTTGATGATTGGCTAAGATATACTCCTCTCACCCCCCAAGAGATAGCGCTGGGCAAATGGGGAGGGATTTTCCTCATTGTCCTCTTCATACTTTTTTCCTCATCACCCTTACTTGTTTTAGCTTACTTTATGGAAGGAGCAACCATAAAATCAGCATTGAGAGTCTATTTTCTCATTCCAATTCCTATCATTACCTTCATTAATCTTGGTCTTTTCTTCCGTTTTGTGCTCGGCAGTCCTACTATTTCTTCTTTTATCCTGAATATGTTGACTATTCTTTTCTTTTTAGGTCTTTTTTTGACCCGGACAACAGAAGTGGAGCTATTTTACTTGAATCCCTGGTTTCTTCTTTCTAGCTTGGTTTTATCCTTTTTTCCTCTTTTCATTTCTCTTAGGAAGTTAAAAAAGATAAAAAGAGGCTTTAGCTTATGAAAACTAAACAAATATTGGCTCTGAAACTAAAAGAGTTTAGCCGAAGATATCACTTTCTTCGCACAGAAAAGTGCTTAGTCAATTGGTTTCTTTGCACTGTAAGTGCCTATTTAGCTCTTTTGCTCTTTGATAAATTTGTCTCTCTACCTTCAGCTTGGCCGCTATTCTTTTTTGTTTTTTGTGGACTAGGTATAGCCATATATTTGATATTAGATAGACAGCAGCGAATTTCATTTTTTTGGCTTGCCTCTCAGATAGATAAGAAGCTAGGGCTGGAAGAAAGAGTGAGTACAGCCTGGGAATATCAGAGCCGGAAAAGACCGAAAGAGTTGATTCAATTTTTGACCAAAGATGCTCTCTGCCACCTACAAGGAGTAAGAACTAGCCAGGCATTCCCCTACCGTTGGTTTGAGAGAGGTAAATATGCAATTTACTTACTTATAGGTATCTCATTAGTTTCTTTCTCCAGCTACTTTCTTCCTTTTCCACCCAGAGGCAAAATTGATTTTCCTGATTTATTCCAGGAAGAAGGGCAACTATTGATGAATCTGGGGCAAAAATTGATAAGAAGGGGGGAAGAGAATGTTGAACGAGCCTCTCTTCTAGCTCTGGAAATGAGAGAATTGGGAAAGGATATCTATTATAAGAATTTAGAGGAAGAGCAAATCTTCCAGGCCTATCATCAGCTTAGTCAGGAGATCGCTGCTGCCCTGAAGAAAACTGCCACATCCCTTTTGGGGAAATTAAAAGGACTGAGAGAGGAAAAGGGAGGAGCTATCGATGAGAATCAACTTTCTAAACTAATGGAAGCTCTTGAGAAAGAAGATTATCAGGGGGTAAATGATCTCCTGCAACAATATCCCCTGCAAGAGCAAATCGATGAAACAGGAGAATTACAAGCTTTACAAATGATGGAGAAAACCTTAAGAAAAAGTTACCAGCGATCAAAAGAGCAACTGGGAAAAAAGAAAAGTGACCAGGAACCGTGGGGAGCCATTCCTGGCAAAGAAATGAATTCATCCCCTGTAGAGAATGGGAAAGATGACGGATATAGTTTGGCTGAAGAGAAAGAGAGGGATTTTCTGGCAGATTTGGGTCTAGCAACAGGTTCCCTTCCTGGAAATACTTCTTCAAATTATAAAAAAGAAGAGATAATTGAGTTAGAAGAGAAGGGAGAACTAACCAAGGTGGAAAGCCAACTTAAGCAAGGTTACTTTTTCATGAGATTGTTACAGGGCATTGCCGATACTTCTGATAAATCTGGACTTTCAGCAGAGGAGGCCTTTTTCTCTTATAAGAAAGAAATGATGAATAGGTTAACTGAAGAAAGAATACCTCTTTCTTATAAAGAGCAGATAAAAAAGTATTTCTCTTCTCTGGAGCCAGAATAAGAAAGGAAAAATAAAGTGCCAGACCAAGAGAGAATTAAGGAATTTCAAAAGCAAATAGAGGGTATCATAAATGAAGTAAAGAGAATAATTGTAGGGCAGGAGAAGATTATTGACGAGGTGCTCATAGCTATTCTCTCTAACGGACATGTTCTTCTAGAAGGCGTTCCCGGCCTGGGAAAAACTCTCTTAGTGAAATCTTTATCCCAGGCTCTTGATTTGAAGTTTTCTCGTATTCAGTTCACTCCTGACTTAATGCCAGCTGATATTGTAGGAACCAATATTATTATGCAAGGGGAGAATGGAAGACGCTTCTTCAAATTTCAGAAGGGATCTATTTTTGCTCAGATCATTCTGGCTGACGAAATAAATCGAGCTACGCCTAAGACTCAATCAGCCCTTCTGGAAGCAATGCAGGAACAGAAAGTCACTGTAGCCGGAGTAACTCACAGCTTGGAACTTCCTTTTTTTGTTCTAGCCACCCAAAATCCTATAGAGATGGAGGGAACTTACCCCTTGCCCGAAGCTCAGATAGATAGATTTTTCTTTAAATTGAAAATAGAATATCCTTCCTCTTTTGAACTACAGGAAATCGTTAATCGAACTACCATCCGGGAATTGCCTACCCTCAATAAAGTCATCGGTCAGAGCGAACTTCGCCAAATTCAATTCCTGGTAAGGGATATCCCGGTTGCTTCACATGTTCTGAATTATGCTACTCGTTTGGTACTGGCCACTCAACCTGGTTCAGGGTCAGCTACGCAAAAGGTGCAAAAATATGTTCGCTATGGGTCCAGTCCGCGAGGAGCTCAGGCTCTGATCTCTGCCGGGAAAGCTAGAGCATTTACCAAAAAGAGATTTAACGTCAGTTTTGCCGATATTCACCAGGTAGCCCTACCGGCTCTTCGTCACCGTATTCTTCTCAACTTTGAGGGAGAAGCGGAAAGAGTTGACCCAGATGAGTTAATCAAGAATGTGATCGAGTTAGTTCCGGAAAGAACCTAGTTATGGCTAAGATACTTTTTGACAGCAAATTCTTACATCAGTTGGATTCGTTAAAGCTTGTCAGCAAAAGAGCCAGAAAGATCTTTTTCCAAGGAGAAAGAAGAGGAGGGAAACCTGGCAGTGGCCTGGAATTCATCGATTATCGAGAATACCAGGTAGGTGATGATTATCGCTACATTGATTGGCACCTTTTTTCACGTCTGGAACAACTATTTGTTAAACTCTTTGCGCAAGAAGAAAACCTTAGAGTTCATCTTATTATTGATGAGAGTGAATCTATGTCTGGCGGTAATCCTTCTAAAATAGATTATGCTTGCCAACTGGTGGCAGCACTAGGATACATTGCTCTTGTTAATCTAGACGAAGTAGGAAGTACCACTTTTTCTTCTCATTTGAGAAGAACTTTGCCTGCTCGCCGGGGTAAATCTCAGGTTTTTAACCTTTTTCATTTTTTAGAAGGGATAAATGCTCAGGGAAAAACCAGTTTTAGCTTTTGCCTGAAGGAATTTAGTCGAAGACAAAGAAAAGCTGGAATGGCTGTTGTCCTAAGCGATCTTCTTGATCCGGAGGGATATGAAGAGGGACTACTTTCTCTAAGAAGTCGAGGTTGGGAGGTCTGCTTGCTACACATTTTAGAGGAGAATGAGGTTCGACCCATAGAAAAGGGAGAAGTAGTATTAATAGATAAAGAAACTCACCAGAGGACAGAAACTATCATTGATGAAGTAACCTGCCAGAGGTATGAACAAGAGCTGAGAGATTTTTTCCAAAGAGTTGAATCTTTCTGTCAACATTATGAAATCAATTATCTACGGGTTTTGACTTCTCTTCCTCTGACCAGTTTCATTTTTCAGGATTTAAGAAAAAGGCAGATTTTGAAATGACTATTCTTAACCCCTCTGCTTTTTACCTATTACTTTTGTTAGGAATAATTCTGTTTTTCTATCTTTTAAAGGGAAGGCCGAGAAAGGTTATTGTTTCCAGTACTCTTTTCTGGCGAAGAATTCGTCAGGCTCTTCCTGCTCAACGTCCTCGTTGGCGGCTGCCTCCTGAACTTCTTCTCTTCCTCCAGATTGCCCTTCTCACTTTACTTATTATGGCCCTGGCTCAATTCCTTCTCTCCAGAAAGGAAAAGAAGGAATTCATAGTAATAGTTATGGATACTACGGCCAGCATGCAGGCAACTGACCTCATTCCCAACCGTTTGGCTGTAGCTAAGAAAAGAGCTCAGGAGTTTATTAAAGAGCTTCCTGAAAACACGCAATTAGCTTTAGTTCAGGCTGGCAAGCGGCCTCAGCTGATAGCTAATTTCTCTGATGAGAGGTCCTATCTCTTAGAGAGACTGAAAGCTCTAACCCCTGCTGATGTGAGAGGAAATGAGGCAGCAGTCCTGGAATTAGCCAGCTCCATTCTTCCCACCCAGACTCAAGGAAGAGTTATCTTTTTTACTGATGGTGCTTTTGAGCTTGATTTAGATTCTTTGCCTCAAACCGTAGAACTTGTTCCTCTCAATAAAAAAAATTCTCGCAACCTGGCCATTACCTCTTTTGAGTTGAGGCCCAGGACAAAAGATAGTAAGAAATATGAGCTATTAGTTAAAGTGACAAATTTTTCTTGGCAAAAAGAAAGATTTTCTCTCGGACTATGGCTGGGACAAAACCTGATATTCAAAAGTGAATCAGCTCTTTCTTCTCAAGAAGAAAAAAAATATATTCAAAATTTAGAAGTCAAGGAGAAAACTATTTTAAAGGCAGAAATCTATCCTTATCCTCAGGATGATCTGGCAATAGACAACACCGCCTATGCTCTACCTGGCTTCTCTGAACGTTTAAATGTGCTTCTGGTAAGTAGGGGAAACTTATTTCTGAAAGCTACTCTGGAGAGTTATTCCCAGGTTAACCTTTACCAGAAACAAACAATTCTTCCTGAGGAGCTTTCTGGTTATGATCTGATAATTTTCGACAATATTGTTCCTCCTCCACTAAAGAGGGGCAATATAGTTTGCCTGGGAGTTCTACCACCCAATCTTTCTTTGGAAGAGCAAGATCCACAGCCCAATCCCATCTTGACTGAATGGCAAATGGACCATCCCCTCCTGCGCTTTGTCAATCTTAAAAATATGAATGTGAGACAATCCCTGGGAATCGAAACTCTTCCTGAGGCTGATATACTTCTCAGGTCGTCGGCAGGTCCTCTGATACAAGTTTGGCAGAGTGGAGGATTACGTCTCTTGTTTATTGGCTTTGATCTCTACTACTCCGATTTTCCTCTTCAAATTGGCTTTCCTATCTTTATCTTCAACCTTCTTCAGTGGTTTCATCCCCAGGTTTTTGATCCCACTTACTCGCAGATTCAAACCGGAGAGGAATTTGTGATTTTTCCCAAAGCTCAAAAAGAGGAGATCACCATTGTTAATCCTCATAATGAGATAATCCCAATTGAAGACCCGAAGGATCCTCTTATTTTCTCTGAGACTAGAATAGCCGGAGTTTATACCCTTGATGGGAAAAGTCTCTTTACGGCTAATCTTCTTAGTGCACATGAATCAAATCTTCTTTCCCGAGTTACATTTTCTGCTGCATCCAGAGAGGTTAATAGACAAGTGAAAAACGAGTATTCAGAGAGCAAGTTATCCCTTTCTCCCTTGCTCATTCTACTATCTTGTCTGCTTCTTTTTATAGAATGGTACCTTTATCATTTTCCTGCTGCTATTGGTAAAAAAAAGAGTAAATTCAGCAAAAGGACACCTTGAATGTTCATCCAATTCTCTCATCCCTGGTTTCTCCTTCTGGGAATTCTCCTTGCTTTTATCTGGTATATTTCTAGGCGGGGCCATCCCTTACTTTCCTCTGGTAGAAGAAAAATTGCTCTTCTTCTTCGCCTCCTTATACTTACTTTCTTGATCTTAGCTTTGGCCGGAATCAAAATCTCCTTACCTACCAAAGAAAGGACTATTTTTTTTCTCTTAGATGTTTCTGAGAGTATAAATGCGCAAAATAGAAAGACTGCCGAGGACTATATCAAAAAATCCCTTAAAAAGATGAAGGAAGGAGATAAGGCAGGAATCATTGTCTTTGCCAGGCAAGCTTTTGTGGAATCCCTTCCCCAAAGCCGGCTCGAGTTTTCCCATCTTCTTACCAGAGTGAATGCTGACTATACCAATATTGTGGCGGCTCTCGAGCTGGCGGTAGCTAACTTTCCCCAAAAGGGGAGTAAAGAAATTGTTCTTTTAAGTGATGGCAACCAAAATAGAAAAGAAGCCCGGGTACTTCTTGATTCCCTGACAAAGAAGGGGATAAAGGTGGATATTCTTCCTCTTGTCTCATTGGGACAAGAGGAATCCTTATTGGAAGACTTAATTGTACCTCAACGGGTTAAGCAAGGAGAAGAACTCAAAATCAAAGTTATAGCTCAGAGTTTCCAGGAGAGCTTTGCAACTCTCAAACTGTACTGTAATAATGAACTTTTAGCTAAAGAACGAATTGAATTAAGAGAAGGTCAAAATGTCTTTATCTTCCCGCATATTCTAAATGAAGGAGGATTTTATACCTATAAAGCAGTCCTGGAAGTCCATCAAGATACTATAGCTGCTAACAACGAGGTTAGTGGTTATACAATAGTAGAGGGAAGACCTAAACTCCTCTTATTGACTAGCCAGCCAGAAGCAATTTCCCATTTTATTCATCTTTTGGAAAAAAAAGAGTTTCAATGTGAGATTCGCTCCGTCCTTAATGCTCCTTCCTCTCTTGATGAGCTACAAGACTATGACGCCTGTATTCTTGACAACATCTCTACCTTTCAACTTTCTCAACATCAGTTGAGCCTTTTCTCTCGTTACATCAGAGATTTAGGAAGGGGATTAATAGCTGTTGGCGGGGTGAATAGCTTTGGTCTGGGAGGATATCAAACCACTATTTTGGAGGAGGTTCTACCAGTTTATGCAGGGATTCAGCAAAAGTTAATTTCTCCCACTCTTTCTCTGGTTTTAGTAATAGATAAGTCAGGCAGTATGGGTTCTGGAAGTGGACAAGCCTCCGCCTCATCCAAACTATCGCTGGCCAAAGAAGCGGCTCTGGCTGTAGTTAATTTATTAGCTCCTCATGAACGAATAGGAGTTTTAAGTTTCGATACTGAGCCTCAATGGACAGTCCCGCTTCAACCAACAGCCAACAAGTCAGAGATATTTCGCCAGTTGAGTTCCCTGGCATCCGGTGGTGGTACCTCTCTCTTCCCTGCTCTGGAAGAGGTCTTTGACAAACTAAAAAAAGAAGCCAGTATGGCCAGGCATATTATTGTTCTCTCTGATGGCTTATCCAGCCAGGGCGACTTTGAAAAGATTATTGAAGAGATGGCTCAGGAGAAGATTACAGTTAGCACAGTAGCTATCGGGGAGGATGCCGACTTAGAATTGATGCAAGACATTGCTGGTTGGGGCAAGGGAAAAACCTACTATACCAACAATATTGAATCCCTCCCCCGTATCTTTACCAGTGAGGCCTTACGAATCAGTCGTACCTTGACGGTAAGAGAATCGTTTGTTCCAATTGTAAGTGAGAATAGTCCCATTCTTTCCAGTCTTGATTGGCAGAATGTTCCTCCCCTGGAAGGTTATATCATTACTACACCCAAACAAGTCTCTGATGTGCAGTTATTTTCTCCCCGCAAAGACCCTCTTCTGGTTACCTGGCGCTATGGTCTGGGTAGGACGGCTGTCTTTACCTCCGATCTTGTTGGCGATTGGTCAAAAAACTGGCGGGAATGGCCGGAGTACTCCCAATTCTGGGAACGGCTCATAAACTGGGTTTTACCCTCTGAGGAAGAGACTCTTTTCCCCCTGATTACAGTTAAAGAGGAAAAAGGAGTTCTTATCGTTGATGCCATTGATGAGAAAGGAGAATTTATCAATTTTTTGTCTCTGAAAGCCCGCATAGTTAAACCTGAGGATAAAGAGGAAATCATTTTCTTGGATCAGACTGCTCCTGGTCGCTACCTGAGCTCTTTTTACGCGGATGAAGTCGGTCCCTATATCATCAGCATCTTTGATGAAAAAAGAGAAAAATCGGGTAGTTCCCAGATTGCAGGCACAGTAGTTCCCTACTCTCCTGAATATAGAGAATTAACTTTAAACGAACCTCTCTTAACTCAATTGAGTAGTGAAACAGGGGGTCAAGTCTTGAAATTTGAAGATAATCCTTTCGGCGAGAATAGGATTACTTTTTCAGATCCTCAAGACATTTGGCCCTGGTTAGTCCTTATCGCTTCTTTCTTGTTGTTGGCAGACATCGGGATGAGGACGGTATCTTCCCAAATTGGAAGATTATTACTAAAGGAAGTAAGCCTGGGTCTGAAAGCATCTATACGATTCTTTTCTTTATCAAAGGCTGAATCTTTAGAAAAGTATACTCATTTAATTGAGAAAAGGAAAAAGAGGCAAGAAGAAAAAGAGATCTCTGGTCGAGCATCCAGGTCTGTGAATACCGATGATAACGAGAGCTATTACAAGCTTCTGACCTACCTTGCCCGACGACGAGAAAAGAAAGACAAGGATAAGTGACTTGCTAATATCCTACTGCTATTGACTTTTAGCTGAGGTATGATAGAATAGGAATAGTTATGAGATTCTAAGGCAGACACTTTGTAAAAGAAAGGGGGTGGTTTCTTAAAGCCAAGGAAAGGCAATGATTTCTAAAAATGTGGACTTCTTGGAAAGAATGGCAGAAAATAGAAGAAGAAGCAGTTGTGACTTTCCACAAAAGGAGAATCTAAGATAAGAAAAAGGGAAGAGTAAGGAGAAAAAAATGGTAAAAAGGATATCTGTGGTTTGTATAGTAGCAGTCCTGATTGTTTCAATGACAGGCGTACTCACATATGCAATGGATATGAGGGGTAAGATTGGCTTTGGTGGTTACGGCGGCTATAGCATGCTTAATCCCGTAGGTATCAACGACGTTCTCAATGACATTAAAGACAACTATGAATCCTGGTGGTGGTTTGGTCCTGATAGCGGAACGGTAAGACCACTCACAGGTGGTATTCGCTACGGCGGCGAAGTCCGCTATGGCCTAACCTCCAACCTCATAGTTGGAGCTGGATACAGCAAGACGTCTGGCAGCGGACAGGTTAACTGGGATGATGGCTGGGGCTGGACTGGCGAATGGAAAGCTGCTCTCTCAGTAACAGGCTTTACCGGCTCCCTTCTTTTTGCTATGGGAGGTGAGAGCTCTAACTTCTACTTTGGCGGTGGAGCAGGTTTGTATTCGGCAACAATCACTCGCACCGCTAGTGATAGCGAGGATTGGGTTGGATGGTGGGATGAATATGTTATAAAGGGTAAATCCACCCTTGGCTTCCACGGTATAGCCGGCTTTGAATATTTTCTTTCTAACAATATAGCTTTTGCTGTAGAGGGAATGTATAGCTCAGTAACTTTCCCCGGTGAGTGGACTATCACAGAACACCCCGGTCCTTTTGTAGGTGAATTATCGACTACATTTACAGACCCAGTCCAGGCGGGAGGAATAAGCATAGGAGCAGGATTCCATTTTTACGTCGGTTAGTTTTAAGAGACGTGCTCAATAATTGGGACCATAAACAAGAGAGGGGAGTAATCCCCTCTCTTGTTAGTTCATAGTTATCAATTCACTCTTCAGTTTTGGCTTCAAATCCCCTTTGGTCGTAGGAAGTGCTTTGTTTGTTACGACATACGATATACGCAATACGATATACGAGTCTGGTGCCGGGAGGGGGATTTGAACCCCCAAGGACTAAAAGTCCACATGGCCCTCAACCATGCGCGTCTACCACTTCCGCCATCCCGGCAGAAACTACTTTATTCTCCTTTTGAGAGACGCTCGATATCTTCTTCCTCTCCAATTACCAGCAGTATATCTCCCTCCTCAATAACATCCTCAGAATAAGGAAGATAGTTTATTGTCTCTATTCGCTTATTTTTTTCCTCTCCGGAAACCTTCTTTATTTCCAGAATATTTACCTTGTATTTCTCTCGGATTTTAAGCTCGCCTATCTTTTTATTCCAAAAGACTCTGGGGGATTTGATTTCAGCGGCACTATATTTCTCAGATATAGGTAGATAATCTAGAACATTGGAAACTAAGAGATTTTGTGCTAGCCTTTTTCCCATTTCCATTTCTGGTAGAACTACTTTATCTGCTCCTACCAGGTTTAATATGCGCTCTTGAATTTGAGATACAGACTGAGTGGCTCGAGTAATAACCGTGGGTACTCCCAGTCGCTTGAGTAAAGCGGTAGTTAAGATAGAAGCTTCAAAGTCCCCTATGCTTACTATGGCTACATCTACTTTGTCTATTCCCTGGGTCTTCAACGCTTCCTCATCTGTAGAATCTAATTTCACAGCTAGAGTTGCTACTTCGGCAAAACTGTCTACCAGTTTTTCGTCCTTGTCTATCGCAATTACCTCTGCGCCTCTTTCTGCCAGACTCTGAGCCACTGTTCCCCCAAATTTTCCTAATCCTATAACAGCAAATTTACGCATTTTTTTCCCCTATCCAACCATTATTCTTTCCTCAGGATACTGATAGAGTTCTTTCATTTTCCCTCTTCCCATAGCTAGAGCTAAAGTTAAGGGTCCAATTCTTCCTACCAGTGCACTGAGCATAATAACAACTCGTCCTGCTGTTGTCAACTGAGAGGTGAGCCCTCTGGATAATCCTACTGTTCCAAAGGCAGACAGTTCTTCAAAGAAGATGTCTATAAAAGGAGCACTTTCTGTGAGACTAAGTACTAGAGTAGAAGAGGCAATCCATCCCAGAGCAAGAATAGCTACACATAAAGCCTGATAGACTACTAAAGGGGGAATGGTACGATGAAAAACCTCAACCCGATTTTTTCCCTGGGTCATAGACCTGATAGTGAGAAATAGAGTAGCGAAAGTACTTGTTTTAATCCCTCCCCCTGTAGAACCAGGTGAAGCTCCTATAAACATAAAGATAATAAGAAGAAAGGCAGAGAAGATACCTACACTACCTATATTCAATGTATTGAACCCAGCCGTTCTTGCTGTTACTGATTGAAAATAGGCGGTCAATAATTTTTCTTTCCAGGAAAAGGCGCTTAATACACCATTCTTCTCTCCCAGGAAAATGAGAGCTGTTCCTCCTATAATCAAGAGAGAGGAAACCATTAAAACTAATTTGCTCTGCAAAGATAAAGATTCCTTTTTATGCTTGAAGTATCCATACGCCCAGCGTAGAAGATTAACTATGACTATAAATCCCAGGCCTCCCAGAATTATTAAGCTACTCATGGTTAAATTAATCCCCAGGTCATTCTTGTATCTTATAAAACTATCGGAATAAAGCGAAAAACCAGCATTGCAAAAAGCAGAGATTGAATGAAAAATGGCGGAATAGGCAGAGGAAAGACCGCCTCCATTGTAAGGCAAAAATTGAATATACAAAAAAATAGCCCCCACTATCTCAATAGTGAAAGTAATAACAAGAATAGATATAATTAAAGACCCAATTCTTCCTATGCTTCTGTAATTAAGTATATCTCGTAGAAGAGTACGGTCTTTAACTCCAAATTCCTTACCTAAAGTCAGGACAAAAAAGGAAGTAAAAGTCATTAGTCCTAATCCTCCTACCTGAATAAGAGAGAGAATAATTAATTGTCCTAACAAAGAAAAATGACTTCCTGTGTCTAGCACGACCAGACCGGTAACGCAAGTCGCCGAAGTAGCAGTGAACAGAGCATCCATGAATATAGTTTCTTTGCCTGGTGCAGTAGCACGAGGAAGGAGAAGCAATAAGGTTCCCACAGTAATGATACTGACAAAAGTCAGAATGACTATCCAGGGTGGTTTTATCTTTAAAACAGTGATCGCTTTGTTCAATTGAGGTATTCTCAATAAAAGACAAGCAAGGGCATAAACTTCAAAGATTATGATAGAATTCCCAGGCCAGACGAAGATACCTATTCTATCTAGAGAATAAATTAACCCAGAGGGACTGGTAGGATTCTTTAACAAAAAAATAAAGAATAAGAAAAAAATAATAAGAAAAAAAGCTATCCGATTCTCTTTTAAATATATTTTCTTTTTTTGAGATAGGAGTAGCTTAAGCAAAAACTCACCTATGAATATTCCCACTATCAATAGGTCCAGTTGATGAAGTAAGATTCTAGTCTCATTTGATAGATAGAATCCATACTCCAGGATAAAGGAAGAAATGAGTAGTAAAACTACTCCCATCATAAACAGATTGAGATAGAATGTAACTTTAGGGTGATTAATGTTCAACTCCTTTTATAACTTCAATCCTGCTGCCATCCTTTTTTTAAACCTAATCTTCTGGCTGTACTAAGAGCTTCTTTATACTCCTTATCAGTGATTCTCCTCTTTAATTCTTCAAATTCTTCTGCCCTGTATGCAGGAAAGTATTGATTCATAGTACTGATATAGGTAGCGGTAGAAATTTCCTTAGCTAAGAAATTAAAAACCCTTGTTGTTCCTGCCAGTTTATTGGGCAAAACTAGGTGTCTTACCAAAAGACCTTTTTTAGCAATTCTTTCTTGGTCTAATCTAAGATCCCCTACCTGCCGATACATTTCTCTAATTGCTTTTTTTGTCACCTGGAAATAGTCAGGAGCAGAAGAATACTTTTTTCCTTCTTCTCTTCCTCCATATTTTATATCTGGCATGTAAATATCTATTATTCCCTCCAGGAGTTTCAACGTCTCTACCTTCTCATAGCCGCTACAATTATAGACTAAAGGTATATTTAACCCTTTTTGAATAGCCAAAAGAAGTCCGGCAAGGATCTGAGGAACAAAAACCGTGGGAGTAACCAGATTTATGTTATGGCACCCTTTTTCCTGTAAGTTAAGCATCATTTGAGAAAAGACTGAAGAAGATATTTGATTTCCATTCCCTAAGTGGGAAATAGGATAATTCTGGCAGAACACACATCTTAAATTACAGTAAGTCAAAAAAATGGTCCCAGAACCTCGGTAGCCAGATATGGGTGGTTCTTCTCCAAAATGAGCATGAAAGCTAGAAACTGTAAGCTCTATTCCCGCTTTACAGAATCCTTTCTCGCCTTTTTCTCGGTTTACTCTACACTCCCTTGGACAGAGTCTGCATTCCCTTAGTATTTCATATCCTCGCTCTATTCGGTTTCGTAACTCTCCGCTCTCATATAGCTCTCTATAAGTAGGATTTTTTCCCATTATTCTGATCAGTTTTTTGTTCTTGATTATATCAATTGATGACTCTTTGACAAGAGACCCTTTAAATAACATTGTCCTTCGGTATTCTTGACATTCAATTATACATCTACCGAAGGACATTTTCTGAAGAAGCCTTATAGGAGCAACTCTAACGAAGCTTCGAGTTGAGGATAAAGAAAAATATACTGTTTGAGGAGCAAAGCGAGGAGTTTATATTTTTCCCGAAACGAGAAGCTGAGCAGAAATAATAAAAGGCTACTATCCAGCGACGGAAGAAATTGTCCTTCGGTATTTCTTGACAAAAGATTCACAGGTTGTATGTTTAATAGCGTCAATAACATTGAGTAGATCTTTGAAAATAGATGGGGGGTACTTACCATGATTAACCTAATGCTAATATGTATGTTAGCAGGAGTAATAGGAGCATGGGTAATAACCACTCTTATCGCTCGAATAAAAGCAAAATCTCTACTAGCGAAAGCAAAAGAGAGATTAGTTGAGGTAGACGAGGAGGTAGAGAAGAAGAGAAGAGAAATCGAGCTGGAAAAGAAAGAAGAACTTCATCGAATAAGAAGTGCCTTTGAAAAAGACACTGAAGAAAAGAGGGATGAACTTCATCAATTATCGAAGAAGCTAATAGAGAGAGAAGAGGTTTTGGATCATCGTTTAGAGGAGCTGGAACAAAGAAACAAAAAAATCTCAACTGAAGAACAAAAATTAGAAAAAGATAAGGAAATAACAAAAGACTTACAAATCAAATGGAGAGAGGAGTTAGAAAGAGTAGCAGGAATATCCACTGAGGAAGCAAAGAGAAGCTTGTTGGAGAGTATAAAAAAGGAAGCAAGAAACGAAGCAGCACAGATTATTCAGCAAGTAGAAAAAGAAGCCAGAGAAACAGCTAATAAAAAGGCAAGAAAGATTCTGGCTATAGCTATTCAACGTTGTGCTGTAGATGAAGCAACTGACACGGTTATTTCTACTCTTACCCTACCCAATGATGAAATGAAAGGAAGAGTCATTGGAAGAGAGGGAAGAAATATAAGGACCTTTGAGGCGCTTACCGGAGTAGATTTGATTGTTGACGATACACCAGAAACAGTGGTAATTTCTTGTTTTGACCCTATAAGAAGAAAAATTGCTGAGGTTAGTTTGGAACGGCTCATTGCTGACAGTAGAATACACCCAGCTAGAATTGAAGAAATAGTAGAAAAGACTAAGAGTGACATAGAAGAGATTACTCAAGAGGAAGGCCAGCGTACAGCTTTCGACATAGGAATACCTGACTTGTCCTCCGAGTTAACTAATCTCCTGGGAAAACTAAAATATCGTACCAGTTATGGACAAAATGTTCTTCAACATTCAAAAGAAGTAGCTTATATAGCCAGTATTATTGCTGCTGAAATTAACGCAGATTATATAGAGGCTAAAAGAGCAGGACTTCTTCATGATATTGGGAAAGCTGTTGACCAAGAAATGAAAGGTCCTCATGCCTTGATAGGAGCACATCTAGCTGAGCGATATGGAGAATCGACCAGTGTAGTACATGCTATTGCTGCCCATCATGAAGATCAAACCGCAGAAACTATTTTAGCTATTCTGATCCAAATAGCAGATGCTATATCAGCTGCTCGACCCGGGGCAAGAAAGGAAGTTCTAGAGGCTTATCTTAAACGAATCAAAGAATTAGAACAAATAGCTAATTCATTTTCTGGGGTGGAGAATGCTTATGCTATCCAAGCGGGTAGAGAGTTACGCATAATAGTCCAGCCCCAAGAAATTACCGATGGGGATGCTAGTGAACTTTCCAGAAAAATTGCTCAACAAGTAGAGAAAGAACTAAAATACCCTGGACAGATCAAGATAACAGTGATAAGAGAACTACGAGCTACAGAATACGCAAAATGAGTGGAAAAACCTTTAAACTAGGCATTATGGGAGGAACCTTTAATCCTATCCATCAAGGGCATTTAGTAGCAGCAGAATTTATTCGTGATGAATTCAAATTGAATGAAGTTCTTTTTATTCCTTCGGGAAAGCCTCCTCATAAAGATAATAATGAAATCGCTCCGCCTGAACACCGCTGGATGATGACAGTATTAGCTACGGCTAGTAATGAACATTTTTCGGTCTCTTCCTTAGAAATAGAACGAGTGGGTGAATCTTATACTCGGGAAACTATTCTCCAGTTAAAAAAAATATACCCAGAGAATACGGAGTGTTATTTTATTACAGGAGCTGATGCTATAGCTGAGATTTCCACCTGGCACAAAACAGAAGATTTATCTCAGATAACGAAATTTATTGCTGCTTCCCGTCCTGGTTATAAACTGGATATCAAGAGTATAGATTCCCGTTTTCAACAGTGTACTTACCTGATGGAAATTCCGGCTTTGACCATTTCTTCTACGGAAATTAGAAAAAGAATAAAAGAGAGAAAAACAATTAAATATCTCTTGCCAGAAGCAGTAGAGAAGTATATTTCTAAAAATAAGCTATATGGATGATGGTGATGGAGAAAATTATGTAGCCGGGAGAGTAAGAATTTGACTTCTCAAAAGTTGGCGCAGAAGGCTATTAAAATAGTTGAGGATAAAAAAGCAAAAGATGTAGTGCTTTTGAACCTGAAAAAAATCCTTCCCATCATTGATTATTTTGTTATATGTACTGGAGATTCTTCTCTGCACATGAAAGGTATTGCGCAAGCCCTGGAGAAAGAGCTAGAAGAAAAAGGAATAAAACAACTCAACCGAAGGCATTTTACCAATGATTTGTGGATTCTTCTAGATTTTGGTTCATTAGTGGTGCATATCTTCTCTAAATCAGGAAGAGATTTTTACCAATTAGAGAGATTATGGGCTGACGCTGAAAAAAGAGTGTAACAGGGGGGGCATAGCTCAGTTGGGAGAGCACGTCCTTGGCGTGGACGGGGTCGGGGGTTCGAGTCCCCCTGCCTCCACCAAATTCGTTGCTAGTTGCTCGTCGCTCGTATCTCGTAAAGGCAAAACAAAGACTTATAAGCATAAAACGGGATCCGAAGCCGAGTTAAGTATCAGGTACATTTTACAATGTTGCGATTTAAGAGGAACGACAGTTTAATGATAAGGCATTTTACATTAGAATATTGGATAGACGAAGGGAAAAATTACAGAACTAAAAAAGGAGGGAAAGGAAATGAAGAAGAAAGGGATTTGTCTGGTATTAGTAATGATGCTAGTGTTGGGTATCCTGGGAGGCGCAGCACTAGCAGGGCAAAGGGCCGGGAGTGTGATTAGCACCGATGTAAGAATGGACCTTAATAAATTTGTCAACCTGGAATACGAGAAAGTAATCAGTTCCAACCTGAGTCTATATGTGAAACCATTTATCGGTCTCGGGCTGGGATTCACCGACATGGGAGCTATGGCGGGCGCCAAGTACTACCTGCAAGGCACTGCTCCAGAGGGTCTTTGGATTGGAGGCTTTGGCCTTATTGAGTACGCGTCCATATTTGGGTTTTCCGATACAGCCTTTGGTGCTGGAGCCAATGCTGGATATAAGTACTTTATCACCGACAAATTTACCGTCGAAGGTAACGCAGGTCTAGCTTATGTAAGTGGAGGTGTATTTGAGCTTATTTGGGGAATCAACGTAGGTATGGCTCTCTAAAAAAAAACCGAAAGATATAGTAAAATAGCGAACAGCGGATAGCGTTTAGCGTATAGGATAAATCATCAAAGTGAAAAGCTTAAACCTAGGAGTAAAAAATCATAATTCACCATTTTGTTCATAGTTGATTGTTCGTTGTTCATTGACCTGCTAACGCGTTAGTTAACTTGGTTAATTAGTTAAATGGTTAATTTTGCCCTCACTCCAGAGGAGAGTGCTACTCGCTCACTGATTAACATGTTATCGTTGTTTCTATCGATGAACCATGAACTTATCTCCTATGTTTTTGCATTTTCTACTATACGCTCTACGCTACCCGCTATACGCTAAAAAAGAGGGATATCCTATATAGTAGAGGTTTCATTTATGAAACACGCTTTGCTAACAAGTCCGATAAATCGGACCTCTACAATATTTGGGTTTTTTATCTCACCCTGGAGGCAAAAATTGCGTAGCGATAAAATAAAAAAGGGAATCGAACGAGCTCCTCATCGGGCATTACTTTACGCCACAGGAGTAACGAAAAAATCCTTAAGCAAGCCTTTTATAGGGATCGCTTCTAGTTTCAGCAGCATAGTTCCAGGCCATATTCAGATGCGTGACCTGGAGAGGTTCATAGAAAGAGGTGTAGAGTCAGGAGGGGGTTATCCTTTTGTCTTTGGCATTCCTGCTATTTGTGATGGAATTGCTATGGGGCATATGGGAATGAGATACTCCCTTCCTTCCCGAGAACTGATAGCTGATTCTATTGAAAGCGTAGCTCTAGCTCACTCTTTTGACGGTCTTATTCTTCTTACTAATTGTGATAAAATAACCCCTGGTGCCCTTATGGCTGCCGCTCGGATAAATATCCCTACCATTATTGTTACCGCTGGCCCTATGCTCTCGGGGAGATTGAGAGGAAAGAGACTTTCTTATGTGAGGGATTCCTATGAGTCAGTGGGCAGACTCAAAAAGGGAGAAATAAATGAAGAACAACTTCATTCCTTAGAAGAAGAAGCTTGTCCGGGAGTCGGTTCATGCCAGGGCTTATATACAGCTAACACTATGGATTGCCTGACGGAAGTCCTGGGAATGAGCCTGACTGGGTCTGGTTGTGCTTTGGCTGTCTCCGCCAAAAGAAAGAGGCTCGCCTATGAAAGCGGAGAGAGGATTATAGATTTGATTAAGGAAAATGTTCTCCCCCGGGATATAATGAATAACCAGGCTTTCACAGATGCTATTCGGGCGGATATGGCTCTAGGAGGTTCCAGTAATACTGTACTCCATCTTCTGGCTATTGCTCAGGAAGCAAAAGTCAGCTTATCTCTTGACGATTTTGATAGAATAGGAAGAGAAACCCCTCATCTAGTTAGCCTGCGACCGGGAGGGGAATACTTTATGGAAGACCTGGAATGGGCGGGTGGAATCCCTGCTTTATTAAAACGACTTACTGATTTTCTCTCCGATCGTTGCACAGTTTCCGGTATTCCTATAAAAGAAATCGCCCGGAAAGCAGAAATTGTTGACAACGAAATAATCAGGAGTTTAGATAATCCTTATCATAAAGAAGGAGGGATAGCTGTACTCACCGGTTCTCTTGCTCCTCAAGGAGCGGTAGTAAAGCAGTCTGCCGTAAGCGAAAAGATGAAAAACCTCCGGGGAAAAGCTCGCGTTTTTGATAGCGAGGAAGAGGCAGTTAAGAGTATTTATGAAGGAAGAATAAAAGAAGGTGAGGTTATTGTCATTCGCTATGAGGGCCCTCAGGGAGGTCCGGGGATGAGAGAGATGCTTTCCCCTACCGCCACTATTGCAGGAATGGGATTGAGCGAATCAGTAGCCTTGATTACCGACGGACGATTCTCCGGGGGAACAAGAGGCCCTTGTATTGGCCATATTTGTCCTGAAGCACAGGTAGGAGGCCCCATTGCTCTTCTACAAGATGGAGATGAGATTATTATTGATATCCCGGGAAGACTTCTAAATATCAACTTATCTGAAGAAGAACTAAAGAAAAGAAGAGATAATTGGAAAAAGCCTCCCTCTGGCGTAAAAGAAGGATATTTAGCCCGTTACAGTCGGCTGGTAGGACCAGCTAGTCAAGGGGCAACATTGAAATAGTATTTAGTATTTAGTGAATGGTCAACTGAAATCCGTATATGGTATATCGTATATAGTATATCGAAAGAAAAATGCATGAATAATATCTCCTCGTATGTTTTGAAGTCTTTCTCCGATATACCCAATACGAAAATGGCGACAGAGAAGAGTCCTCCTGGGGCTATCTTGGAACTAAAATAAAAAAGGAAAGAATCTATTGTTAAGAGATAATAAACTTGAGTTATTGGCTATGCCTGATATTATGAAAATCAAGTCCTATCAGCCAGGCAAGCCCATAGAAGAGGTGAAAAGAGAACTTGGGCTAAAGACAGTAGTTAAACTTGCTTCCAATGAAAATCCGCTGGGTCCATCTAATAAAGCCATAGAGGCTATTAAGAAATATGCCGGTAAGGTGAATATTTATCCGGACGGAGGGGGTTATTACTTAAAGAAAGCTCTGGCAGATAAGTTGGGTCTGGGAGAAGAAGAGATTATTCTGGGAAACGGCTCTGATGAAATAGTCTCTCTGGTTACTCGCGTATTCCTGCAGAAAGGTGAAGAAGCAATAATGGGAGATCCTTCTTTCTTAATGTACAAAATAGATACCCAGTTGAGCCAGGCAAGAATTCTCCCTATTCCCTTAAATAATTTTAGATTAAACCTTCCAGCAATGGCTAAAGCAATAACTCCCAAGACTAAACTAATCTTTATTAGTAATCCCAATAATCCTACCGGCACCATTGTAGAAAAAAAGGAAGTGAGAAATTTTTTGAAAGACCTTTCTTCCCAAATTATAGTAATTTTTGATGAGGCGTACTTCGAATACGTGGAAGATGAAAATTATCCTCAGACTATAAATCTTTTGAATGAAAAAAACAATATTGTTATTTTACGGACTTTTTCTAAAATTTATGGTTTGGCCGGTTTAAGAATAGGCTATGGAATTGCACGACCTCAAATCATAGAAATGCTTAATCGGGCTCGCCCACCCTTCAACGTGAATTCCCTGGCCCAGGCAGCTGCTTTGGCTAGCCTTAAAGATAAATATCAAATCGAACGAAGCAAGAAATTAATAAAGGAAGAAAAAGAATATCTCTATTCTAACCTTAACAAAATGAAGCTTTCCTATATTCCAACGCAAGCCAATTTTATACTAATTAAGCTGGGCATAAAAGCTTCCCATGTAGAAAAAAGATTACTCCAGGATGGAATAATTATTCGAGGAATGAAGGCATATAATCTCACTCAATATATAAGGCTAACCATTGGAACCAGAGAACAAAACGAGAGATTCATCAGAGCCCTGGACAAAATCTTCCTCTCAATTTGATAGGAAGATGACTATAGCCATTGATGGCCCAGCAGCGGCAGGAAAAAGCACTACTGCCCGTCTTCTAGCAAAAAAACTGGGTTACCTATACATAGATACGGGAGCAATGTATAGAGCCTTGACATGGAAGGCTTTAAGAGATAAAGTAGATATCAAGAGTAACAAAGCTCTTTCTGAACTAGCTAAGAATACACAGATTCAATTGAAGTCAGGACCTAACCTGGAAAATAAGGTCTACCTGGATAAGCAGGATATAACTTCTTTCCTTCGTTCTCCCGAGGTAAATAGATATGTTTCTTTAGTTTCTAGTGTAAAAGAAGTGCGAGAAGTACTGGTTACTCAGCAAAAGCAAATAGGTAAAAAAGGTGGTATAGTAGCCGAAGGTAGGGATATGACCACTATAGTCTTCCCTGAGGCGGAGCTAAAGATTTTCCTGAAAGCTTCTCTAGGAGAAAGGACAAGAAGACGTTGGATGGAAGAAAAAGAGAAAAATCTCTCTTGTGACAAGAAAGAAATAGCCGCCGGGCTTACCAACCGAGATAAAATAGACAGCCAAAGAAAAATATCCCCTTTAAAAATTTCTCAAAAGGCAATAGTTATAGATAACACTCATCTGAATATTTCTCAGACAACAAATAAAATATTAGATATATTGAAAAGAAAACTCGTCCGATGAAGGGTACTCCCTTCTGGTATTCTATCTTGCGAGGATTGGCAATAGCAGTTTTTAAGGTTTTCTTTGCTATAGAAATTGAAGGAAAAGAAAACATTCCCTATGGGGGAGGGGCGATTCTTGCTTCTAATCACCTCAGTTATCTTGATCCTATTGTTCTAGGTATTTTTGTTCCTCGCAGGGTGAACTTCATGGCTAAAGAAGAGCTCTTTGAAAATTTGTTTTTTCACTGGATGATAGTGAAATTAGGAGCTTTTCCAATAAAGAGAGAGAGGATAGATAGAACAACCTATAAGAAAATTCTGAAACTTTTACAGAAGAGGGAAGTTGTTGTTCTCTTCCCAGAAGGAACCAGAAGTATAGATGGAACAATCGGGCAGCTCCATGCAGGAATAGCTAGAATAGCTCTCAAGGCTGATGTGCCCATTATTCCTATAATTGTTTGGGGAACGGAAAAGGTTTTACCCAGGGGGAAAAAACTGATAAGATTGGCCAGGATAAGGGCACGGGCAGGAAAGCCTTTAAAAAAGAATATAGCTTCTAATAGAGAAATAACCAGAAAAGATATAGAAGAACTTCAGAATGAGTTAGAAGAAAAGATGAGACTTCTGTATAGAGAGGGATTGAGTTGATGCAAGTTTTTCTTCCTCAGGAAATTGGGTTTTGCTTTGGAGTGAAAAGAGCTTTAAAATTAGTTCTCAACGAGATCAAAAGAAGCGGAAAAATCTATACTCTGGGTGATTTGATTCATAATTCTCAAGTAGTGGAAAATTTAAAAAGAAAGGGAATCGAGTCCATAGAGAACTTATCTCAAATTAAGGAAGGAACCTTGGTTATTAGGTCCCACGGTGTAGACCCTTCTCTAATAGAGGAAGCAAAAAAAAGAAGAATAAGGGTGCTGAACGCTACTTGTCCTTATGTGGTAGAGGTACAAAATATAGTAAAATCTCTTTCCCAGAAGTCTTATCTAGTAGTTATTGTAGGCAGCAATACTCATCCTGAGGTAAAGGGGTTAATGGCAAGTGTAAAAAATGGAAAGGTTTGTGTAGTCAAGAACGAACGGGAGGCAGAGAAGCTCCCTTCTGTAAGAAAAATGGGAATAGTCGCTCAAACCACAGAAAGCCTTGACAATTTTAGCAATATTGTGAAGAATCTAATAATAAAAGGGAAAGAGTGCAGAGCATTCAATACTATATGTAGAATAATAAGAGAACGCCAGGAAGGTATTTTGAAGTTAGCCGAGAAAACTGAAGCAGTAATAGTAATAGGAGGATATAACAGTTCTAATACCCGCCAATTAGTTAAACTATGTCGTTCATCAGGAACAAAGACCTATTTCATAGAGAAGGAAAAAGATCTAAATATAGAAGAACTAAAAGGAATAAAAAGAATTGCTCTTACTGGAGGCACATCTACCCCTAGGGAGACAATAGAAAAAATAAAGAATAAGCTTTCCTTAATCAACTAAAATGAGGCATAAAAAGCAACCATTATACAAAAAGAAGTGGGGGGTAAAGAGTGTCTAAATCAAAAGAAGAAAGGCTTCTGGACAAAGCCGCCGATAGAGTAATAAGAGAGAAAGAAAGGGAGGAAGAGAAAGAAGCAGGGGAATTTGCTGAAATAATCCAGAAATGTAAGAACCTGTCCTTCCCTAAAAGAGGAGAAATAATAGAAGTTAAAGTGGTACAAACGACCAAAGAAGGGATTTTGCTCGATATAGGGGCAAAATCGGAGGGCTTTATGCCCTGGGAAGAATTTAACGGAAAAAAAGAAGAGGCTCTTCCATTAGGAAAAACGCTGAAAGTATACGTCTTGCCAAAAAGTCAGGGAAATCATATTTTGTTGTCCAAGAAAGAGGCTGATTTCCGTTTGGAGTGGACAAAATTCGAAGAAGCATTCAAATATAGTAAACCTATAGTAGTGCGGGTAGAAAAGATGGTAAAAGGAGGATTCCTAACCAGAATAGACTCACTGGACGCCTTCCTTCCCGCTTCCCATATAAGCTTAACAAGAAGAGAGAACCTTAAAAAATTTATAGGAGAAAAGATCAGCGTTAGAGTGATCGAATTAAACAAAAAGTCAAGAAATATAGTTCTCTCTCGAAAGATTTTACTTTTAGAAAAAAAAGAAGAAAGAAGAAAAAAGATACTAGACAGCCTGGAAGAGGGTCAAATTGTCACCGGAAAGGTAAATTCCATAACCAAGTTTGGAATCTTTGTAGATTTGGGGGGGATTGATGGACTGGTCTATCCAGAAAACCTTTCCTGGGGATGGATAAAAGATCCTGGATATCTCATTTCTAAAGGGGACAAGCTAAAACTAAAGGTGTTAAAACTTGACAGAGAAAAAGGGAAAATTTCTCTGGGTTTAAAGCAGACAAGACCTGATCCTTGGAAAGAAGTAGAAAAAAAATATGAGATGGGCTCCATAGTTTCAGGAAGAGTTACTCATCTTACCGACTTTGGCGCTTTTGTAGAAATAGAAGAAGAACTGGAAGGATTAATTCACATTTCCGATCTTTCTTGGGATAAACGAGTAGAACACCCCAAAGAGATTTTGGGAGAAAAAAAAGAAGTGGAAGTCAAAGTATTAAATATTGATACAAAAAAAAGAAAAATTTCTCTGGGTTTAAAGCAGACAAGGCCTGATCCCTGGAAAGAACTCATACAGAAACATAAAGTAGGAGATATGATTTCAGGTAAAGTCCAACAGATAACTAATTTTGGTGTCTTTGTTAATTTAGCGCCGGGCATAGATGGAATGATCCATGTCTCGGAATTGGACGAGCAGTATGTCTCCCATCCAGAAAAGATTGCTTTAATAGGAGATAACATAGAAGCACAAATTGTAGAAATTGATAGAGAGAAACGTCGAATTAGACTTAGTATTCGCAGGCTGATGCAAACAAAAAGAAAAAAAAGAAAAGAAGAAGAAGCAAGGAAAGGAGGGCAAAGAACGCCCCCTAGAAAGAGAAAAGACAGTATTACCATCCTCCCTTCTTCAGAAAAAGATGGAATTGTAATAGGAGATTTCATTGGGGAAGAAACAAAAGAGAAATTGAGAAAAAACTTTTGAAATATGATTATATTTTTATTTTTAATACTAATAGCCTGCTATCTATTGGGTTCTGTTCCTTCCGGGTACCTTATAGGAAAAATCTTTAAAGGAATAGACGTAAGAGATTTTGGCAGCGGGAACATAGGATTTACCAATGTTTTGCGTGCTATAGGAACATTTCCGGCTCTTATAGTATTGATTATAGATATAACTAAAGGAATAATTTCTGTTTATTTAGGATTTTTCTTTGCGCAGCTCATGGGAATTGACTGCCAAGTAATGGGTGGAATAGGCGGATTAGCATCTATAGTTGGACATAATTGGCCTATATTTCTAAAATTCAAAGGAGGAAAAGGAGTAGCTGTAACAGCGGGCGTCTTCTTAGCCCTTACCCCTGTCCCTTTTCTTTTATCCCTGCTCGTTATGGTAGGGATTATAGCTTTAACTCGCTATGTATCCCTAGGTTCAATGGTGGCTGCAGGAAGTCTCCCTTTCTTTGTCTTCTGGCTGAGAAATAATGCTCGACTTTACCTTTTTTTAAGTATAATAGCAGCCCTTTTTATTTTGTTTAAACACAGAAATAATATACAGAGGCTTTCGAGGAATGAGGAGAGTAAAATTGGAGAAAAAGTCAAAACCTGAAGAGAATCCGTTAAAGAGAGGTTAAATATTATCCATAAAGGAGGGAAGGGATGAACAAGGCAGAATTGGTAGAAGAAGTAGCTAGTCAGACAGGGTTGACAAAAAGAGCATGCAGGCAAACAATAGATTCAATAACCTCAGCCATCGCTGATTCTCTGGCTAGCGGCGAAAAAGTAACTCTGGTTGGCTTCGGAAGCTTTACGGTAAGAAAAAGAAAAGCCCGACAGGGAAGAAATCCTCAAACTGGTGGGAAAATTCAGATCCCAGCTAAGAAAGTTCCTAAGTTTGAGCCAGGGAAGAACTTGAAAGAAGCAGTAGCTTAGAAAAATCTTTTTCAAAAAAAGGGAAGATAATGGGGGCACACTCAAGTGTGTCCCCATTAGAAAAATTCTACAATCAGTTGAATGAATTCTTTGTATAAGAAAAAGGAAGAGGGTCAGCAGGAGAGTATTCCAGATAAATACTTTTCTGTACAAAAAGTAAGCGAAATAACTCAACTCCCTTCCTATATCCTGCGTTTTTGGGAAAGTCAATTTAAACAGCTCCATCCCCAAAGGACTCGAGGTGGTCATCGGCGTTATCAAAAAAAAGATGTTGAGTTAATTCTCTGGATAAAGAATTTATTATATGAAAAGAAATTAACCATTAAAGGAGCCAAGGAAGAGTTAAAAAGAAGAGAAAGAGAAGATTTAATCGACCCTGCCATCCTGGGAAAAGAGTTAGAAGAAGTGCTAGATATTTTGAACGGGGCGTAGCGCAGTCTGGTTTAGCGCACTTGCATGGGGCGCAAGAGGCCACCGGTTCGAATCCGGTCGCCCCGACCACTTCGTTGCTGGTTGTTCGTATCTGGAAAAGGAAGAAAAAAGGCTTGAACTCTGAATATTCGGCTCCAGAGGAAGTTCTTAGAAGAAGTGGTAGGTGAGTTCTACTTAGGTTATTTTTTCATACTCCAGATTCTTATCTTGCACCTTATAACCTATTCTTAGCTTCTCACATACTTCTACGAGACCAGCCACATAATCACCAGCTACCAGCTGCATATGGTTACAGGGATGCTCTCGGAAAAGTTGTTCCATAGGGACTCTAGATTTCATAAAAGCATTAGAGCTTTTCCCACTCGGAACATATTCTAAAAAAGATTTTGTCGGTTTTTGAGAGTGAAAATATCCATCTAGATTCTACCTTGCAAGTTTCTTTTGAACAAAAATCTGATAAACTCCCTAAGGCTTTCGGACTCTTAGGGGATAAACAGGTACCAAGCCAAGCCCAGATTGCAGAGGAGGTAAAGAAAGAATTCAAATTAAGAGGATATAGCCACAATACATATTACTGTTCACACCTTGCGCCATAGTTTTGCTACCCATCTTCTGGAAGGCGGTACAGATTTACGGTATATTCAAGAGTTACTTGGGCATAAGAGTTCGAAAACTACAGAAATCTATACTCACGTTAGCCAGCGGGACATCGGACGGATTAGAAGCCCTTTGGATTTTGGGAGAAAATGGCAACAACGAAAAGCTGCAATTTGGGGCTTCACCTAAAGTCGTGTATAAACGAAGTAGTTCGGTTATTTTAAGTTATATGCAATATTCGGGCTAAATACAACAGGATGAATATCATATGAAAACGAGAACAGAAAAAGAAATAATTGATTTAATTATTGGTTTTGCCCAAAATGACGATCGTATTCGTGCAGTTTTGATGAACGGATCCCGAGTTAATCCAAATGCCACGAAGGATATATTTCAAGACTATGACATAGTAAATTTAGTTACTGATGTTGAACCATTTAAAGATGAAAATTATATTTTGTCCCATTTCGGGGAAACAATAATTATACAGAAGCCTGAAGACAAGATTTATCCCCCTCCAGCAGGAGACGGTCGTTATAATTACAATATGCAATTCGTAGATGGAAACCGTATTGATCTATCCTTTTTTAATATAAACAGAATTGATGAACTAACGAAGGACAGTTTAACAGAGGTTTTGTTAGACAAAGACCATATTATTCCTAATCTTTTAGACCCATCTGAAAGTAGCTATTTGATTAAGGAACCAACGGAGAAACTGTTTAACGATTGCTGCGATGAGTTTATATTTGGTTTAGGTTCACATATTCCAAAAACAATTTGGCGGAAGGAACTGCCATTGTTAAAAGCCTATATCGATGTTGTTCTAAGGAAACCACTTATTAATATGTTTGAATGGGACATTGGAATAAAGACAGGCTTTAGAAAGTCAAGTGGGAAAGGGGGAAGGCATTTGCAAAAATACTTGGAGCCAGAGATTTGGAAAGAATTTGAGCAGACATACACTGATTCTAATTATGACAATATCTGGAATTCTCTATTCCTATTCTATAAACTGTTTAAGAAAACGGCAGAATCTGTTGCACAGGAATATGGTTTTCAGTTTGCTGAAGAAGCTGGTAAAAGAGCATTAGAGTTTCTTAAACATATAAAACAGCTTCCGGAGGACGCTAAAGCGATATACTAAAGCAATAGATGCAGAACAATCGAAAAACTAAAGGAAGCACGAATACTGCATATAACAGCGAGTACAAGGCTCGCTCCATCGTCGCTCACCCAAATTACTTCCGCTCGTACCTCGCTCCAGCAACTTCTTGTACCCGCAGGACGAACGTTAAGCAAAATAGTGACTGCTTCGTTTTACCCATAAATAACCACAATAGGAAATAAACAATATGGAAATTACTTTTTTGGGAACAGCAGCAGCGACCTCGTATCCTTTGGTGTTTTGCCGATGCAAAGCGTGTGAACAAGCCCGTAAACTCGGTGGACGAAATTTTAGAAAAAGATCATCCCTACTTATCAATCGAGACCTATTGATAGATTTTGGACCTGATATCATGACCGCTTCTTTTATGTATGGGATTTCTATGCCAGATATTCGATATTGCCTACAAACTCATTCGCATTCAGATCATTTTGACGCATCACATTTTTCTACTCGTATACCAGAATATGCTGTAGAAAATATTCCTCATCTTGAACTATATGCTTCAAATGCGACGCTCAGAAAGATGTCGGAGATGTTAAAAAACGAAGGTTGTGTAACTAATCTTCTTGATCAAAAAGAACAAGAACGTATGAATATAAGTGTTCATCCCGCAAAATATCTCCAATCCTTTGAAGCGGGAAACTATCAAATAACAGCATTTCCCACAAGCCATGATAAATCAGTCGATTCACTCTTATATACCATTACAGAAAATGATTATACTGTTTTTTATGGTGTCGATACTGATATGATTCCAGAAGAAACATGGAAAGGTTTTCATGAAAAGAAGCTTAAATTTGATATTGTGGTTCTTGATCATACTTATGGTCCGAATATGCATGGAGAAGGACATCTGAATGCTAACCAATTTATCGAACATGTACAAAGGATGAGGAAAGAAAATCTGTTAAAAAAGAATTCTCGAATTTTTGCCACTCATATATCACATGAAGGAAATCCCATACATTCTGAGTTAGTTGAATATGGAAAAAAGTATGGATACGAGATAGCTTATGATGGATTGGTAATTAAGAAAAAGTAATTTTCATTTCTGAATAAGACGATTTATCTTGCTAAACCGCAGTCACTACATCGCATAACACTGAGTATTTCCTATCTCGAAAAGTGTGAATGAGTTCTATCTAGATTACTTTTTCATACTCCAGATTCTTATCTTGCACCTTATATCCTATCCCCAGCTTCTCACATACCTCTACCAGACCAGCCACATAATCACCAGCTACCAGCTGCATATGGTTACAGGGATGCTCCCGGAAAAGTTGTTCCATAGGGACTCTAGATTTCATAAAAGCATTAGGCCAACCGGGAGTAGTTAGTACAGCATTAGCCGGTCTTTTCACAAACTCACCGGGGACTATATTCATCCAATATCTACCATTCTTTCTTGCCAGCCTTGCTCCGGTTACTGGCCCAGGTGCGGCATCAAAGTTGACCGTTGCGCCACAGGCAGCATAGAAAAAGGCTTGTTTATCCAGCTTTATTTTAGCTAAATTATCTTCAATCCTACTGCTTCGTGTGGCAAACCAGGGAGTATGAGCACCGCAATTTACCAGGTAAAGGATATTTCTTTCTGGATCCAGATATCGAAAGTCAGCAAACATAGTTGGTCTGCCAGTCAAAAGATACATTATCTGTTGGGTAAGAGCAGCGTCTTTATCATCTTCACAAGCGCAGACGACAACTTCTTTCTTCTCACCGGCAGGGCCTCGGCTGTCATTACTGAAAGCCTGAGTTAAACATTGGGTTACATGATACTCACTCAATTCTGGTTGACATTTGATACCGATGAAATCAAGGTCATTTTCGGCAATGATATCCTGAGTAGCATAATAGCAAGCAAGTTGGTATTTGAGCTTATCTTCAGTGAATTTATCTTCATAATTTACACTTTCTACATTTTCAGTGAGAAAATTGAAAGCCTTATTAATCCTCTTATCACTTATTTCTGTTATTTCGCTATTCACTCCGTTACGCCAGGAAATCATTTGGCTCGCTCTTCTAATGATTTCTAATTGATCAATTGGTTGAGTATCGACTCCAAAGATTTTAGCCCATTGAAGAGGGTCAGCTTCGGCGGTGACGATTTGAATACTCCTACCACCAATTTCTCCATAGATCTGACCGTGTAGTCTTTCAACTACCTCGTCGGCAGAAGAAGAGCTTTTGGCTCTATCTTGAGCAAATCTGGCAAATGCCACAATCTGCTTGAGTTTCTCTGGGTCATTGGCTATATTCCTGCTCCATATTCTTATATTCGCTATACCCAGTTGATCCAGGCCCCCGGCGGCAGCCATTCCACCCACCATTCCCGGCTGCTCAGGAGCTAGATTAGTAAGTATTAAAATAGGAATAACTCTATTCTTTTTCTCTTTTTCTCTGAGGATAATCTGGGTTGCTATCCTGGCCAATCGGGGCGAAGCCCATAGGCTATAGTGAAGAATCAGGCCGTCTATATCAGCTTCAGCCAATATTTTTGCCTGTTTTCTGGCTATCTCCACTCGCCAGACCATTTTGTCAAAACCGCTAAACGATTCAGCTGGATCGACAATCTCCATACCCCCTACCCTTTCCAACGTCCTTACTACATTTTTCTTTAACCCCTGGGCGTTCTGGAAGGTTTCTTCCAGCACATGCTCTCTTTCATCATTAAAATCAAGAAATCCAATTTTGGCTTTATTGGCCATTTTTCACTCTCCTATTTTTCATTTTTCCTGGATGAACTAGGAAATTATATGGTCTACCGAAGTACATTTTCTGAAGGAGCCTTATAGGAGCTACCTTAACGAAGCTTCAAGTTGAGGATAAAGAAAAATATACTGTTTGAGGAGCAAAGTGACGATGCTCTGCCTTTTTTTGAATTTGGGGGGAGCAGGCCGAAGGCCGTTGAGGGGGGATGTTTCCCCCTTCAAAGTCTTTTATATCTTTCCCGAAACGAGAAGCTGAGTAGAAAGAATAAGAAGCTACTATACAGCGACGGAAGAAATTGTCCTGAGGTATTTCTTGATTTTAGGCAAATCGATAATAAAAGTCAAGGCAGCGCATTTGACAATTATTGTCTTTCTGGTAAATTAGACTAAATTTAAGTATCAGAATTTACTCGAATCGTTATCAACTAAATCTTTGTAGGTAATAAAAGACAAACGGGGGGAGCAGGCCGAAGGCCGTTGAGGGGGATGTTTTCCCCCTCGATATCTTAAAAGGGACTGTTGTATGTATCAATACGGTAAGTGGTTAATATTAATGGTTATAGGTGTTGCGGTTCTGGCCATTTGGGCTATTTATCCTTTGGGAGAGAAGATAAATTTAGGTCTTGACCTAAAGGGAGGTATGCATCTGATATTGGAAGCAGACCTCAGCAAATTTCCATCGGGAGAAGATGTTGGAGACGCGATGGATTTGGCTATGGAAATCGTCAGAAACAGAATTGACCAATTCGGGGTAAGGGAGCCCACCATCGCTCGCCAGGGCGATAGAAGAATAGTTGTCGATTTGCCGGGTATAGAAGACCCACAACGAGCAGTGGACCTCATAGGAAGGACTGCCCTTCTGGAATTTAAGCTGGTGGATGAGAAGGGAGATGTTAATAAGGCTCTACAAGGAGATATTCCCGAGGATGACCAAATACTCTATGATTCAAAAAAAAGGCCTTATCTGCTGAAAAAGGAGACTCTTCTATCGGGCAGCGCTATTAAAGATGCCCGGGTAGAAATTGGCCAATGGGGACAACCCTATATAAGTCTGGAATTCAAATCTGAGGCGACAGATAAATGGGCTGAAATTACCGGCCAACACGTGGAAGAGAGAATAGCCATAATACTGGATAATGTAGTGAAGTCTGCCCCGGTAGTAAAAAGTCGCATTCTTCAGGGTAAGTGCGTTATTGAAGGACAATTTACTATGGAGGAAGCACGCGAACTAAAAATTGTTCTTAAGAGTGGCGCTTTACCTATTCCCCTCAATATTGTCCAAAATACTACCATAGGTCCTTCTCTAGGTAAGGACTCTATCCAAAAAGGTCTTTGGGCAGGGATTATTGGCTTTATTTCTGTTTTTGTCTTTATGATAATCTATTATAAGAAGGCTGGTTTGATCGCTAACGCGGCCCTTTTGTTAAATTTGCTTTTTATCTTAGGGGCTATGGCTGCCCTAAAAGCAACTTTGACTCTTCCTGGTATTGCTGGGATGATTCTTATTATTGGTATGAGTATTGATGCCAACGTCATTATATTTGAAAGAATAAGAGAAGAATTGGGTAAAGAGAGAGCTCCTCGTTCAGCGGTAGATGCTGGCTACAAGAAGGCTCTCAGGACAATTCTCGATGCGAATATCACTACTCTTATCGTTGCTCTTATTCTTTTTCAGTTCGGCAGTGGACCCTTGAAGGGGTTTGCTACTACTCTTTCCATCGGCATTCTGGCCAGCCTTTTTACCGCCATAATAGTAACGCGAATTATCTTCAACTTATTGATAGCCGGAAGACCAAGAAAAAAAATGAGTATATAGGAAAAACTGATGCGCTTTTTTGGAAAGACTCATATAGACTTTATTGGCTGGAGAAAAAAAGCCTTTCTTCTTTCAGGAATCATTATAGCTATCGGGATAACCTCTATCGTGCTGAAGGGAGGATTAAAACTTGGTCTGGACTTTACCGGAGGAATTGAGGTTCACCTCAAGTTTGACAAGTCCCCTTCCGTTGCTCGAATAAGGTCTGGACTGGCTAAAATTGGTTTAAGTAAAGCCATTATCCAACAGTATGGAAGAAAAGAAGAGAACCTTGTTCTTATAAGATATAAAGTAGAGGAAGCCTCACAGGAGATAGCTTCAGAAATAATCAACTATCGCAGAACACACAAAGAATTTACCGCCTTGCAGGAACTCAGGAATATACCCGGGATTGAGGCAGTAGGTTATGAAGAATTGGTCAGTCTTTTCACGCTCGATCCCTTAGAAAAGGAAAAAGTTGAGCTTAATCAGATAGACGAAGAATCTCTTGTTTCACTTATTCGCCAGGTTACTCACAGAAAAATAGCGGCGACGATTGAAGAAGGAGTAAAAAAAGAATTTGAAGAAGGAGAAAACTCATTCCTGATCCAAAGCATTAACCTCATCGGACCACAGGTAAGTAAAGAACTTCAGAAAAGTGCTATTCTAGCCATTGCTTTTGGCCTAATAGGTATGCTGGTATATATCGCCTGGAGATTTGAGTTGAAGTTCGCTCTGGGAGCAGTAATCGCCCTGGCTCATGATGTTTTTATTAGCGTAGCAGCGTTATCATTAGGAAATTACGAAATCACTCTTCCCATAATAGCGGCTGTGCTTACTATAATTGGCTATTCTCTCAATGATACTATCGTTGTTTATGACAGAATTCGAGAAAACCTAAAAACTCACCGAAAGGGAAGAATACCTCTTAAAGAAATCATCAACCTGGGTGTTAACCAATCCCTATCCCGTACAATTATTACATCTCTAACTACCCTCCTGGTAGTCTCGGCCCTGTTTATCTGGGGAGGAGCGATAATCCATGGATTTGCCTTCGCTCTTCTAATAGGAGTGATAGTAGGAACTTACTCTTCCGATTTCATCGCTGCTCCAGTAGTTTATAGTTGGAGAAAGAAAAACGTAACAAAGAGGACATGAGAGTTCTAATAACTGCGGGAGGTACAGGGGGACATATTTATCCTGCCCTTGCCATAGCTTCTTATCTGAGAGAACGCCATCTGGCTAATCGTATCCTCTGGATAGGAGGAAAAAGAAAGTTAGAGGTGGAACTCCTGCGCTCGCAAGGATTTGATTTCAAACAAATAAAAGCTTCTCCTTTCCCCAGAGCTTTCTCTCAAAAATGGATTGGATTCCCTTTTAAACTCTTTCTCTCTTTTTTTCAATCTTTCCTCATTCTTCTACAATTTAGACCAACAGTAGTTATAGGAATGGGCAGTTTTCATTCTTACCCGCTGGTAATGCTTGCCTTTTTTTTTGGAATTCGCAGCCTGGTATGCGAACAGAATGCAAATTTTTCCCTAACCAATAAGTTTCTACTGCCGTATGTTTCCAAAATAGCCACCAGCTTTCCTCAAACAAATAAAAACCTTTCTAAAAGGATAAAGAATAAAACCCAACTTATAGGTAACCCCATCCATTTCAAAATTCTGGCAACAGGAAGGCAAAAGGGAATAAAAAGATTTAACTTAGATAAGGATAAATTTACTCTTCTTTTTTTAGGAGGCAGTCAAGGAGCTCACAGGTTAAATAAATTGGGAGTGGAAGTCATTCAACTATTAAATAGGCAAAAGAAAATGAGGGATGAGATTCAAGTAATATTTATCACCGGGGAAAATGATTTAAAATGGGTAGAAAATTCCCTTGCACCCTTAAAGATTAAATCATTGGTTTCTTCCTATCTACAGGAGATACAATATGCTTATGCCGCCTCCCACCTGGCTATCTGCCGAAGTGGAGCTACAACTATAGCAGAGCTCACTGACTTGGGGCTACCGGCCATTCTCATTCCTTATCCCTACGCTACAGGGAGACATCAATATGAAAATGCGAGAGTTCTACAAGCAAAGGGAGCAGCTTATCTTCTTGTGGAGAATAATCTTACCGGAGATAGACTAAAAAAGTTGATTCTAGACTTAATAGAAGATAAAAACCTGCTGAAAAAAATGAGCAGGCGAAGTAAAGAACTAGGAAGACCGCAGGCCACTAGAGAAATGGTGCAACTAATCTGCGATTTGGCTAATCAAGTCAAGTAGGACGCAGATCCACACAGATAGACAAGATAAATAAAAAACATTGGACTTTGAACCCTGAACTTATTTTCTGATCACTTCTTTAATCTGCGTTTATCTGCGTCCAAAAATCCTATATACATCAGGGCTAAAGCTTTAGGAGAGAAAAATTATGTTAAAAGGAGTTAAATCCATTCATTTCATAGGAATTGCTGGAGTTGGTATGAGTGGATTAGCTAAGGTATTATCAGAAAAAGGCTACAGGGTTACCGGGTCAGACATAAAAAAAAATGTCTTTACCGAGCAGCTAGAAAGAAGAGGAATAACTGTTTACCAAGGACACAGTCCCTCTCATCTTAACCAGGCCGACTTAGTGATAACTTCCTCTGTTATCTCTCCTGATAACCCTGAACTCCAAATAGCGAAGAGAAAAAGAATGCGCACTGTCTCACGCGGCGCCCTTTTAGCCGAGCTTGTGAATAGGAAAGAGGGTATCGTTGTTGCCGGAACTCACGGGAAAACTACTACTAGCTCACTCGTCTATTCAATTCTTCGTCAGGCGGGTAAAGATCCAACTATGTTCATTGGAGGGGAAGTCAATGATTTCGGTGGTAATAGTAAATTAGGAAGTAGCGAATATGTGGTGGCGGAGAGTGACGAATCCGACGGTTCTTTTTTGCTTCTCTCCCCCAGCATTTGCATTCTCACTAACATCGAAGACGACCATATAGACTACTACGGTTCCAAAGATAAGCTGGTGCGGGCATTTGTTCAATTTACCGGAAGATTGAAACCGGCAGGCACCTTGATAATCAACATCGACGACCCTTGTCTAAGTAACGTTATCAAAAACATCTCTTTGTCCCCTTCTCAAAAACTAATCACTTATGGAATTAGTCCTATGGCTGACTTTTCAGCAAGCAAGGTAAAGTTGAAGCAATTTTCCTCTTCCTATGAAATTAATTATCAGGGGAAAAAGATAGAAGATATAGACCTCTCTTTACCTGGTCAACACAATATATACAATTCCCTGGCCGGCGTTGCTGCCGGGTTAGATATTGGCATAGGGTGGGAAAAAATTAAAAAGGCTCTTCTTCTTTTCTCTGGTGTGAAAAGAAGATTTGAATTAATAGGAGAAAAGTCCGGTATTTTAGTAATAGATGACTATGCTCATCATCCCACAGAAATAAAAGTAACTCTGGAAGTAGCGGCAAGATTGGAAAGAAGAACAATCGCTATCTTTCAACCTCATCGCTATACCCGCACTAAAATGCTTCTTTCTAAATTTGGCACTGCCTTTGAGAAAGCAGATATTCTTCTTTTAACTAACATCTATGCTGCGGGAGAAAATCCGATTCCTGGAATGGACGGTGAATTGCTATTTGAAAAAGTCAAACAAAAGAGAAGGAAGGCCACCTATTATTTTACCAATTTTCGAAAAATCATTGATTTCTTAGGATACGAATGCAGAGAAGGAGACCTAATACTCACTCTGGGAGCAGGAAACATAAATGAGGTGGGTAAATCTTTTTTAGAGCAAAGCGTAGAACGTAAAGCGAAAAGCGCAAAACCATAACGTAAAACTAAAAATGTAAGACTAAGACTTAAAATCTAAGACCAATTGAAAAGAAAGAAAAATAAGTTGTAAATTTTAAATTTTGAATTATAGTTTTTAGCTTTGAGCTTTGAGCTTTTCGCTTTTATGAGGGAGGTACAACGGTTAAAATTTTTCTGGCTTGTTCAGGATAGCGGGCGATGAAAAGAAGCTCATCGCTAACAAGAGGTTTCTGCGTATGGACATTAGCATAGCGAGCTAGTTCCAGAACGATAGAGGCTTCTTGCTCATTTTTGAACTTGATCTCTAACTTCTCATAAACGTTCCTGAAGCCTTTGATTCCACCATATTCCCCAGTAGTTATTTTCCTACCTGTTTCTACCATTTCTGGCTCTCCTCGCCCCAATTCCTGAAAGTCATAGAGCTCGTAGTTACGTCTATCCTTTAGTGCCCCATCAGCATGGATTCCTGACTCATGGGCAAAGGCGTTATCTCCAACTCCCACCTGATTTATGGGGATAGGAACACCAAAAGCATAAGAAGTATACTTGGCTATCCTCCAGGCCTGGGAGAGGTCTATTCTTGCGTCTAATAAGCTCAACTTTTTGGTGCCACTGGACTTGCGCAAAGCTAGAATTACAGAGACTAAATCTGCATTTCCCGCCCTTTCTCCCATTCCATTAATTGTAGTGTTGATATAAGCGTCTACTCCTCCGTCTATGGCTCCCCTTGCTCCAGCTAATGCACAAGCCACAGCCATACCCAGGTCATTATGAGTGTGGACCTCTATGGGAAGCTGGATTTCTTGTGCTAAGTTTTTCACCCGCCGATAGATGGTAGGAGGATCATCACAACCCAATGTATCACAATATCTTATGGTATCAGCACCATGTTGCTTGGCCATCCGAGCAAACTCTATCAAAAATTCGTCGTCGGTACGAGAAGCATCCTCTGCGTTAACTCCTACCTTCATCTCTCTTTTCTTTGCTTCATCAAGTGCCTCTACCATCATTCCTATTATACTGGGTCTGGAAGGATTCTCTCGGGGATATCTCACTACTCTATTCCCAAATTTTCCCCTTGTCATTTGTTCTGAAGTAGAAATAGAGATGTTTATATGCTTAAGCCCCAATTGATAGGCTTTTTCTACATCATCCTTAACCGCCCTACACCAACCACTAAGGATCATAGGGCGAAGGACTCCCATTTTGGCCAGTTCAAGGTTAGCCTTAAGATAATTTGTTTCATGATTGGTAAAAGGGAATCCAAGTTCTGACTGATGAATTCCCATCTCATTTAAATAGAGATTAATGATAGTCTTCTCTAACTTAGCCAGTCCCAACCTGGAAGTCTGAACTCCATCTCTATTGGTAACATCTATAATGTAAATCTTGTTTTTCTTTCTATTCATTCCTTAGACCCTTTCCTTGCCTTCGCTTTCTTTACTTCTATTTTCAGGGGAATCTCTACCTCTGGATGTAGTTTAAGAAAAATCTCTTTAACCCCAATGACTCGGATAGGCTCCTTTAAATCAACCTTACGATGGTCTATTTCTATATTAAACTTTTTCTTGATTTCTTGAACAATGTCCTGGGAAGTAATAACTCCGAACAGTTTCCCTTCCCCCCCCCTTTCTCTCGATAATATTAGCTTTGCTTCTTTAAGTTTGTCTGCTATTTTTTGGGCTTTGAATTTTACTTTTTCTTTCTTTTGCTGGATAATTCTTCCTCTTTCTTCCCACTGCCTAATATTACCAGGAGTAGCCATTAGCACCAATTTTTTTCGCAAAAGAAAATTCCGTGCATAACCATCAGCTACTTCCACTATCTCTCCACTGTTTCCAAGGTTATTAATTTTTTCCTTCAATATGACCTTCACTATTAACCTCGCTTATCTCGTTGCTAGTTGCTTGTCGCTAGTTGCTCGCAGGAAAAAACTTTAAAGCACACATGACAATGCTATCCACAGAATACGTTTTACCATCTCTTCCCCGCCCCTTACCCCGTTCTTATGTCCGTAAAAGAGAGGGGGCACGAGCGACTAGCAACAAGCAACGAGCAACGAATTATTTCATTTATAGGGCAAGAGTGCCATTTCTCTTGCTCTTTTTATAGCATTGGAAAGTCTTCTTTGATGTTTAGCGCAAACGCCAGTGCGCCTTCTACATTTTATACGAGCCCGACTATCTACATAACGCTGCAAAATCCTTACATTTAGATAGTCCAGTGATTTTGAACGACAAAAATCACAGCTCTTTTTTCTTCTAAGTACTGGTTTTGGTCTCACACATCTCTCCTTTAATTATAAGAATTTACATTTGTGTAAATAGTTCATTGTTGGTAGTTCCATAGATAAAAAGAGCGTAAGTTCTAGAGCGCGTCGAGTATGTCTTGGAACGTAAATTGTGAGTGGTTAATTGGTGAGTGGTGAGTAGTACCCTCTCCCTTGAGGAGGATGGGGTGAGGGGAGAAAATTAACCAATTAACCATTTAACCAATTAACTGACAAGATACTAAACGCTATATACTACAGTTGAGAACAGCGCTCGTCCAAGGAACTATACGCTAGAAATGAATCGTCCTTAAGTGTCTTTATTCATCAGAAGGAGTGTCGTTTCCCTTTTCTTCTTCAACCAGAGGAACTCTATCTATTTCATTCTGAGTTTCTTTTTCCGAAATTTGCGAGGGAAACTGCTTCTTTAGTCTCTGTAGAAAATCAACTCTTCGAGCAACTACTTCTGTAACCCATTTTCTTATTCCATCTTTATCTTCATAGTTGCGCACCTGGAGTCTTCCCTCTATAGCTACCTGACTTCCCTTCATTAGATATTCTGAACAGGTTTCGGCTCTTTTCCGCCACACCACAATAGGCACAAAATCTGCTTCTCGTTCGCCCTGTCGGTTAACAAATGGACGATTGACAGCTATGGTAAAGCTAGTTACGGGTGTTCCATCAGGAGTATAGCGAAGCTCAGGATCTCGGGCGAGATTCCCTATCAGGACTACCTGATTCAATCCGCTCATCCTTTTTCCCTCCTTTGTCTTTGTTTTTTAGGTGTATTTCTTGTCTTGTCAGCATTGCTCTTATAATATCTCTCTTTTTGATGAGGAATTGGTGAATTCCATAAACTTTAGAAGCATCTACTTCAAAAACTATAGATACAAAGAATCCCTTATTTGTTTTGTCTACCTCGAAAGCAAACTTCTGTATCCCACTCTCCACATTTTCTATTTTTCCATTTTGGCTGACAACGAAATCCTGCACCTCTTTCACAGTTGAATTTTTTTCTTCTTCCTCTAATTCTGGTCTCAGAGCAAATGTTGCTCTATACAAGGACATTTCAGAAGACCCCCCTTTCTTTTTGAGGTATTTTAAAAGCTATCTACTAAACCTAAAATGGATTACATCTCCATCTTCCACTAGATAATCTCTCCCTTCTATTCCTATTTTTCCTTTTTCTCTTGCTTGTTTTATAGATCCTGCTTCTAAAAGTTCAGATACTGGTATTATGTCGCTTTTAATATATCCTTTTTCCATATCTGAATGAACTTTACCTGCTGCTTGAGAAGCAGTAGTTCCCCTTTCTACAGGCCAGGCTTTCGCCTCTTTTCCTCCACTAACTGTAAAAAAGGTTATTAGATTAAGCTTTCTATAAACTTCCTTTATTAATCTATCTATCCCTGTCTCTCTTATCTTTAACTCCTCAAGAAACTCCATTCTTTCTTCTTGGGAAATATCCTCTAGCTCTAATTCCAACTGAGTGCATATCTCTATTATCTCCATCCTCTCTGTCGAGGCATACTCTCTTAGTCTTTGCAGCAAAGGAGAAGGAGATGTTAGATCACTCTCATCTATATTAGCTATGTAAAGAAGAGGCTTAAAACTTAAAAAACCCTCTTTGACTAACTCGTACCCCTCTTTTTCTGTAAAAGGAACATTTCTTAGAGAATTTCCTTTCTCAAGTTCAGCTTTAACCTTTTCTAAAATATCTAATCTTTCCTTATCTTTCGTGGATTTCGATGTTCCTGACTGAACTGCCTTTGCCAACTTTCGGCCTACTATTTCCAGGTCTGCCAGAAGTAACTCCAGTTCTATTATCTGAATATCCCTTATCGGATCTATATTCCCCTCGCAATGAGCTATTTTTTCTCCCTGGAAACATCTCACTACTTCAGCAAGAACATTTATACCCCTTATTCTGGATAAAAATTCATTCCCCAGACCTTCACCTTGATGAGCGCCTTTTACTAGGCCGGCTACATCTACAAATTGCACTACCGCTGGAGTAATAATATTGGTATTTGTTACTCTGGCCAAGCATTCCAATCGATTATCGGGAACAGAAACTGTTCCTACATTAGGAGAAATAGTGGAAAATGGAAAACTGGCTATCTGAGCCTTCCCTCCGGTAAGGACATTAAAAAGGGTAGATTTACCCACATTGGGCAATCCTATTATTCCGCTACAGACAGTAGCCAAAAAATTTTCCTTATTTCACTCCTCAAGATAATCTCCTTGTGTATTTGCTCTAAGACTGTCTAGTAATTCTAGATAACCCCTGAGTCCTCTCTCTTCTGCTGGAGCCCTTAGTCTGCTCAAAGACCTTTCTTGAATCTGCCTGATTCTCTCCCGGCTAACTCCATATTTCTTTCCGATTTCCCGCAAGGAATAATCTCTTTCTTCTAAACCAAATCTTAACTTCAATATCTCCAATTCACGGGTATTCTTTACCACTTTTTCTAATAGCTTCCTAACTTCCTTTCTAAGCATTCCTAAGGTAAGTCTATAGGCAGGAGGAGGAATGGTAGAATTAGGAATGAAATCGATCATTGTTGCATCTCCATCCTCTCCTACTGGTTTATCAAAGGATATGGTACCCTGACTTATTCCTAAAGCTTCTCTGATTTTTTGAGGAGAGAGTTCAGCCCTTTTAGCAATTTCCTCCGGGGTTGGTTCTCTATCCAGCTCCTGTTCTAGTTTCCTGGAGACTTTACTCAATTTCCTTAATAGATGAACTATATGTATGGGGAGGCGGATGGTTCTTGATTGGTCAGCAATAGCCCTGGATAGTGCCTGACGAATCCACCAACTAGCATAAGTACTGAAACGTTTATTGCATTTATAGTCAAACTTGTCCACCGCTCTGGAAAGGCCGATATTCCCTTCCTGGATGAGGTCAGAAAAGGAAACTCCTCTTTTTGTATATTTCTTAGCAAAACTCACCACAAGGCGGAGGTTAGCTTCTATCATTCTTTTCCTATTTACCCTGTATTCATTTCTTGCCTTTTCTAGTTCCTCTAAAGTCTCTTGTATTCTTTCCCTACTACGGGAAGACTCTATTGTATCTAGCTGTTTTTTCTTTTGCTGCAAATGATCGAAAACTTCCTTTAACTCATCTAATCTGTGGCCAGTAATATTTAGAATTTTCTTTTCTTTTTCTGCCTTGCCGAATAACTCAAATAGCTCAGAGTTTTTCTCGATAAGATCAATAGTCTTTTCAAGGAGCCTGATTATTTTTTCGTTTCCCTCATGGATTCTCTTAGCTACTTTTCTCTCTTCCTCTTGACTGAGAAGAGGAGTTTTTCCTATTTCCTCCAGATAATCTTCTACCGTATTTAGAGATAGAGTTCGTTCCTCGTCTATTTCTCCCTCTATAATCTCTTTTGTATATTCTACCCGCATCTTTTTATCCTGCTGTTTGCATCAATTCAAGTTTCTTAAAATTATGGATAAAACAAGAATCTGGCATCTTTATCTGGCCCTGATAGGAAAGATATGTTCTTAAAATTACCTCAGTTTCTTTCACTATCTCCTTATTTATTTTTTCTCCAGATATTTCCTCTAACTTCAAAAAAAGAAGGCGTCTCATCAATAGAAAAGCTTCTCGGGAAAGGCTTACTCTTCTTCCGTCTATGCTTTTACAGTTCTCGCAGAGAAGTCCTCCTAATCTTAAGCTAAAATAGAAATAACTGGTTGAACTTGCCTTCTTTCCACAGTTAATACATCCTTTTAGGTATGGTTGATAACCCAGGATGTTCAGTAATTTTAACTGAAAACTTTCTATCAAAAGATTAAGCGAACACTTAGAAATACTCTCCATAAGGAAAAGACTCTTTAATAATATTCGAAAAAGCAAAGATTGAGATTCTTCTTGTTCTGTAAGTTTGTCAATTAATTCAATTAAATAACAGACGTAAGCAAATCTAACTAAGTCTTTTTTGATTCCTAAGAATTGATACTTAGCTATGCATTCACTTACAACATCCAGGCTTCCCTTTCTATTTTTGTAAATCAACAAACTATTATAAGAAGGGGGTTGAATCACGTAAGCAAATCTACTCTTTATTCTCCGCGCTCCTTTTGCTATCGCTCTTATCTTTCCGTATCGGAGAGAATAAAAAACTACGATCTTATCCTGTTCTCCTAAGTCGTAATCTTTAAGAACAATGGCCTCTGTTTTGTATATATTCATTTTTTGGATAGAGTATGATTTATATGTATATCGAAGAAGACTTCTCAAACGAATCCCAATTACTATAGCAAAAGAACCTCATTCAGTCAAAAATAGCGTATAGCGTTCAGCGTATAGAATGAATCTTCCAGATACCTTTAAGTTGCTAGTTTTGGGCTCATTGCAACTAAAAACTACAGTGGCAAGACTAAAAATCATAATTCAAGATTTAAAACCTTTGAATTAGATGCTATGGTTTTGCTTTTTTTGTTTTTCACTATACGCTAAACGCTGAACGCTATACGCTATTTTCAGGCTAATCCTTCTATCATCTGGGTGAGAGCTACACCAGCTGGAACCATGGGATAGACATTCTCCTCACGGGAAACTCTAAAATCAATAATAACAGGACCTGGGATATCCAGAGCCTTTTTCAAAGCCGGCTCTACTTCTTCAGTTTTATCCACCCGGATTCCTTCTGCTCCATAAGCCGTAGCTACTTTTACAAAATCAGGACTGTTTTTAATATCTACCTGAGAATAACGATGATGAGAAAACAATTCTTGCCATTGTCTGACCATTCCCAAATAACCATTATTGAGAATAGCAATCTTCACCGGAATTTTGTAATTTACTGCTGTTGCCAACTCCTGAATATTCATTTGAAAACTACCATCCCCGGCAATGTCAAATACCACTTTATCTGGACAACCAATTTGCGCCCCGATGGAAGCAGGAAAACCATAACCCATTGTCCCCAATCCTCCTGAGGAAATAAAAGTTCGAGGTTTAGTATATTGATAGAATTGAGCAGCCCACATTTGGTTTTGCCCTACCTCAGTAGCAATAATAGCTTCCCCTTTGGTTACCTCATCTATTTTTTCTACTACGTACTGGGGTTTTAAATCCCCATCCCTTTGGTATTTCAAGGGATGTTTATCTTTCCATTCTTTTATCCTGGCATGCCATGCCTCTCTCTTTCTTTTTTTTTCGATAAGAGGAATAAGCTGGGTAAGAATGTTCTTAGCATCGCCTACTATAGGAATATCTACTCTCACACTCTTGCTAATAACGGTGGGGTCTATATCCAGGTGAATTATTTTAGCGTAAGGAGCAAACTCTGAAACATTGCCTGTTATTCGGTCATCAAACCTTGCTCCCGCAGCAATAATTAGGTCTGTTTCGCTAATTGCGTAATTAGCACAGCGTGTTCCATGCATTCCTAGCATTCCCAGAGAAAGCTTATCATTTTCAGGAAAAGCTCCCAATCCCATCAGAGTAGTAGTCACGGGAATACTAGCCTGTCGAGCAAATTGAATCAACTCAACTGATGCTTCAGAGCTGATTATCCCCCCTCCAGCATAAATGATGGGTTTTTCTGATTTGTTTATAGCCGAAGCAGCTCTCTTGATTTGCCTGGGATTACCTTTATAATTAGGATTATAACTCCTAATTTTCACTCCTGTGGGATAAGGGACTTTGGTCTCTCCCGTAAGAACATCCTTGGGAATATCTACTAGGACGGGTCCCTTTCTGCCCGTAGTAGCAATGTGAAAAGCTTCCTTTAAGACAGAAGGCAGTTCATCCACTTTTTTCACTAAATAATTATGCTTACTAACGGAGTAGGTGATTCCGGTTATATTTGCTTCCTGGAAAGCATCATTTCCAATCATATGAGTAGGCACCTGACCGGTAATAATCACCATCGGCACTGAATCCATATGGGCGGTAGCGATTCCGGTAACCAGGTTTGTTGCTCCCGGACCAGAGGTAGCTACACATACCCCCACCTTCCCGGTAGCTCTAGCATATCCATCCGCAGCATGAGCAGCACCCTGCTCATGACGAGTGAGGATATGTTTAATCTCCTTTGTTTCATAAAGAACATCGTAGAGAGGAATAACTGATCCTCCCGGAAACCCAAAGATGATATCTACTTCTTCTTTCATTAAAGCTTCTACTACTACTTGAGCTCCATTTCTTTTCACTGTTTTCTCCCACAACAATACTTGTACTTCTTTCCGCTTCCGCAGGGACAGGGATCATTGCGACCCACTTTTGATTCGCTTCTTTTGTGCGTAGGGGTTTTCATCTGGACCTGGCTAAAGTTATTGTTTCCTCCCCTTTGATTGATTCTTTCTAGTGTCGGTTGCGGCACTTGAGGTTCCCCTACCAAAACCCTCTCTAAAAAAGGTTCTTTGGCAATTTCCACTCTGAATATAAGTTTTGATACTTCTTCTTTCAGTCCACCGATCAAATCTTCAAACATATCATAGGCTTCTTTCTTATATTCGATTAAAGGATCTCTCTGTCCATAACCCCTTAGGCCAATTCCTTCCTTCAAGGAATCCATACTGTAGAGATGGTCTTTCCACTCTGAGTCCAAGGTATGCAGGAGAATCCTTCTTTCCAATTCACGCATTAGTTCCCCGGTCAACCTTGCCTCTTTTCTTGCGTAGGCCTCTTCTACTTTCTGAAATATTATGTTCTTTATCTCTTCATGTTTGTGAACACCCTCCAGCGAATGATAAGACAAATTGATCGGGAATACTTGATTTACCCTTTTACTTAGACTCTTAATATCCCAATCCTCAGGTCTAATTTTATCATCAACAGAGGAGGATACAAGTTGTCCAACAGCATCCTTTATCATTTCCAGGACAACCCCCTTTAGACTCTTTCCTTCTAAAACACGCCTTCTCTCCTGATAGACTACCTCTCTTTGTTTATTCATTACATCGTCATATTCTAGGAGTTGTTTCCTTATATCGAAGTTTCTTCTTTCAACCTGTCGCTGTGCTCTTTCTAGGGCCTTAGTCACCCAGGGATGTTCAATGGGTTGGTCCTGGGGAATCTTCAGTCTTTCCATAACAGAACCAATTCTCTCTGAACCAAAAATGCGCATCAATTCATCCTGAAGGGAAACGTAAAACTGAGCTGTTCCCGGGGCTCCTTGTCGCCCACTTCTCCCTCTCAGTTGATTATCTATTCTACGCGACTCATGGCGTTCTGTGCCAATAACGAATAAACCTCCCAGTTTTTCCACCCCTTCTTCTAGTTTGATATCTGTCCCCCTGCCCGCCATATTGGTGGCGATAGTTACTGCTCGTCTATGCCCTGCTTGAGCTACAATTTGAGCTTCTCTTTCATGGTATTTAGCATTAAGGACCTGATGGGGAATCCCTTTTTCTCTAAGCATTTTACCTAGGTGTTCAGATCTTTCTACCGACCTGGTGCCTACCAGAACCGGCCTTTCTTTTCGGTAAAGTTCTTCTAGTTCTTTTATTACAGCTTCAAACTTAGCTTTTTCCGTCTGGTATACTCTGTCCGAGAGTTCTTCTCTAATAGCAGGTCGATGGGTAGGAATAACTGCCACCTCAAGGTTGTAGATCTTCTTGAACTCATCTTCTTCTGTCATAGCTGTTCCCGTCATTCCAGCTAATTTATTGTACATTCTAAAGTAATTCTGTAGAGTAATAGTAGCCATAGTTTGATTTTCATTCCTTATGACTACTCCCTCTTTTGCCTCCACTGCCTGGTGCAGGCCGTCACTCCAGCGTCTTCCCGGCATCAACCTCCCGGTAAACTCATCTATAATTACTATCTCCTCCCTACCGTTCTCACCCTTCTTTAGATAATCTCTATCTCGTTCATAAAACTCATGAGCTCGGATAGCCTGATTGATGTGCGTAGCTAGCACAGTTCCCCAGCGAGGATCTGGTTGATAGATATCCTTTACCCCCAGTAGTTGCTCTACTTTGTCGGTGCCTCTCTGAGTAAGAGCTACTGTGCGGTCTTTTTCATTTATTTTGTAGTCACAATCCTCATCTCTATCCTCTTCTATCCCTCTTTTCACTCTATCCTCTTCTATCCCTCTTTTCAAACGAGGCACTATCCTATCAATTTTAGAGTAAAGGTCGGTAGATTTTTCTGCCCGCCCAGAAATGATTAGAGGAGTCCGGGCTTCATCAACCAAAATTGAGTCAACTTCATCTACGATGGTATAATTGAACCCCCTTTGCACCTGTTCTTTCACGCTAAGAGCCATATTATCTCTGAGATAATCAAAACCAAACTCATTATTGGTGCCATAAGTGATGTCGGAACCGTAGGATTGACTTCTCTCTGCACTATTCATCTGGTTTTGAATAACTCCTACTGAAAATCCCAGAAATTCATATACTGGCCCCATCCAATCCCTATCTCTTCTGGCTAGATAATCATTCACTGTAACTATATGCACTCCTTTGCCACTTAGAGCATTCAAGCAAGCAGATAGGGTAGCCGCCAATGTCTTTCCTTCACCATTTGCCATCTCAGCTATTTTCCCCTGGTGAAGAACTATTCCCCCTATTAGCTGCTCATCATAATGACGCAAGCCTATAGCCCTTTTAGCTGCTTCTCGGACTATAGCGAACGCCTCCGGTAGAATATCATAGAGAAGCTCATCTAATTGTCTTGCTTTCTCCTGAAGGTGAATTTTCGCTCGCTCTTTTTCAATTTCTGGAAGCCCAAGAATTTCGTTCTCCAACTGGCCAATTTCGACACCAAGAGGTTTTACTCTTCCTCTAAACTCATCCATTTTTCTTTGAAGAACTTTATCGGAAAGCTTACTTGTTTTCTTTTCCAGCCCGTTAATCTTGTTGACCAGGGGCATAAGCTTTTTAATGTTCCTTTCCTGTTGTGTACCAAAAACTCTGGTAAAGATATTACCCATTATCTTTTCATGTCTCCTTTATCTATGGTGAATCGTATATTGTATTGCGCAATACGCATCACGCACGACGCATCACGAATTTTGATTCACTATTCACGATTTGGTCCAGGAAAACCTCAGGACAATTTCTTCCGTCGCTGTTTTTCGTTGCTGGTTGCTCGTTGCTAGTCGCTCGTAAGAAAAAATCTTAAAACCCTTGAAGTAATGCTATTGACGGAATACAATTTATGCACTTCTTTCTTTTCCCCTCGGGAAGGGGGAATACAAGCGACTAGCGACAAGCAACGAGCAACGGATTTCAAGGAATGTCCTTCGGTAGATGTATAATTTCCTAACTCATCGAGGGATTACTATGCAGTAATTATAGCACTTCCATCTAGATAGGCAAGGCAATTAATAGCGTTTAGCGGGTAGCGTATAGTAGAAATCATCCTATACAACATGCTATCCACTTCTTTGGTTAAATTAAAAATTCAAAACTTATTTTTCCCATCGTTCGTAGTTATGAGTTTGTTGTTCATTGATCAAATCGCCGAACTATATACCATATTCTTTCTATCAATGAACTATTCGCCGTGGTTTTACGTTTTTTACTATACGCCATACGCTAAACGCTATATGCTCTCTTTTAAGGAATGTCCTTCGGCAGACATGAATTACTATATTTCAAGAAATGAAAGTACCTTCTATTTCCAGAAGTTTCTTCTTGATTTCTAGTGCTGCTGAATATCCTCCTAAATTTCCATTCTTCTTAATTACCCTGTGGCAGGGAACCAGGATAGGGAAAGGATTACGAGCTAAAGCTGCTCCTACAGCTCGATATCCTTTAGTGTTGGCCCTCTCAGATAACCACTTGTAAGAACAGACCTCTCCATAAGGAATCTCCTGGGTGAGAGTCCATATTCTTATAAAAAAGGAAGAGTAGTTATCCATCTTTAAAGGATAATTGATAAAACTTATTTTTTCTCCCTGGACATAGCTGAGCAGGTCTTTTTTTAAGCATTCCAGGAGAGTAGAAGATTGCGTTATTCTATCCCCCCTTGTTTTCAGATAGGCGTAAAGATTGTTTTTACGACAAAAAAGAGATATTCTTACTACCTTTTCTCTTTCGGCTTCCCCTGCAGCCCAAAAACTATCTAATTTCATTGCCAGGAGATACTTCAAGACAACTCTCCCTGCACCCCTGCATTTAGCTATCGTATTGCCTATATCGTATGTTGTGTATGGTAGAGAATTCGATTGACGTACTTCTTTTTCGATATACTATATACGACATACCATATACGAATTTAAATTCACCATTCACGAACGACGATTCACTAAATATCTATGAATTTTCTTAGCCCTCTTTTTCCCTATGCCAGGAATTTGCTGTAATGCTTTTAAATCTTGACTTTTTATCAATTCTATAGATTTGAAATGAGTCAAAAGCAATCTCTTTGTTTTTTCTCCTACTCCAGGAATAGTATCCAAAAAAGAACCTCTAATTTTTTCTCCTCTTTTCTTTTTATGATAGGAATAGGCAAACCTATGAGCCTCATCTCGTATCTCCTGCAGAAGCTTTAAAGCGATTGAATCTGACGGAAGATTAAGAGGAAAAGAGCTATCAGGACAATAGACCTGTTCAAATTCTTTGGCTAATCCTATGACAGGAATAAAATTCAAATCTAATTGTTTGATTGCTTTCAGGCAGGAAGAAACCTGCCCTTTGCCTCCATCTACTAAAATAAGATGAGGAAGAGCACGCCTTTCTTTCAAAGATCTGTGATAACGCCGACGGATAACTTCTGAGAGCATGGCAAAGTCGTCTATTCCTTCTACTTCCTTGATTCTAAATCTTCGATATGCAGACTTTTTTGGTTTTCCTTTTTCAAAAACTACCACCGATCCAGTAGCTTCTTTTCCTCTTATATTAGAAATATCAAATCCTTCAATAAGTAATGGCTTTTTCTTTAATTCCAGGTATCCCTTAAGTTGGTCGAGTGCTTGCTCTTTATCTCCCCTTCTCTCCTGTTGCAGGATAAGATAAGCATTCTTTTTTACCAACTGCATTAGTTTTAGCCTATTTCCCCTTCTGGGGATTTCTAATTTAACCTTTTTCCCTCGTCTCTGAGAAAGCCACTCCTGGATAACCTTAAGTTCGGTAATTTCATTAGGAATTAATATTCTTGCTGGAACAAAAGAAATTCTCGCATAATACTCTTTCAAGAAGAAAGTTATTATGTCTTCCTTCTGGCTTTTTTCTCTTATATCAAGTAAAAAATGTTTCCTATCAATAACTTTGCCTTCTCGAATGAGAAAAACTACTACACAGGCATTCTCTTGTTCAGAAACAATATTGACCAAATCTATATCCTCTCCTGGGAAAGAGACCATTTTTTGACTCTGGCTGACCCTATGGATATCCCTGATACAATCCCTTAATGTAGCTGCTTTCTCAAATTCTTCTTTCAGGGAGGCCTCTTCCATTTCTTCTTGTAATCGTCGGAGTAAATCCTGATAGTGTCCCTGCAGGAAAAGAGAGACACTTCTAACTAAGGAGGAGTACGCTTCTCTAGTGATTTTTTTCACGCAAGGAGCGTGGCATTCTTTCATATAGTAGTTAAGGCACGGTCTAATTCTGAATGTAAACCTTTCTTTGCATCTACGCAAGGGAAAAAAACGACTAATCAAAATTAAAACCCTTCTGGCTGCTTTTACATTAGTATAAGGACCGAAATAGAGAGAACCATCTTTCCTGGGATTCCGGGTTAGAGCTAGACGTGGGAAAAGTTCAGAAATAGTAAGCTTAATATAAGGATAAGATTTGTCATCTCTAAATTGGATATTATAGTGCGGATGATGATATTTTATTAAATTGGATTCTAGGATAAGAGCCTCTGTTTCTGAGTCGGTAATCATCCACTCGATGTCTTTTATTTCGTTGACAAGAGAGCTTATCCTGGGAGAGGAATGTGTTTTGCCAGAGAAATAAGACCTTACTCTTTTTTTCAAAGAAAGAGCTTTGCCTATATATAATACTTTCCCTTTTTTGTCTTTTAAAAGGTACACCCCTGGTTTGTTCGGCAGACAATTTAACCTTTCTCTTATCCTTAACTTATCGGACATAGGAAACACCCTCCCGAGATGTCTCAGGATAATTTTCCCTGTCTCTGTAACTGGTGAATCGTATTTCGTGAATCGTGAATTGTCAATCAAACCCTACAATCGCTTAGTTCTTTCTTTTACGATTCACTATTCACTATTCACGATTTAGATTCCTTCAAGAAAAGCCAGAATCGTATCTCCATGCTCTTTCTGTTTGACTATGCCCATATTTCTTCGAGTAAAATTAATATTCTCGTGGGGTGAATACTGAACTATAATTGTGGCTTTGTTTATTTCTACCTCTTCGATTATGTCCAATGTTTTGTTCTGCATCTTTTTGTAGTAGGGAGGAGCAATGAAGATAAAGTCGAATTTCTCTCCTTCTAATAGAATGGGGAGAAAGGCAAGCACATTTTTCCGCCATATTTTCACCTGAGAAAAAAGCTTACAGGAAGCAATATTTCCTTCTATTACTCTTGCTGCTAGAGGACCTTTTTCTACAAAAACTGCTCTTCTTGCTCCTCTACTTAAAGCTTCAATTCCCACCGCTCCTGAGCCTGCGTAAAGGTCCAGAAAGCTAAGGCCTTTAATTCTTTCACCTATAACGTCAAAAAGAGATTTTCTCAGGCGAGAAAGAAGAGGACGGGTAGAATTATCTCTGCAGGTTTTTATTCTTCTTCCTTTTAGTGTTCCCCCAGTAATTCTCATTGTTTCGCCCTGCGAAGAAGATGCCTCGGACAATTCGTTTCTGGCGTATAGCGGATAGCGTTTAGCGTATAGGATAAATCATTAAAGCTAAAAACGAAAAACGATAATTCACCATCTTGTTTGTGGTTCATACTCCCTCACCTTAATCTCTCCCCTGAGGGGAGAGGAGAGTGTTATTTTGTCGATGAACTATGAACATCCGTTATAGTTTTGTGTTTTTTGTTTTTCACTATACGCTATCCGCTAAACGCTATACGCTGTCTCTTAGGGATTCTCTCAAATACTTCGCAGAAGGAATCTACTAAGGCAGTTTTTACTCTATCCATTTCCATCGGAGAAGAAAGAATTTCAGTTATAGAAGTAATTCTTTTATCTAAGCCACAAGAATTAATTAAGGAGAAATAAGAAAGGTTTGTGCTAACATTTAAGGCTAATCCATGATAGGTCACCCATTTCTTTACCCCTACGCCAATACTGGCTATCTTATCCTCTCCTATCCATACCCCTGTATACCCTCCTTTACATTCACCCTTAACTTCTAACCTGGCCAATGATTTAATTATTACTCTCTCTAGATTCCTTATATACCAGTGAACATCTCTTTTAATTAGGGTAAGATTTAATATGGGATAAGCAACCAATTGACCTGGTCCATGGAAAGTGACCTTTCCTCCTCTGTCCACCAGAAAGACAGTAATTCCTTTCTTAGAAAGCCTCTCAGGCGGCACTAATATTTCTTCTTTTTTCGCCTGTTTTCCTAAAGTGATTACAGGGAAGTGTTCTACTAGAATTAAAGTATCCTTTGCCTCTCCGGCTATTCTTTCTTTTACCAGTTTGTCCTGGAGACGCCAAACTTCCTTGTATTCCCTTAATCCCAGATCTAATAAGTTTAATTCCCTCATTTTCGTATATCGTATATCGTATATCGTAAGAAAACCCAAAAATACATAACATAATACTCTTCACGCACTCTTTGTTTTCGATATTCTGTCTCGTATCTCGTATTGCGTAGAAGACCCTCAAACATACAACACAACAACATTCACTCACGACAGAGCTGGTAAATCGTATTTCGTAAATCGTGAGTGTTTAATTAAGCCCTGCAGTCATTTATTTCTTCGTTTTCGATATACGATATACTATATACGGCTCTTAAAATCCTTCTCCCATACCAAAATAAAGCTGCCCTCCCTCTTCTCCTATTCCGTAATCCAATCTGATAAATCCAATGATAGTTTTAATCCGTATACCGAATCCCCAACCCACTTTATATATAGAAGAATCTTCATTCCGTATCTGCCCTGTGTCTAAAAACAAATAGGTTAAAAAGTTTTTATCCAGAGGTAATCTTAGTTCGAAATTTCCCAGGATCAATTTTTCTCCTATAAATTCATTTTGCCTGTATCCTCGCAGGGTTTCCATCCCTCCTATATGAAATTTTTCATAAACAGGAAGATTTTCCCCTGATTTTACTCGTAGACGGCAAGTAATAATAGGATATTTCCAAAAAGAACTTTTTCGTAAGTATCCTCGCCATTCTCCTCCATATTTGGTAAAAGTAAACTCTCCCCCTAGCATTGGGCCTCCCGTTATATCTGCAGAAACATAAGAATATGAGCCTTGATAGGGATTAAAAGCCTCATCTCTAACTCGTGTATCCCTATCCAGAATAAATTTGAGACTATGAGAAGTTTTCCCACCTTCCTCTGTCTCTTCCGATATCTCCCCATTTACTCCCTTATCAATATATATTCTTTCATCCCTTAAACTAATATATATATTAGAAAATTTCCAAATAGGCTTTCCTATCTTCATCTCTATACCTGTGGTTTCTTTCTCATAACCGCCGTCTATTTCATTGTATATATCTTTTCTTTTGTAAATACGAGGTTCCAGATGAATAGAAGTATCTCCCCACCATCTGTCCAGGTAAGTTATATTATATTCGTTCCTCTTTTCAGCAAATTGCCAGTCGATTCCTATTCTTTTCCCCTCTCCCCACAAGTTATCTTTGAAGAATTGAATCTCTCCCTGAAGACCAGAAGCAGTGTTATATCCCCCTCCTATATAGAATTGCCCTTCTCTCTCAATTTCCTTCACTTTAATTAATAAATCTACTATGGAAGAAGATATCGCTATGGGTTCAATCTCCACACTCTCGAAAAAGCCAAGATTGTATAGTCTACGCCACCCTTCCCTGGCTTCTTTAATATCAAAAATGTCTCCTTCTTTTAAAGTAAAAGCATGCTTAAATATTCTCTCCTGAGAAAGCTTATTTCCCTCTATTCTTATCTTTCCTATACTCACTTGTGGGCCTTCTTCTATGTGAAGAAGAATGTTTACTTTGCCTCCCTCTCGGTCAAAGTCTAAGTCTGATTTAATTTGAATATGAATATATCCCCTTTCCCCATATTTATCCTGTAAGAAATTTATACTATCTTTAATATAATCAGGAACAAGGAGTTCTCCCTTGGATGGTTTAAATTGAGACATAATCTCAGATTCAGAAAAAACCTTGTTTTCTCCCCTTATCTCTACCTGGGAAACAAAAAATTGTCTGCCCTCTACCATCTCCAGGAAAATAGTAACCCATTCAATATCTTTTTCTTCAGAGAACTCAAAATCTGGTGATTTAAAATAAGCAAAATAGTAGCCATGATTTTGATAGAAATGGACAATTTTTTTCAGGTCTTCTTTCAGGATTTGCTGGTCAAAAAAACGTCCATATCTCGTCTTTATTAAAGCCCTAACTTGAGAATCAGAAAAGGAAGAGTTTCCCTTGAGCTCTACTCTTTTTATTCTTACTATTTCTCCTTTTTGAATGTTAACAATGACTTTGCAACCGTTGCTTTCATCGTTCTCATTAAAAATATTTACCGCGGCAGCCAGAAAACCTTTCTTGTAGTAAAACTGGGTAATTTTATCTTTGCTTTTTTTTACCTGAATAAAATTGAATAAATCCTTTTCCTTGAAAGTAAGTAATTTTTTGATTTCATTTACCTCTTTACCATCTATACCCTCAAAGCTTATCTCATTAATTATTTTATTCTCCTCTACTTGAAAGATAAGTATCAGTCCATCTTTCTCTTTCTCCTTTAAGGCAGACAGATAGGAAAAGAACCCGATGTCATAGATAGCCTGGATGTCCTCTCTTATTCTTTGCTCTGAAAGAGGCTCACCTACCTTGCTCTTGATTACCTGGAGAATCTCCTCAGTATCAATATATTGGTTGCCTTTAATTTGAATCTCCTCCACCATCGGAGAAGCCCAAACTTCCAATTTTGGCAAAAAAATAAAGACAATCGAAAGAGCCAGAACTATCCCAACTAATCTCTTAAGGAAAACCCCCTCCTTTAAAACAGAGAAGGGGGAGCAAAGATTATCTTTCCTCGTCACTATCCAGCCTCCTTATTCTAATTCTCCATCTTATTTTTCGCCTTACCTACCTTGCTTTTCTTCTTTTTATTAAATACAATATTTCCATTCTTTATTCCTATTACTATATCCTCTCCTTCTTTAAATCTACCACTGAGAATTTCCTCGGAAAGAGAATTGTCGATCAACTTCTGAATGGCCCTGCGTAAAGGCCTTGCCCCGAAGTCAGGGTCATATCCCTCTTGAGCAATTAAATTCCTTGCCTCTTGGGTAATTTCTACATTCATTTCCTTTTCCTCCAGGAGCTCCTTCTTTTCCTCCAATAACATATCAACAATTTTCTTTACCTCTTTTTTATTTAAAGCATGAAAAACAATAACCTCATCCAGTCTGTTTAGAAATTCGGGACGAAAACTACGTTTTAATTCAGACATAACTCTGTTTTTCATCTCTTTATAAGAAAGAGTACCTTCTTTTTCTGCTTGAAAGCCGAGATTAGACCCACGCACAATCTGTTCTGCTCCTAGATTAGAAGTCATAATCAAAACCGTATTTCTAAAATCAACCGTATGACCAAGATTATCCGATAGCCTTCCATTATCCATAATTTGAAGAAGAATATTAAAAACATCCGGATGAGCCTTTTCTATCTCATCCAGCAGAACAACCGAATAGGGGCGACGCCTTACTTTCTCTGTTAATTCTCCTCCTTCCTCATATCCTACATATCCCGGGGGAGCTCCAGTAAGACGAGAAACAGAGAATTTTTCCATATACTCGGACATATCCAATGTAATCATAGCATCTTCATCTCCAAAGAGAAATTCGGCTAAGGCTTGAGCCAAATATGTTTTACCCACGCCGGTAGGACCCAGGAACATAAATACACCAATGGGTCTTTTTATATTCTTTATTCCTGCTTGAGCACGACGGATAGACTGAGCTATTGCTTTTATAGGCTCTTCTTGACCCACCACTCTCACATGAATAGCCTCTTCCATACGCAGAAGCCTTTTTGATTCAGCCTCTGTCAAGTCGCGTAAAGGAACGCCTGTCCAGCTGGAAACAATATGGGCTACATCTTTCTCCGTCACTTTTTCCTGTTTTCCTTTCTTACCTTTATCGGCTTCCCATTGGCCTTTCCCCTTACTTAAGGAATCCTTCAAATTCTTTTCCTTATCTCTCATATTGGCTGCTTTTTCAAATTCCTGTGCTTTTACCGCCGCTTCTTTCTCCTTGCGAAGCTGCTCCAGCTCTTTCTCTATCTTCTTAAGTTCTTTGGGACGGGTGCTAAATTGAAGCCTTACTCTGGCAGCTGCTTCATCCATCACATCGATAGCCTTGTCAGGCAGATAGCGACCCTGGATATATCTATAGGAGAGCTTAGCTGCTGTTATAAGAGCCTCATCAGTTATTTTCACTCTGTGGAAAGCCTCATATTTATCTCGCAAGCCCCTCAAAATCTGGATAGTCTCTTTAACTGTTGGCTCATTTACCACTATTGTCTGAAACCTTCTTTCCAGGGCTTCGTCCCTTTCAATATACTTTCTATACTCGTCCAGAGTAGTTGCTCCTATACACTGAAGTTCTCCTCTAGCCAGAGCTGGCTTTAAAATATTGGAAGCATCTATGGCTCCTTCAGCTGCTCCTGCTCCTACTAGAGTATGAATTTCGTCAATAAAGAGAATGACGTTCTTTGCTTTTCTAATCTCATTCAGTATTCTCTCCATCCTCTTCTCAAACTCTCCCCTGTACTTGGTTCCGGCTACTATTCCTCCTAATTCAACAGTGACTACCCTTTTGTTAAGCAAAGGCTCAGGCAAGGAGCCCTCAAAGATCTTCTGGGCTAATCCTTCGGCAATAGCTGTCTTACCTACTCCTGCCTCTCCGATTAAAACAGGATTGTTTTTCGTTCGACGGGAAAGTATCTGAATTACTCTCTCAATCTCCTTTTGTCTATTTATTACCGGATCAAGCTCCCCATCCCTGGCTAGCCGGGTGAGATCACGCCCAAATCTATCCAATGTGGGAGTTTGACTGGGTTTGGCTACTCGTTCAGGAGAAACTTTTGTCCCAAGAAGATTAGAAACTTCCTCCCGCACTTTGCCTAAATCAGCTCCCAGACTAGTGAGAATTTGAGCAGCTACTCCTTCTGCTTCTCTAATTAACCCTAGAAGAAGATGTTCAGTTCCAATATAGTTATGTCCTAAATTCCTAGCTTCTGTCACTGCCAGCTCCAACACCTTCTTCGCCCTGGGAGTAAAAGGAATCTGGCCAAGGAATAGTGCTCCTCCACCTCTACCAACTGCTTTTTCTACCTCTGCACGAACCTGAGCCAAGTCTACAGCTAAGTTTTGCAAGGCTGCAGCTCCTATTCCTTCGCCCTCTCGGATAAGCCCAAGAAGAATATGTTCTGTGCCTAAGTAGTCATGGTCCAATCTTCTAGCTTCTTCCCTGGCTAGAAAAATTACTTTTTTCGCTCGTTCAGTAAATCTATTAAACATGGTTTTTCCCCTTTGTGTCTGGTTAATCGTATTTCGTGAATCGTGAATTGTATTTAGGTATTTTCACTATTCACTATTCACTCCTTACATTTTATAAGACCTGCTCTCTCAGGACTTAAAGAGAGATAACCAATAGGTAATTCTCCTATCTCTTCGATTCTTCTCAAATATGCCTGTGCCTTCTCCGGTAGGTCTTCATAACGACTTACCTGAGAGGTATCTTCTTCCCAACCTTCCATTTCTTCATAAATAGGCTCACACTCTCTCAAAGAGACTACTTGGAAAGGAAAGTCCTCAATGGCTTTATCTTTATACTTATAAGCTGTGCAGATTTTTATTCTATCTAATTTATCAAGAACATCCAATTTGGTTAACACAAGTTCATCTAACCCATTTATTCTGTCTGCATATCTTAGAATAACTCCGTCAAACCACCCACATCTTCTTGGCCTGCCCGTAGTAGCTCCATACTCCTTTCCTCTTTCTTTAAGTATTTCTCCTTCTCTTCCCTCTATTTCTGTAGGGAAAGGGCCCTCTCCTACCCGAGTTGTATAGACTTTGGCGACTCCCAAAACTTTATCTATTCGTGTAGGACCTATTCCGACACCAATACATACACCCCCAGCACTAGTGCAAGAGGAAGTCACAAAAGGATATGTACCATGGTCGATATCAAGTAAAGTCCCCTGTGCCCCCTCAAAAAGAATTTCCTTATTTTTTTTTATCAATTGATTAACCAGAATTGAGGTATCAGTGATATATTCTCTCAACTTATCACCATATTCCAAGTATCGGCTAAGAATATCTTTCTTACAGAGATTTAACCTATAATAATTCGCCAACAGAACAAAATTCACATCTAATTTTTCAGCCAACACCTTTTCATTTAAAAGATCACCTACCCTTATGCCTCTTCTGGCTATTTTATCGGTATAAGCAGGTCCAACTCCTTTTTTAGTCGTTCCGATCTTTTTTTTACCTCTCTGCTTTTCTTCTATCTTTTCTATTTCTTTGTGGTAAGGCATAACTATATGTGCACTACTGGAAAGACGAAGTCCCTTAATGTCAATATTTCTCGCCCGAAGACTTTCCAGTTCGGCAAGTAATTCGCCCGGATCCACCACTACGCCATTCCCAATAATACAACTTTTACCTGGATGAAGAATACCGGAAGGAACAAGATGAAACACAAATATTTCCCCATCTACAACTACTGTATGACCAGCATTGCTCCCTCCTTGAAATCTAACTATTGCATCTACTTCCCGGGATAAAAAATCAATAACTCTACCCTTTCCTTCGTCTCCCCATTGCGTACCTACCACTACTATATTCAAGGCTCACTCCTTCATTTAATCTCTCTAAAGCTCCGCGATTCAAAACAAGCATATTCACTGAGAAAAGTTAAGTCTATTTTGCCGACAGGACCACGACGCTGTTTATTGATAATTAGCTCAGTCACCCCCTCGTCCTCGGGTTTTCTCGAATAATAATGTTCCCGATATAAGGAAACCACCAAATCTGCATCCTGTTCAATAGCTCCCGATTCTCGTAGGTCTGAAAGACGAGGACGCTTATCTTCTTCTCCTCTTTTTTCTACAGCTCTGCTTAATTGAGATATTGCCACTACTGCTATCCCAAGCTCTTTAGCTAAGGCTTTCAAAGAACGAGAAATTTCAGAGATTTCCTGCTGTCTGTTCTCCGATCTCCTATCCCCAGCCATCAACTGTAAATAGTCAACTATAGCCACTTGAATATCATGCTCAGCTTTCAATTGACGAGCCTTTGCCCTGAGCTCCAATACACCCATACCAGGGGTATCGTCAATATAGATAGGAGCATCTGCCAGGATACCTGCTGCATCGGTAAGCTTAGTCCAATCTTTTTCAGAAAGACGTCCTACACGTAGTTCTTGACCATTCACCCTTGCTTCTGAACAAAGTAAATGCTCTACAAGCTGTTCTTTTGCACTCTCCATACTAAATATTACCAAAGGAATACGAGCTTCTACACTAGCATATCGAGCAATATTCAAAGCAAGAGAAGTTTTACCCATTGAAGGCCGCCCAGCAATGATTATCAAATCAGACGATTGAAAACCTGATGTTAATCTATCAAACTGGTCAAACCCAGTAGGAACCCCGGTGATATGTTCTTTTTTTTCATAAAGCGCTTCTATATGTTCAAAAGTATCAGTCAATACTTCTTTTATATGAACGACAGGAGTTTTTATTCTCTTTCGGGTAATATCAAAAATAAAACTCTGGGCTTTGTCTAATATGTCATCTAAATCTTGAGATGAGTCATAAGAAAGAGAAGTAATGGAGGCCACTACTCTTAACAAATCTCTTAGGATATATTTTTCCCGTACAATTTGAGCATAGTAATCCACATTTGCCGTTGTAGGAACAGAATTGACTAAATCAGCTAGATAAACTGCTCCTCCTATATCCTTCAACTTATTCTTCTTACGAAATTCTTCTTTAAGAGCAACTATGTCTACCGGCTTATTCTTATTTAAGAGACCGATTATCTCTTTATAAATCAAGCGATGTGTCTCTGAATAAAAACTATCTGAATCGGGTAGTAATTGAAGAACCTTAGGAATAGTTCTCTCCTCCAATAACATTGCTCCTAAGACGGAACGCTCTGCTTCCAGATTTTGAGGAGGAAGCTTTTCTAGTTTCTCATTTGAATCCATTATTGCTCTTTTCCACCCCTTATTTCAAGATATGCCTCACTACGCTCGGCATATCTTGTTGGTTAATTAGTTAAATGCTTAAATGGTTAATTACCCTATCCCTCTCACCCAAGGAAAGGGCACTACTCACCACTCACCAATTAACCACTCACCATTACATAAGGCTTCTTCAGAAAATGTCCTTCGGCAGCCGTGTGAATCGCCAGCCTTCTAAGTTAGGGACTAATTTTCTCGAAAGAGGACAGCGTGGAAAGATTAACTGCATTTCTTACCTCTCCTCCCTTGAGAGCATCCATAACCTGGGAAGCTATAACTGTAGCTACTCTCTTTTGAGCCTCTTTGGTAGAAGCTCCCAGATGAGGAGTTAATACTATTGAATCCAACTCTAGCAATGGACTATCAAAGGGTTTACCTTTTTCAAAAACATCCAGAGCAGCTCCAGCAATTTTTCCTTCTTTAAGAGCCTTATAAAGAGCATCCTCTTCAATTATTCCACCCCGCGCGCAATTGATTATCCTCGCTCCTTTTTTCATTAAGCCGATTTCTCTCTCTCCGATCATTCCCTTAGTATGTGAAGTAAGAGGTGTATGCACTGTAAGGTAATCTACTTGAGGCAAAAGCTTCTCTAATTCAAAAAGAGTAATTCCCATTTCTTCTGCTTTTTCCGAAGAGACGAAAGGATCATAAGCTATCACTCTCATTTGCAAACCTTGAGCTCTTTTAGCTACCTCACTTCCAACTCTGCCCAATCCCACCACCCCCAGAATCTTTCCGTAGACTTCTGTTCCCATAAATCTTTTCCGCTCCCATCTCTTCTCCTTCAAAGAATGATAAGCCTGGGAAATATTGCGTGAAAGAGCAAGCATCATAGAAATAGTATATTCGGCAGCAGAAATGGTATTTCCTTCCGGAGCATTCATTACTATGATGCCCTTTTTAGTAGCTGCCTCTACATCTATATTATCTAGTCCTGTACCCGCTCTTGCGATTACCCTGAGGTGAGTGGCCGCATTTATTACCTCTTCAGTCACTTTGGTCTCACTTCGGACAATTAAAGCATGATATTGCCCAATAATACTTATTAGTTCTTCTTTTTGTAGGTTTATAGCCTCAGTTACTTCAAAACCACCTTCTTCTTTTAATCTTTCTATTCCTTCCCTGGCTAAGGGGTCGCTTACTAAAATCTTCATCTTTATTATCTTCCCAGTATTTCTTCGGCAGCAGCTATTCCCTTGCCCATTTCTACAGGATAACCCAGTTCTGATAAACTCATTTCCAGAGCGGATAGAACCACTATTATGTCAGTTGCCTCCATCGCGCCGAGATGGGCAATCCGGATAATCTTTTCGGCTAGTGCTGCTTGTCCTCCCGCCACTTCCACTCCATATCTATCTCGCATTAATCCTCTCAGTCTTTTTACTCCAACACTTAAGGGGATTTCAACAGCAGTAAGCACATTAGAAGGAGTTTCAGAAAATATTTGTAATCCCAAAGCCATGACTCCCTGACGAGTAGCTTTAGCTAATTTAGCATGCCGGCTAAGAACATTGTCCCATCCCTCTTTTTTAAGCAATCTCAAGGACTCTCCTAAAGCACAGACCAAGGTAATAGCCGGGGTATAGACAGTTTGATTTTTATCTTGCGCTTTTTTAGCCTTTTTAAAATCCCAGTAATACCTGGGAAGATTTGAATTATTTGTCAGTTTCCAGGCCTTGCCAGACAAAGCAACGAAAGCCAATCCGGGAGGAATCATTAATGCCTTCTGTGATCCAGCCACTACCACATCCACTCCCCATTTGTCGGTACAGAGCGCCTCGGCGCCCAATCCACTCACAGCATCCACTATTAGTATAACCCCTTTCCCTTTGGTTACCCTAGCTATAGTTTCGATATCATAGACTACGCCAGTCGAAGTTTCTACTAATTGAGTAAACACAGCTTTTATGCCTGAGTCTTCTCTAAGATTTTTCTCTATTAACTCAGGATTAACTACATGTCCCCATTCAAGGTCAATAGAAAATACTTTAAGACTAAAGGCAGCAGCAATCTCGGCCCATCTTTCCCCAAATTTTCCTCCTCTGATTACAAGCACTTTATCACCGGGAGAAAAGAGATTAGCCACTACTGCCTCCATAGCTCCTGTGCCCGAAGAACTAAACAACAAAACTTCTTCTTTTGTCTGGAATACATATCTAAGTTCTTCTCGGATTTCTTTAAAAACATCACTGAATTCTTTGCTTCTATGATGAATGATTCCTCTTGCCTGAATTAATCTAACCTCTTCGGGAAGAGGAGTAGGTCCTGGAGTAAATAGTTTGTGTTTCAATTCTCTCTCCTAAACCGTATATACACTAACTCTTTTTTTCCCTTCGAACTTGACATGTCCATCTATCCTAGCAAATAGAGTATCATCTTTACCTCTGCTCACATTTAAACCAGGATGAAATTTTGTACCTCTTTGTCGCACCAAAACACTGCCTGCCATTACAAATTGTCCTCCATATCTCTTCACTCCTAAACGTTTAGAGGCGCTGTCTCTTCCATTGGAAGAATGGCCTTGTCCTTTTTTATGAGCCATTGATTAATACCTCCCTGTTGTTAGCGGATAGCGTTTAGCGTATAGAATAAATCATGTTATACAATATACTACCCACTTTCCCATCAAACTAAAAAACTAAGAGCGCAAAGCTCAAAATCACAATTCATATCCTGTTCATAGTTCATTGTTCTGTTAGTTAACTGGTAAATGGTTAATTTTCCCCTCACTCCAAAGGGGAGAGAGCACTACTCACCAATTAACCACTCACTACTTACCATCTTATCGTTCTTTTTATAGATGAACTATGAACCATCAACCATGAACTTATCCGCTATGGATTCACGTTTTACGCTTTCCTGCGTTATGATTCTATATCTTCCTTTTACTTTCTTCGCTGTCCGCTACCTTTTATTCTTTTAACTCACTGACACCGATGGCTAAAATAATTAATCCTATCACAGCCGCAGCTATACCTACGATTCCTTCAAGAAAAATAAGCACCTCAGAGGCAAAAACAACTATCAGCCATATTCCTACTGCAGTAGCTACTACCCCTCCAATAATCTTTAGCCATTTTTTCATTCTATTTCCTCCTTGTTAATGATTTTTTGATTTCAGTAACCCCTTTACTATCCATATAAATCTTCCAGCTAATAATTCCTTTGACATTCTATATATTCTACCTGGCAAGTCAAGAAAGCGCCTCGGACAATTTCTTTCGTCACTGTAACTGGTGAATCGTATTTCGTGAATGGTGAATGGTTAACTAAACCCTACAATCATTTACTTTCTTGGTAAATGTTCACCAAAGCACGTCTATTACTGTCATTGCAAGGAGCGATAGCGACGTGGCAATCAATTTGTAGCGGTCGGATTCATCCGACAATTGTGCCATAAATGGCACCGCTACATTTGCTTCGCTTTGCTCGCAATGACACGGGGTTCACTGAGTATTTACCTTCCTTGTTTGTTTACGTTTTTTGTTTTTTACTATGCGCCATCCGCTAAACGCTATATACTAAAAAAGAGGGGAACGTAAGCCGGGTTCTGTTACCAGAGAAAATTCTACTGGCGGTGATCATTTATCTAGGACCCAGGTTACCCTGGGCCTCCAGCGGCCTACCCGAGGGTTAGACCCTCCTATTTGGCCTTGCTCCAAATAAGGTTTGTCCAGCCGAGAAATCACTTTCTCGCTGGTAGGCTCTTACCCCACCTTTGCACCCTTACTCATTAGCTTAACAGATAATAAGTGGTATGTTTTCTGTGACACTATCTGTAAGGTCGTCCTTCCTGGGAGTTACCCAGTATTCTTTTCAAGGAGCCCGGACTTTCCTCAGGATACCTTAAGTATCCTGCGATCACCTTATCCCCTCTTCTTTTTTGCTGCTTCCTTGGCTAGCTTATCTGCCTCTTTATTTCTATCTCTACTAATATAGCTGAAGCTCACCTTTTGGAAGAAATTTTCCAGATGTTTTATTTGATAGTAAAGAGGCTTTAACTTGCTGTCTTTGACTTTATAACTTCCCTCTAATTGCTTTACCACAAGTTCACTATCCAAAAAACAGTTTAGCTCTTTTGCTTTTAGGTAAAGAGCTTCTTGTAGGGCATAAATCAAAGCCATGTATTCAGCTACATTATTGGTATTTATGCCAATGAACTCAGTTATTCTCCTGATTACATCTCTATTTTGATTATAGATAATAATTCCTATTCCTGCTCTGCCAGGATTTCCCAGGGAGGCACCATCAGTATAGAGAATAAGCTTATCTAAGTTTGCCACTTCTTTGCCTTGTTAACTAGCTTCTCTTTTTCAAATTTTGAATTCGTTTTTTCTTTGTTTCTATCTCCTCTTTCAGTCTGGTAACCTTAGCTCCTAAACTCTTAAGCTGAATATTACCAATTTTTTTCTGAAGATGTAACTCGTATGCTTTTCTTCCTGTTTGTTCAAACAAATCATTTATGTCTTTTTCCACCCGTCTTATCTGTAGTCTCAGTTTATTAATCTCACCAAATTCTTTTGTTTCCTTACTAAACCATTCTACTCCTTCTTGAGTAGTCTTTCTAACTACTTTTCCCAATCCGTCCAGTTTTTTTCTCCAATCCTTAGCCTCTTTAGCTGTCCTTTCTATCCCGTCTTGAGCAACAGTTTTGATTTCTTCTGTTAATTTATCCAATTTTTTTCCTAGTTCCTCAAATCCTGTCATTTTACTCTCACCTCCCCAATAGACATCGTTGCTCGTTGCTAGTCGCTCGTATCTCGACCATCAATCTTTTTGATACTTGAGACTGGTTTTGATTTCGTTCCTTGTACAAACATCGGGAATCGAGTGCATTGAGTTTTCACAACTTAGACTTTTTTCGTAAACACTCAGTGAACCCCGTCATTGCGAACAATGTCCCTCGCTTGTCATTGCGAAACCGAAGCAATCTCGGTTTCATCGCTCGGGATAAATTGCGTAATCTCAATTACGTTGGTCAATGACAATATAGAATATACCTTACCAAATACTTACCTTTTTTCTTTTTTTCGAGCAACGAGCGACCAGCAACGAGCAACGAATTTTGAGGCGCGCCTGAGAGGAGTCGAACCCCTAACCCACGGATCCGAAGTCCGTTGCTCTATCCAATTGAGCTACAGGCGCTGGAGCGGGAAACGGGACTTGAACCCGCGACCCTCAGCTTGGGAAGCTGATGCTCTACCACTGAGCTATTCCCGCATTAAATAGCGTATAGTTTATAGCGTTTAGCGTATAGAATAAATCATTAAAGCGAGAAGTTCAAAGCTAAAACTATAATTCATATCTTGTTCTTATTTCATTGTTCTATTAGCTAACCACTCACTACTTACCATCTTATCGTTATTTCTATCGATGAACCATAAACTATATGCTATGTTTTTGCCTTTTCAGTTTGCACTATACGCTACCCGCTAAACGCTATCCGCTATTTGAGACTATTATATCAAATTTATCGCAAAAGGCAACCGATTTTAACCAGCCGCATTGCCCGTTCGCTAGCGTCCATCAGAGCCTGCCTTGAATTTTTCATAACTTCACTAAGAGAAGAAACCCTATCTACACTGCTAATCAGAGCATCTACTCCTTTTTCATACAGGACCTTGCTCCCTATTCTGATTTCTCCCCCAATAAGAATTACAGGAATATTCTCCTTTTTAGCCCTTTCAGTAATCCCCATAGGTGTTTTTCCATAAGCTGTTTGTTCGTCAATTCTCCCTTCCCCACTAATCAGCAGGTCTGCCCCTTTTAATTTTTCTTCCAGATTAGAGGCATCTATCATCAGGTCTATACCAGGTTCAAGTTTAGCCCCCAAAAAGGCAATTAATCCAGCCCCTAGGCCTCCAGCTGCTCCTGCTCCCGGGGTATCTGCTACTTCCTTGCCTAGGAATTTCTTGATCATCCTGGCAAAATGAGCTAGATTTCCGTCCAGTATCTCTACCATCTCCGGGGTAGCCCCCTTTTGTGGCCCATAGACCTTAGCTGCTCCCTCAGGACCGCATAAAGGATTATCTACATCAGAGGCAATTATTACTTCTATATCATCAATTCTCGCATCAAATTTCTCCATATTAATATCTACAATTTTCTCTAGACTCCCCCCTCCAAAAGAAACTTCGTTTCCTCTTTTATCCAGGAGTTTGACTCCTAATGCCTGAGCCATACCTGCCCCTCCATCTACAGTAGCGCTTCCCCCAATTCCTACAATTATCTTTCTGCAGCCTCTATCTAAAGCCTCCTTAATCAACTCTCCTGTACCGTAGCTGGTGGTGAAAAGAGGATTTCTTTCCCTGGGTGGAACTAATGAAAGACCAGATGCCTGTGCCATTTCTACAACAGCAGTAATTTCATCTTCTAATATGCCAAAATAAGCGTATATTTTTTTCCCCAGAGGAGAAGTAACCTTTTTTTTTATTATTTTGCCTCTTCTCGCTTCCACCAGTGACTCTACTGTCCCCTCCCCTCCATCAGCCATAGGCACCTTTATTATTTCTGCCTCAGGGAATACTCTCTTTACCCCCTTTTCTATAATCAGAGCTACTTCTTTGGCTCCCATACTTTCTTTGAAAGAATCAGGAGCAATAATAATCTTCATCTTTCCCTTTACTTTATAACCTGTGTCCCTATTCCTTTATCAGTAAATATTTCTAATAAAAGAGAATGAGACGTTTTTCCACTAATAATATGCACCTTATTCACCCCTTTTCTTAGAGCTATCTGGCAGGCCTTGACTTTAGCTATCATTCCCTTTTGTATTTCTCCTTTCCTGAGCATATTCTCCGTTTGCTTTATAGCTAAACTGGGAATAAGACTCTTCTTATCAGAAGGGTCTTTCAAGATTCCCTCTACATCGGTAAGGAAAATTAACTTCTCTGCTTTTAATGCTGCAGCAATTTCCGCTGCTGCTGTATCAGCATTTATATTAAGACTCTCTCCTTTACTACTTACCCCTACCGGTGCAATGACAGAGATAAAACCTTCTCTTTCTAAAAGGTCAATGAGAGCTGAGTTTATCTGCTCTATCTCTCCTACCAAACCTAAATTTTCATCCTTGCATTTTCTAGCTGTAATAAGCTGTCCGTCTTTACCCCCCAGACCGATGGCTCTACCTCCAAATTGATTGAGGAGAGAGACTATTTCCTTATTTATTTTGCCTACCAGAACCATTTCCACAATCTCTATAGTTTCTTCGTCCGTAACTCGATTTCCTTTTATAAATTTAGGTTCCTTATTGAGCTTTTTCATCATACTGGTAATAGCTTTTCCTCCGCCATGGATAATAACCGGCTTTATCCCTACATATCTCATCAAAACTATATCTTCAGCTATTCTTCTCTTTAGATTCTTATCTACCATGGCTTTTCCACCATATTTTATGACCACGGTCTTGCCAGAGAATTCTCTAATATAAGGAAGCGCCTCTACCAGTGTTTGGGCTCGATTTATAGCTTTTCCCACTTATTACTCTCCTTTTTGAAAACAATAGCCACTTTTAAGGTATTTGTCAAGAAATACCTCGGACACTTTTCTTCCGTCGCTGTATAGTAGCTTCTTATTCTTTCTACTCAGCTTCTCGTTTCGGGAAAAATATAAACTCGTCGCCTTGCTCCTCAAACAGTATATTTTCCTTTTTCCTCAACTCGAAGCTTCGTTAGGGTTGCTCCTATAAGGCTTCTTCAGAAAATGTCTTTCGGCAGCGATGTGATAAGGGGAATACCTCAGGACAATTTCTTCCGTCGCTGTATTAATTTAGCGTATAGCGGGTAGCGTAGAGCGTATAGAATAAATATAAAAACCATAATGTTTAGGATTTTACTATCCGCTAAACGCTATACGCTCTCTTTAAAGTTTTGGTTAGTTATAGAAGAGGAATACTTATGGATAGATGAAAGGGCCGGCAAAATGATGCTTAGCCTGATAAATCAATAACTCATATTTCTTCTTTTTTTAGCAGCTTGAAGGAATTTATCTGCCGCAGCCACACAAACAGCAATTGGTTTCTCAGAAAGACAGTGAATCCCTTTTTTCATTGCTTTTATGCCAATTTCAGGATGAAAATAGTGAGGAGTAGCAATGAGTACTGCATCAATTAAGCTGCTTTCTAGGAATTCTTCATAATTGGTAAAACCAGGAACCTTATATTCTTGAGAAATCTTTTTTGTTATCTCAGAATCAACATCGGAGACGGCAGTAAGTTCTGCCTCAGGAATCTCCTTGATTTTATTTATATGAAACGTCTTATATATTTTCGCTTATCTGTAGAGGTTTGATTCATCAAACCCGCTAATTTTCTGGCTTCATAAATGAAGTCGCTACAAGGGATACGCAATTATTTATGTCGTTTCATATATATGTGCCTAGCCCATTCCTCCTAAGCCAATTACTCCTATTTTAACCTTTTCCATCATTTTCCCATTGTTGAATTTTCCTCAGTATAATAATACCATTTCATCTTATTTGGAAACTCGGCCATATTCCAGACTTTTGAGATATTCTATATCTTCAGTTAGTTTCTTTTCCGTAGGAATGTCTGAGAAATCCTCAAAAGAAAGATACCCCTTATAACCTACTATCTTAAGAGCATCCATAATCTCTTTCCAATTAACGAACCCTTCTTTCAATCGAGCCCAGGTAGGTTTCCAGAAAAAAACACCATTTTTATCTTTTTTTTCAATCACCCAAGAAGCATTTTTAATATGAATATGAGCTAAATACTCTCCCAATAACTGCATTCCCATCTGCCAATTTTCATATCCTTCATAGATCATATTCCCCGGATCATAGATAACCCCAATGCAATTGGGATCAAATGAGGAAACGAGACGATAAGCCGCGGAGGCACTAGGTATGATATTACCCATATGCAATTCTAAAAGAGCCTTTATGCCGTATTTGGATGCAAACTTTTCCACTTTTTCTAAGTTTTTCTTTGTTTCTTCAAACAAATTATTATAGTTAAGTCCTCCCTCGTAAGCAGGAGCATTTACTCTTATTTGAGGACAAGTCATAATCTTGGCTATCTGCATAGCTCTTTCTATTTTCTCAAACTCATTTGCCTTTAAATAGGTGGCTAAATTGCAAATTTTTAGATTCTCTTTTTCTGTCACTTTCTTGATATAATCTGCTCTTTCTCTTAGAGTTTGAAGAGAAAGAGTACATTTATTACCTTTCCAGAAAGAAGTTTTTTTCTCTTTTTTCTCCAAAACTGTGACTACTCTCCATTCAACTCCCTTATAGTTTAACCGAGCTAATTTGCCTACTATCTCCTCGGGAGTAAATTCCGGAGTCATTACCGTGAATACACTGTATTTCATCACTACCTCCTGCTGATATCAGCCTTATCTTAAGTGACTTTCCATTTATTTCTCAAAAAAGATAATGGCTCATCTCGTTCTTGGGTAAAAATATTTGCCTTCTCTTTCCTTAGAGATTCAATAACACCCCCTATAAGATTCTGAACATCTCCTGTTCGGCCTCTTCTCTCAATTATACCAAACATCTCCAAGGCACTCAGTGCTTCTCTTAAGGGAGGTCGACTGGTACCTAACTGTTCCGCTAAAACCGGCTCTGAAGGTAATTTATCCCCTGGTTTGAGCACACCTCGTTCGATTAGATCCTCGATTTGACGGACGATCTGCACGTATACTTTCTGGATTTTAATTTTCATGAATGGTTTCTTATCCATTTATCTCCTCATATCCTTGTCTTACAAGATAACAATATAACAAAATCTTAAAAAGTCAAGAGCTGGGGATGGCAAATCCTTCCTCGACAATCTTTTATAAACTGACCAGAAAGTATGTTACCTATTTGCTTTTTAATCTATTTCTCTTTTTTTGACATCCCTTCTTTCTTGCCATAGAATACGAGCAGATTACTTTAGGAAAAAATTTGCTTTATGGAGATATGGATGAAAAAAATGCAAGCAGCTTATTTAGAAAAACCTAGCAAGATAGTAATTCGCCGAATTTCTATTCCCTCAATCAAGAAAAATGAGGTTTTGGTCAAAGTAGCTCGTTGCGGAGTTTGTATGACCGATGTTCATATGTATAAAGGCAGCTTTCCAGTTAAAATGCCGGTTATCCTGGGACATGAATTCTCCGGGACTATAGAGAAAGTAGGAGAAAAGGTTAGTAGCTACGCAAACTTAACCGGTCAAATCCCTATCAAGATTGGAGACAGGGTCAGTGCTATCCCTTTGATTAGCTGTGACTTATGTCCAGCCTGCCTTAAGGGCAAAGGTAACCTCTGTGAAAGCGCGCAATCCATAGGAGGAGCAGGCGAGATAGTAAACAACGGAGCCTTTGCTCAATATATTAAACTACCCGCCAGAGTTCTTTATAAACTGCCAGATAATATGTCCTATGTAACCGGTGCATTCATAGAAATGACCGCTTGTTGTCTTCATGGTATAGATTTATCAAGAATTAGACAGGGAGACTCAATTCTTCTTATAGGAGCGGGGACAGTGGGCCTTCTACTCCTTGAACTAGTCAAACTCCAGGGTCCTTCACAAATAATAGTATCTGAATGTATCTCAGAAAGAAGAAAACTAGCCAAAGCTCGAGGAGCAGACTTTGTCATTGACCCAATGCGAACTGACCACCCTGTAAATGAGATAAAAGAGATTACTTCTGGTCAGGGAGCAGATGTAGTCATAGAAGCGGTTGGCTCTCCTCAAACGACAGAACAGGCTATTCAAATGGCTAAAAAAGGGGGAATGATTAACATTTTTGGTGTGGCTGACACCAAGGCTTTTTCCCAGATTAAGCCTTTCGATATTTATTTCCGTGAGTTGACTGTGATAGGCACTTATGCCGTCACCCTGGATACTTTTAATAGAGCAGCTAAACTTTTAGCCTCGGGACGGTTAGACATCGACTATCTCCTGACTGAGGAGTTTCCTTTGTGCGAATTGGAAAAAGCTATTTTAATGATGGAGAAAAAGGAAGGTTTAAAGAAGCAAATTGTTATGGTAAAACAATAAAGCTAAATTTTTTAATCCCCTCAAATGGTTTACACAAAAACCTCGTTAGATTCCATCTATGACAAAAATTAAGCGCTATAGGCTCTCTTTTCTTACACCAAAAACTTCCAGATGTCTCCTTATATGTTTAGCCACGCTTTGATAATAATCCTCTCTATTTTCTCTTAAGACATTCACCATTCTCTTTCCAAATTCATCTAGCAAAACACCATAAGCTACGTGGATAACCTGTCTCCAATCATCATTTACTGTTAACCGTTTAACTACTTCTGCCTGACTTAGCTCCCGTATAGAGGGAATATTACTCAAATTAGTAGTTAGATGGTAGCTGAGACGGTTTTTTCCAAATGTGGCCAAAGCACATTGATGCATTTTCCTAAAAAGAGAAGAATCATGCCGCGCTATAACCTTGACTGCTTCCAGATAACTTGTTCCGGCAGTTTTTACGTGGAACATTCCCTCTGTATATTTACTGATCAGAGGATAGGCGGTAAACTTATCGCTCCCTGAGTGAACAGATAGTTTATAAGGACCCATCTTTCTGGCAATTAAAGAATGCTCTTTAACGCTATCCTCAAATTTCCTTAAATCAGCCGGCAAAGGCTTCTTTCCATCATTGGCCCTAATGTCTATGCCTTTTTCAAAATCGGCATCAAATCTTGGCGCCAGACCGGTTAGCTTTACTTCGGCATTACTCAATTCCCTGGCAATTGAGTAATGAGCCAGAGGAGTCGTCGCTATGCTCGTTTCGTCAACGGACATTTCAAAATCAAAGTCACTGTCACCTTTATGTTGAGTAATGGCAGCATAAGCATCTATGGTAAATCGTATTGCCTTTAGATACTGCACTGCAATCCGCATTATCTGTTCCTCATTATACCTGATTGGCAATTTGTAATTACCGTTGCTCAATTCTTCTTTGAGAGAAAGATATCTATCCAGGAAATTATCAGCCTCTTTCCTGGTTCTGAACAACTTTGCCCATTCTCTTTCTAACTCCTTTCTTCTCATATCAGAAGCAGCGTCATTGATACAGTGAGAAGGATCAACAGTAAACATAGTAAACCCTGCATCCACCGCCAGACCCATACTGGCTAAATCCATCAAGTGGTCAGCATCTGCACCCCACTTGCCTTTGTATCCCTCTTGCAAGACTCCCCAGGTAACATCATCAAGGACATTCTGGAATGTTCTTTTTGTACGCTCATTCTCCCTTACTGACTGCTGGGCAAAGAATGCAGCTACATCATAATCCCTCACCGCCCTGATGTGACCAGGGGTAGCAGACGCTTCTCCTCCTATCCTATCCCCGGTGCCAAAAGCAGGTTCAGTGCCTAAAACAGTGGGAGCAGTATACCTAAAAACTTCCCTGATGACCATAGCGTTCTCATGTGTCAAGGGACAGATTTTGAGACTGAAACCATCTATATTTATAGTTTCATCAGCCATAAATTCATCATCGTTAACTTTTCCGCAGACACAAGAAACCAGTTTCTTTTCTTTCTCCTCCTCAATAAGAAAATAGACCTTTCCCTGTGAGATATTCAGAGACTTATGATGAAGATAGAAATTGAGAGGCAGCCTCCTGGCTGCCTCTTTAACTCTTTCCTTCTTAATATTCGTCATTTCAGAGGACCTAAAAACTCCTTCTTTTTGGATGACTTTAACTAAACGATTAATCCCCTCTAGCATAATCATTCTCCCTATTTAACTATCTATCCTTGCTTCTGGGCGGTCTTTTAGCATCCATTCTGTATGAAATATGCCCTTCTTATCTACTCTTTTATAGGTATGCGCTCCAAAATAATCCCTTTGTGCCTGAATGAGATTTGCTGGCAATCGGCTGCTTCGATAGCTGTCAAAATAAGCCAGGGCTGAACTAAAAGCAGGCACTGGTATGCCCAAGTCAGTTGCTGTAATGACAACTTTGCGCCACTTATCCTGAACTTCCTCGATTGCTTCTTTAAAGTAAGGGTCTAATAGTAAATTAGGCAAGTGCGGGTTTCGCTTAAAAGCTTCGTTGATCTTTTTTAGAAATTTAGCCCGAATAATACAACCGCCCCGCCAGAGCATACTAATTCTACCCAGGTCAAGTTCCCACTTATATTCTCTAGCAGCTTCTTTCATCAGGGAAAAACCCTGGGCGTAAGAACAGATTTTAGCGGCATAGAGTGCTTCTTTAATTGCTTCCAGCAAATCCTCTTTGTCACCCTGGTATTTTTTGCCAGGGCCCTTTAGTACTTTTCCTGCCTTAACTCGCTCTTCTTTAATAGCTGAAATGCATCGGGCAAATACAGCCTCGGCAATGGTCGATGCAGGTACTCCTAAATCCAGGGCTGATTGACTGGTCCATTTACCAGTACCCTTTTGAGCCGCCTCATCAAGAACCATCTCTACTAAAGGATTTCCGGTAGTATCTATTTTGGTAAAGATATCAGCGGTTATCTCAATTAAATATGAATCAAGTTTACCTTGATTCCATGCACTGAAAGTTTGTCCCATCTCCTTGGCATCCATACCCAGAATATTCTTCATCAAACTATATGCCTCGGAAATGAGCTGCATATCACCATATTCGATGCCATTGTGAGTCATCTTAACATAATGACCAGCGCCATCGGAGCTAATATAAGCACAGCAGGGAACACCATCGACCTGAGCAGCTATGTCAGTAAAGACTGGTTCTACCAGCTTGTAAGCCTCTAATTGCCCGCCCGGCATAATAGCAGGACCCTTCAAAGCCCCCTCTTCCCCACCGCTAACTCCAGTACCAATATAAAGAATATTTTTTTCGGCCAGGTAGTTACTCCGTCGTATAGTATCCTGAAAAAAGGAATTACCAGCGTCAATAATCAAATCACCGCTTTTCAGATAAGGCAGAAGTTTATCGATAAAATCATCCACCGGTTTGCCCGCTTTAACCATCAGTATTATCTTCCTAGGAACCTCGAGAGCTTCGACCAATTCCTCTATAGTGTGAGTTCCCACTATATTCCTTTCTCTGACTTCTTCTTTTAAGAAGCTGTCTACTTTTTCCACGGTTCTATTAAAAACCGCCACCGAATACCCGTGTTTCTCCATGTTGAGAACTAGATTCTTACCCATCACTGCTAAACCTATCAGTCCTATATTACAGTTTTTCATACTAAATTCTCCCTCAATTTTTATTTGTCAAGAAATACCTCAGGACAATTTCTTCCGTCGCTGTATAGTAGCTTCTTATTCTTTCTACTCAGCTTCTCGTTTCGGGAAAAATATAAACTCGTCGCCTTGCTCCTCAAACAGTATATTTTTCTTTTTCCTCAACTCGAAGCTTCGTTAAGGTTGCTCCTATAAGGCTTCTTCAGAAAATGTCCTTCGGTAGACCATATAATTTCCTAGTTCATCAAAGCAGCAGTTAATATCTTATTAGTTTAACATTGACCAGTCAAGGGGTTCTTTCTTGACGCAAAAATTAAGAAGAGTTATAATACCTGCACATACAAGAGAAAAGGAGAGGTGAATGAATAGAGAGGAATTGAAGGTGGCAACAGGGAGATTAAAAAACTTCCCTAGAAAAAAGAAATTTCTTATTGCCATTGATTCGGACGGCTGTGTATTTGATTCTATGAATCCCAAGCAAATTGTAGTTTTTCATGCAAAGATTATGGACTTTCATCAGCTATGGGGTATTGAATCCTATCTGCGTGAGGTGGCTGAATTTGTTAACCTCTTCTCCAGGATGCGAGGATGTAATCGCTTTATTGCCTTGCAGCATATATACCGTTTTCTCACCGAAATACCAGAGATAAAGCAAATGACAATGGAACAAGGAATTACTCTTCCCGATACAACTACCCTGGATGCCTATATTAAAAAATACAAGGATATATCCTTAGGTAATCCTACCCTGGAAGAATATGTGCAAGAAAGAAGGGAGAGTTCCTTATCCAAACTTCTGACCTGGAGTAAAGCAGTAAATTCAACTATAGCTGCTAAAATTAAGAATATTCCTCCCTTCGACCATGTAAGGGAAACTCTCACACTAGCCTCTGAAAATGCTGACCTTATAGTAGTTTCGCAAACACCTTATGATGCCTTAGGTAGAGAATGGAAGGAACACAATCTAAACAATTATGTAAGAGTCATTGCCGGACAAGAAATGGGTAAGAAAGAAGAGCACATCAGAATGACTGCCAGGGGTAAATATAAATCCGATGAAATGCTGATGTTAGGCGATGCCCCAGGAGACAAAAGGGCAGCTGAGGCAAATGGCGCACTTTTTTATCCTATTATTCCTGGTAAAGAAACCCAATCCTGGAAAAGATTGGTAAAAGAAGCACTGCCTAGATTTTTCGAGAAAACCTTTGCCGGTAGTTATCAGAAGAAGCTTATGGCAGAATTTGACCAGGCTCTTCCCTCTAAGCCTCCCTGGCAAGGGCTAAACTATGACCATCGGACATCGTACAGAGAAAGACAGCCATTAAGAAAAGCAGTGTACGAGAAGTTTGATCCGCAAGGAAGACTCCTGATAATGGAAGAGGAAGATAAATGAACCTGCCACTCTTGACCAGGAAGAAACCTTCCTTAGAAGTTAAAATACTGGCTATTGGTGCTGGTGGATTGCAAAGAGCTTTAACTCATGAGTATGTCCATGATTTAATCAAAATGGGTAAGTATAAAGGTGGAATCTTTATTGCCCAACCAAGACACAGCTCAAAAGCTGAAGCATTGAATCAACAGGGCGGATTATACCATGTGGTTACATTTAAGGTGGGGGGAATAACGGGTATAAAATTAATAGAGAGTGTGGTAGGCGCCAGTGCTTTATCCACAAGGGAAGGAAAGGAACAATTCCTCGAACAGGTGAAAAATGATTTAGACCTAATCCTGGTAGGAGTTACCGAAGCAGGTATAAGAAAAGGAGAGATTGGTATGGATATTCTGGCAGAAACTCTATTTAGTTACTTTAGCGAGCATAACCCGAAAAGCACCATTTCGGTAATGGACACAGATAATCTCAAAGGTAATGGCCAAATAGTGAGAGACATCCAGAAGGAATATGCTAGAGAAAAAGAAAATCTCTCCTATCTATCTTGGTTGGAAAATAAGGTTGACTTCTTGGACGAGATGGGAGATAGAGTAGTTCCAGACCCCGCTGCTGTTCCTGAGGCAATAAAGGAAGAAGCTGAAAAGAGAATTGGCAAAGAAGACCACTTAATTACTTATACCGAAAAGATGCCAGAACAATGGTCATTAGTGATTAGAGATGCCAAGGGAAGATTGAGGGTGCCTTTTTCTGAACTCACCCACGGGGGAGTAATTGTTACCAGAGGTAGTATTAACTCTTACCATAACTGGAAATTAAGATTACTTAACTCGGTTCATATTCCTTTTATAACTCATTTGGCACAGTTATCTGGATATAAAAAAATAAATGCGGCGGCAAATAATCCTATCATTAAAGAGTACTTGCGGCTAGTAGTTGGCGGCAATGCTCAAATTGTAGAAAAAGATATACCCATTGAAGGCGAGGATGCAGCAAAGTATGCCTTCAGTTTTGTAAAAAGAATCAGCGAATTAGAAGATGACCCAGTTAGAGTTAACATCAATCATACTCTGAAATTAAGAGAAAGAATTGCTCCTACCATTATCTCCAAACATTATACTACTGCTTCTGAAGAATTCAAAGACAAACTAGCCTTTGCCCTGGCTACTGTTTTCAGATACCTAACTGCCATAAAGCGGGATGGAGATACCTATTTGGGCAAAGATGACCTAGGAGCAACTTATCGCTTTACTGATGCTAATCCTACTATCCCTGAATTGTTGCTCGACATCAGAGAAAAAGATGAAAAACAGATTGAAAAAAAGATAACACAAATATTTGAGGACTTTTCTCTCTGGACTCCTCCCGGTTCTAAACAAAAAACACATTTGAGCAGTAATGAGGACTGTCTGAGAAGAGTAATCGGCTTTTACCAGAGAATGATTGGAGGAGAAAAAGCCCTTGATATACTAAGAAAATAAACATCGGTAAAGGAACAGCCAGAAAATTGGTGTCTACTTCTAGGAGCTCAGGCAAAATAGACCAAAATGAGAGGGATAAAGACGCCTATTTTCCAATTTCTGGAGCATCAGGGTTTGTTCCCGGGCCAAAGTGTTTCAAAATAACCAGATTCTCATAGCCTTTGTTGGTAATTCTTACTCCCCTTCTGGCCGCCTCGTTAGAAACAAAGAGCTCATCATGGGTAAGGTCATTATACCTGATAAGGGATGAAGATTCTACCGGCATTTTACCCACACTTCCATGTCCCTGTATCACAACCAGTCCATAAGCACCATTATCTTTTATGGTTACACTTCTATCCGGAAATACGGTTAACTCCTTGGCGCTAAATATATCGCCTGCGCCATAAGTGATCCACATTTCCTGATATCCTTCCTCTTTTGTATTACCTACCGGTAGCGACTTAAGATAATGATTCTTTTTGAAATGCTCATCAAGATTAGCTGGCCAGTCAATGAGCTGAACAATAAAATCAAGGTCATAATGCTTATCCTCTGGTACGTCATGCACCAGTAAATCCCAGGGGACAGGCCTGTTCTCAACCATTGACTGAAACATAGCAAAGACATCACTCGGGCCCTGGATTTCATAAGTAACTAAAGAACCAGGAGCATGAAGAATGCAGGGGGGAACTGACCAGCCCGTTCCTGGCTCCAGCTTATAGGCTTGCGCATAGTTCAAGATGCCATTATCACCTTCATTCCAGCGTTCCAGGCATCTTTTAATATCCTTTTTTGTTGTTCCTGGAGCAAAGCCAAAGTAGGTATAAGGAAAGTCATTATTCACAAAATTGAGCTGCCTGGGGAAGTAATAGGCTTCGGGCTTTCCTTTTCTACCCACTAATTTTGCTTGCTCATCATTTTGATGAAGGTGATGAGGAATAGGGCCTAGATTGTCAAAAAACTTGGTTAATACTTTCCAGCCTCCAAATTTTCCCATAGTCTCCTTTCCCAGAATAAGGTCACCTTCTAGCTCAATTGCTTCTTTGAGTAAAATCACCTTTTCACCGTCTATGACAATATAGCTTAAACCCTCATCCTCAGGCGTTCCTGGCCCATTGTCTGCATTAGTGGTAGAAGCAAGCCATCTCTCGTCAATGCCTCCTCTATCAACACCCAGAGCATAAATATCCCTTGTATCTAGCTTCAGTCGCCTACCTGGGATTAAAAATGACCTGGGAACCCAGGCTGGAGCCAGACGCAGAACGCCTTCATTTTCCTGTAAGTCCTCTCTTAGTAACTTTCTTTTTTTTACATCTGTCATTTTTTTACCTTTCACCCTAAGTTGCCTTAAGGACTAATCTCATTCATTGCATTCATCCACGCCTAAAAGACGTGGGACTCTGCCCGTTGTATAAGCTTCTCGTGATTCTTAGTATCCCCCGAAATATACACTTTTATCGCATCAAAGTCAAAGACATAGCCAACACTGTCCTCGGTGTGTTCAGCGTGCACAGCACTTATCTTCATACCCTCAACTACTTTAGTTTCTCCTCTGTTGATCTCGATTATTCTATCCCCATCAATCTTGATTTCCAGAAGATGGTAAACGCAGGAAAGAGGACCCAGGAACCTGGCATCACATACTTTTGAGAGGGGCAATATTGTATCTGGATCGAGGTGATCGAGATGGTCGTGCGTTATTACCACTGAATCCGCTCTCACTTCCTCTGGTGGGATAGGAATAGGTACCAGCCTCTTTTGCCCATATACTCTTCCCACACTATTTGACAGATAGGGGTCTATATAGATTATCTTGCCATGCTCTGTCTTAAAGACAAAACTACCTTGCGAAAGCCAAAAAATAGCAAGAGAGTCTTTTTCGACCTTCATCTCCTCAATCTTCATAGTCAGGTCACTCATGCTAGCTCTCCTTTCCATCCCTATTTTTACCTATTTTCTACTATTGGCCTCCTTTATTGTTTCTTAGGAAAAACCTCCTTTTCTCAAGGCAGCCCTTACTATATTATTAATTTAAAATTAAGTGGTCAAGGAGTTCCTTGACTTTTCACAAGAACTTTGTAATATAAATAAAAAGTCAGATAAAGAGACTGTCTTTAATCGTTAGATTGACACAAATTTGTAAGGGAGGGAGGTGAATTGCTTATAGAAAAAAAGATTGGGAAAGGTTTAGTTTTGCAGACTAAGTGGTTCTCTTCATAAATAATGTAGCGTATTATTGAGGCTTTCTGTGGTCTTCTGACACGAAGAAAGAGGCCCATACTGTCCGGCAGAATACGTAACAGAACTTATGAAATAGACTACTAGGTAAGGAGGTATACGAAGTGAAGAATAAATGGATGTTGATATTAATAGCTGTTAGCGTGCTTCTAGGTGTAACAATAGCAGGATTGGCCCAGGAGATAAAGAATCCTGATACTTTAATTATAGCAGACTATGGAACCGTGGACTCACTTGACCCCGCCTACGCCTACGACACAGCCAGTGGATCGAGAATAATGAATATCTACGAACCTCTGATTTTCTTTGACGGTGAAAAAACTGGCGAGTTCGTCCCGATGCTGGCAACCAGGGTTCCCAGCGTAGACAACGGCCTGGTCTCTGCGGACGGGATGACCTATATATTCCCCATCCGCCAGGGTGTGAAATTTCACAACGGAGAGATACTGACTCCAGAAGATGTTGAATACACCTTTGAGAGAGCGATGGTTCAGGACCGAAGCGGTGGTCCAATCTGGATGATTTTCGAACCCCTCTTGGGAATCGGAGGAAGCCGCGACAGCGATGGTGAGATTTCGCTTGATTTCGCCGATATTGACAATGCAATAGAAGTTATGGGGGACAGCGTCGTCTTTCGTCTTGCGGCCCCTTATCCACCCTTCCTGGCCATTCTGGCCAGTAGCTGGGGCGGAATCGTCAATAAGAAATTCGTGACGGAAAACGGGGGTTGGGATGGAACGGCAGAGACCTGGCAGGATTTCAATGGACCGGCTCCCGGAGAAGAGATACTCCATGCAGTCACCTGTGGCACCGGACCCTTTAAGCTGGAGCGATGGGACCCGGGAGTGGAGACGGTGCTGCTAAGAAACGATGACTACTGGAGACAGCCAGCCAAGCTTGAAAGGGTGGTCTTCAAGTATATAGAGGAGTGGACTACCCGGAAACTGATGTTCCTGGCCGGTGACGTAGATGTAGTCGAGGTTGACACTCAGTACATTGAGGAAATGGAGGGAATCGAGGGTATTCGTATCCACAAGGATTTGCCCGGTCTAGTCGTCACCGGAGCCTTTTACAATTTTGAAATAAACCCAGAGGGCAATACCGACATCGGGAACGGACAGTTGGACGGCCAGGGAATTAGCCCTGATTTCTTCAGCGATAAGGACATACGGCTTGCCTTCTCCTACTCTTTTGACTGGGATGTCTTCCTACGCGATGTCTATTTTAATGAGGCCTCACAGCCTTCCAGTCCAATAATCAACGGACTTCCCTATATCAATCCGGAACAGCCCGTGTATTCCCGTGACCGAGCCAAGGCGGAAGAACACTTCCAAAAGGCGTGGGGAGGCCAAGTGTGGGAAAATGGCTTCAAATTTACCATTCTCTACAATACCGGTAACGCTCAGAGGAGAACCGCCGCTCATATGTTTGAGGACAATGTCGAAGCCCTCAATCCCAAATTCAGTATTGAGGTAAGACCGGTAGAATGGGCCACCTACCTGGACGAGCTCATTGCCAACAAGCTAACTCTCTTTATTATCGGTTGGGGAGCGGATTACGCTGATCCTCACAATTTCGTCTATCCGTTCATGCACACTCACGGCACCTTCTCCGAGTTCCAGAGCTATAGCAATCCCGAAGTGGATAGACTGATCGGGGAAGGCATCGCTACCGTTGATCCGGCAAAGAGGCAGGAGATCTACTACCAGCTTCAGGCCATCTACTACGAGGATGTTCCCAGTATCGGTCTCAATCAACCTTTACAACGTAGATACGAGCGCGATTGGGTAAAGGGCTGGTACTACAATGCCGTCATTCCCGACTCCAACACCTGCTCATACCTCTATTCCATCTGGAAGGGATAAGTCAAATATTTCGATGATAAACAGGGCGGCCCGTTCAAAAAGAGTACAGACCGGGCCGCCGAACTGTTTCTTGCAGATAAGGAAAAGACCGGGCATCCCCAGGATGGGCCACCAGAGACCCGTAAATATCCGCAGCATTACGAGGGCGAACATTGATGAAGACATACATCATCAGAAGACTGTTGCTTCTATTCGTAGTGCTTTTCGGCGTCAGCATCCTTGTATTTGCCATTCTCTCTCTCTTCAGCCCCGAGCAAAGAGCCAGCGTATTCATAACCGACGTTAAGCAATTAAGAGATCTCCAGGAGATAATTCAGACCCATCACCTGGATGCTCCTATCCATGTTCAGTATTACTATTGGGTCAAAGCGCTCCTTCGTGGTGACCTCGGTTGGTCAATAACTGCCCAGAGACCCGTACTAAAGGCTCTTTTTTACTTCCTGCCCAATACGATTGAGCTCGCTCTTTTCTCTGCTCCGCTGATCATCGTAATAGGTATCTGGCTCGGAAGTGTTTCTGCCGTACATCAAAACAGACTAATAGACCATACTACCCGCACCCTGGCCATCATTGGCTGGTCTCTCCCTACTTTCTGGTTTGGCCTGATGCTCCTGATGATTTTCTACGGGTACTTCCGCGGTCTACTTCCGCCGGAAGCCTTGAGTACCAAGGCCAATCTTTACGTCCAGTCGGCAGAGTTTGTTCGTTATACCAGAATCAACACCATTGATGCCTTGCTAAACTGGAAGTTCTGGATCCTTCTTGATGCTCTGAGACACCTTGTCTTGCCCGTGATTACTCTCACCGTGGTTCAGTGTGCCCTAGTAATGCGTATTATGAGATCAAGTATGTTGGAGGCACTGGGAAGAGGCTATATCACTACTGCCAGAGCTAAGGGGGCCAGTGAGGCTACCGTAGTAAAGAGACATGCCCGCAGGAATGCGTTGATACCGGTAGTGACCGTCTCCGGCTGGTTGATTGCGGGTCTGGCAGGTGGGGTAGTGATTACTGAGACCATTTTCAGCCGCAAAGGCCTGGGATGGTGGTGGGCTAGAGCAGCCGTTCAACTGGACATTCCAGCAATCCTCTGTGCGGTCCTCTTCAATGCGATCCTTTTTGTGGTCACCAATCTGGTAGTTGATTTGCTCTATGCCTATATAGATCCTCGAGTTACACTAAAATGAGAGAACCGAAATCGAAATATCAATTCTGGAATGAACTTGGCAAATCAGTGAAGCCGCGAGTGAAAGAACTCAAATTTTCGCTTCATCGAATAACCAGAAGTCCCCTTTCCCTGGTAGGACTTGCTCTGATCCTAATCTTTGCTATGATCGCGATGCTAGCCCCTCAGCTCGCGCCACCCAAGCGTCTGCATGAACCCTACCATATTCCTCGAGACGGTTATGCCGCGGCGCCGCAGCCACCCTCGGCGGAGCATGTGTTTGGGACCACAGAGGGTCAATACGACGTCTACTACGGCGTCATCTGGGGAACCAGAACTGCCTTTCGAATTGGCTTCATGGTTGTGGGAGCTACTATACTCATTGGTCTATTCCTGGGTAGTTTGGCTGGCTACTATGGCGGACTGGTGGACGAGATTATCATGCGACTGGTAGATATCTTTATGTCTATTCCCACTCTAATCCTGGCCATGGCGATTGTTACTGCCCTAGGCCACAGCCTTGACAATGTGGTCAAAGCTCTCATTATTGTAGGATGGCCCATTTATGCCCGATTAATTCGTGGGGAAATACTGCAAGTGAGAGAAGAGGACTATGTCTCTGCCGCTCGAGCAGTAGGATGTTCCAATGCTCTTATTATCTTAAAACATATTCTGCCAAATTCTGTCTATCCTATGCTCATCCTGGCTTCCTTAGATATAGGAGCAGTCGTTCTGGTTGCTGCGGCATTGAGTTTTCTTGGTCTGGGGGCTCCGGTGGGCTATGCTGACTGGGGCCAAATGGTGAGCTTCGCCCGGAACTGGATCGTAGGACCACCACAAAACCCTCTTGCCTACTGGCACACCATCACCATTCCGGGCCTGTTCATGCTCTTTTTTGTTCTGGGGTGGAACCTCCTGGGAGATGCCTTTCGGGACATTTTGGATCCTCGCCTGAGAAGGAGATAGCTTTTGCCAAAACTGATTGAAATCAAAGATCTCAAGACTAATTTCTACACCTATGAAGGAATTGTTCATGCCTTAGATGGAATCAACTTTAGTATAAGAGAAGGGGAAATACTGGGTTTGGTGGGAGAGACCGGGTGTGGAAAGAGTGTGACGGCCCTTTCTATCCTGCGACTCATTCGTCCGCCTGGAAAGATCGAGGCAGGAGAAGTGGTCCTTCGGCTTCAGGATGAATCGAGTGAGTCAAAACATCCGATCAATCTCCTCGATCAGACTGAGCTCCTCATGCAAAAAGTGAGAGGAAATGAAATCTCGATGATATTTCAGGAGGCGAGCGAGGCTCTAAACCCTGTCTACTCAGTAAATGACCAGGTCTCGGAGAGTTTCCTTCTTCATCGACAAAAGGAGCTTTGCCAGGGTGTTTTAAAAGAAATCGAGCAGGACCTCCGAAAAGGGAGCTCATTTTTTAGACGAAGTATCCTTAATATGGAAAGGAGTATCTACCTCAGGATGAGAGGGAATCCCTCCTCTTTTTTATTGGCAATACTCACTTTTCTTCCCATAGTGAGAAGCTACAAGAGAAGGATGGTTAATCAGGCAAGAACAGAATCGATCAAACTTCTGCGAATGTTGGGAATACCACATCCAGAAGAAGTCGTGAGGAGATATCCGCACGAGCTGAGCGGCGGCATGCAACAGCGAGTGGTTATTGCCATGGCACTGGCATGTTCCCCTACCCTTCTGATAGCAGATGAGCCCACCTCCAATCTTGATGTCACCATCCAAGCGCAGATTCTCGATCTGGTACGAGGACTCAGGGAGAAACTCAAGACATCCATTCTCTTCATTACTCATGATCTAGGGGTGGTAGCCGAGATGTGTGAAAGAGCAGTAGTTATGTACGCCGGTCACATAGTGGAGGTAGCTCCAGTTGACTCGCTCTTTCGAAAACCTCTCCATCCATACACGCAAGGATTACTAGAAGCCGTCCCCCGCCCCGGCTGCAAAGAGCGCCTCCGCAGCATCAAGGGCAATGTGCCCAATCTCATATCTCCTCCTTCTGGATGTCGTTTTCACCCCCGCTGTTCTTTTGTAATGACCAAATGTTCCAAAAGGAAACCTGCTCTAAAAGAAATAGAAAAGAGTCGTTTCGTGGCCTGTTATATTCATCATCAAGAAACAGAAAAAAATGATACTTGAGACGCAAAACCTTAAAAAATATTACCCCATTAGAGGTGGAGTATTAAAAAAAGAGGTAGGGCAGATCAAAGCTGTAGATGGAGTTAGTCTGAAAATCAGGAAAGGGGAATGCCTGGGATTAGTTGGCGAGTCGGGTTGCGGAAAAACCACCTTCGGTAAGACGCTTCTGAGACTACTTGAGCCGACTTCCGGACATATCTATTTTGATGCTCCTGAAGAGGTGAAGGTCAGGATAAGCGAAAAGGAAAGAAGGAGTGGTCCTGACCTGAGAAAGCCTGAGGCATATCCCAACAGATACGATTTAGCGACCTTCAGAGGCTTCAAACTGAAAAATATGAGGAAGAGAATGCAGATAGTCTTTCAAGACCCTTCCTCTTCCTTAAACCCACGCATGCTCATTAAGAACATTGTGAGTGAACCCCTGAAAGTCCACCACCTGGCTAGGGGCCTTCAACTAAGGAAGCAGGTACTCAGCCTTCTCCAACGAGTAGGCCTCACCTCTGACCATCTTTTTCGCTATCCGCATGAATTTAGTGGTGGACAAAGACAGAGAATCGCCATAGCTCGAGCCTTAGCGACTGATCCAGAGTTCATCGTTCTGGATGAACCAACTTCTGCTCTAGACGTTTCAGTCCAGGCTCAGATTCTTAATTTACTTCAGGATCTGCAAGTAGAGTTCAATCTTACGTACCTTTTCATTACGCATCATTTGTTAGTAGTAGAGCATATAAGCAACCGAATAGCTGTAATGTATCTGGGAAAAATTGTTGAATTGGCAGATACAACTGAGTTATTTAAGAAGCCTATTCATCCCTATACTCGTGCTCTTCTCTCCTCTATCCCTATCCCGAATCCAGAAATAAAAAAAGAAAGAATTGTTCTTCAGGGTGATGTACCCAGTCCTGTTTCTCCACCCTCCGGTTGTCATTTCCACCCCAGATGTTGGCTGGCAATGAAAAAATGTAAGGAAAAGGAGCCTTCTCTTATGGATGTAGGCGGAAATCACTATGTTGCCTGCTATAAAGCATGTAGTCGTTAGGGAACGGTGAATCGAAATCCGTTGCTAGTCGTTTGTTGCTCGTATCCCCTCACCTCAATCCTCTCGTGTAGTTCATAGCCATGAGTTCATGAACTAGGAAATTATATGGCCTACCGAAGGATATTCCTTAGAAGAGAGCGTATAGCGTTTAGCGGATAGTGAAAAACAAAAACGCAAAACTATAACGGATGTTCATAGTCCATCGATAAAACAATATATTTTATATTCAGATGTTTTAATCATTCAGTCAATAAATCAATAAAAAACAAGACATGAATTATCATTTATCTTTTTTAGCTTTGTGGTTTTTGCTTTAATGATTTATCCTATACGCTAAACGCTACCCGCTATACGCTAGAAAGAAATTGTCCCGAGATATTCTTGACAGAAAACAACCAATTGTGTTATAATCGCTAAAAAGTAAAAAAGGGAGAAGTTTATGTTTCACCTCTCAAGCAACGGAGATATCAAGAAAGGTAGAATTACTGATATTTATTTTGAAAGGACGTTAAAGATTATCAAGGAAAAAAATATAGACAAAAGAGTTGTTGTTGAGATAAGGGCCAGGACTCTTCCTTCTCCTTACCAATGGGCAATCGTGGCTGGTTTAGATGAAGCACTCTATTTACTGGAAGGATTGAAGGTTGATGTCTGGAGTATGCCTGAGGGTAGCCTATTCTATCCTTTTGAGCCAGTTTTAACTATAGAAGGTAATTACAGTGAATTCGGCAGATACGAAACTGCCCTTTTAGGTTTAATTTGTCAGGCCTCCGGCATAGCCACTCGCGCGGCCCGCTGCAAAAAATCCTCCCAGGGAAAGACTGTCTATCACTTTGGAGCCAGAAGAATGCATCCCGGAATAACTTCTATGATAGATAGGGCTTCCTTTATAGGGGGATGTGACGGAGTAGCTGTAAGAAGTAGTGCGGAGGAATTAGGAGAGAAACCAGTGGGGACTATTCCGCACGCTCTTGTTTTGCTAGCGGGAGATACAGTGAAAGCTACCCAATTCTTTGATGAGATTATTGAACCTAAAGTGGGCAGAGTGGCTCTAATAGATACATTAGGAGATGAAAAATTTGAAGCTCTCAGAGTGGCAGAAGCTTTAGGCAAGAACCTTCTCGCCGTTAGAATAGACACTCCCGCTTCCAGAAGAGGCGATATTATGGAACTTTTAAAAGAAGTTCGATGGGAACTCGACCTACGAGGATTCAAAAAAGTGAAAATATTTGTTTCCGGTGGAATAACCGAAGAGAGAATAGCTCTTCTTAATTCTGTAGCCGATGCCTTCGGAGTAGGAACATACATAAGCAATGCTCCGGTAATAGACTTTTCTTTAGATATAGTTGAGATAAATAGTAAGCCTCTGGCTAAAAAAGGTAAACGCTCAGGGAAAAAACAAATTTGGCAATGTTCTTCTTGTTTGACTCGTTCCATCCTTCCCTTCAGGGAAAGAATAGTAAAGTGTTCATGTGGGGGAGACTTTACTCCCTTAACAAAACAAGTGATAAGGGAAGGAAGAATAGTAACAGACATGCCTTCCCCCCAAGAAATCAGGAAATACGTACTGGAACAATTAAATAAGATTTCTTAGAGGTCCCAGTGCCATGTCTTTACATGATACACATACTGGCGTACAGCGTTTAGCGGATAGCGTATAGTAAAAAACTATAATTGGACATCTTGTTCGTAGTTCATTGATTAAAATCTTCTGTTTGTTCGTTGTTTTTGTCGATGAACTATGAACTCATAACTATGAACTCTAAGAGAGGGATGGGATGAGGGGAAAATTAACCATTTAACTAAATTAACCAGTTAATCAACAGAACAATGAACTTGAGGAGTAAGAAGTTGCCTTTAATCATACAGAAATATGGAGGGAGTTCACTGAACTCACCCGAAAGAATTAAGAAAGTAGCCGAAAGGGTCCTGCAGACAAAAGAAGGAGGAAATGATATAGTAGCAGTAGTTTCAGCTATGGGAGATACTACTGATGAATTATTAGCTCTTGCCTTACAACTTGATTCTCACCCCCCCAAAAGAGAATTAGATATGCTTTTATCCACAGGAGAAATTGTCTCGTCTGCTCTATTATCCGTTGCTCTTCATTCCCTGGGGGCTAAAGCTGTATCTTTCAGTGGTTCTCAGGTAAGAATAATCACCAATGAAGCTCATACTAAAGCTCGTATTTTGAAAATTGAAACAGAAAAAATCTTAAAGGAGATTAAGAAAGGTGAAATCGTAGTAGTAGCTGGTTATCAAGGAATTAGTCTACAGAACACTATTACTACCCTGGGAAGAGGAGCGTCAGACACTACCGCGGTAGCGTTAGCTGCAGTATTAAAAGCGGACTTATGCGAAATTTACAGTGATGTAGAGGGAGTATATACAGCTGACCCTCGCATAGTGCCTCAGGCACAAAAACTCAGGCACATATCTTATGAAGAAATGCTGGAAATGGCCAGCTTGGGAGCCAAGGTTATACATCTGCGAGCGGTAGAAATAGCCAGGAGATATAGAGTTTCTTTACATATACGTTCTAGTTTCAGTCAAAAGGAGGGAACAATAGTTGATTAAAAATGAATCTATGGAACGATTTGTGGTATCCGGAATTACTCTTGATGAAAGGGAAGCTAAGGTAACTATTAAGAAAGTACCCGATGAGCCAGGAACGGCTGGTTTCATTTTCACCCAATTAGCCAAAGCTAATATTAATGTGGATATGATTATTCAAAGCAGTACAAAACAAGGAAAAAATGACATCTCCTTTACCATAAAAGAAGAAAACCTTGAGGATACAAGAAGAGCAATGGAAAAAATAGGGAAAAAATTGGAAATGGAAGAGATAATTTATGATTCGGATATGGCCAAGGTTTCTTTGATAGGTGCAGGAATGCAATCCCACCCCGGAGTTGCCGCTCGCATGTTTACCTGCATTGGAAAGAAAAAAATAAACATTGATATGATAAGCACCTCAGAAATAAAGATATCTTGTGTAGTCAGAAAAAATGAAGGGAAAAAAGCAGTAAGAGCTATCCATCAGGAATTCGAACTGGATAAAGAGGAGGATTTTGAAACTTAATGAAAAATGGATGAAACTAGCCTTGAGGCTGGCTAAAAAAGGCGAAGGAAAAGTTTCTCCCAATCCTATGGTAGGAGCTGTTCTTACTAAAAAGGAAAAAGTGATTGCTACTGGATATCATAGATACTTCGGCGGACCGCATGCCGAAGTAGAAGCTATTGAAAAGGCAAAAGGTGAAGCTCAAGGCGCTACTTTATATGTCAGTCTAGAACCATGCAATTATTATGGGAAAACTCCTCCTTGTACAGAAAAGATAATTCGGGCCGGCATTAAAAAAGTAATAGCGGCCACATCAGACCCCACTTCTAGAGGAGGACTAAAGCGCCTGGTAAAAGGAGGTATCGAAACCGAGCTGGGAGTCTGTCAGGAAGAAGCAAAGAAGTTAAATGAGGCTTTCTTCAAATACCTAAGGGAAAAGAAGCCTTTTGTCATAGTCAAGGCAGCAATCAGTCTGGATGGAAAAATTGCTACCCCTGGCGGGGAATCTAAGTGGATAACCGGTGAAAAATCACGTAGATTCGCTCATTCCCTCAGGGATAAAGCGGATGCTATTCTAGTAGGAATAAATACTGTAATCAAAGATGACCCTTCCCTACTTCCTTCTTCCTCCAAAAGGAGATTTATTCGGATTATCCTGGATGGCAAGCTAAGAATTCCCCTAGAAGCACGTCTCTTAAACGACCAGGAAAAAGCCGGTACGTTTATCTTCACTACCTCTCAGGCAAATAAGAAGAGATTAGAAGAGTTAAAAGAGAAAGGAATCGAGGTAGTGGTAACAGAAGCGAAAGAAGAAAAGGTAAGTCTAAAGGAAGTCCTAAAAAAGCTAGGAGAGGTTGAAATAATGAGTCTTCTAGTAGAAGGAGGAGGAGAGGTAATCGCTTCTTTTTTTGAGGAAAAAAGAGTGGACAAAGTCTTTCTCTTTCTTGCCCCTCGTATAATAGGAGGAAAAAAAGCGCCTACCTGGGTAGAAGGAAAAGGAGTTAATTTACTAAAGGAGACTCCCTATGTAAGCATAGATTCATTGAAGAAAATAGAGGGAGACTATCTTTTACAAGGATATGTAAAATAACCTTACTCCATATTTTTTGGCTTATATCCTAACCTATGGAAAGGATTGGCTACGCCAGAAGCAATATTCTTCAGGTGAGCACTCACTCGTTTTAAGTATCGAGCCAAAAGAGCATAGATGATACCCATTCTGGAAGAAACTTGTGTGTCTTCAACAAGGTCTTCCACAATCTTCTCGCAGTGAACAGCTATTCTTGCATGTCTCTCCATAATTTGCTTGGCTAAATCAATATCTGCGTTTTTGAAAGCATCTATTGTCCCGTCAAAGAGTCCCCCTATATCCTTCTCAATTTCTCTTATTCTCTCAATGTATTTTCCCTTTAGGCGTTGCGGATATTTGTGGGAAAGCTCTATTAAATTCTTAGAGTAATCACCGATTCTTTCTATATCTATAACTATAGTAATCAAAACCAGACAAGAGGTAACATCTTGTTGGGGATTTATAGAAAGATGCTCTAGAATTTTTCTCCGTACGTTTCTCTGCAGCTTATTAAGCTCTCGGTCTATCTTGTAAATATCTTCCTTTTCCTTCTCTTTATCCATTAAAACGCGCAGGGAAAAAGAAAACATACTTTTAGCTACCAGAAGCATCTTTTCTGTTTCTTTAAGAGCTTCACTTAGCAATCCTGCTTTTTTCCAAAGCTGAAAAAACTCTCTAAACATATATTTCACCTCCTGGTAAGAATGATTAAAAGAATTGGTAGTAAAAAAAACCCTGAAATCAAATAAACAACAGCAAGCATTCTTTTTTCTTTAATAAAGGAGCTAAATCCTTCAGCAAGTCCGATAGGAACTCTTCTTAAAGGATACCATACACAAATTCCCAGTAAATTGAAAGTTAAATGAGCAAGAGCTGTCTGGACTCCCACGAAAGACCCGGTAACTAAGGAAGCGAGGATAGCTGTAATTACCGTTCCTATATTTGCTCCCAGGAGATAGGGATAAATCTTTCTTAAGGTTAACAAACCCGCTCCTACCAGAGGAACTACCAAAGAAGTAGTGACTGAACTAGACTGAATTACAGCTGTCAATGAGAGTCCTAATAAAAAGCTCTTTCCGGCAGTTCCAAACAGATATTTGTCCAAAAATAGTTCCGCTTTTTCACTCATCAGGGAGCGAGTCATAGCTACCAGAACGGTCAGCGCAATAAAGAGAAAGACAAGAGAGACAACGAGTAACACGACAGGACTGTAAGCAAGAAAACCCTCTATGGAATTGGAGACAGGCTCAAGAATAATCTTTAAAGGACTGGTAATCTTCAGTCCGCCCGCTCCTTCAAAAATCTGAGCTAAAAAATAGGAAATTTTCTCAATAATATGAAAATGAATCTCTAGCGGAAAAAAGATAAGAATAGATAGCACATTGAAAAAATCATGCAGCACAGCAGCAGAAAAAGCATGTCCAAACTCTCTTTTCTTAGTGATGTGAGCAAGAGAAACTAAAATATTAGTGACTGTAGTGCCAATATTGGCTCCCATAATAATGGGGATAGCATTAACGATATTGATACTTCCTGTACCCACCAGAGCCACTACAATAGAGGTAGTAACGGACGAGCTCTGTATCAATGAGGTAGCAAGAATACCAATGAAAAGTCCCACCAGGGGATTAGAGGTAGTGCTGATTAATTGGTTGACAAATCCGCCTCCTAATAACTTCAAGGAGCTACCAAGAAGGTTTATGCATAAGAGAAAAGTATAAACAGCACCGATTAAGACGAAAACCCGTAGGGCCTTAGGCAGCCTCATTAACTAGTCCTCGATTTCTTCCAGGATTCGTTTGGCTGTTCTCACAGGGTCAGCCGAATCCAGGATAGGACGTCCTATTACCACAAAATCAGCTCCTCTTTTAATTGCTTGCCGGGGAGTTAATACCCTCTTTTGCTCATCTTTTTTTGAGCCTTTTGGTCTTACTCCCGGAACGATTAGAAGAAGGTCATTCCCAAAATTCCTGCGTAATTCTTCAATTTCATAAGAAGAGGCAACTACTCCATCTAGCCCTCCTTTTTTTGCCAGATTTGCCAGGTGTATAACCTCCTCCCTCAAATTCCTTTCAATCCCTAGCTCCTCTTCTAGTACTTGGGAATTCAAGGAAGTGAGAAGGGTAACTCCTAATACTTTGATAAATCTATTTCTTTTCTTGGCTGCTTTTCTTGCCCTTTGTATCATTTCCAAACCACCAAGCGTATGCATAGTAAACATATCCACTCCTAAATCTGCTACTGTTTCAGCCGCTTTTTCCACTACAGAGGAGATATCGTAAAATTTAGCATCATAAAAGACCTTCACCTTCTTTTTTTTAATAACTTTTATAATTTTGGGACCGTACCTGGTAAATAAGCGATGGCCTACTTTGAAAATTCCCACAAAATCAGCCAGTTTTTCCACTAACCCTTCAACTTCTTCTTGAGTATCTACATCTAAAGCTAAAATTAACTTCTCTCTTGCCTGGATAGCCATTTTCCTCATCTCTTTCCCAGAAAAACATAAGGACATACCTGTTGATAAGCGCAAGTAAGCAAACGGCAGGCCTGGTAACTTGGCTTTGCCTCATAAGACCTGGCACGAATTCCCGCTGATGCTTCCTTGATTTTTTCTACAGTTTGACAAAGGTTCTCCTCAGTTAGAGTTGCTACTCCCCTCAAACCTGACTCTAGAAAGTGAAGTTCCACTCGCTCTGGAATTTTTCCAAATATTTTTTGATAAGCAAAAGCATAAAGAGCTAACTGCAGACTTTTTTTTGTCCTTTTGTCCGCACTTTTTTTCTCCCGGACATTAGAAGATTTAAAGTCAATAATACAAACCTCTCCATTATGGATGTCTATACGATCCCATCGTCCCATAATTTGATTATTCTCTAATGGAAATCTAAACTCTTTTTCCACATAAGTAGGTAAATGCTTTTCCTTTTGAACCATCTGGTAAAATCTATGCAGTGCTTTTCTTCCTTCCTCCAGGCGCTGTTCTTCGTGTTCTCGACTGAGGAATCCCTCGCTTGTCCAACAGTTGTGAAAAACGGAGAGGAGCTCATCTTCTCCCATTTTCTCTCCGCTCAGCCTGCGACGATAGTACTTTTGAACTGCCTCGTGAAGAGCGCTACCATAAACCACAGCATGATGCTGCATAATGGGCACACGAATTATATGAACATATCTATACTTCAAAGGGCAGGTAAGATAATCATCTATCCTTCGATAGCTCAGAGTTAGTATTTCTGTAGGAGGGATGGTCTCCTCCCGCTGACTTTTCTTCCCTGCCGGAGAAGCATTCCGTTCAATTACCTCCAGAGAAGATACTTTATTAGGTACCACATCTGCTTTGGATAAATCTAGAGCCTCCATAATAAACTGCGAAATTTTCCTGGGACGTTTTCCTCCACAATCTCGAGCACTAGCAAAATAGAGTTCCTTTTTAGCTCGAGTCATTCCTACATAAAAGAGGCGTCTTTCCTCTTGAAGATGAAAGTTTCCACTGGGTAAGATATCTTTAATCAAGGGGTCGGGTAAAGGTATGCCCTCACGGCGAAAATAACTGGGAAATCGTTGGGATACTAGATTTGCCATAATCACCACAGGGAATTCCAAGCCCTTTGCCTTATGAACAGTGAGAACATTAACTGCATCAATTTCCATATCAATTTCAGCCGCAGCAGGGTCATCTCCTGCTTCGATGAGTAAATCAAGATAACTGATAAATTGAGGAACTCTGTCGTGAGTAATAACATTAGAGGTACTACGGATGATATCAAAAAAGCGGGCTATATTTTTAACCTTTTCTTCGTCAGATGGGGAAGGGGAAGAGATTAATCTTTTAAGATATCCGCTTTTAGTAATGAATTTATAAAGAACCTCTCCTGTGGAACGCTTTATTGATAAATCTGCATATTCTCCTAAATCTCTAATAACTCTATCAATAATAGTCTTACCTTCTGGAGAAACTTCTTCCTCTAATTCTGGAATTCCGGAAAGGTGGGAAAAAACATAGAAAAGAGAGCGATTCCTGCGGCTGGCATAATTCATACACAGAGTAAGGTCTCTCGCAGAAAGCTCATAGGTGGGAGAAATGCTAAGATGATAGAAACTAACGCTATCATCGAAGTTAGCCACACTGCGAAGAAAAGAGATTAAGAAGCGAACTTCCTCACGCAGATACAATCCTTCATTTCCTGAAAAAAACCAGGGAATATCTGCCATATTTAAAGACCCTAGGAAAACATCAGCACTCTTGTTCGCCCGCACCAGGATAGCAAAATCCCCATAGCTATAACCTTTTTTTTCTACCCTTTCTTTAATTAATTTAGCTACTCCCTCTGCTTCGCTGGAAAGAGTATCAAAGAAGAGATACTTTACTATCCCCTCTTCTTTTACTTGAGAGGTAAGACGTTTGCTTATGTTATTCTGGAACTCCAGACGGTCAGGATTATTGTAGTTTATCAGACGATAGGCAGTATCTAGAATTATCTGCCTGGAACGATAATTCTCTGTTAAAACAATCTTATTAGCTTCAGGATAAATATCCATAAATCCCAGAACATTACTGATAGCTGCTCCCCTGAATTTGTAAATAGACTGGTCATCATCTGCTACCACAGTGATATTTTGGTAACGGGCCGCCAGTAACTTAACCAACTGAAACTGAGTATAGTTAGTATCTTGAAATTCATCTACCAGGATATAGCGAAAGCGCTCCTGGTAAAGCCTTAGAGTAGCTGGATGGCTTTGAAAAAGCTTCAAGGGCAGGGTTATCTGATCTCCAAAATCTATTTTCCCATACTTGGCAAGAAGGTCTTGGTATTTTTGATATGTCCCGGCTATTTCCATTTGTTGACTGGCAATCTCAGCTAGCTCCATGTCTTCCAGATTAACCTTTGCTTTCTCCTTGAGCCCCTTGGCGTAATCAAGATACTCCTTTGGGGCAACGTCTTCATCCTTGGCTCGACTAAAAAGAGTAGTCATAGCCTCAATGTAACGGGTAGGGTTACCTAAAGGACGGTAATAAGAAAGAGAAAATTCAAAGAGACGGTCTCTGAAGAAGATAATTTGCTCCGGCTTGGTCAAAACCTGCAAGTTCGGGTCAAGGCCCAACTTTAGAGCATGCTCCCTTAATACTTCATCTCCAAAAGCATGAAATGTACCAATCCAGGTGCCAGTATACCCATAGGGCACCAGTATATCAACTCTTTCCTCCATCTCCGTAGCTGCTTTTTCGGTAAAGGTAAGAGCTAGTATTTCTTCCGGTTTTGCCCTTTTACTAGCGATAAGATAAGCAATACGTCGAGTAATAACTTGAGTTTTACCTGTTCCTGCTCCAGCTATAATTAAAAGAGGCCCTTTTCCATGAGTAACCGCCTCTTTCTGCTCTTTGTTTAACCCCTCTAATATTTCCAAGTTCCGTCCTTTCTGTCCCTTTCCTTTCTATGCTTTTCTGCTTAAAATCTGTCAGCCTAACTCTAACTATATTAGCACATCATTACCCTTAAGACAACTACCCGCATTGTGTCCATATAAAAGACATTACTGATAGATGATTTTGCTCCCGTCCTCTTTTTTGTTTTAATTTCACTGGGACTATCCATGCTATTATAGATGCCGAAATTTCGGAGATTCCGCTCCTTTGATACTTCTGACACTTCAAACATTTTTATCATCTTTACCGAAAATGTTAAATATCAAAATAACTGACATCTAAACAGAGGAAAGATTATGGAGAACAAAAAAGGAATTTCTAATAGACGAAATAGCCAAAAGGCTGAACAATACGCTAGGAGGCTGGTGAAAAATCCCCTAATTTTCATGGTGAGTTTTATGTCAACTTCGCTTTTTCTCAAGGTAAATATTTTACAAAAATCCTTATCTGTGCTATAATAGAGGTGATTTTGAAGTTAAAAAATACTTTGTTGGAAGTAGTACTTAAGCCTTTACCGTTATTCTTGCTACTTTCCTGTTTGGCTTGGCTTTGGGTAGCTTCTTTGCGGCTGGATTTGTTCTGGTTCCCGTTTTTGCTCTGCAAAAAAGGTATCACAGTTCTGGCCTGCATGAACCTCACTATTGGGTTGACAGCAGTCTTTTACAGTTCGTTAAGACAATTTCTTAAGTATGTTACCTTGGCAGGAACCACTTCTATAGTGATTGCCGGAATTTTCTACCTGCCACCTCACCTTATTACACGGGCATACGAATACGCAGAACCCACGGCAAAATTAGTCCATTACAAAGAGGGTATAACCGGAACTATAACCGTGCATGCCTATGGCCAAAAAGGACTTTGTGAGAAAGCGGCGCAAAATATGGAGATGTTTGAGAGACTTGAACCCAAGTCTAGAGTTTAGGGTAGGTAGTTAAACCAACCTGGGATAAGAGTCGGCAAAAGTCAATGTTCAAGACAAGACTCCAAAGGAGCTAATTTCTATGAATTATAAGATTGAGGTAGACAGAGAAAGGAGAATTGGCAAGATTCATCCCAACATCTACGGACATTTTATTGAACATATGAGTAGATGTATTTATGGAGGGATATATGAGGAGCGATCAAATTTATCTGATGAAAACGGATTCCGCAAAGATATTATCACCGCCCTTAATGATATAAAGCCTCCTATTGTCAGATGGCCGGGAGGAAATTTCGCTTCTGCTTATCATTGGAAAAATGGGGTCGGACCAAAAGAGAAAAGAATGGTGAAGTACGATCCAGTTTGGCGGGTAGAAGAAAGCAATTCTTTCGGAACCGAAGAGTTTATTCAGTTCTGCCGGATGATAGGCGCTCAACCCTATATATGTGTTAATATGGGTAGTGGGACTATTGATGAAGCCCTAGAGTGGGTAGAATACTGCAATCATAGAGGAAATAGTCGCTATGCAGAACTGAGAGAGAAGTATGGCAGCCAGGAGCCCTACGGGGTCAAGTATTGGGGACTCGGTAATGAGGTCTACGGTGAATGGCAAATGGGGCACAAATCAGCCCTGGATTATGCCAAAGTAGCTAAGGAATTCGCCAAAGCGATGAAATGGGTAGATCCAAATATTAAACTTATAGCCACAGGAGCAGATAACCCAGATTGGGACTATAATGTAATAAAACAGGTTGGTAGATATATTGATTACATTTCTATTCACGGATATTATACACCTTTATCCGAGAACTATTACACCGCCATGGCAGTTCCTCAGTTGATAGAAAATCGGACAAAAGTATTAAAGGGTACAATTGATGCAGGTATGAATTCGGCAAACAATGAGATAAAGATTGCCTGGGATGAATGGAATCTGCTTGGGTGGCTGCACTATGAGAAACGCCTGGAAAATGACAACAATAGATACTACAACTTACAAAATGCCCTCGTCACTGCTTCTGTCTTGAACTCTTTCCAGCGGATGTGTAAAATTGTTACTATGGCCAATTACTCTCCTACAGTAAACATCCGAGGTATGATTTTTACGCACGACAGGGGAATAGTGTTAAGACCCCAATTTCATGTGTTTAAAATGTACACTAGCCATAGTGGAGAAATAGCACTGGATGCACTGGTAGAATCAGACGAATACGAATGTAACTTAGGCAAGGAAAAAATTAGGGTAAAATATTTGGATGTCTCCGTAACCTGGGATAAGAATGGCCAGAAATTGTTCATAGCAGCGATAAATAAACACCAAGACCAAGACACCAATTGTGAGGTGAGCTTACGAAATTTCCCCTTACCGAAAGCGACCCGGCTTCACCAGTTGATGCATTCTGATATCTTAGCTTATAATGACGTTGATCATCCGTATAAAATTACAATTACTGAGAGGAGCATTGAGAATTTGTCTAAAAGCCCGATCATCCGACTTCCTGCTCATTCAATAAACGTAATCGAAGTCCATTTTTAAAGCAAAGTTGTAAAGGAGGTAATTTCTATGAACTATAAGATTAAGGTAGATGCAGAAAGGAGAATTGGCGAGATTCATGGTAATATTTACGGTCATTTTGTTGAGCATCTGGGAAGGTGTATTTACGGGGGAATACATGAGGAAGATTCTCCTCTTTCCGATGAGAGAGGTTTTAGGAAAGATGTCTTAGAGGTAGTAAAAAACATAAGATGCCCTCTTTTAAGGTGGCCAGGAGGAAACTTTGCCTCCAATTATCACTGGGAGGATGGAATTGGTCCAAAAGATGAAAGACCAGTGCGATTTGATCTTGCTTGGAATAAAGAGGAGACAAATAGATTTGGCACCGATGAATTCATTGAGTATTGTCGAGCAGTAGGAGCAGAGCCTTATATCTGTGTTAATATAGGAACTGGTAATTTAGATGAGGCTATCCACTGGTTAGAATACTGCAATAGCACCGGAAATAGTTACTATGCAAAATTACGGGCAAAAAATGGTCACCCAGAGCCCTACCGGGTCAAATACTGGGGAGTAGGTAATGAAAACTATGGAGAATGGCAGGTGGGTTATAAATCAGCTAAAGAGTATGCTAAGGTTCTAAGAGAATATGCCTACTTTATGAAAGTAGTTGATCCTACTATAAAAATCATTGCCGTGGGGGCAGATGATCCAGATTGGGATCTGGAAGTAGTCAAAACTGCCGGAAAATATATAGACTATATCTCTAATCACCAGTATCTGGGTTCGGATGACTATTATGAGACAGTTGCCTCTGTATATTGGGTCAAAAAAAGGTTAGAAGTTCTAAAGAGTGTGATAGAGATAGCTCAGCCTTTAATGAAAGAAAAAGAAAAAGTAAAGATTGCTCTTGATGAGTGGAACATCTGGTATAGAGGCAATCAGGAAAATGACCTGGAGGAAAATTATGCTCTGAAGGATGGATTATTCGCTGCCGGAATATTTATAGTGTTGCATAGATTGTGCCAGAGCGTAACCATGGCCAACCTTGCTCAACTGGTGAATGTGCTGGGAGCTATTCACACAGATACTCAACGTCTTTACCTCACCTCTATTTATAGAGCTTTTGACCTTTTTGTCAATCACACCGGAGAAATCGTATTAGATACTTTAGTTATGTCAGAAACTTACAACATCAAAGGAAAAGGATTTTTTGGTCTGAGAGAGTTCAAACTAGCCAATGTTCCCTATTTAGATGCTTCAGCCACCTTGAGCAGAAGCAAGGATAAGTTATACATTGCTGCAGTTAATTACCACAAAGAAGAAGATATAGAGTGCTCTATATCCTTGGAAGGTTTTTCCCTTAAAGAAGAAGCAAAAATCTATGAGCTTAACGGTCCTGATGTAATGGCAGTGAATGATTTTGATAACCCAGAAAGAATCAGCATAAAAGATAAAACAATCAAAAATATCAGTCCTGGATTTGACTATGTTTTTCCAGCCCACTCAGCCACGATAATAGAGCTCAAGATCAAATGAAACTCCCAATTCTTTCAGAAGAAAGTTACCGATAAACTGGATAAAGGAGCCACACCAGGAACAAGGAGCTGAAAAATTTTTTCCATAAGAATAATGAAGAATAGGAACAAGCGAGGATTTGCTCTCACCGAGCTGATGATAGTGGTGATCGTAATAGGTATCCTAGCAGTACCAGCTATCCCCAAAACCGTGAAGCCGGCTGTAACAATCGATGTTACCAATACCAGAGAGCCAATTTCAAAATATATATATGGCCAGTTTATTGAGCACCAGAGTCAAGTACAATCTCAACGTAAATCTCAAGGGTGCCGCCATATCCGGGAATGGACTTTGTTGGATGATTACAAGTAACTCGGATGAGATGGCATATAACGAGCCCGGTAAAGCCGCCAGGGTCCAAATTACAGAAAAGGCAATAAATGTTATTTCCAATGAACTTGAGGCACCACCAATCAGTGTGTCATTATACCGATTGCCTGTGAAATAATCCAAGAACCTTGATGACCCCACCCCAAGAAACGGATGTGTCAATTTAGGTAGTAGCCATTACCTCAATATAGTCCCACCTCCCACTACTGTATCTTTCTTATAAAACACTACTGCTTGTCCGGGGGTAATCGCCCTCTGGGGCTGTACAAATTCTACCTGAACTTTATCTTTTTCTTCAGGAGTTATCACTGCTTCAGCCTCCTTAGCCCTATACCTTATCTTTCCTGTCACTTTTAGCGACCGAGTTAATCTTTCCCTGTCTATGTAATTTACCTCACTGGCTATTAATTCATCAGTATAGACATCCTCTTCCCTTCCCACTATAATAGCATTTCTTTCTCTATCTATAGCTATAACATACAAGGGCTCACCCACAGCTATACCCATCCTTTTGCGTTGCCCAATAGTATAGAATAGGATCCCCTTATGTTCTCCCAAAATCTTTCCTTCTTTATCGAAGATAGGACCTGGTTTTGTTGCTCGCGGCAAGTATTCCTGTAAATACTCTCCATAATTATTGTTAGGGATAAAACATATTTCCTGGCTTTCCGCTTTATCAGCTATTCCCAGTTTCCACTGTCGAGCAAGTTCTCTCACCTTTTCTTTAGTGAGAGTTCCCAAGGGCATTAAGGTATGCTCTAGCTGAGTCTGAGTCATCATATATAACACATAGGATTGGTCCTTTTTCAAATCATATCCCTTCTTGAGAAGATACCTTCGGCGAGTTTTATCGAACTCAATTCTGGCATAATGACCGGTAGCAACAAAGCGAGCATCTAATGAAATAGCTTTTTTGAGCAAGGCACCAAATTTTATATATTGATTGCACCTAATGCAAGGATTGGGAGTTCTTCCTTTTGTGTATTCCTGGCAAAAGTTGGTAATCACCTGACGGGCAAAAACTTCTCTAAAGTTGATCATATAGTGAGGAATTTCTAATTTTTGAGCTACTCGACGAGCCTCCTCTGCTGCTTTTAGAGAACAGCAACCATTGAATCTGTCTGCCCTGGTAGCTGTTTCATCAGAAGGCCAGATTTGCATAGTTATCCCGATAACCTCATAGCCATCCTCTTTAAGAAGAGCTGCTGTAACAGAAGAATCCACCCCTCCACTCATAGCTACCACTACTCTTTTTGACCTCATAGAACTCCTCTGCATTTTTTACTTTGCGTTTTACGCTTTTAGTATGCGCTATCCGCTAGCCGCTCTACGCTATTTTTATATATCATTTTCGGTAATTACTTTAATTCCATTTCTTTTGAATAGCGCTACGGTTACACCATCTCCTTTAATTAACCTTTTAGAAAAACTTCCATTATATATGAAACCATAGCCACAGGATGGACTTCTGGATTTGGCGATAAACTCTTTAATATTATATTGCCTGGCAATTTTCAAGGCCTCTTTTGCTCCTCTAATGAACTGGCGCGTAACATCCTGGCCAATTTTATTTTTAACTCTACTCCTGCCATCTAGAACGTCTTCTCCGCTGCCTTTTTCAATTTCCTGCAAGACCCGGGGAATTGCCAGACCTCCTAACTGTTCCGGGCAAACCGGGATCAAAGTCTCTTTTCTTAAAAGTTCTATTACTCTCTTATTTTTGTATCTGTCCTTTCCGTCCCAAGCACACCTTATTCCTAATAAGCAAGCACTTACAAGTCTCATTGAGTTATATCCTTGTATTAGTTTAGCGTATAGCGGGTAGCGTAGAGCGTATAGAATAAATCTTGAAGCTATGGCATTTAGGGTTTTACTATACGCTATACGCTCTTTCCATTAGGATGTCCTTCGATGAATATACAAACCTCCTAAATGCCAATATTCTCTTCATATTTTATAAATTCCAATATCTAAAGGAAAGTTGTTCGTTAATTCTACTGGTGGCCTTCTTAGGAGCAGGATAGAATTTACCGTCCAGGGTAAGAAAATTACGAGTACGTCCTACTACTGCTCCTGTCTTTTTTAACTGCTCCAGTCGAGTGAATTTCTCTAAATTGCGAGCATTCACAATCCTTCTGGCAGAAATTCTACCGATACCGGGTACTTTTAAAAGCTCAGTAAAATCAGCTCTGTTTATCTCCAGAGGAAACATCTCCGGATGCTTCAATGCCCAGGCAAGTTTAGGGTCATGTTCTTGAGGCAGACTACCATCTTCCTCAAAAGGGAGTTCTTCTGAAGTAAATCCGTATCCTTTTAAAAGAAAATCAGCCTGATAAAGTCTGTATTCACGCAAAGGTAAGCAAGGCGGCAGTCCTTCTAAAGGAGTGCCTAAAATAGGCATAAAAGCACTATAATATACTCGCCAGAGTTTATAATTCCGGTAGAGTTTATCCGAGAGACTCAATATTTCTCTGTCTGTCTCTTTGGCTGCCCCTACCACTAATTGAGTAGTAATCCCTCCCTTCAAAGGTTTTTCTTGATTTATTCTAGCAATTTTCTCTAAGCCTCTTACCAATTCTGAGGTAAATTTCTTACTGGGAGAAAGCTGAGTCAAGTATTTCTCACCTGGCGCCTCCAGATTTATAGAGAGTCTATCCGCAAGCTTAGCCGCAGCTTCAATTAAAGATTGATCAGTACCCGGCAGAATCTTATAATGTATGTAGCCACGATAACCATACTTATATCTAAGCAGTTGGACAGTCTGAAGCATTTTTTCCTCTGATTGGTTGCTAGAGCCACAAATAGCTGAGGAAAGAAAAAGACCATCCACCAATCTTTTTTCATAGTATTGAATAAAAAGCCTGGCTAGTTCCTGAGGAGAAAAGTCAACTCTGGGAAAATCTCTATCTTTACGATTAGCACAATAGAAACAATTACCTTCGCAGGCATTGCTCTGCAAAACCTTGAACAGTCTCACACAGCTTCCTTTTTGTCCCACTGCTGGGTAGATGAACTTAAAGCGCTCAAACTTCCTTTTTTTTCTAGTAAAGATAGAAGGAAAACCACACACATCAAACTGAGCTACCTCTCCCAAAATCTTAAGCTTCTCTGAAGAATCTGGCTTTCTCAGTAAATAAGTCATCTTCTTGCCTACATTTCTCGCTTTACGTGTTACACTTCTTTACGCTATGGTTCTGCGTTTTTTTCACTATACGCTATACGCTAAACGCTATACGCTAATAAAGGGCTTCATCTAACACTGAATACATATTCTCTTCTGTTAAGAAATTTATATCACTGCTCTCTTTAGCAAAATTCTTTTGCTCCTCAGTGCAGTAACCCCAGCTAGCCAGATACACATTAACCCCCAATGGTCGAACTGCTAACAGTTGACTCAGATTATCGTCTAGGAAATGTATACCTTCAAATTTAACCTCATATTTATTGACAATATATTCCATCTGAATAGTCTTATCCGTACTTATATGCAAATCAACTATATCTTCTTCCTTTATATTGAGATTTAAATACTGTTCGGTCAGCAGAGATTTTGCAGTCTCTTTGTTATTAGTAGTAGCCATAATCGTTTTGTGCTCATTGGCTAATCTTCTCATTTCATTGATGCAACTGAAACCAGGAGTCAATCTAGCCCAGGCATCGAAATTATCTTTAAATATCTTGGCTCTTGTATCATAAAAACATTGATAAAATCTTTCTATATCTTTATCAAGAATTAGTTTCTTTATTTTAAAAAATTCGTCTTCAGAACCTACCTTTAGGTTATCTTCTATAATATAGAGGATTACTGCATAGTCAGAAGCATCCTTAATATGATGTCTATATTGTCTAAATTCTTTGACTTGAGGCTGATAATTAGAAATTAAACTCAAGAATTTGCCTATTTCCGGCTTTTTATTATCAAAAATCCTTGTTTCTTTATTGATATACCTTCGATAAGAAACATAAGTAACAAACAAAGCTTCCATTGCACTATCAACAATGCAACCATCAAAATCTAAAGCTAATATTTTTTGCTTTCCCATTCTCCATTCTCCTGATTTCTTTTCTTTGTAATAATAGTGCTCAATAACCTATAAGTCCTTTAAAGAATAAGTTCAACTAATGAGTTTTCTCCACAAATCGTCTTACTTCATCCAGGTTAGATGTTATCTTGCATCTGGGCAGAGAGCGAAAAAACATCTTTCCATAGTGTCTTGTCTTGAGACGCGGATCAAGAATAGCTACTATCCCTTTGTCTTTTCTAGTTCTAATAAGACGCCCAAAACCCTGTTTTAAGAGAATAATAGCTTGAGGAAGTTGATAATGGAGGAAAGGATTCTTATTTTGAGTTTTAAGAAATTCTATTTTAGCCTCCACAATAGGTTCGTTGGGAACAGCAAAAGGAAGTTTAGTAATAATCACACATCGTAAGGCCTCTCCTGGGACATCTACCCCCTGCCAGAAGGTATTGGTGCCTAGAAGGACAGAGCCTTTATTTTTTTTGAACTCCTCAAGAAGCTGATAACGAGGCACATCTCCCTGTTTTAAAATTTTAAGATTACTTTCATCTTCTTTAATCTCTTCATAAATCTGATCTAGCATCTGAAAACTGGTAAAAAGGACAAAAGTAGAGCCTTTCACTATCTTGAGGATATCTTTGACTTCCTTACTTACCTGTGAAGAGTATTCAAATGTTTCTGGCCACGGATCGGGCATTCGAGAAGGAATATAGACAAGTGCCTGTTTTAAATAATCAAAAGAAGAATCAAGAAGAAGTTCTCTACTCTCTTCCAATCCAATTCTTTCTCTTACAAAGGCAAAATTCCTATTAGTAGTCAAAGTAGCTGAGGTGAGAATGATTACTTTCACCCGATCAAAAACTCTTCTCTTTAATTCCTGAGCAATATTTATAGGAGCAGCATGTAGAGCATACTTGGTTATGTTTCTTCTTGGAAAGGTCTCTACCCAATAGACATAATCCTTTTCCTCTTGCTCAATAATTCTTCTTAAATTATCCTTTATTTCCAAACAACGAGCCAGAAATGATGAGATTTCCAGTTTCATCTCTTCATCTTTTTCCTTGTCCAGAAGTGAATTTAAACCAAACGTTAAGCGAGAAAAAGGATTGTCTAAGAGGTTAGTCATAAATCCCTTTTCTCTAATTCTTTGCTTAAGATTATTCTTCCCCAGTTTATCTCTCAGGCTAGAAAAGAATAACTCGTTAGCTGCTTTTGCCTCCTTGACTAGCCCTTCTAAGAGATCTCTTTTTTCATCTTTCAAATTTTTTACTTTGAAAAAGAGACCTTTCTGAGTAGCAGGATTGGAAAGAGAGTTTAAGAGAAAATTTATTTCTGTATTGGAAACTTCGATTCCCAGGAAACTGGTAGCTACCTCTTCCAGATTATGAGCCTCGTCGAAAACTATTCCTTTAAAAGAAGGAAACACTTTCTCTCCCGAAGCAAGATGAGCAAAGAAAAGATGATGATTAAGTACTAATACCTGAGATTTATGCATCTTTTTTCTTGCTTTGACATAATAACAATCACTATGGTGGGGACACCCTTTCCCCATACAAAGGTCGGCGTTTCGACAAACTCTATGCCAGACCTTAAATAGCGGCTCAAAATCTAATTCTGATTTTAATCCTCTGATAAGATAAGGCTGAATCTTGAAAATCTTCCCTAATTGGTTAATTTCTTTTTTTGTATCTAACAGACCATAGGTTCGAGCACGCTCAAGCCTCCTTAAACAGAGATAATTTTCTCCTCCTACCACTAAAGCAAAGTCAAAATCTATTTTGAGAGTATCTTTTAAGAAAGGAAGGTCTCTTTTAATTAATTGCTCTTGTAGAGTTTTAGTATAGGTAGATATAAGTATCCGATTTTTCTCTTCCACAGCCCAATAAATAAAAGGAATCAGATAGGCCAAGCTCTTTCCGATGCCTGTACCTGCTTCTACTATAAGATGTCCCTCCTCCTGGATAGCGTCTTCTACCGCTTTTGCCATCTCAACCTGCTGAATTCTCTCTTCGTAACTATCTAGTCCTCTGGCAATTGCGCCATTTTTTCCTAGTATATCTTCTGCCTTCATTTTTATCTCATAGTTAAAAACATCTCGCCACACATCATCGTATCCGGTTGTTCATTGTTCGTAGTTCATTGTTCATTGACCCGCTAGCCCCTTAGTTAACTTGGTTAATTAGTTAAATGGTTAAATGGTTAATTTGAGCTGTCATGAACTTTGCTTTGTTTTTCCTGCGAGCAACGAGCGACTAGCAACGAGCAACGGATCTCTATTAACTATCCGCCAGAAGAATTATCCCTGGGGCCTAGTATGGGAGACATTGTATGCTTCAAACCTAAAATGATGTTACCCCAGTTGAGTTTTAGCGGCCGGGTAACTATTTCTACCTTATTTTCTTTAATTGCCCTAATAACCGCCTGGGGCGTCTTTTCTGCATCAATAAGAGAATAAGTTAATCCAAACTGGCTGAGAAGATGAGCATCAGAGACCCCTACTAGAGGAAGATTATATTGTTCGGCTTTTCTTTCTGCTTTTCTATTAAAGTTAATTCCTCTAAAGTAGAAATGAGTATATTCCAGGGCATCGAGAATATGGATATACCGATCCAGTTTCTTGCCCAGAGAGGTGAGTGTGGGGAAATATGGATGAGGCGCCATTATTAGACTACCCTCACCTTTATGGCATCTGAGTTCCTCCAGGGTATTAATCTCTTTTTCTCTCCACTCATTAACATTGAGTAGAATAATGTGTTTCCCCTCTACTTTCACCTCTATTCCAGGAATGAGAACTATTCCTTTATCTAAAGCATATTTCTTCAGGTAATCATCGTAGAGAACCATATTGTGATTGGTAATAGCTAAGACATCAAATTTCTGACGCCAGGCTTCGTCAATCAATTGTTTGGCCGTATATTTAATTTTATCTTTGGGATCCTCTTGAGTATGGAGGTGTAAATCAGCTTTTAATTTCCTGGAAGAATTCATTTCCTGGTCTATTTTCAAAAACATTCCTTTCTATTTTATTCTACTATTACTGCTGTACCATAGGCAAGGAGTTCAGCTGCTCCTCCCATCACAAAGGAGGTAATAAATCTCATACCCACAACAGCATTGGCTCCCAATTTTTCGGCCTCCTCCTGCATTCTATCCAGTGCTTGTTCTCTCGATTCAGCAAGCATTTTGGTATACTCTATTATCTCCCCACCTACTATATTGCGAAACCCGGCTACAATATCTCGCCCCAAGTGGCGCGCCCTTATAGTATTACCTTTCACCAGACCGAGAGTTTTCACGACTTTCTTGCCAGAAATAGTCTCCGTAGTTGTTACTATCATCGCTTGACCTCCTTTGCATATTTGTCCTTCTTGTAAGTAAAGATTCTCTCTCTTACCACTGAAACGAAAAGAATAACCACGCCAGCTAAGAGAACGAGAATAGCTACTTTCAGAAGGATTGCAACTGCAGGATCTTTAACCAGACTCTCTACAGCCTTAAATCCTCCGTAGAAGAGTAAAATCATCGCTCCAATCGAGATAAGAATCCAACCCAATCCACGTTCCAGTCTATTATAAACTCTAGACCAATACTTTTCCCATGTTTCATCTGGTGGCTCTTTGTACTTCATTTCTCTTATCACTCCTTTCATTTTATTTAATTATTTATTGTTTGCCATCCTCATTTTTCTTATTTTCCCTCTGATAGTCCTCAATAATCTTCTCCGCTTTTTCAAAATCTTCCTCTTCCACCATCACTCTTATTTGAATTACAGGATATACTGTTCCGATTCGACTATCCCACAAGACACATCTTATACCATTATCTTCCAGAATTGATTTTATCACATCTGCTTCAACCATAAGGCGAGTTGAGTAAATCTGTATCATCGTTTTATTCCTTTGATGAACTAGGAAATTATATACTCTCCGAAGGATATTCTTTGAAAAAACGTGAATTCCCTAAAACCCTCTACTTAGAAAAGATAGGGTCAAGACCTTCGCTTAACCTGGCCACCTGAGTAGCTTCTTCCTGGGAGAGGGGTTTGAACTCATCAGCAGCATCACATGCCCAGCGTAGAAGTTCGATGTGCCCAGGACTCACTGCAGCTGTAATTGGTTTGGAAAGGGTAAATCGAAGGGCCAGTCTGGCTTCATCATAATTGTCCACCGGTGCATACCAGCACTTTTGCCATTTTCGTTCCTCATTTTTCTCCCATTTTCTTTTGGCAAGTGTTTTTAGAGCAAGTACTCCTAGGCCTTTTTCTTGCGCTTTGGTCAGTGCTTGAGAACCGAAATGTCCCTGATGCCAGCATACCCAGTTGAATGGAAAGAGGATGCTATCAAAAGCAAAGTGGTCTAATAACGATAAGGCTGCCTCCTCGGAGTGGGCAGAAAACCCAATGTATCGTATTAACCCTCGCTTTCGAGCCTCTAAGAAAGCTTCCATTGCACCTCCCTGTCCCATGATCTGGTCCACTTCTTTTAATGTAGTCACCGAATGAAGCTGATAGAGATCGACATAGTCTGTGCGCAGACGACGAAGAGAGCCATGTAATTCTATCGAGGCTTTTTTCCTGGTACGCTCGCCAGTCTTACATGCCAGGAACACAGACTTTCGATATGGCTCCAGAGCAGGACCCAAGCGCTCCTCTGCATTACCATAAGTGGGTGCAACATCGAAATAGTTGATACCCCGGCTGACTGCCTCAGCAACCAATCGACGCGCGTTACCTATACTCTCATTCATCACTATGATACCGCCAAAGCCAACTACAGAGAGTGTTATACCTGTCTTGCCCAGAAGACGTTTTTCCATTTTTCTGACCTCCTTCATTTCACTTCTCTTAATTGTTTCTCTGCAAAATTCAAGTATCTTCTAGTCGTAATCTATTCTTTGCTCTCTACCATACAGCTCTGAAATGCACTAAATCTTTTTATAATTTGACCAATTATAGGCTATTTTAAGCTAAAGGTCAAAATTTTCTCAATCTTCAATCAAACTGGTTGACTTTTCCTCGAATTAAGCAAAAATAGTCACAAGAAGTTGATTCCAGAGAGAGGCCAGAAGATGATAAAACCGCTTCCCCGATCCTTTTATGCAAGAGATACAAAAGAAGTGGCTAAAGACCTTCTGGGAAAGATACTAGTTAGAAAATTGACTGAAGGTACAATAAAGGGAAAAATTGTAGAGACAGAAGCCTATTACGGCGAGCAGGACCCTGCCTCCCACGCTTTCAGAGGTAGAACTGAAAAAGCAAAGATAATGTGGGGAATACCGGGAACAGCCTATGTCTATCTTATCTATGGTATGTATTATCTGTTTAATATAGTGACAGAGAAAAAAGGGAAAGCAGGAGCGGTGTTGATAAGAGCGTTAGAACCTCAGGAAGGGATTGGAGTGATGAAGAGAATGCGGAAGACCGATGAGATAAAGAATTTGACCAATGGTCCAGGTAAATTGACTCAAGCTTTTGCCATCACTAACAAAGAACACAAACAGGACTTACTCTCTGGTTCCCTGGTGATTGAAGAGGGTATAAGGGAGGAATTTGAAATAATTTCTGCTACAAGAATTGGAGTGAATGCTGGAGGCCAGGCTAAATTGAGATTCTACATCAAAGGAAATGAATTCGTGTCAAAAAGGTAAACCCTATCTCATTTGCCTTTAATATGATTTAATGATAAAATATGGAAAAATGAAAAGAATCATCCTCTTTATAATTGCTTTTCCACTAATAACACTAGCTCTCCTTCATTTTTCTTCTCCCCCTTCTTCCAGGTGGTTGCTTTCTCCCAAGATACCTGAACCAATTATTTCAGAAAAAGCGCCGCAAGAATTAGACCCAACCGCTGTAGACGATCTAGCTCTTCTGCTATCCACAACTATCCGGCACGGAGAGACTATCTATGAATCTCTTCTTTCTACAGATATTTCTTCCCAAAAAATCCATCTAATTGTTCAGACATTGCAGTCTATTTTTAATCCAAAAAAGTCTAAACCGGGAGACATACTTAAACTAAAAGAGTATCCGGATGGACGACTTTTCTTCGAATATTTCCCTAATTCTCTGGAATACTACACGGTGGAGGAATCAGAAGAAGGAATTTTCTCGGCCTGCAAAAAGGAAATTCCTGTACATAAAGTCATTATGGGAGCAAAGGGAAGTATTCAGTCCTCAGTTTATGAATCAATGAGAAAACAAAAAATTGAGGTAGACCTAATTTACCGATTTACAGATATATTTGCCTGGGAAATAGACTTTCTTACTGACACTCGCAAAGGAGATATCTTAAAACTCATATGGGAACAATATCTCTCTCCCGAAGGTAAAGTTGTCACACAGGGAAGAATTCTGGCTGCTCAATATATCAACGAAGGGAGAATTCATACTGCTGTATTCTTTAAGGATGAAGAAAATCATTCTGACTATTATACACCCGAAGGCAATTCACTGCGCCGTTCTTTCCTTCGCTCCCCCTTAAGTTACCGCCGAATAAGCTCTGGTTTTTCCCGCAATAGACTCCACCCCATTTTAAAAATCTATCGTCCTCATTTGGGTATAGATTATGCTGCTCCCATTGGAACTACTGTCTGGACAGTTGCCGACGGAACAGTAACTTTCGTAGGCTGGAATGGTGGGTTCGGAAGATATATCAGAATAAAACACGCCCAGGGCATTACTACCACCTATGGACACCTTTCCCGTTATGCAACAGGAATCAAGAAAGGAACAAAAGTAAAACAAGGTCAAACAATTGGATATGTAGGCTCTAGTGGTTTATCTACCGGCCCACACCTTGATTTTCGCATAACACAGAATGACATTTATGTCAATTTTCTCAAGACGAAATTTCCTACTGCCTCCTCGGTAAAGCCGGATTATTTTGACGAGTTCGAAAGAACGAGTCAAAAATATCTTGGTTATCTATCTCTACTCAACGAATATTCGGAAAATATCTACGTTTTTCCGACCAGCGGCGATAATCTTTGAGATACCAATTTTTTCTTGAGCCATCCTTACCCATGGCTAAATCTTCGATGCCACATTTAGGGTCACTACAGTTGAGACATTCACCACTACAATCGCTGGCTGGATAGAATTTTTCTCCCTTCCTTGCATAAATCGGTATATCTATCCCTTCGCAATTTCGGGAACTCATAAACTCCTGATTCAAACCAACAGCCTCTCCCTCTTTGAGCTGATACTCCATACAGAGGGCAAAAGTAATATTTTTCTTTTCGCAGATATTACGTAAAAGGTGGAAGATTTTTTTTCGATAATCTACCCTAGCATTTAGATAACCATCGATTTTCTCCTGGTAAAGCTTTCGATAATTCCACTCTACCCCCACTCCAAAGTGGCTTTTTAAGGCTTTTAGGATTTTTTCTTTAATTCTAAGGGGAATATCAAGGATACTAGCAATGATATGCTTTACCCCTGCGCCTCTGGCTCTTTCTATCAATTCTGTTAAATCTTTTGGCTCATCGGTAAGATAGGGAAAGATTGGGTCCATACGACAAACAGCAAAAATTCCTTCCCTGGCTAATCTCTCCAGATTATCAAATAGGACTGACGTGGGACTGCCCCGAGGAACAAGGAGCTTTCTTATTTTATCATCAAAGGTGAGTATAGAAACCTGTCCGAAGGAATGTGCTTGCAGTTTTATAAGAGGAATAACTTCTTGGGGAATGAATGCTTTGGTAATAAATTCAATGGGAATGTTTCTTTCTACAAAAACTCTGATTATCTTCTCTGACAGGTGGTATTTTTCATTCAAAGGCTGAAAAGGGTCAGTAACTGGACTGAGGTAACCACAACTGGCAATATCTATAGAATCGAGCTGTTTTGCCACTACTCGGTCGAAATCCTTAGCTACTGTAATGATTCCTCTTTCACGAAAAGTCTGAAAATACCCTGGAAAGGCTAAAGTATAACAAAAAAAGCACCCAATGCCGCAACCATTATAAGGATTGATAAGCATTCTCTCTGAGGTGCACTCTCTTTTACCTGACCACCATCCATGAAGCTCTTTTTTTGTAGAAACAAGAATATGTTTTTCTGGCTTTTCGATTACCTCATATTCTCTTTTATTGACAACTACCTTCATCCTTAGAAATACCTCAGGACAAATCTTATATATTAAACTAAAAGCTTAAAGCGAAAAGCTAAAAACCATAATTTAAAATTTAAAATTTATTTTTCTTTCTTTTTGATTGGTCTTAGATTTTAAGTTTTAGTCTTACATTTTTAGTTTTACGTTATGGTTTTGCGCTTTTCGCTCTACGTTCTACGCTTTCTCAAGGAATGTCTTTATAAAATCGTCTCCCTGCAACAAACCAAAACTACCTTCAGCACAAGAAAATTCGTCAAACCGATTAACCCCATCGGGCGCTTTTTCTGAATTATATATTAAAAACGGTACTGCTTCAGCAACATGAGTCCTTACTTTAATTGGGGTAAGGTGATCGGGCAATACAGCAATACGAGTATTTTCATCTATTTTCTCTAATACTCTTCCTACTAACCTTTTATCAAAATACTCAATAGTTTTAATCTTCAAATCAATATCGCCCTGGTGAGAAGCTTCATCACTTGCCTCTACATGAACCCAGACCAAATCATATTCTTTTAATGCCTTCAGGCACACATCAGCTTTTCCCTCATAGTTAGTATTATAGAGTCCTGTTGCTCCCTTGACCTTAATCACATCAAAACCAGCATAAATACCTAACCCCCTAATAAGATCGACGGCTGAAATCACAGCTCCTTTTATTCCGAATCTTTCCTGAAATTTTCTCATACGAGGCTTCTTGCCCGGTGACCAGGGCCAGAGCATATTGGCCTTATCCCTGCCTTGTTTCTCCCGGATAAGATTAATAGGGTGATCTTCTAAAACGTCTTTGGAATCAAATATTACCTTGCTTAACAGATTTGCTGTTTCCTCTGCTTCTTTCTCTTTTGCCCTGGGTAAGACTTCCCTTACAGGCACACCTAAAGCATCATGGGGCGGAGTACACTCAACGCTAGCTGAAAATCTCCCTCCCCTCAAGACCAGCAGATGTCTATAGCTCACTCCAGGATAAAAGACAATATCTTCACTTCCTAGCTTATCCTTAATTGTCTTAATTAATTCTCTTGCTTCTTCAGTAGCAATATGACCAGCGGAGTGATTCTTTATTCTACTGTCCTCTACGCAGATGGTATTGCACCTAAGAGCCACATCTTCCGGGCCCAATTTAACACCCATACTGGCTGCCTCCAGAACTCCTCTACCTTGAAAATAGACTCGGGGATTATATCCCAAAATAGAGAGATTAGCCACTGCTGAGCCGGTAGACATTCCTTGAGGGATAGTTATTAGTCTGCCACATTCCCCTTTTTTAGCTAGCTCATCCATATTAGGAGTATTAGCTACCTGCAAAGGAGTCCTACCCCCCAATTCATCTAAAGGATAATCAGCCATGCCATCTCCCAGGAAGAGTATATATTTCATCTACTCTAATACCTTCCTAACTGCCTTTAAGCTAGACTCAATCATAATTGGCTTATTAGCATATGTTGATTTAATTCCCTTCAGTCTATCCAGATGATAGTTAACCACCGCATCGGGGTCCTTTAATAAATTTCCCGTTAAAATGGCCACTACCCTCTCCTTTTTATCGATTATCCCCGCCTTAGTCAGCTTTCTTGCCCCGGCTATGCTACAACAGGAAGCCGGTTCTGCTCCAATTCCTGAGGCATCAACAAAAGCCTTGGCATCCATTATCTCCTGATCAGTCACTTGCTCCACCACGCCCCTACTCCACTCTATACCCCGAATTGATTTTTTCCAGCTAACTGGATTGCCTATTTTTACCGCAGTAGCAATCGTCTCTGCCTTAACCGCTTCAAAGGGAGTTCTCTCCTTCCACATTGTATAGAGAGGATTTGCTCCCTGTGCCTGAATCACAGCCATCCTAGGAATCCTATTAATCATTCCTATCTGGTACAACTCTCTAAGACCTTTGCTCAAGGCGGTGTTATTTCCTAAGTTACCACCGGGCAAGATAAACCAGTCAGGGACTTGCCAGTCTAATTGCTGCAATACTTCAAAGCAAATAGCTTTTTGTCCCTCTATTCTAAAAGGATTAATGGAGTTTAATAAATAAACCCTGAACTCTTGACAGACCTTCTGCACCAGCTTCATCGCATCATCAAAATCACCTTTTATCTGAATAGTCTTTGCTCCATAGGCAAGAGCCTGAGCTAGCTTACCAAAGGCTATTTTCTCTTCAGGAATAAAAACAATACTCTCCATTCCTGCCAGGTCAGCATAAGAAGCCATTGAAGCAGAAGTGTTTCCTGTGGAGGCACAGGCTACTTTCTTAAAGCCAAGCATTTTTGCTACCGATATAGCACAGCTCATTCCTCTATCCTTAAAAGATGCAGTAGGATTTTCTCCCTCATGCTTCAGCCATATATCTTCAATGCCAACATATTCTCCCACTTTATCACTCTGATAAAGATTAGTATTCCCCTCCGGCCTAGAGATGATAAACTTATTCTCAATATCCAGTATAAGTTCTTTATAACGCCAAACACCAGAGTTATAAGGAAATTCCCTCTTAGCTAATCTCTCATCAAATAATCTACAGGAAACTCTTTTCTTCAATCTCTCTATATCGTGCACTACTTCCAGCAAATCCCCACAATCACACCTATACCTGACTTCATTTATGGGATATTCTCTTCCGCATTCAATACATCTTAATATCATATGAATTCCCTTTCTTTTGAGAATTTTTCCGTGTCTAGAAACAGCTCCCTGGCAGAAATATTATTTTACGGGTGCTGATATTTTCTTAGTTTCCGGGAATAGTAATGACATAGAGCAACAGCAAGCGCATCAGCAGTATCATCTGGAGAGGGGATCTTAGCAAGATGAAGCAAATCCTTAAGCATATACTGAACCTGCTGTTTCTCTGCTCGTCCATAGCCTACAACAGCTCGCTTTACCTCAAGAGGAGTATAATCAAAGACTTTTTTCCCCGCTAGGGAGGCACTTAACATAATTACCCCCCGCGCCTGACCTATGGAAAGAGCAGTTTTACTATTCTTACTGAAATAGATCTGCTCCACAGCTACCTCATCAGGATGATACTGTTCAATAAGGTCACTTACCTGCTGGTAGATAATCCTCAGGCGTTCGGGCATCTCTTTATCAGCCGAAGTATGGATACAGCCACATTCTGTAACCCTGATATTTCTATCGATGGTGAGTATCCCATATCCGGTGCTAGCTGTACCTGGATCTATTCCTAAGATAACCATTGATTTTCCTTGGTTCGTATTTAGTATTTCGTATCGCATGCAGGACAAACTGCCCCATGCAGTATGTTACTCGCTTTATTGATTAGCGTATAGCGGGTAGCGTTTAGCGTAGAGTTCGTAGTTATGAGTTCATAGTTCATTGTTCATCGATAAAAACAATGGGTAACGAAACATAGGTAATGCGTATTGCGCAATACGATATACGCAATACGCTGTTTTTCCTGCTTTTTATTTTTCCTATACGCTATCCGCTAAACGCTATGAAGTTAGCTATTAATAATGGCCTGAGTTAAGTCTATAGCCCGACGGGTCTCCTTCACATCATGGGTTCTCACAATTCTGGCTCCCTGAGTAACCGCCAAACAAGTAGCAGCCAAGCTCCCTTCTAAACGCTCTTGCAGAGGAAGATTCAAAACATTGCCAATGAAGGATTTACGAGACACACCAATTAAAATTGGTCTCCCCAAACTTTTCAACTCACTCAATTTGTCTATAATCTCTAAGTTATGCCGAGCACTCTTGCCAAAACCAATCCCCGGGTCAATGACTATCCTCTCTTCATCAATTCCTGCTTCTTTAGCTATTACTATACTTTCTCTTAAATAGGAGATAATTTCTCCGAGTAAGGAATCATAATAGGGATTATTCTGCATATCTCCAGGAGTCCCTTTTATATGCATCAATACCAGAGGCACTTTGTATTTAGCCACTACGTGCTTCATCTCAGAATCGAACCTTAGCCCACTTATGTCATTAATCATATCTGCTCCTGCCTCTATAGCCTCTTGAGCTATCTGTGCTTTATAGGTATCGACAGAAACAGGTATTTCGAAAAGCTCCTTCATTTTGCCTATAATAGGAATAATTCTTCTCAGCTCTTCTTCTGTGCTTACTTTTGTTGCTCCCGGTCGGGTAGATTCTCCTCCTATATCGATAAGGTCAGCTCCATGGGAAACCATTCTTTCTACTCTTACTAGAGCTTTTTTCTTCTGAGTGTATCTACCTCCATCATAAAAAGAATCAGGAGTAAGGTTCAATATACCCATTATAGCTACTTTCTTCGCCAGGTCCAACTGTTTATCCCCCAGAGAAAGAATGAATTTTTCCCGTTTAATATTTTTCAAGATTTGTTCCAGTTCGCAAGAAAGGTGGGATAAACTAAATGGCTGCCGTCTTAATTTGGGAATAACTTTATTATAATGTGCTTCTGTTCCTATAAGCAGGACATCACTCTTAGAAACAGCAAAAGAAGCAACCTCTTTCTTAATAGCTGCATCTGCTGAGACCGAAAGCATTTCTTGTTTAAGGAGATTGGCTGCTTGGGAAGGAATACCTTCTAACTTGATAAAATAAAGGTTGGCTTTCTGAGAAAGAATTCTTTTGCCTTCTCGACTAACCCCTATCTTTTCTAATTCTTCTTCAATTCCCCTTTTGTTTTTTAGATTGAGAACTCGGGGTTTTATGTGCATTTTTCTTCTTAGAGGTTAGCTTTTTTTCACTATTTCTTACCTTCTTATTTACCAGCTCTTCTGTAGTTGTTTTCTTACCTAAAATCTTCTCTATATCATCTGCCTCCAATACTTCCTTTTTTTCCAGAAGTTCAGCTAAATGTATTAATTTACCTTTGTATTTCTTTAATATTCTCAGCGCTGTATCATGGCACTGTTTAATTATACTCATAATCTCTTTATCAATGTCAGAAGCCATCTCTTCACTATAGTTTTTTTCTTTAAGGAAGTCTCGACCCAGAAAAACTTCGCCATTTCCCCTGCCCAGAGTCATCGGGCCCATCTTTTCACTCATTCCGTAATCGCAAACCATCTTTCTCGCTATATGAGTGGCCTGTTCAAGGTCGTTCTGTGCTCCTGTACTCACTTCTTTAAATATAACTTCCTCACTAGCCCGCCCGGCTAAAAGAACACTCAGCTTATCTAACAATTCTGACTTAGTAGCCAGATACCTATCCTCCAGGGGTAACTGTAGGGTATACCCCAGGGCCACAGAACCACGCGGGATGATGGATACCTTGTGTATGGGGTCAGCATTGGGAAGAATATTCCCTACCAAGGTATGACCGCTTTCATGATAAGCGATAATCTTCTTTTCTTTTTCCTTCATAACTCTCGATTTCTTCTCTGGCCCAGCAATCACTCTATCTATAGCCTCCTCTAATTCCTTCATTGCGATTTCGTTCTTATTTCTCCGAGCAGCCAACAATGAAGCCTCATTAACTAAATTTTCTATATCTGAGCCTACAAATCCAGGAGTTCTTCGGGCAAGAACCTTAATATCTACCTCCTTAGCCATAGGCTTATTTTTCATATAGAGAGCTAAGATAGCCTCTCTTTCTCTTATATCAGGGATATTAACAGTAATTTTACGATCGAATCTCCCTGGTCTAAGAAGAGCCATATCCAGAACATCTGGGCGATTAGTAGCCCCTATAATTATCACCCCTTTGCGAGAGCTAAAACCATCCAGTTCTACCAGTAGTTGATTTAGAGTCTGCTCTTTTTCATCATGACCTCCTCCAATGCCGGCGAACCTCTGTCTTCCCACAGCATCCAGTTCATCAATAAAAATAATGCAGGGAGCATTCTTCCTTCCTTGCTCGAATAGGTCTCTTACCCTGGAAGCTCCCACTCCCACAAACATTTCCACAAAATCTGAACCACTAATGTTAAAGAAAGGCACGCCGGCCTCTCCGGATACAGCTTTTGCCAAAAGGGTCTTTCCACATCCCGGGGGACCTACTAGAAGTATTCCTTTGGGAATTTTTGCTCCCAATTTTTGAAATTTCTGGGGTGTTTTTAGGAATTCAATTATTTCCTTGAGTTCCTCCTTGGCTTCTTCTGCCCCAGCCACATCCCTAAAAGTAATCTTAGCCGCCTCATTGGAAGTCATTCTGGCTCTACTCTTACCAAAAGACAGAGCCTTATTTCCGGTAAAACGCATTTGCCTGATAATGTAGATCCAGATTCCAACAAATATGAGAATAGGCAAAAGTCCACCCAAAAGGCTAGCCAACCAGGAAGAACCTTCCGGATAAACCTCAATTTCCACTCCATTCTCTCGCAGAGTATTAATCAATTCAGGGTCATTGGGAGCGAAAGTTTGGAACTGAGTTCTTGCATCAAGCTCTCCTGTTATCAGGTTGCCCCTTATAGCAACTTTGTCAATCTGATCCCTCTCTACCATCTGCAGAAAATGAGTATAAGAAAGTTTAGTTTCTTCCACTCGGGAGCTGAGCTGGATGAAGTTGAAAAGGGATATGACAACTACAAATATTATAAAAAGAAGAAAAAGGTTTCTGATAAACTTATTATTGTTCTTCTTCTTTAAAGGCTGCTTAGGCAATTTATTATTCATTCTATTTTACTCTCCTCGGAACTCCTTTATTAGTATTCTATTATAAATACAAAAAAAAGCAAGGAACCCTCAGGATAATTATCGTCGCTTGTTGCTGGTTGCTGGTCGCTCGAAAAGAAGAAAGCGTAGAACGTAAAGCGAAAAGCGCAAAACCATAACGTAAAACTAAAAATGTAAGATTAAAACTTAAAACCTAAGACCAATTAAAAAGAAAAAAAATAAGTTTTAAATTTTGAATTATGGTTTTTCGCTTTTAGTTTTTAGCTTTACGCTATTTTTAATGCATCCCTTCCTAAATAGATAGCCTCGCTTCCTAATTCCTCTTCTATTCTCAGAAGCTGATTGTATTTGCCTAATCTATCAGTTCGTGAACACGAACCTGCCTTGATTTGACCTGTCCCCATGCCTACCGCCAAATCGGAAATAGTAGTATCCTCTGTCTCCCCGGATCGATGAGAAATAATAGCCGTGTAATTATGTCTTTTAGCCATTTCAATAGCTTCAATAGTTTCACTGAGTGTGCCAATTTGATTCAACTTAATAAGAATAGAATTAGCTACCCCAAGGTCTATCCCTTTTTTGAAACGCTGAGTATTGGTTACAAAAAGATCATCTCCCACCAATTGAATTTTCCCTCCCAGTCTTTCTGTCAATAGCTTCCACCCATCCCAGTCGTCTTCTGCTAATCCGTCTTCTATGGAAAGTATAGGAAAATCGGCTACCAGTTTTTCGTAGAACGCAACCATCTCCTCAGAACTCATCTTCGACTTTTTTTCAGCTTTTAAGATATAATTTCCCTTCTCATAAAAACTGGAAGCAGCAGGATCCAGAGCCATGGCTATATCTTTCCCTTCCTTGTACCCAGCTTTAATTATGGCTTCCATAATTACCTCTAGCGCCTCTCTGTTAGAAGAAAGGTCAGGAGCGAATCCTCCTTCATCGCCTACTGCTGTACTGTATCCCTTCTCTCTTAAAACCATCTTCAGGGAGTGAAAAGTTTCACAACAAACACGAAGAGCCTGCTCGAAATTAGAAGCTCCTATGGGCATAATCATAAATTCTTGTAAATCCACATTATTATCAGCGTGCTTCCCCCCATTCAAAACATTCATCATAGGAAGTGGAAGAATCTTTGCTCCTAATCCCCCTAAATATCTATAAAGAGGCAATCCCAAAGAGTTAGCCGCTGCTTTAGCTACGGCCAAAGAGACCCCTAGAATAGCATTTGCTCCCAATTTTTTTTTGTTGGGTGTTCCATCTAGTTCAATTAACAGATTATCAATATCAGTTTGACAGGTAGCATCTTTTCCTTTAACCCTTGGATAAATAGCTTCGTTGACGTTTTCTATTGCTTTGCTTACTCCCTTCCCCATCCATCTTTCTCCTCCATCCCTTAGCTCTATTGCCTCATATTCTCCGGTAGAAGCTCCCGAAGGAACGGCAGCCCTGCCCACAGATTCATCCTCCAGTAACACTTCTACTTCTACAGTTGGATTCCCTCGAGAATCGATAATCTGCCTTCCTCGTACACTCTTAATATTCCTTGACACAGTTAAACCTCCTGGTATTTGGTGAATCGTATTTGGTGAATCGTGAATTGTCAATCAAACCCTACAACCGTTTAGTTTCTTGTTTGCGATTCACTATTCACCAACGACCATTCACTAATTGGCTATTCACTAACAACTAAATACTACTTGGTGCCTTGAGCAAGTTTAGCCTTGTATTCTTCCATCTTTTTCTTTAATTCTGAGGAAGATAAAGATAATATCTTAACAGCTAAAATAGCTGCATTTCTTGCTCCTGCAGTACCTATGGCCATACAGGCTACTGGTACTCCCGCTGGCATCTGAACAATAGAATATAGTGCATCCAATCCCTGTAGATCCGAAGAAGCTAAAGGCACACCAATAACTGGCATTACGGTATTAGCAGCGATTATTCCTGGCAAATGAGCTGCCCCTCCTGCTCCTGCAATAATTACTTGTATTCCTCGCTTTTCTATATTTTTAGCATAACCTGAAGTGGCATCCGGCATCCGATGAGCAGAGAGGATTTTCATTTCATACACAACACCGAAATCATCCAGTATCTCTGAACACTTTTTCATCACTGGAAGATCAGATTTACTGCCCATTACCACACTAACCTGAATCTGAGACAATTAATCCTCCTTCTAGTTCATCGATAGAAACAAATTAGTTCACAGTTCATTGTTGATAGTTCATCGACAGAAAGAACGAACGGTAAACCAGTTGCCTAAGGGGCTAGTAAGTCAATGAACAACGAACTATGAACAATGAACCAAACCAGGAATTAGTAGATTACCTTATTCAAGGGATATTCTACAATCCCCTCCCCTCCTAACTTCTTGATCTTAGGAATTAATTCCCGCGCCTGTAGTTCATCCAGAATTACTTCTATTGCCAACCACTCTCCTTCGCTGAGCTTGGAGATAGTAGGTTTCCTCAACGCAGGTAAAGATGTAAGTAATTTTGTTAACTTAGCTTCAGGAACATTCATCTTTAATCCGACTTTCCCCAGTCCGTTCAAGGCACCTTCCAGTAGAATAGCCAGATTCTTTATTTTCTCTTTTTTCCAGGGGTCTTCCCAGGAAGATATATTAGCAATCAACCAGGTAGTAGACTCTAAGACTGTATCTATAACATCGAGCTTGTTAGCTCTCAGGGAAGCTCCTGTCTCTGTAAGTTCAACAATAGCATCTACCAGATGGGGAGGTTTTACCTCTGTAGTTCCCCAGGAGAATTCTATCTCAACTTCTATCCCTTTTTTTCTAAAATAATCCTTAGTCACCTGGACTAATTCTGTAGCTATTCTTTTCCCTTTCAGATCCTCCGTTTTTTTTATATCAGAATCTATAGGAGCAGCTAGCACCCATCTTACCTTACCTAACCCCTGCTTAGAATATAATAGCTCCTTCACTTTCTTCACTCTGGCTTTTCTTTCCGAAATCCAGTCGTACCCAGCTAATCCTATATCCAACATTCCTTTTTCCACATAAATAGGAATTTCTTGTGTCCGAATTAACAAACATTCCAACTCCTTGTCATCCACAGTAAGGATGTAAGACCTCTCGCCCATTCCTATCTGGTAACCAGCTTTTCTAAATAAATCAATGGTCATTCTCTCCAGACTTCCCTTAGGTATTCCCATTTTCAACTTTGGCATCTTTAACCCTTCTTTAGTTCATTGTTCGTAGTTCATTGTTCATCAACAAAAAGAATACGGTTCGTACTCCAGAGATTTTACTCGATGAACTATGAACTCATAACTATGAACCATTTCCAGAAATGTCTAGTTCTTCTATTTTCTTTCTTATTTGTTCAATTATCCAATTATTATCCTGGACTATTAGATTATTATCTTTTATTTTAATAGACCCTCGAGGGGAAAAAAGCTCTTCTAAAGAGGAGACTATACTACTGGCCTGCACATATTTTAAAGGGAACGTCTTCATTTTCGGGATCTTATTAGACTCTTCCAGAGAAAGGACCGCCTTTTCTATCTGAGAGAGTTGATAGGCTCCGTCTTCCACAAGCAGGCTGTTGCTCTCTTCGCTCATCTGAATCTTGCCTTTAGAAGAGAGAATCGACAGTAGCATTTCTCTGGTAGGTTCAGCAGAAGAAAAAAGAAGATAAAAGACCTTCTGTCTTCTTTGCTCTACAAAGGAACCAATTCCATTGAGCACTTCCTGAATCACCTTCACGCTATCCTCATTATCCCTTACTAGAATGGAGTTGGGCGATGCCTCTTTTGGATTTATCTCTATCACTCCCTGGGGAGAAATCATCTCTCCTATCTGCCTGGCCATATCTTCGGCCAGGGCATAGGTGAAAGTAAAAACTCTCTTACTTCTTCCTTTGATTTCCCGGGGAGTAATGATGTGAGGCTCAACTGTGACTACCAGATTCTTTTTGGATGTCACTTTCTCGCGCCTCTTAAAAAGATTACCTATAACGGGAAGTTGGGATAGGATAGGAAGACCGGCAACGCTCTCCGTCTCTTCCTCCCTCATCAGTCCTCCAATGACAATGGTTTCCCCGCTCCTTACCGTAATGTTGGTAGGTGCGATTTCTCTAGAGAAAACCGGGTGTTCCTTACCAAATTCCCTAATATCATAACGGGCTACCATTGGAACGATGGACATCTGAACAAGGTCCTCTCCCACAATATCGGGTTGTACCTGAAGAATAATACCCACTGTTACATACCCCCACTTCGCTGGTATTACCTCTTCTCCTATCTTTACCTCCTCGCTAATCAAGTAGGGCACATCTTGCACCACATATATCCCGGCTACCTGACCGCTCAAGGTACTCACCTGGGGTGCCGATAAAACTTCGCCCTCTCCAGTGCTAACAAGCGCATCAAGGATAGCCTCCAGTTTTTCCTTGCCTGTCATCAGACTGTAGAAAGTATACTGTAGTGCCCCTCCATCAAGTTCTATACCTGTGCCTTCTCCCACTTCTCCTAAAGGAACCTTGACTCCAGTTAAGCGCTCCAGGTTGATCCCGAATTCCCGCGTTGCATTCTCGCTCAGTTCCAGAAGTCTAGCTTTGATTTGAATTTGCCTGGTTTCCAGAGGAAATTCAGCTTTCGCCTTTTCAACTTCATCGATCTGCCACCTGCTCGCCCTTATGGTTATCCTGCCGGTAGCCACATCTACTGACATTGAGGGCTGCCCCCAGGATTCAATGCTTAGAAGTAAGAATAAGACAGTAAATATTGTCAATACAGGGACTATTTTTCCTATACTCATAACTCCCTCCGCTATTATAGCTTTCGGTAATCCTAATTTTCTTAGGCAAGAACTTGATGATATGACTGTGCTGAACAATTTATTCTCCTACCTTGGTCCTACCGTACCCAGATTGATTTCGAGAGTAGGAACTTCCATTTGCATCCATTCTCCCTTGGGTTCCAGACCTTCTATGTCTCCCGGCTTGATTCCCAGGATATTAGCCATAGCCAAAGCCATGCGCTCTAACGACCCTTCCCGGATGTAAAATGTCTGGCTGATCATCTCTTCTGCTCGGGAAGAACTATTCATTTCTTCTATTGCTTCTCTGATCTTCTGCTGATTTCTCTTCAGGTCTTTAATTGTAATATAAACTACACTCTGTTTATCCTCGATGTTTTCTTCTGCACTACTGACAGCAGTTCGCACTTTTTCTGTTTCAGTATTGTTAACTATCTCTTGCGGAATTATGACATAGTCCTTCTCACTTTTATTCCTTTCTTCACTCCCTTCTTTTCCAATTTGGTAGGGAGCAATTATTTGAGCATTTTTGCTTACCTTGTTCTTAAATTGAAGCTCCTTCCAGGCTTCCTCAGGACTGAGATACTTGAGTAAGTATGTCTCTTCTGTCAGCTGAGCCTCTAAAGTATCCTTTTCGCTAATCAGCTCATCTATCTTATTCAGATTCTTTTTAACATCGATAATGGTAAAGCGGGAGGCCTCTTCCTTTATCTCTAGACTCCCTTCCTCGGAAAGAATGTCCTCTATCTGTTCAGCCAGAGAAGACAAAGGAGCAAACTTAATTTCATAGGTTTTCTTAAGAGGAATAAAGATATCTCCTTCCTTGATAAGCTTCTCTATCTTAGAAAGATTGTAAGAGGTATCTTTTACTACAAACATACTCCTGGCTTCATTGCGCTCTATTATCTCTCCCAAAGAAGAAAGATTCTCCTCAACCATACTGGCTAGTTCTTCCAAATAGAGATACTTGGCAGTAAAGCTCTTGCTTTGAAGTTGTTTCTCAGGAGTATCCAGAGAATCTAATAATGCCCCTATCTTTTTTAAGGTATAAAGGTCGGAACTAAGGATTATTTCATTTGCTTGTTCATTTACCTGGAGTTTATCTTCAGGACCCAGGTAATTTTCTAAAAGAGGGGCAACCGAAGAGGCTAGAGCATACCTTAAAGTGAACATTTCCTCTATAGCTCGATAGACATCTATATTTAAGAGAAGCTTTTCCAACTGGACAAAATTACGGTTAGTTTCAGTTAAAAGAAGAGTGTTTGTCAAAGGATCAATCTTGATTTTTCCCTCTGCACTGAGGTAATCCTCAAGCAGAGAGGCAACTTCGTCTGCAATAACGAATTTCATGGAAAAGCTCTTGCTTTGAAGTTGTTTCTCAGGAGTATCCAGCCCTGCAATAAAGGCAGCTATCTCCTCTATTTTCGCCTCTTTATCACTAACGATGATTGTATTGGTAGCCTCATCTAACTGAAAGCTTCCCTCTGAAGAAATAAGAGCATTTACAGAAGAAGTAATTGAAGGGGCCAGAGCATATTCAAGGGAAAAACTCTGACTAAGAATCGGCATCCTACTTACTTTAATAATGTTGTCCTCAATTTCGTACTGACAATAGTTCTGCGTCAGAATAGCTTCAAGGGCATCCAGAAAGGGGATGGGTTTTCCCAGACGAAGAGTAACCTTTCCTTTGACTTCTGGAGAAATGAACATATTTATACGGACCTCATCTGAAAGCAGGTTGAGAACGTTCCTTAGACTCTCTTCCTCGAACTCAACAGGAGAGACTAGCTGATTCTCCAGAATATCTTCTTTCTTAATCAGCTCATCTGTCTTATTCAGATTCTTTTTAACATCGATAATGGTAAAGCGGGAGGCCTCTTCCTTTATCTCTAGACTCCCTTCCTCGGAAAGAATGTCCTCTATCTGTTCAGCCAGAGAAGACAAAGGAGCAAACTTAATTTCATAGGTTTTCTTAAGAGGAATAAAGATATCTCCTTCCTTGATAAGCTTCTCTATCTTAGAAAGATTGTAAGAGGTATCTTTTACTACAAACATACTCCTGGCTTCATTGCGCTCTATTATCTCTCCCAAAGAAGAAAGATTCTCCTCAACCATACTGGCTAGTTCTTCCAAATAGAGATACTTGGCAGTAAAGCTCTTGCTTTGAAGTTGTTTCTCAGGAGTATCCAGAGAATCTAATAATGCCCCTATCTTTTTTAAGGTATAAAGGTCGGAACTAAGGATTATTTCATTTGCTTGTTCATTTACCTGGAGTTTATCTTCAGGACCCAGGTAATTTTCTAAAAGAGGGGCAACCGAAGAGGCTAGAGCATACCTTAAAGTGAACATTTCCTCTATAGCTCGATAGACATCTATATTTAAGAGAAGCTTTTCCAACTGGACAAAATTACGGTTAGTTTCAGTTAAAAGAAGAGTGTTTGTCAAAGGATCAATCTTGATTTTTCCCTCTGCACTAAGGTAATCCTCAAGCAGAAAAACAACACTATCGACCGGGATAAATTTAATAGTAAAACTCTTGCTTTGAAGCTGTTTCTCAGGAGTATCCAGCCCTGCAATAAAGGCAGCTATCTCCTCTACTTTCGCCTCTTTATCACTAACCACGATTGTATTAGTAGCCTCATCTAACTGAAAGCTTCCCTCTGAAGAAATAAGAGCATCTAAATAGGGAGCTACAGAAGAGACCAGGGCATATTCAAGAGGAAGACTCTGACTAAGAATCGGCATCCTACTTACTTTAATAATGTTGTCCTGAATTTCGTACTGACATTCATTGATTTCCAGAATTTCGTTAAGAATCTGCAGAGCAGGAACATTCTCGAAACGGACATTTACCTTTCCTTCTACATCTTTGCCCACAACCATATTCCAACCAGTCATAACTGAAAGCATTCCAATCGCATCCTTCAAATCTGTATCCCTGAAATCCATGGTAACAGGCTTTTCACCTAAAGAAGAGACTTCGGCACGGCAAGGCAGCGAGACCACCAACCCTCCCACCAGTCCCGACAATACCAGAAAAGTGATCAGTATCAAATACTTAAGCTTCCACGGTTTCCAAAAATCTTCACTCATTTTCTTATCTTTAGCTTAATTATTTCTTTCTCTCCCACAAGAACGACCTCTTCCTTTTCTTTATTAATCTCGGAAATAAGGAATTCATCTACGAAATTTCCTTCCCCCACAATCCATTTCCCTGTAGTTGTTTTAACTAGAGCGAGAACTTTTTCTTCATCCCATATTAGACCAAGTAAAACATATTCCGATTCTTCTAATATGGACATAGGAACTTCTTTTGGTTTGGCCTCCCCTATTTCAGCTTCAACCTTCTCTTCTTCGACTACTTTAACTACTAAAGAAATAAAAGGATCTCGTCTTCCTTTACTATCATAGACAAAGACTGAAGGTATAGAAAATTGGAGATTATTCTCTTCTTTTGCTAAGGTAAAAGCATAATCCAATTTAAGAAAAAGCCCCATCATTAATAAAGCCAAAAGGACAAATCTCATCTTTATCTTTATTTTCATCTTCTTCTACTTTGAATGCGCTCTGCCTGGGTGTCTACCTCTACCCCTTTATTTACTGCAGAGAAGCTCTCCCGATTCTGCTCTCCTTCCGCGACGAGTTCCTGGGAAATATCTTTCTTACTATATATAAACATTGAAAGATTCGCTTCAATAGTATGGTTCTTTTGCTCCACTAAACTGGCGGCCTTTCTCGAATCGATTCTCTTCATTTCGATGTTTTCCACCACGAGAGAACACATTTTGGGCCTCCTGGCAACATCGGACAAAAACTCACCCAAGGCGTGATAGGTAGAATATAGCTGCATTTTCACTGGAACTCGGTCATAATACTCTTGCGGAATTATCTTTTCTGGAATTATTACCATATATTCAATACCGTACGTTTTTCCTCTTAAGCTTAACTCATTAAAAAAAGAAGAAATTTTATTTCTCTCTAAAAGATGCTCTTCCAAAAAAGACAATTCTTCTTCTATAATATCATACTCTTTCTGCACTTCCTTATACTCATTGATTTTCTCTTTCATCCGCACAATCTTAAAGTTTTCCCTCTCGAGCTCACTTCTTATTTCTTCCAATGCTTTTACCCGAGGAGCATAGAATCCCCAGTAAAAAACAGAAATTATGGCCAGACATATTCCTACACCTGTAGCTATTCTTCCTTTTAAGGTAAATATCATCTGTAAGCCTACCTCAGCTTACCGACAGCGGTAAAAGCCATAATTTCTGTTTTTTCAATATTGCCCTTTGATACAACGGAAATGGTCATTTCTTGGAAAAGAGAGGATTTATTTAAATTGTCCATAAATTTTCCAATGTTCATGGTCTGGTTAAGAGTGGAGCCTTCTATAGTAATAAGCTGGTTCTTTCCTTCAATATTCTTGGCTAGCCTGGTCAGCCAGATACTATCTGGTAAAGACCTGCTTATTTCATATAGAACCAACGACCAAGGATAACGATTTACTGCCACCTCTTTGGCTCTAATTAAACGAGGCTGAAGCTCAGCTTTTTTATCTTTTAACTCTTGTAATTGCTTTAATAAAGGCTGGTACTCTCTTGTTTTTTCTTTAGTCCAAGCTAACTCTCCTTGAACAGAGTTAATCACTTTTTCCAATGAGAAAAAAAGGATAATACACATAAAAATAATTGGAAGAACGGATAAAACTGTGAAAAGAATAAAATTATTGTTTTTCTTTCTTCCCAGGATTTCTGATGGAAGTAAATTTATCTCTATCATATCTTCTTTATTTTCCGAAGAGCTAAGCCTAACCCAACAGTAAAAAGAGAACTCCTTTTTGATAAGTATTCAGGTTGAAACCTAGCAGCCTTTCCAGTAATAATCGTAAAAGGATTGATTGTTTCCACGGAAAGACCCAACTCTTCCGATAAGAACTTATCTATATTTCTAAGACAGGAAGTTCCACCGCTGAGAATTACTCTTTTTATAGCTGTTCCTTCTTTCTGAGAAGTATAGTATTCAAAAGAATGAACGATTTCCTTTGCCAGAGTATTCATTGCTTTTCTTATAACTGCATTAACTAGCCTTTTATTTTTCTCCTCGCTCTCATTTTCCGAATTCACTGGCCTACTCAGGTCTATCTCTTCAGCATCAATTCCATATCTTTCCTTCATTTTTTGAGCTACTTCATAGCTAACCTTCAATTCTTTCTTGACGGCTTGGGTAAGGTGAAACCCACCCCAATTTATATCTCTTATTAAAAAGGGATAACCTCTATCCAGAATGACAATACTGGTATTGTTATGCCCAATCTCAAGAAGAGCTACCTTATCTTTATCCTTTGGATTAGACAATTGGAAGACATTAAACAAGGCAAGGGCATCTACATCTACAATCTTAGGAGAAACACCCGCGCTGGTAAGAACCTGAAGATGTTTTCTTATTGCCTCTTTCTTCACCCCTACCAAGATCACTGACATATACTCTCCTTCTTCTCCCATCAAGTTTCTTTCCAGAACCTGAAAACTGAGACATATCTGATCAAGAGAATAAGGGATATGTTCTTCTGCCTGCCATCTAACAGCTTGATTAGTCTCCCTCTGCCCCATCAAAGGCATCCTTATTCTTCTAACAATAACTGACTCTCCTTTTACTCCAGAAATAACCCGTCCGGTATTAACCTTGTACTTATCAATAAGACCTTTGATTAGTTTGGCCGTAATGGCTTCTTTTTCAATATTTTCTTGCATCCAGGGTAGATCTATTTTGATTAGATTCCTCAACTCATAGCCATTTCTATTATTAATTAACTCTACTGCCTTTACTGAAGCTGTCCCTATATCCAGCCCCAAGTTTACCCTTGCCATTTTTTCCTCTTATCTTCTCTCTCTTTTCAAGAAATACCTCAGGACAATCTTCGTATCTCGTTGTTCGTATATCGTATCTAGTATAACGTAAGGCTAAAAGCGAAAAACCATAATTCAAAACTTCTCTTTCTTTGAATTTGATTTTGAATTTTACGCTATAGTTTTACATTCTTCGCTCTACGTTTTACGCTCTCTTCTTTTCGAGCAATGAGCAAGCAGCAACGAAATACGATTCACGAGATACTAGATACTATTCACTAACGACTATACACTATCAATGTTACCGGACCATCATTATCTATCACTACCCTCATCTTAGCCCCAAACTGTCCATTTTCAACAATATTTACTCTTTTTCTCATTAACTCTATGAATTTAAGGTAGTATTGCTGTGCCACCTTTATCGAAGCTGCCTCAACGAAATTGGGTCTAAGTCCCTTTTTGCAATTTCCATAAAGAGTAAATTGAGGAATAACAAGGACTTCTCCCTCCACCTGGAGGAGAGAAGAATTCATTTTTTCCTTTTCATCCGAGAATATACGAAGATTAACTATTTTTTCCGCCAGGTATTCTACATCAGCTAATTTATCTCCTTTTCTTACCCCCAAAAATACTACCATTCCTTTATTTATAAATCCGACAACCCCTCCCTCTACCAGACATTCAGCTTTCTTGACTCGCTGTATTATCACCCGCATAGATAATTCCGGAAGCTCAACTTCATTGAAGGAAATTTTTAATCTATTCTCTTCTTAGTAGAAGGAATTTCCTTTCTCCTCTCATCCAGAGACGTTGCCTCATCTAAACTTAAAGCAAAAGATTTAAAGACAGCTTCCATAAGATGATGAAAATTATCACCATAGTATAGATTGATATGAAGTGTAATTCCAGAATGAGAAGAAAAACCTCTAAAGAACTCCTTAAAAACTTCCAGCTCAGGGCTCTCTTTCTTCACTTTAGGAAATAGATTAAAAATAAAGAGAGGACGCCCGCTAATATCTATAACTACCTGAGTTAACGTCTCATCCATAGGAATAAAACAATTTCCATAGCGCCTTATCCCCTTTTTATTCCCTAGAGCTTTTCTTAGTGCTTTTCCCAAGCAGATCCCTATATCCTCTACTAGATGGTGATAGTCTACCTCGATATCCCCCTTAGCCAAAATCTCCAGATCGAAAAAACCATGATAAGAGAACAAGGAAAGCATATGGTCCAGAAAAGGATAAGAAGTATTTATTTCCGAGTATCCTTCTCCATCCAAATCAATTCGGATTTTAACTTTTGTTTCCTTAGTTTCTCTTTCCACGATAGAGCTTCGTCTAACCATTTACTTTCCTCTCTTTACCTGAACTTTGGTTGATCCTAGAAATGTTTAAGAATAATTTTTTCCCTCACCTTTTTCGTTGCTAGTAGAGGTCCGATTTATCGGACCCCTCAGCAAAGCGGGTTTCATAAATGAAACCTCTACTCCTCGGGAGAGGGGACTAAGATAAGGGAGCACGAGCACCTAGAATCAACCATCCAGAACTTAGACTCTTTTTCTTTCGTTTCGAGCGACAAGCGACTAGCAACGAGCAACGAATTATGCCTTATGAACTCCTATGGCAAGGATTTTTGTGGTATTATTGTCTACCTTAAAACGTTCATCAATACGATGACCCACTATCCAAACTACTTCGCCTCTATTTACCAAAAGAGGAATCTTCCCCCTTTTTTCCATGGGAATTTTAAGATCAATGAAAAAATCCTTAATCTTCTTAGACCCTTTCATTCCTAAAGGACAAAACCTATCTCCTTTTTTCCTGTTTCGTAAAAATAAAGGAGGCTTCAGTTTGTCAAAATCAAAAAAAACTTCCTCTTTTGGAAAACCACTCACTTCATTCAAGACGACTTTCTCTTTTAAGTCCATAAAAGAAGAAGCAAGAAAAGAGTGTGGCTTTACAGAAATCAACCTTGTTTCTAATGTTAAACTTAGTTGAGATAGGTCTGTTTTCCCTGGAATAACCAAATATCTGGCAAAAGGTATATTCTTAGATTCTCCTCTTTTGATTAAAAAGTCTTCATATTGCTTTTGAATCACTAAATTGCCTGGTAGGCTTAACTGCTTTGTCCCTCTTTTTCCATCTAAATCCAGGACAGAATCCAAATGGTCTGAGCCAATTTCCTTGAGGTTACCCTTTATTCTTCGAATACCTTCACGAAGGACTCTCTTTTGCAAAGCTGGATGCAGACGAAATAGCTTTTCTCTATCCAAAACTAGCCATCTTTGATTTTTGTTTTCTCTCTCTTTTCTTAATACCTTCCCAAACTCTTTTTCTCCCTTTTTTCTTATGAAATCGGCATCTTCTCTCAAGTTTTTGCTCATCTGCAAAAGAATCTTGCTTATCTGAAGATTATATTCTTGAGAGAGAAGAGGAAGTAAGTCAAGACGAATCCGATTACGCAAAAAGGATGTATCATTATTAGAAGAATCCACACAGAATTTTAGATTATTTATTTCACAGTACTCCTCTACTTCCTTATGGAAAATCTCAATCAAAGGACGGATTATTCTTCCTCTTACTGGTGGTATCCCGGAAAGTCCATCTAATCCCGTTCCCTTCATTAATCTCATTAAAACAGTTTCTACCTGGTCAGAGGCAGTATGACCTACAGCGATTCTATTAGCGGAAACCTGATTACTCACATGTTCAAAGAAATCATACCTGGCCATCCGGGCGGCTTCTTCCAGCGTAAGCTTTTCTCTCTTAGCCAAAGTAGCCACATCTAAGGAATCTGAAATTAAAGGTACCCCAATCTTAGAAGCAAATATTTTTACCCATCTAGCCTCTTCTTCTGCCTCTTTTCCCCTTAATTGATGGTTAAGATGAGCAATCCACAATTTCAACTCATACTCATCTCTAAGCTGAAGGAGTAGATGAAGTAAAGCAGTGGAGTCTGGGCCACCTGATACGCCCACAACTATTCTTGCTTTGATAGCAAACATCTGGTATTTATCAATAGTTTCTTTGACTTTCTCTAATAAAGAATTACTCTTTTTCATTTCAGGATACTCAGCTTTTCTCTGATCATTCTTGCTCTCAATTTATCTCGAGAAAAGGAGTTCAGCTCTTTTCCCTCTCTAACTTGAAGTTGAGCTGGGGTAATCAAAAAAAATAGCTCATTCAAAGTGCCTAGTTTAAGTTCTGAGCATAATGGTAGCCTTTTTCTCTCCACAAATCTGACATAACATCTCTTTCTCCAAAAATATATATGTATCCCTAAGAACACTCCTGGCAGTTTGTCCCTTGTTGCCCTGAGTTCTCGATAATTATCAATTATTCTATAATAACCAGTAATTATGTCAATAAAGGACAGCGTATAGTGTATAGCGTAAAACGTAAAGCGAAAAACGTAAAACCATAGCAAATTAGTTCATTGTTATGAGTTCATAGTTCATCGATAAAAAAGAACAATAAGATGGTAAGTAGTGAGTGGTTAATTGGTGAGTAGTGCTTTCTCCCCTCTGGAGTGAGGGGAGAATTAACCATTTAACCAATTAACTAACGGGTTAGCAGGTCAACGAACAATGAACTATGAACAAGTTTTAAATTTTGAATTATGGCTTTTCGCTCTGCGCTTTTAGTTTTTCATTTGGAAGGAGGAGGTAGTACGTTGTATGGGATGATTTATTCTATCCGCTATACGCTATCCGCTTAATTGCCTATTATTTCTACCATAGCTTACCCGGACTAAGTATAACCCTTGTGGTGGGACAGTAGGACCAGCAATTCTCCTATCTCTTGCTTCCAGAATTACCTTCATCTGAGAGCACGGTATTTTCCCTCGACCAACTTCCACCAGTGTTCCTACTATGTTTCTGGTCATCTTATAAAGAAAACTATTCGCTTTTATATAAATAATGAGAAACTTCTTTCGGCAGATAAAAGAAATTTTATCTATTCTTCGCCAAGAAGAGAAAGTTGGGCTTCCCTGACTTTGAAAAGAGGAAAAATTGTGTTCTCCCAAAAGAAAATCAGAAGCGTATTTCATTTTCTCTATTCTTAGAGGAAAAGGAACTTGCTGAACGAAGTGAGAATAAAATGGTGGGAGAAAAGAATCATTGTAAATTATATACCTATAGACTCTACTTGAGGCAGACCTCTGAGCGTGGAAATCTAAATCTACCTCTTTTACTTTCTTAACCCTTATATTCTCAGGTAAGCAACTGTTTACAGCAGGCTTGATAGCAGAAAGGGAAACTCTATTCTCTATAGTGAAACTAACTACCTGTCCTGTGGCATGAACACCTGCATCTGTTCTTCCCGCTGCAACTGTCTTTATTTCTTGCTTAAAAACACAAGAGAGACTCTTTTCCAAACAACCTTGAACGGTAGGGACTTTTGGTTGTATCTGCCATCCGCAATAAGAAGTACCATCATATTCTAAGATTAGTCTTATGTTCCGCACTCTTGTAGTATTGCGTATATCGTATGTCGTATTGCGCAATACGCATCACGCACGACAGAGTTGGTGAATCGTATTTCGTGAATCGTGAATGGTTAATCAAACTCTACAACCATTTACTTTCTTGTTTGCGATTCACTATTCACTAACGACCATTCACTGGTTTACACCAGCTTCACCCTGCAGATTAAGGCATTATCTCCCTGTCGATACTTGAACTTTATTATTTTCGTATATCCCCCCGAGCGATTTTTATATCTAGGAGCGATTACGTCAAAAAGCTTTTTTGTTACTTTCTTATCTCGAACAATTCTGAATGCATTTCGCCTGTGATGGACAGAATCAACTTTAGCCAAAGTGATTATTTTTTCTGCCCATCTAGCCATCTCCTTAGCCTTCGCCTCTGTGGTAGTAATTTCTTCATAAAAAAGGAGTGATTTGATTAAATTTATTAATAACGCTTCTCTTTGGTCTTTATCCCGCCCTAATTTTCTTCCTTTTTTTCTATGTCTCATTGTCTTTTTCTTTAGCTAAGCTTAGATTATATTTAGCCAGCTCCCTTTCTACCTTTTCCAGTGACTTTTTCCCAAACTTTTGTATTTTGAGAAGTTCTTTGCCGCTTACATTAGTTAAATCCCTCATCTTCTTAATCCCCAAACCTTTCAAAGCACGAAGGGGGGTGGCAGAAAATCCTATTTTTTCCACTTCTTCTTCCAAGAACTCTTCTCTTTTTTCCATCTTCACTTCTATTTCCTTTTTGCCTAGAGTAGCAAAAGGAGCGAAACATTCAATCAAAATCTTAGCAGCCTTTTGTATTGCTTCATCAGGCCTAACTGTGACATCAGTAAAAACCTCGAGAGCAAGAGAATCAAAACTGGTTTTTCTTCCAATCCTGGCTGACCTTACTTCATATTTTACTTTTTTAATGGGCGTAAAGACAGAATCTATCGGAATAGTTCCCACTGGTTGATCGGCCTTTTTATTTTCTTCTGCTTCCACATAGCCCATGCCTTTAGCTAAAGTAATCTCCATTGAAAGATGTATTTTCTTGTTATCCAGGGTAGCTATGGGTATATCCGGATTAACGATTTCTGCCTCGCTGTCAGGTTTAATATGAGAAGCTTTCACTTCTAAAGGACCCCGAACGTCTAAGAAGATTTTTTTTTCTTTTTCACCAGTAAACAGTCTCGCTCTAATCTTTTTAAGGTTCTGTATAATTTGCAACACATCCTCTTTAACCCCTTTAATGGAGCAAAACTCGTGGAACACACCTTCAATCTTTACAGAAATCACAGCTACACCAGGAATAGAGGAAAGCAAAATTCGTCGAAGAGAATTACCCACAGTTATACCATATCCTCTTTCCAAAGGCTCGATAACAAACTTACCATAAGTATCAGAAAAAGTATCTTTTTCAATTATTATCTCTTTTGGTTTTACTAATTCCCTCACTACCTCCTCCTCCGTCACTGTATTTAGCATATAGTATTGCGTATATCGTATGTCGTTTGGTGATAATTCGATTCACGCACTTCTTTTTCGATATACTATATACGATATACCATATACGAATTTCGGTTTACAATTGCCGCTACCTTGAATAGTATTCCACTATTAAGTTCAGGTCGATTTCTTGATTCAACTCTTCTTTTAAAGGAAATCTTTTGATTGTTCCCTTCATAGCCCCTTTATCTATTTCGAGCCATTCCGGGATTACCTTTTCCCGCGAGGCTTCTAGAATCTGCTTAACCAAAGCTGATTTTTTGCTCTTCTTGCTAAATTCAATTACGTCTCCCTCTTTCATCAGATAGGAGGCAATATCTACTATCCTACCATTAACTAAAAAATGACCATGATTCACTAATTGTCGTCCCTGGGCGCGAGAAAAACTAAAACTAAGTCTATATACCACATTATCTAATCTTCGCTCTAGTAGTCTTAGAAACTCTTCTCCCGTTATATTAGGTGACTTTTCTGCCAAGTGGTAGTATCGACGAAATTGATTTTCCATTATACCATATTCCCATCTGACTCTCTGCTTTCCTCTAAGTTGTAATCCGTATTGAGAAGTTCTTCTTCTCCGCACAAACCTCTCTGATTTCTTTTTCTCCAGACTACATTTATCTGAATAACACCTTTCCCCTTTCAAGAAAAGTTTTACTTTTAGCCTGCGGCATTTCTTGCATTTGCTTTCTATATCTCGTGCCAATAAATCCTCCTTTCTCGTATCTCGTTGCTGGTTGCTCGTTGCTGGTTGCTCGTACCCAATATAGCGTGAAGCAAAGAACCAAAAGCGAAAAACCATAATTGAAAACCTAAACCTATTTTTCTTTCTTTGAATTTGATTTTGAATTTTACGTCATTCTTTTGCATTTTTCGCTCTACGTCTTACGCTCTCTTCTTTTCGAGCGACTAGCAACCAGCAACGAGCAACGAATTTACACTTTTCTTTTCTTGGGAGGACGACACCCATTATGAGGAATGGGAGTTGCCTCTTTGATAGAAATAACCTTTAAGCCAGCTGCTTGTAGGGTCCTAATAGCAGTTTCTCTTCCTGAACCTGGACCTTTCACTACTACCTTCACTTTTGCAATATCGAATCCCTCTCGAGCTTTTTTAACTATATTCTCGGCTGTCTTTTGGGCAGCAAAGGGAGTTCCCTTTTTTGTCCCCTTGAAACCCACCTCACCTGCTGAGCACCAACAAAGAACATCTCCTTGTAAATCGGTCATAGTAATTATAGTATTATTGAAAGTAGAATGAATATAAGCTACTCCCTCCTCCACTTTTATTGTCTTCTTCTTCTTTTTCCTTGTCTTTTCGCCTTTTTTCCTAGGCATCTTGCCCTCCTATTTCGTTCCTTTCTTCTTTTTACCCAGTGTCCTTCGTGGTCCTTTGCGGGATCTAGCATTCGACCTTGTTCTCTGCCCTCTTACCGGCAGACCTTTCTTATGTCGAATCCCCCTGTAACATCCAATATGTATCAATCTGCTAACATCCGAACTGACCTGTCTTCTAAGTTCCCCTTCTATCTTATAATCATTTTCGATAATCCTACGTAGTTTGTTCACCTCATCTTCAGTTAGATTCTTCCCTTGCGTATCTGGATTAACGCCAGTCTTAGAAATAATTTCTTTAGTCAGTGAGTACCCAATTCCATAAATAGAAGTCAGCCCTATTCTTATCTTCTTATTAGGTGGAATTTCTACTCCAGCGATTCGAGCCATTTATTCCTCCCTCTACCCTTGACGTTGCTTATGTTTTGGATTTTCACAGATAACCCGCACTACTCCTTTTCTCCTCACTATCTTACACTTCTTACACATCTTTTTCACTGAAGACCTAACTTTCACTTGCCTTTTCCTTCCCTATATACAATTCTTCCCCGCGATAAATCATAGGGAGAAACCTCCACACTAACTTTATCACCTGGAAGTATTCTGATAAACTTCATTCTCATCTTACCACACACATGAGCTAGCACTCTACGACCACTGGTCAGCTCTATTTTAAAGGTAGCGTTGGGTAATGTCTCTAAAACAACTCCTGATGTCTTAATCAATTCCTCTTTGGTCAAATTTTTTCCTTTCTGCCCAGGAAATTCAATATTTTTTGAGTAATCTCCTCCGGTGACTGCTCTCCTTCAATATTATACAAAATCTTTTTCTTCCTGTAATAGTTAATCAAAGGATGGGTATGCTTCAAATAGGTCTTTATTCTCTCCCTGATTGCTTCTGGATTATCATCATCCCTCTGGAAAAAAGAAGCTCCACAAACCCGACAGGTACTGCTAAAATCTCCCAAATTTTCTTTGTTATATATGCGACCACAACTAGAACAGACCAACCGCCTACTCAACCGCTCTATAATAGTAGACTCTTTTACCTCCAGATTAATCACTAAATCAAGTCTTCTATTTTGCCCATCCAGAATTTCATCTAATTTTTTTGCCTGAAATAGGTTACGAGGAAAACCGTCTAAAATAAACCCTTTCTTTTCCTCTCTTATTTTATCTTCTAGAAGTTCTAAAACAATATCATCAGAGACAAGTATTCCCTGTTTAATGAAATTTTCAGCTTTCTGACCCAGGAGAGTCCTCTCCTTAACTGCTTTCCTTAATAGGTCTCCTGCAGCTATATGTACGAGACCTAGCTTGCCTTTCAGTCTTTCTACTTGCGTGCCTTTGCCTGCCCCGGGAGCGCCCAACAAGACCAGATGCATACCTGTTATCTCCCTGTTTTTATAAATCCCTTGTAATGTCGCATCAAAAGGTGAGATTCTAGCTGCTGCACTGTATCCAGGGCTACACCTACCGCAATAAGAATGGAAGTTCCCCCAAAAGGAAGACTTTGACGCAAGAGTTCCCTATTAACTATCTCAGGAAGTATGGCAATAAAAGCAAAAAATATAGCACCAACAAAAGTAACCCGAGTAAGAACAGCTGTGATATACTCAGCGGTCGGTTTCCCTGGGCGGAGTCCAGGAATAAACCCCCCGTACCGACGCATATTATCTGCTACATCTACTGGATTAAAAACAATCGCTGTATAGAAAAAAGTAAACAAAACTACTGCTAAAGCAAGCAGAACATAATACAATGATGCCCCTGGACTCAGCCACCCAGCAATCTGCTGCGTAATAGGATGAGGAATAAATCTGGCTACTGTAGAAGGCAACATTAAAATAGCTATAGCAAAAATTATGGCAATCACTCCTACTCCCCCTACACGGATAGGGATATAAGAAGTCTGTCCTCCATAAACCTTTCTTCCTACTATTCTTCTGGCATAACGAATAGGAATTCGTCTTTCCGCTTCATAAATGACTACTACAGCTGCAATCACAAAAATACTAATTAAAGCAAAAAGAAAAAGGCGGAAGGGAGTTATCTCTCCAACGCTCAGTAAGCTACTAATACTTCCTGCGGCTGGACGTATCTGAGCTACAATTCCAGCAAAAATTATTAAGGAAATCCCATTACCTATACCCCTTTCAGTAATCTTCTCCCCCAGCCACATTATAAATATAGTCCCTGCAAGTAAGGTCACCACAGCAGAAAAGATAAAAGCTGGTCCCCTGATAATTACAAAAGCCCCGTTCTCCATGTTTTGAATCATATAGGCTAATGTTATCGCCTGAATAGCACCGATGGGTAAAGTAGCATACCTGGTAATCTGAGTGATTTTCTGTCTTCCCTCTTCTCCTTGCTTGCTCAACCGTTCAAGCTGAGGTATAGCTACGGTTAAAAGCTGCATAATAATTGAAGTACTAATATAAGGCATTATTCCCATAGCAAAAATAGACATTCGGCTAAGGGCTCCACCACCGAAAATATTCATTAAGCCGAAGGCTCCTGTTTCAAAGATAGCACTTCGGGCAAGAGCATCTACATTTATTCCTGGGATAGGAACAAAAATGCCAAACCTGAAAACTACAAACACACCTAATGTAAAAAGGATTCTTCTCCGCAGCTCCGGAATTCTAAAAATATTCTGAAATCTCTCTAGCATCAAATAACCTCTATTTTTCCCCCTGCTTCCCTTATTTTCCTCTCAGCTTCTTTGGAAAATTGATGAGCCTTTACTTCCAAGGCTAGATTAAGCTTTCCTTTGCCCAATATCTTAATTTTGCCTTTTTTCTTCACTAGCCCTGTTTTTATCAACAATTCTGGATTAACAATAACATCATCCTTTTGAAATATATTCAAATCCTTAACATTGACTATTTGGTTTCTCTGTTTAAGGACACTGGTAAAACCTCTTTTAGGAACTCTGCGAGTAAGAGGCATCTGCCCCCCTTCAAACCAGAGAGCAACTTTCGAACGAGCCTTTTGTCCTTTGTGTCCCCGTGTAGATGTTTTGCCATGCCCTGAACTAGGCCCTCTGCCTACTATTTTCCTTCTATGAGTAGCTCCAGGAGGAGGTGTCAATAACGATGCATTCATCGATGGTTCCTTTTTCGTAATCTAATAACCTTATCAGGATCTCTTAGGTTTCTTAGTCCCTCAATTGTAGCTTTAGCTAGATTAAGAGGGTTATTACTCCGCAAAGACTTGCTCAAGATATCTTTTATTCCAGCTAACTCTACTACCGCTCTCACTGTCTCTCCAGCAATAACCCCCGTTCCAGAAGAAGCTGGTTTAAGAAGAACTTGCCCTGCTCCATACTTTCCTATTATTTCATGAGGAATAGTATTATTTCTAAGAGAAACATAGATCGTATTCCTCTCTGCTTTTTTTCTTCCTTTCCTTATGGCTTCAACTAATTCTTTAGCCTTTCCTAAACCAAGACCTACCTTACCTTTTCGATTGCCCACCACTACCAAAGCATTAAACCCTATAGTCCGGCCTCCTTTAACTACAGTAAAAACCCTCCGCACCCTTATTAATCTCTCTTCTAGTTGACCGACCTCTTCCTTTACATTATTATCTTCTTCTTTTGACCTCTGCACTATTCAACCCCCCTTAATTCGTTGCTCGTTGCTAGTTGCTCGTATCTCGTGCCCCCTCATCCCTTCCTTCTCCCCGAGGGAAGAAGGCACAAGCACGAGCATCTGGGGTCTACCCTCTAGAGAGCATACTTCTTTTTTTTCGAGCGACTAGCGACAAGCAACGAGCAACGAAATTTCTATATCTTTATTCCCTGCTTTCGTATTGCTTCTGCTAAATATTTTATTCGTCCGTGATAATGGTAAGGACCTCTATCAAGAACCATCTGTTCTATCTTCTTTTTCTTCGCTTGTTCAGCTAAGTCTTTGCCTATCTTCCTGGCTATCTCTAGACTCTTAGCACAGTTTCCCCTTTTATAGGGAGCACCTGATGAAGAAAGAAAAAGTAATGTTCTCCCTTCCTCATCATCTATCAACTGAAGATAAAGATATCTATTGCTTTTATAAATTGATAGTCTCGGTCTATTCCCGGTGCCAAAGATTTTCTTTCGCACTCTTTTTCTTCTTTTCTCTCTTTGCCTGTATTTATCTTTCACATATTCGCCCATTTTATATTCTTCTATTGTCCTTTAGTTCCTAGTGCAGCCTTACCTGCCTTGCGTCTTATAACCTCTCCCTTATACCTAATCCCTTTTCCCTTATATGGTTCGGGTTTCTTGAAAGACCTAATCTCCGCCGCAATTTCTCCTACTCTTTGCTTATCACAGCCAAAAATTCTGAGTGAAGTGGGGCTAATTAGCTCTATTTTTGTATCCTCCGGAGGAATATATTTGACAAGATGAGAATATCCCACACTTAGAGATAGGGTTTTGTTCTCTAATGTAGCTCTATAACCCCTGCCCACAATTTCCAGAAACTTCTCAAACCCTTCTGAAACACCCTTTGCCATATTAAAAATAAGGCTACGTATAGTTCCATGCAAAGATTTGGTCTGTTTATCTTCTTTAAACCTTTTAACCAAAATCTGATTGTTTTCTACAACTACTTCTAAGCCAGAAGGTATTTCTCTTTCTAATTCTCCCTGAGGACCTTTTACCTTAATCTTGCTCTCTCCTATTGTCACTTCTACTTTTTCTGGAATAGGAATAGGTTCCCTACCCACTCTAGACATAATGAACTCCCTCTCTATTTCGTTGCTAGTTGCTAGTTGCTCGTATCTAGTATAGCGTAAAGCTAAAAACCAAAAGCGAAAAACCATAATTCAAAATTTAAAAATTGTTTTCTTTTTTTGAATTTCATTTTGAATTTTACGCTATGGTTTTGCATTTTTCGCTTTTCGTTTTACGCTCTCTTCTTTTCGAGCGACGAGCAACTAGCAACGAGCAACGAATTTTCTACCATACATAACAAAGAATCTCTCCTCCTACTCCCAATTTACGTGCTTCTACATTAGCAACAACTCCTTTGGAAGTTGATAGAATACAAATGCCCAGCCCTCCTCTTATCATCCCAGGTACGTCTTCCTTCTTGATATATTCCCGTCTTCCTGGTTTACTCACTCGTTCCAAATAAGTAATTATGGGTTCTCCCTCTTCAGAATACTTCAAATATATCTGAAGTATCTTTTTCTTCCCCTGCCTTATAACATTATACCCTCCGATGAAACCCTCTTTTTTTAAAACTAGACATATAGCCCCCTTCATCTTAGAATTAGGGAGTTCGACTTTAGCCTTAGAAAGGGTAACAGCGTTTCTAATTCGAGTTAGTAAATCAGCAATTGGATCGGTAAACATTTTCCTCCTCTTTTTTTAGCCAAGAAATACCTCAGAATAATTTCTTCCGTCGCTGTATTTCGTTGCTAGTTGCTCGTTGCTAGTATCTCGTAAGAAAAAATCCTAAAACCCTTAAAGTAATGCTATTAACGGAATACGATTTACGCACTTTTTTCTTTTCCCCTCGCAAAGAGGGAACACAAGCAACTAGCGACTAGCAACGAGCGACGATTCACTATCTACCAGCTGGCTTTTTTTACCCCAGGCACTACTCCCTCATGAACTAGTTCTCGAAAACAAATTCTACATAAAGCAAATTTTCTGATATATCCTCTGGGCCGTCCACAAATTTGACATCTGTTACGAGCACGAACATCAAATTTTGGTTTCATCTTAGTCTTTTGTATTAAAGCCTTCTTCGCCATCTTCTTCCTCTTTTTTATTCACTACTCATAGTTAAACCTCTAAAACCGTTCATTATTCGTTGTTTTGTTAGTTAACTGGTTAATTTTCCCCTCACTCCAGAGGAGAGCACTACTCACCAATTAACCACTCACTACTTACCATCTTGTCGTTTTCTATCGATGAACCATAAACAATGGACTATTCACTCTTGAAGGGGAGCCCCAAGGAGGCAAGTAATTCTCTGGCTTCCTCATCATTTACAGCTGTGGTAACTATAGCCACAGATAAACCATGAATTACTTCTATTTCATCATAAGAGATCTCCGGAAAGACTAACTGTTCTGTTAAACCCAGAGTAAAATTACCCCTACTATCAAATTGGTCAAGAGATATTCCTTGAAAGTCCTTAATCCTGGGAATAGCTAGATTAAATAGTCTATCCAGGAATTCATACATTCTATCTCCCCGCATAGTAACCTTACAACCTATAGGAGTATCTTGCCTTAGATTAAAACCAGCAATAGACCTTTTTGCCCTGGTGACTACAGGTTGCTGGCCACTAATTAAAGCCAGGCTTTTCCTAGCTGATTCCAATGACTTAGAATCATTTTTAGCACTACTTACCCCCATATTAAGACAGACCTTCTTAACTCGAGGAACCATCATAGAATTCTTATAACCAAACTTTTTTACCATTGAGGGAATAATTTTTTTTTCATAAATTTCCTTAAGTCTAGCCAATGCTCTTTTCCTTTCTAATCAATTACCTCTCCACATTTTTTACAAAACCTCAGCTTTCCCCCTTCATCCGTTCTCTGCTTTAGAAGTTTTATTCCTACCCTACTCTTCTTTCCACAACGTGAACATATTAGCATTACTTTACCAATAGAGAGAAGGGCTTCCCTTTCCACTATTCCACTTTGCTGCCCTTTCCGAGTAGGTCTGATATGCTTCTTGGTAATATTAATATGCTCTATCCTTAATTTATTCTTTCGGGGAACTATAGAAATCACCTTACCCTGTCTTCCTTTGTCTTTACCAGAAATAACTACTACTTCATCACCTGTCTTTATTTTAAGCACCACTTCACCTCTTAATTCTCGTTGCTAGTTGCTAGTTGCTCGTCGCTTGAAAAGAAGAGAGCGTAGAACGTAAAGCCAAAAGTGCAAAACCATAGCAAATTAGTCTATTGTTATGAATTCATAGTTCATCGGTACAAAAGAACGAATAAAGAGAAAGGTCTTAATCAACGGACAATGAACTATGAACAAGTTTTGACTTTTGAATTATGGCTTTTAATTTTTAGCTTTACGCTATACTAGATACGAGCAACTAGCAACTAGCGACGGCTTTTAAACTACTTCCGGTGCCAGAGAGATTATTTTCATAAAATTTTTCTCTCTTAATTCCCGGGTCACTGGACCGAAAATCCTTGTCCCTCTTGGATTTCCAGCAGCATCGATTAGTACTCCTGCATTCTCATCAAAACTTATATACGAGCCATCTTTTCTTCGTAAAGATTTTCTAGTCCTTACCACTACTGCTTTGACTACTTCACCTTTTTTTATTTCGCTGTTAGGAACAGTCTTCTTTACTGAAGCTACTATCACATCGCCCAATCGCGCATAACGACGTGCTGACCCTCCTGGTACTCCTATGCATCTTATTTTCTTTGCTCCTGTGTTATCTGCCACCACAAGCTCAGTTTCACGTTGAATCATCCTATTTCCTCTTTTTTACCAAAAAGCCAGCCTATAGCATCCAGGGCTATGCGTTTTCTTTTTCTTCTGATCTTAAAATCTTAGTTACTCGCCAGCATTTTCCCTTACTTAAGGGTCTACTCTCTCTTATTCTTATTATGTCACCTTTACGACATTTATCAAGCTCATCATGAACCTTTACTCTTTTGCTTCTTACTATTTTTTTCTTATACATAGGATGAGCAAATTCACGTTTGATAAGCACTACTACTGTCTTATCCATTTTATCACTTACCACTTTCCCCGTCCTCTCTTTTGCTCTATTGCTCAAACTTTCCTCCCTTCTTTAATTCCCTTTTGCGTAGGAGAGTCTTTATTCTAGATATTGTTATTTTTGCTTCTTTAATATTAGAAGAATTTGCTTCCCTTCCCTGAGCTGCCCCTATCTTCAAATTAAACAATTTACCTTGAGCACTTTTAAGATGCTCCTGAAGTTCCTCTCTGGATAAATCCCTTAACTCTTCTATTTTCATAACTATCTCCATAATTCAGAGGAAATAATTTTGGTTTTCAGAGGAAGTTTACGGGAAGCCAATCGGAAGGCCGCCTCTGCTCTTCCCTTTCCTATTCCTCCTAACTCAAACAAAACCCTTCCTGCCTTAATCGGTGCTACCCAATGGTCAGGTTCTCCTTTACCTTTGCCCATACGAGTCTCCAAGGGCTTCTTGGTAATTGGCTTATCAGGAAAAATCCTGATCCAAAGACGTCCTTCATGTCCTACAGAGCGAACTATGGTAACTCTAGTTGCCTCTATCTGGCGAGCAGTGACCCACTTGGTTTCTTGGGCTATTAAACCGTATTCTCCGAAGTTCAACTTTGTTCCACGTAGGGCCCTACCTCTTAACTTACCCTTCTGAACTTTTCTGTATTTTACTCTTTTTGGCTGAAGTCTCATTATTAAATTTCTCCTCGGGCAAACTAGGTAAAACTTCTCCCGTGAATATCCAAACTTTTATTCCAATACATCCATAGCTTGTGTGAGAAGTAGCACATCCGTAATCAATTTTAGCCCTTAAAGTGTGCAAAGGAATTCTTCCTTCTTTCATCCATTCCTTCCTGGCAATTTCTGCTCCAGCAATTCTGCCTTTGCAAGTAATTCTGACTCCCTCTGCACCTGCTGCCATCACGCGCGTAATAGCTTCTCTTACAACTCTCTTTGTCCCCGTCTTTCTCTGTAACTGAAAGGCTATTTTGTCCGCTACTAGTTTGGCATCTAGATCTGGCTGAGTTATTTCTTGCACATTCAAAAAAACATTAGCATCTCCTGTTAATTTTTCCAGATCCTTTTTAACTCTCCCAATTGTATCTCCTTTTTTTCCTATGGCAATGCCAGGACGACCAGCAAAAACATTTATTCGTATTTTGTTCATAGCTCTTTCTATTACGATTTTCGAGACGCCCGCTCTCCTAAATTTTTCCTCGAGAAATTGGCGAATTCTAAAATCCTCATGGAGATGATGGGAATAATCCTTTTCTTCATACCACCGACTCCTCCACTTTTCAGTTATGCCTAACCTAAACCCTCTCGGATTAACCTTTTGTCCCAACTGCCTAACCCCCTCCCTATTAAACTAAAAGCTCAAAGCGAAAAGCGAAAAACCATAATTCAAAATTTAAAACTTGTTCATAGTTCTGTTAGTTAATTTGTTAATTGGTTAAATGGTTAATTCCCCTCACCCCATCCCTCCCCCATAGGGGAGGACGCCACTCACCACTCACCAATTAACCACTCACCATTCACTAGGGATGTTCTTTGTTACATATATAAATTCTTATCCCTCAAGGACTATGGTGATATGCGAAGTTCTCTTTTTTATTGAATCAGCTCTACCTCTTGCTCTGGGTTTCATTCTCTTGAAAGTAGGCCCCTTGTCTACAAGAGCTTTTTTAACATAGAGAGTTTTTGAATCTAGCTCAAAATTATTTTGGGCATTGGACATAGCTGATTTCAAAACTTTCTTTATTCTTCGAGCATTGTCAGAATGGACAAAATCCAAAATTATCATGGCTTCTTCTGCTTGTTTATTCTGAATAAGATTAGTAACTCTCCTCACTTTTGCGGGAGATACTCGTATGTATTTCGCTATTGCTTTTACTTGCATCAATAAACCCCTTTAAAGACAGCGTATAGCGGGTAGCGTTTAGCGTATAGGATGGAGCACCTCAAACCTTATTAAACGAAAAACTATAATTCATATCTTGTTCTTAGTTCATTGTTCATTGATTGAAGCCTTTAAACTGCAAACCATATTCATTTTGTCGATGAGCTATGAACCATGAACAATGAACTTATCCGCTATGGCTTTGCACTTTTCGCTTTATTACTTCTTATTTTCACTATCCGCTACACGCTAAACGCTATACGCTGGTATTATTTCGCTGTTATAGTCCTCTTTGTATGCGCTCCATGATGACCGAATTTACGTGTAGGAGAAAATTCGCCTAATCGATGTCCAACCATATCTTCAGTAATATAGACATTACGAAAGTCTTTCCCATTATGGACAGCGAAGGTATAACCTACAAAATCAGGTGTAATCATAGACCGGCGCGACCAAGTTTTAATAGATTCCTTTTTGCCTTTCTTCATTTTTCCTATCTTCTTTAATAAAGAGGGCTCAATATAAAAACCTTTCTTCCTTGAACGTCCCATCCCTTCTTCTCCTTACTCTATTATTTCGTAGCTATTTAGCCTTATCATATTTCACCGCAGAGCACGCTGAGAATCTTATAGCGTAAAGCTAAAAACTAAAAGCGAAAAGCCATAATTCAAAACTTAAAACTCATTCTTCTTTCTTTTTAATTGGTCTTAGATTTTAAGTTTTAGTCTTACATTTTTAGTTTTACGTTATGGTTTTGCGTTTTTCGCTTTACGTTTTTAGCTATGAACTATTTCTTCTTTCTTCTTTGAACAATTAACTTATCAGAGGCCTGTCTCTTCTTTCGAGTTTTTTTCCCTTTAGTAGGTTGGCCCCAAGGAGTTACCGGGTGTCTTCCTGGACCACTACGACCTTCCCCTCCTCCGTGCGGATGGTCTACAGGATTCATTGCTGATCCCCGTACTCGAGGACGTCTACCTAACCACCTGGACCTACCAGCTTTACCGATAGTGATATTCTCATGTTCTAGATTTCCCACTTGACCCACAGTAGCATTGCATTCCAAATGAACTAACCTTATCTCTCTAGAAGGGAGTTTAATTTGAGCAAACTTTCCCTCTTTACTTAAAAGCTGAGCACTTGTCCCGGCAGCCCTGACTATCTGACCTCCCTTTCCTTTTTTTAATTCAATATTGCAAACAAGACTTCCTTCAGGGATTTCTCGTAAGGGAAGAGTATTCCCCTCTTTTATGGGAGCTTTCTCCCCCGAGATAATTTCATCCCCCACCTTCAACCTCAAGGGAGCAATGATATATCTTTTCTCTCCATCCTTATAGTGCAAGAGAGCGATTCTTGCCGAGCGATTAGGATCATATTCAATTGAGGCAACATAGGCTGGAATCCCTACTTTGTCTCTTTTGAAATCAATCAAACGATATCTTTTTTTTCCTCCTCCTCCTTTATGCCTGATACTGATTTTACCTTGATTATTTCTCCCCCCTTTTTTCACTAGACTAACCAACAGGCTCTTTTCTGGCTTTTTTCTAGTAATATTAGAAAAGTCAAATCCACTCCTGTGTCTTTTACCAGGAGAAGTAGGTTTATATTTCTTTACAGGCATTCTAGGCTCCTAAATCCTCTATAACCTCTCCCTCTTTCAATCTTACTATAGCTTTTTTCCAGCGAGGAATTTTTCCTATGTCTCGACCCCGCCATTTCTTACTTTTTCCCCTTGCATGCATAGTCCTGACACTTTCCACTTTTACTTTGAACAACTCCTCCACCGCTTTTTTAATCTCAATTTTATTTACCTTTAAAGGAACCTCAAAGAGATATTTATTTTCTGTTAATAATTGGGTCCCTTTTTCTGAGACTATAGGCCGCGAAATAATAGCCTGAGGAACTTTATTCATTTTTCACTCTCTTGGTCACCGTATCTAATGCGCCTTTAGTTAAACATAAAGTATGATGGGAAAGTATATCGTATCCACAAATATTAGAAGAGTAAGAAAGAGTCAACTCTTTTAGATTAGAACACGACCTAACTACTTTCTTATCCCATTTATTCAAAACCAGTAAAGTCTTTTCCTTTAAATTGAATTTTTGCAAGAATTCTACCATTTCCTTAGTTTTTCCTTTAGAGACACTCATCTTGTCTATGATTAGAAGATTTCCTTCTTTAGTTTTCTTTCTCAGGCTAGATTGCAAAGCCAGTCGTTTTACCTTCTGAGGCAGAGGGTATTTACGTTTTCTGGGTTGAGGTCCAAAAATAACTCCCCCTCCCACCCAAAGGGGTGAGCGATTAGTCCCTGCCCTGGCTCTCCCCGTACCTTTTTGAGCCCATGGCTTCCTACCTCCCCCTCTTACCTTAGCTCGATTCTTGGTAGAAACCGTACCCTGATGTTGGGCAGCTTCATAAGCTAGAATAGCCTCTCTTAGAACAGATTGTCTAACCTCTCCCCCCAAGATATCATCATCTAAGGTGACTTTTTCTATTTCTTTTCCCTGCATATTATAAACTTTTAGTTCCATATTTAGATACCTAAGGAGAGAAGTGCCTCCCCTCAGCGGCCTTCGACCTGCTCCTCCATTCTCGTATCTCCATATATTACTATTTGGAGCTTTTTATAGCTAACAAACTTCCTTTGTTGCCGGGCAAACTTCCCCTGATCAAAAGAAGATTCTCTTTCTTGTCTACTTTTACTATTTTTAGATTACGAACTGTCTTTTTTTCTGCTCCCATCTTTCCGGGCATTTTCTTACCTTTAAATACTCGAGAAGGATCAGCAGAAGCACCTATAGAACCAGGCCGGCGACGCCAACCCCCCGCTCCATGAGAAGCAGGACCTCCTTTGAAACCATATTTCTTAACCACACCGGCAAATCCTTTTCCCTTAGAAATACCAACAACATCAACTAAATCCCCTTCTTTAAAAACATCTACTCTAATCTCATCTCTAATCTTTAAATTACCGATATCCTTCACCCTTATCTCCCTCAAGTATTTCTGAGGATTAACTTCACTCTTTCTAAAGTGCCCTGACTCTGGTTTGTTAACTCGATTCTCCTTTACTTCTAAGAAACCTAATTGAATAGCATTGTAGCCATTCTTTTTCTTAACTTTTCTTTCGACTATTACACAGGGGCCTGCTTCCACAATAGTTATAGGGATAAGGACATTTTCATCAAATATTTGAGTCATTGCGAGCTTTCTACCTAATATTGCCTTACTCATAATTTGACCTCTACATGCACGCCCGTAGGAAGATTCATCCCCATTAGTGCATCAACTGTTTTAGGATTAGATTCTAAAATATCTATCAGTCTTTTGTGCACTCGGATCTCAAATTGCTCTCGGGCATCCTTGTCAGCATGAGGAGATTTTATCACTGTAAATCGGCTAATTTTAGTGGGTAGAGGAATAGGACCACAGATCTTAGCTCCTGTTCTTTCTATCGTTTCGATAATCCGCTTAACTGATTGATCCACTATTTTATGGTCATAAGCCTTTAACTTAATTCTAATCTTCTGTTTAGGCATTCTTTCCCCCTTGCCCAATAATTGTTTCAGCTCTATCAGAAGGCACTTCTTCATAACGATAGAACTCTATGTTCGGGATACCCTTTCCTTGAGTCAATGAACGCAACTTAGTAACATAATCAAATAACTCAGCCAACGGAACATAACCACTAATATAATAGAGGGTTCCTTTGAGTTCTGTATGATAAATCCTCCCCCGCCGACTGACAATATCTCCCATTACCTCACCCATAGAACCCTGGGGAATCCTTATCTCTACTTTCATCACAGGTTCTAGTAAATAAGGATCAGCCTGTTGAGATGCTTTTTTGAAAGCAATAGAGGCAGCAGTTTTAAAGGCGAACTCTGAGGAATCTACCGAATGATATGAACCATCAAGGAGAGTAGCCTTAACATTAACCATCGGATAACTTGCCAGGACACCAACTCCCATAGTTCGCTCAACTCCTTTTTTTATTGCCGCGATAAACTCTTTAGGAATGACCCCCCCTTTGGTTTTATCCAGGAAGGTTTTCTCGCCATTCTTTATCGGTTCAACCTCAAGCTCTACATCACCATACTGCCCTCTACCCCCACTTTGATGAATATATTGACCCCTGGCGGAAGCTCTTTTTCTTATGGCCTCCTTATAGGCAATCTGAGGTTTGCCACTATTTACTTCAATATTAAACTCTCGTCTAAGTCTATCCAGCATAATTTCAAGATGAAGCTGACCCATACCCGAAATTATAGTCTGCCCTGTCTCCTCATCCTGGCAAACCTTAAAAGTAGGGTCTTCCTGGACTAATTTATGTAAAGAACTATACAATTTATTTTCATCTGTTTTTGTCTTTGGCTCAATGGCTATGGAAATAACCGGTTCAGCGAATTCTATCCCTTCAAAAATTATGGGATTACTATCCCCACAAAGGGAATCCCCTGTATCAATACCTTTGGGTCCTACAGCCGCTCCTATGTCACCAGCAGCAATCCCCTTTTTTTCCTTTCGATAGTTAGCATGCATCTCTATAATCTTAGAAATTCTCTCTTTTTTATCTTTAGTAGAGTTATAGACAAAGGAGCCTTTCTCTATTTTCCCAGAATAAACCCTCAAATAGGTCAATCTGCCTACATAAGGGTCTGTTACCACCTTAAAAGCCAGGGCAGAAAATGGCTCTAGAGGAGAAGGCTTTCTTTTTTCTCTCTCTTGCGTTATTGGATTCAATCCCTCAATAGGAGGAACGTCCAGAGGAGAAGGAAGATAATCGTTAACAGCATTTAATAAAAGTTGTATTCCCTTGTTTTTCAAGGAGCTTCCGCAAAGAACAGGAACCGCTTTATGAGCTAAAGTCATCGACCTTATCTCTTCTTTAATTTCTTCAACGCTTGAACTCTTTCCCTCTAAAAACCTATCTAGATATTCTTCATTATTCTCTGCTATCTTTTCTATCAGATAGTTATGCCAGTGTAAAGCTTTCTCCTTTAGAGAAGGGGGGATATCTCTATCCATAATCTCAACATCTAATCCCTCTCCTTGCCATATGATAGCCTTCATTCTTATTATATCTACCACTCCACAAAAACTATCTTCCTCTCCTATAGGAATCTGAATAGGTAAAGGAATAAGACTAAATCTCTCTTTTATTCTTTCTACGCTATGGTAGAAATCAGCTCCTACTCTATCCATTTTATTAATGAAAGTAATACGGGGAATACGATAGCGATTGGCCTGACGCCAAACTGTTTCTGATTGAGGCTCTACCCCCTCTACACCGCAGAAAATAACTATTGCGCCATCCAAAACTCGCAGGGATCTTTCTACTTCCACAGTGAAGTCCACATGGCCAGGAGTATCTATAATATTAATTTGATGGTCTTTCCAAAAACAGGTAGTAGCAGCAGAAGTTATGGTGATACCTCTTTCTCTCTCCTGTTCCATCCAATCCATCACTGCAGTACCCTCATGCACTTCTCCCATCTTATAGATTTTTCCAGTGTAGTATAGGATACGTTCAGTAGTCGTAGTTTTGCCCGCATCTATATGAGCTATTATGCCAATATTCCTAATTTTACTTAGAGAATTTTGAGTTTTCATATCTTTCAGTCCTATCATATAGCGAAAAGCTAAAAACTAAAAGCGAAAAACCATAATTCAAAACTTAAAACTCACTCTTCTTTCTTTTTAATTAGTCTTAGATTTTAAGTTTTAGTCTTACATTTTTAGTTTTACGTTATGGTTTTGCGTTTTTCGCTTTACGTTTTACGCTCTCTTTTATTACCACTGGTAATGGGCAAAGGCTCGATTAGCCTCTGCCATCCTATGAGTGTCTTCTTTCTTCTTTATCGCCAATCCTTCCTTTCGAAAAGCCATTATAATTTCTTCCGCCAGTTTCTCCCTCATTGACTTGCCTTTTCTTTGACGAGCGAACTGTAGAATCCATCTAAAAGCTAGAGCTTCTCGTCTTCCTGGCCTGACCTCTACTGGTACCTGATAAGTAGCCCCTCCTACACGACGCGAACGAACTTCCAGGACAGGTTTAACATTTTCCAGGGCCTGCAGAAAAACTTCAAGAGGGTTCTTTTTTTCTCTTTTCTCTATAATGTCAAAACACCCATAACAAATAGTCTCTGCTTTGCTTTTTTCCCCTGCTCTCATTATCTTATTAATAAACTTACTTATTACCTGGCTACTATACACAGGATCTGGAAATATAGCTCTCTTTTTTGATATTCTCCGCCTAGCCATTAGACTCCCCTTATCCTCTATTCTTTCCGTATTTGGAGCGACTCTGCTTTCTACCCTCCACTCCCATCGTATCTAACGTACCACGCACAACATGATATTTTACTCCCGGCAGATCTTTCACTCTTCCTCCTCTTACCATAACTATGGCATGTTCCTGAAGATTATGTCCTTCCCCGGGAATATAAGCAGTAACTACTTTTCCATTGGACAGTCTAACTCTCGTCACCTTCCTTAAGGCCGAATTGGGTTTCTTGGGTGTAAGTGTCCTTACGCTTATACAAACTCCTTTTCTCTGAGGCGATTCTTCCAGAGCCAGACTCCTCTTTTTCCCTTTGACCTTTTTTCGTCCTTTTCTTACTAACTGATTTATAGTGGGCATTTATTATCCTTTTTTATACTGGCGTGCTTTCCCCCGGTTTCTGATTAAATCCTGTTCCAGCGGGAACTAATTTTCCGATGATTACATTACCCTTTAACCCTCTAAGAAAATCCACCTGTCCACAAATTGCCGCTTCGGCTAAAACCTGTTTCGTCCTTTGGAAAGAAGCAGCAGAGAGAAAACTCTCCTTATCTTCCTGCACAGCTTTAGGGACAGCCAGAAGAACAGGTTTTCCCGTGCCAGGCTTACCCTTCTGCTTCCTTATCTTCCTATTGACCTCTTCAAAGTCTATCTTATTTACCTGTTCTCCTGGTATATAACCTGTATCTCCTGGTTCCACTACCTCTACTTTTCTCATCATTTGTCTTATGATTACTTCAAAGTGTTTGATATTGATATCCACACCCTGAGATCTATAAACTTGCTGTATCTGATTAACTAAATACTCTTCTACGGCTCTAATCCCTTTTACGTTGAGGAGTGAACGGGGATTTATGATGCCTTCCATTATCTTAGCGCCTGCTTCTACCATTTCTCCATCAGAGACCAATCTGTCATCCCCCACCTCATAGGTAACTTCCTCATCCCCCTCTCCCTTAATCTTAATAAGACTACGCCCTTTTCTCTCTTCTATCCTCACTCTTCCCTCTATTTCACTTATCAGAGCCTCTTCTCCCTGACGTTGACGAACAACTCCCTTGCGAGGGAGATTCTCCTTGCGTGGCTCAAAGAGCTCGGTAGCTCGTGGTAGGCCTTGAGGAAGATCCCCCCCCTTCTGAAATATGCCGCCGGTATGGAATGTCCGTAAAGTAAGCTGGGTTCCCGGCTCACCTATAGATTGAGCCGCTATCACTCCTACCGCCTCACCTAAACTAACCAGTCTATGAGTAGAAAGGTCCCACCCGTAGCACTTCTGACACAGACCCCACCTAGCTTGACAAGTCAAAGGGGAACGAATTTTTACTTCCTTAATCCCAGCTTTTTCTATTCTTCGAACTATGTCCTCTGTAATTTCTTTATTCGAATCTACAATAACTTTCTCTGTAGAAGGATTTATGACAGGCGAAGCAGTTACTCTACCCAGAATCCTTTCTCCCAAGGATTGCCTTATTCCCCTTTCTTCACTCGATCTTTTCACAGAAAGACCATCTATGGCACCACAATCCTCCTGGGTAATGATAAGATTTTGACCCACAGATACTAATTTTCGAGTGAGATAACCCGCATAAGCTGTTTTCAAAGCAGTATCTACCAAACCTTTTCTCCCTCCTGAAGTGGAGGCAAAGTACTCCGGAGCAGTAAGGCCCTCTTTGAAACTGGATCTAACAGGTTCCTCACCAATTCTCCCCTTTAGCCTACCGCCAGAAAGAGGATAGAAATATTGTTTAATTATATCAGAAGGGATGTCTAACTTTCTCTTAAAGACCTCATCCCAGAGTTCACGGCGATAGGTTTCTCTAATAGACCTGGCCATCAAACCTCTCATACCTATTATCTGCCGTAATTGCGTAGCAGACCCCCTTGCTCCTGATTTCCACATCATATAAAGAGAATTAAAGGGATTGATAGAAAGATAATCAGAGACCATTTTTGTTATTTGGTCAATAACTCTCATTCTCACGTCTATCACGTCTTTATATCTCTCTTCTTCGCTTATTTCCCCGTCTTCAGCTCTTAGATTAAATCCCTTTATTTCCTCTTCCGCATGCTGTAGTACCTTTTTCTTTTTCACTACATCCGGTACATCAGACATAGCAAAAGTCAATCCCGATTTAGTGGCATATTCGAACCCTAGCTTTTTTACTTTGTCTAAAAATTCTACGGTAACTGCATTCCCATATTTCTGCCAAATTTTACCTATAATCCGAGTTAATCTATTTTTATCCACTAAAGAATTTTCAAATCCTATTCCCTGGGGGACTATCTCATTAAAAATCGCTCTTCCAGGAGTAGTTTCTATCCACTTACCTTTATGCAATAATTTTATGGGTTGATGCAGGAATACTTTTTTCAGCTCATAAGCAATAATTATCTCATCTAAGCTAGAAAAAACCTTCTCCTTTTCCGCTTTTTTGCCTTTTATGGTCAGATAGTAGCAACCCACCGTAATATCCTGAGTAGGAGCAAATATAGGATTTCCATTAGCTGGAGAGAGAAGATTGTTCACAGGGAGCATCAAAGTGCTTGCTTCAATCTGCGCTTCATAAGAAAGGGGAATATGTATTGCCATCTGGTCGCCATCAAAATCGGCGCCAAAGGCACTGCATACCAGAGGATGAAGTTGAATAGCGTTACCTTCGATCAAGACTGGTTGAAAAGCCTGAATACCTAATCGATGTAAGGTGGGAGCACGATTTAAGAGTATCGGATGGTCTCTGACCACTTTTTCTAGTATCTCCCAAACAAATGGATCAGACCTTTCTATCAGATCATTAGCCCTTTTTATCGTCTCAGCTTTGTTCTCTCGCATAATCTCTCCCAGAACAAAAGGCCTAAAGAGCTCCAAGGCTATTTTTTCAGGCAAACCACATTGATAAATCTCCAAATCTGGCCCGGGCACAATCACCGCTCTTCCCGAATAATCAACCCTTTTGCCCAGAAGATTCTGCCTGAATCTACCCTGTTTACCTTTAACTATTTCACTTAAGGATTTAAGTGGTCTCCCTCCCCCTCCCAGTATAGGCTGGGGAAGTTTCTCATTCTCAAAAACAGCCTCTACGGATTGCTGGAGCATTTTTTTCTCATTTTTAATAATTATCTGGGGCGCACCTATCTCCAATAAATATTTCAGACGATTATTCCGATTAATGACACGTCGGTAGAGATCATTTAAATCTGAATTAGCAAAAATCCCACTTTCTAACTGTACCATCGGGCGAAAATCAGGCGGAATAACAGGAACAACCCTCAAAATTATCCACTCAGGTTTGTTACCCGAACGGATAAAATTCTCTACCAGTTCCAACCGTTTAATTAGCTTAATTCTTTTTCCTTTTGTTCTCTCCTGAAGTAAATTCTCCCTTAACTCCTCCTGCAATTTTTCCAGATTCATACTTTTTAGAATCTTCAAAATTGCCTCTGCCCCTGTATCCGCTTCAAAACCACCTTCCCCATATAGATCATTATATCCCTGATATTCTTCCTCATCAAGAATCTGCATCTTTTTTAAGGAAGTCTTACCCGGGTCTATAACTATATAATTTATGAAATAGATTATCTTTTCTGTATCACTTTTCCTTAGATTCAATAAAAGGGGCAGGTAAGTCTTCATGTACCATATATGGGCAACTGGAGTAACCAATTCAATGTGTCCCATTCTCTCTCGACGGACCTTGGAGGAAGTGACCTCAACTCCACAACGCTCACATTTGACCCCTTTATACTTCATTTTTCTATATTTGCCGCAATAACACTCGTAACTCTTTGTAGGACCGAAAATCTGCTCACAAAAGAGCCCACCCCTTTCCGGTCTAAAAGTACGATAATTAATAGTATCCGTCTTTCTTACCTCTCCAAAAGACCACTCTCTCATCTCTTTAGGAGAAGCTAGTTTGATTCTGATCTTCTCAATATCGCTAACTCTCCACAATTTTATCTCCTATTCTTCTTCCATATCTCTGATGGAAAGTCGTTTTCCATTCCTCCAGAATTCCAGGCTTAATCCTAAGGATTGAAATTCTTTAATAAGAACCTTAAAGGATTCTGGAGTTTGAGCATCCAATGTATTCTCTCCCTTTATTATCTGCTCATGGATTCGAACTCTGCCTTGCAGGTCATCAGATTTGCCCGTAAGCATTTCCTGTAGAGTATAAGCTGCTCCATATCCTTCCAGGGCCCACACCTCCATTTCTCCAAATCTTTGTCCGCCCTGTCTGGATTTTCCTCCTAGCGGCTGTTGAGTAATTAGAGCATAGGGACCGGTGGAGCGCACATGTACTTTCTCCTCAGCCAAATGAATAAGTTTCATCACATACATATAACCTACGGCAACTTCTTGATGGAAAAGCTCTCCTGTTCGTCCATCATAGAGAGCCATTTTGCCTGATTCGGGCAGATTATTCCTCTTCAACAAATCCCTTATCTCTTCTACTTTGGGTCCTTCAAAGACAGGACACACTGCCTGCACTCCCAAAGTTTTAGCCACCAGACCAAGATGAATCTCCAGAATTTGACCTATGTTCATCCTGGAAGGAACGCTTAAAGGATTCAAAACTATATCCACAGGAGTCCCATCGGTAAGGCAGGGCATATCTTCTTCCGGAAGGATTTTGGAAACGACCCCCTTATTTCCATGTCGACCGGCTATCTTATCCCCTACTCTAATTTTACGTTGGATAGCTATATACACTTTTACTCTCTTGAGCACACCAGGAGGCAAGTCATCCTGGTTCTCCTGAGAGAAAACCTTGATTTTTATCACTTTGCCTCTGATGCCAGGGGGAACCCGCAAAGAATTATCTTTTACCTTCTGAACTTTTTCTCCAAAGATACTCCTGAGAAGCCTCTCCTCTGGAGTAAGCTTTATCTCCACTTGAGGAGTAACTTTACCCATAAGAATATCCCCTGGCTCCACCTCTGCTCCAATTCTTACAATACCCTTTTCATCCAAATTCTTCAAATAGGACTCGTCAACATTGGGCACATCAGCCGTTATCTCCTCTACTCCTGATCGTAGTTCCTTTGCTTCTATTTGAAATTCCTCAATATGTATAGAAGTAAAAATATCCTCTTTCACCAACCTCTCATTAATGAGAATCCCATCCTCGAAATTATATCCCTCCCATGGCATAAAAGCTACCAGAACATTCCGACCTAAAGACAATTTACCTCTGGTAATGGCCGGAGCATCAACTATAAATGCTCCCCTTTTTACCCTATCCTTCTTCTTCACAATAGGTCTTTGATTAATACAGGTTCTTTGATTAGATCTTATAAATTTATCTAAAATATACTCATCTACTCCCCTGGAAGTTTTTATTTTTATCCTGTCAGCATCTACATAGATAACTTCCCCCTCTTCTTCTGCTCTCACCGCACTCATAGAATCTTCTGCTACCCTAGCTTCCATGCCTGTTTGGACTAAAGCCTGCTCTGGACTCTCCAGAGGTACTGCCTGGCGCTGCATATTCGAACCCATTAATGCTCTGTTGGCCTCGTTATGCTCTACAAAAGGAATTAAGGAGGTAGTAACACTTATTATCTGTTTAGGGGAAATATCCACATAATCAACTTCTTCCTTAGAAATATTTACAATATCCCCCTTATATCTCCCTATGACTTCTGGTGAGACAAATCTTCCCTTTTCATCTACAGAACTTGCTCCAGCAATATAATATTTATCTTCATCGCGGGCATCAAGGTATACTACTTCCTCAGTTGCCTTTCCATTTTTCACTTTTCTATAAGGCGTCTCCAGAAAGCCGAGCTCATTCACTCTAGCATAAGCAGCCAGAGAAGTAATTAAGCCAATATTTTGTCCTTCTGGCGTTTCTATAGGACAAATCCGTCCATAATGGGTATAATGGACGTCCCTTATCTCTTCTTTTGCCTGCATCCGGGTTAATCCTCCCGGACCGAGGGTAGACAGTCTGCGTTTATGAGTTAATTCTGTTAGGGGATTGGTTTGGTCTAGATATTGAGAAAGCTGTCCTGTATTAAAAAAGCTGTTTATGGAACTTTTTACTACCATAGTATTAACCAGAGAACGAGGAGTGATTAGTTCCGGATCCTGGATACTCATCCCTTGCTGAATTATTCTTGTAAGATGGGTTAACCCAACACGAAGTTGCTCTGTCAAAAGATCACCTATTCTCCTCACTCTTCTATGGGAAAGATGGTCCAGGCTTTTTATTTCTTTTTTTTCCCGGTTTAGTTCGAGTAAATATAGTATAATTCCTACCGCATCATTTGATCTAAGAATCCCCACATCCCAATCGCAATCTAAGCCTAACTCTTTATTCAGCTGATATCTCCCCACTTTACCTAAATCATACCTACGAGGATCAAGGAAAGTTCTATGGAAAACCTCCTTTACCGACTCAAAGACAAGAGGACGACCTGGCCTCAGTCTTTGGTAGATTTTAAGAAGAGCATCTTTTTGCGAGTTTGCCCCATCTTGCTTAAAACTATCTTCCATCATTTTTCTCTCTTGAGGATAGGAAAATTTCTTCAGAATTCTTTCCGGATTCTCTCCCAATGCCCTTAAGAATAATGTGACCAGGAATCTCCTTCCTCGATTAATCCTCATATACAAAAGATCCTCTTTTATTTCCAGGTCAAGCCAACTCCCTCGTTCGGGAATAATTCGCGCTCGGTAGAAGATATCACTCCCCGCAGAAATAGAGGCGTCTTCCTCAAAAAAAACCCCAGGAGAACGCTGTAACTGACTGACTATTACTCTTTCTGCTCCATTAATAATAAAACTTCCCTTTTCTGACATCAAAGGAAAATTCCCTAGATAAACTTTTTCTTCGAGAACATCCCCCACTTCCTTTTTTTCTAAGCGAAGATTAACATAGAAGGGAAGAGAATAGGTTAGTTCCTCCTCCTTACATTTTTCTATATTATATGCGGATTCTCCGAAACGATATCCTACAAATTCCAAGATTAATTTTTGATTGTAACTTTCTACGGGAAAAGCATCCATAAAGACCTTTTGCAGTCCTTCTTTTTTTCTCTGTTGGGAAGGAACATCTCTCTGAAGAAAATTTTCAAAGGAATATCTCTGTATCTGTAAAAGATTAGGGATCTCTGCTACAGATTTAAACTTCGTAAAATCCATCACTCTTTCTTGCGTCTTTTTATACATAACCTTCCCTTGCTATTTTATTTCGACCTTAGCCCCTACTGCCTCCAGAGTCTCCTTGATCTTCAAAGCTTCTTCTTTAAGTATCTTTTCTCTAACCGGTTTTGGAGCTTGTTCTACTAAATCCTTAGCTTCTTTTAATCCCAGGGAAGTAAGTTTTCGTACTTCTTTAATGACCTGAATTTTCTTACTACCTATCTCGCTTAAAATCACATCAAACTCAGTCTTCTCCTCTTCTTCTTTCTCAGGAGCTCCAGAAGCCTGCGCAACTGTGGGTGTGGCAAGTACCTCTATTCCAAATTCCTCCCTTAACTCTTTTACTAGATTGGAGAGCTCTAATACATTCATCTGCCCAATTGCTTTTATAATTTTATCTTTCTTGCTTTTATCTGCTCCCACTTTTACCTCTTCCTTCTTACTATCTTCCTTTTTTACCTTCTTTTTTACTTCGGATGATACGGTCATTGCTTAGTCTCCTTCTTCTTTTCTAAAATTGAATTTAGTAAAAAAACCAGATCATTTAAAGGGGCGCTCAATACCTCCAGCAATCCTCTCAAAGGCAACTGTAATTCTGTCAAAACCTGTGCTAAAAGGTCTTTCTTGGGAGGTAAATCTCCTAGTCTTCCTACTTCATCATCCGTTAGGATATCTTCACCTAGGACTCCTCCTTTTGCTACCAAATGGGAATGATTTTTGTTAAATCCTTTAATTATTCTAGCTGGCGCCGCAGGGTCCTCTCCTCCAAAGACTATCCCTGTGCATCCAGCCAGAAATTTGTCTAAATCCCTCAATCCTGTTTCTTCTATAGCTAAGCGAGCCAAGCTATTTTTAACTACATAGAAATTCGCCCCTTCTTTTCTTAAAAGCTTTCTGAATTCAGTCAATTCAGCTACTTTTAACCCCCGAAAATCAAGGAGAAAAGAAGCCTTGCTCTCTGTCAAATTCTCTCTTATTCTCTTTACTTCTTTTTTTTTTCCTTCTATTTTCATTCTCATAGTATTTCCAAAGCTTTATCTACCTTTATTCTCATTCCCGGGCCCATAGTAGAAGAGAGGGAAATGCTTTTAATATATCTTCCTCTCACTGTAGAGGGTTTGTCTTTAATCAAAGACGCCAACAAAACTTTCAGATTCTCCAATAGAGCTTCCTCAGAAAAGGAAACCTTTCCCATTAGAACATGCACCACTCCCGTAACATCATTTTTATATTCAATTCTCCCCTTTTTTAGTTCCTCAACTAACTCACCTGGACTATCACTTACTGTTCCCACTTTAGGGGACGGCATCAAGCCACGCGGACCAAGAATCTTCCCCAGTCTTGCCACAATTTTCATCATTTCTGGAGTAGAAACCGCCACATCAAAATCTAACCACCCTCCCTCTATCTTCTTGACTATCTCTTCTGCACCCACATAGTCAGCCCCTTTTTCCTCTGCTTCTTTAGCTTTATCCCCTTGGGCAAAAACAACTATCTTTACCTTCTTACCTGTTCCTTGAGGAAGAATCACCGTTCCTCTTACTCTCTCTCCTTTTTCTTTTGGCTTTATGTTTAGAGGAATAGCTACTTCTATTGACTCCTCGAAATGGGAATTAGAAGTCTCTTTGACCAACTTTATCGCTTCAAGAGGAGTATACTCTTTATTTTTATCTATTTTTTTCTTCAAAAGAAGATATCTTTTACTTCTTTTAGCCATTACAATCCCCGTTGCTTGTTGCTTGTTGCTGGTTGCTCGAAAAGAAGAAATATAACGTAAGTCCTACATTTCCGATATTCCAAAATTGTAGATTGTATTCTTTCAAGAGCATTGTGTTATTTTCTTTTAGTCCTTTTGCGAGCGACTAGCAACAAGCAACTAGCGACTATTCTTATTCTTTTATCTCCAGACCCATATTTCTGGCCGTTCCCTCAATGATTTTCGCTCCTGCTTCAATATCATAAGCATTCAAATCCGCCAATTTAATCTGAGCTATTTTCCTCAAATCTTCTCTTCCTACGCTACCTACTTTTGTCTTATTGGGTTCCCCCGAACCCTTTTCAATCCCAGCTGCTTTTTTAAGTAAGGATGCAGCTGGAGGAGTCTTTAATTCAAAAGTAAAAGACCTATCCCTGTAAACAGTTATAAGCACCGGTATCAAAACATCTCCCTGATTCTTAGTCTTATCATTAAAAGCTTTGCAAAAGTCCATTATACTAACTCCGTGCTGGCCTAGTGTAGGCCCTACCGGAGGAGCAGGATTAGCTTTACCTGCTTGAATTTGTAATTTGATACGAGCCATTATGGGCTTTCCAGGCATCAGAGTCTCTCCACATTGACATATTCCAATTCTACCGGCGTCTCTCTCCCAAATATAGAAACTAGAACTTTTAGTCTCTGTTGGTGAGAGTTTACCTCCAATATCTCTCCCTGGAAATTGCTAAAAGGTCCTTTAACAATACGAACTGTTTCTCCTGGGTCGAAAACAATGCCAGGCTTTGGCTGTTTCTCCAGTAAACCCATTCTATCTTCAATGTTCTTCACCTCTTTCTTATCCAAAGGAACGGGCTGGTCGTTAGGACCAACAAAACCGCTAACACCAGGAGTATTACTAACAACAAACTTAGCCTCATCTGTTAGCTCTGCTTCGATCAACATATATCCAGGAAAAAACTTCCTACTGTAAATCCTCCTCTTTCCATCTTTGACTTCCGCTATTTTCTCTTTGGGAATCAACATTTGAGAAATCTTATCTTTCATCCCGAAGGATTCAATCCGCTGCTTGAGGTTAGCCTTCACTTTATCTTCTTGACCTGCATATGTGTGCAAAGCATACCATTTTTTATTCATAGTATCACCCTAGAAAAAACTTTAGAATCTGGAAAAACATAAAGTCTATTCCACCAATAAATATACCGAAAATAGCAATAGTAATCAGGACTATCAAAGTAGATCTTATGATTCGAGACCGATTGGGCCAGCTTACCTTCTTCATCTCCGCCTTAACTGCCTGAAGAAAGGTACTTATCTTGTTTGCCATTTTTGTATCTCGTTGGTTAATTAGTTAAATGGTTAATTTTCTTGATACTCGATTTTAATGCTATATCCTCGTTTTGGCCTTATCCCTCATCCTTTGTCTTTCCTATCTTACTCACTACTCACCAATTAATTACTCACAATTCACTGGCAGGCCCGGCAGGACTTGAACCCGCAACCGCCGGATTTGGAGTCCGGTGCTCTAGCCAGTTGAGCTACGGACCTATTTTTCTTTATGAAAAGTATGTTTACGACAAAACCTACAGTATTTTTTAAGATTCAATGAGGATTTTTTCTTCTCCCTGGAAGTGGTGTAATTTCTCCTCTTACACTCCCCACAGACAAGGGTAATTATTTGTCTCATTCTATTTATCTAGCCTTTTTATTCAATTATCTTACCAACTACTCCCGCTCCTACTGTATGCCCTCCTTCTCGAATAGCAAACCTCAATCCCTGTTCCATAGCAATAGGAGTGATAAGTTTTATAGTTAGCTTAGCATTGTCACCAGGCATAACCATTTCAACCCCTTCAGAAAGATTAACATCACCAGTTACATCTGTGGTGTGGAGATAAAATTGAGGACGGTAACCTTCAAAGAAAGGTGTGTGTCGTCCCCCTTCTTCTTTGGATAGCACATATACTTCTGCTTCAAACTTTGTGTGAGGAGTTATACTCCCAGGAACAGCCAGTACCTGCCCTCTTTGTACTTCACCCTTATCTACACCCCGCAAGAGCACTCCAATGTTATCTCCTGCTTGAGACTCATCTAATGTTTTTCTGAACATCTCCAGACCAGTAGCTACTGTCTTCCTAACCTCAGCAGACATCCCTATCACTTCTACCTGGTCTCCCACCTTTATCTTTCCTCTCTCCACTCTTCCCGTAACCACTGTTCCTCTTCCTGTAATAGTGAAAACGTCCTCTATCTCCAGAAGAAAAGGCTTATCCACATCCCTGATAGGCATGGGAATATAATCATCAACTGCTTCCAATAGCTTCAAGATAGGGCCACATTTGGGACATTCTGGTTTTCCGCATAGACAATCTAAACACTGAAGAGCTGAACCAAAAATAACAGGTAGTTCATCTCCCGGAAATTCGTAATTGGACAGAAGCTCCCTTACCTCTAGCTCTACTAATTCCAATAATTCCTTATCTTCCACCTGGTCCACTTTGTTCAAAAATACCACTATAGCTGGAACATTAACCTGACGAGCCAGAATAATATGCTCTCTGGTTTGAGGCATAGCTCCATCAGCAGCAGAGACTACTAAAATAGCCCCGTCCATTTGCGCTGCTCCTGTAATCATATTCTTGATATAATCAGCATGTCCCGGACAATCTATGTGAGCATAATGCCTTTTTTCTGTTTCATATTCTGCGTGAAAGATAGAAATCGTTAAGCCTCTTTCTTTTTCTTCGGGAGCTTTGTCAATTTCATCCAGGGTCTTTGCTTCAGCTAAACCCTTCTTAGCTAAAAGCTGGGTAATAGCCGCTGTAAGAGTAGTTTTTCCGTGATCTACGTGTCCTATTGTCCCGATATTAAGATGAGGCTTGGTTCGTACAAACTTTTCCCGCGCCATCTTCTTTCCTCCTTTTTTCTCCTTTAATAAGGTTTCCAATTAAAAAATAAAAAACATCCTGGGATAACTCCCCTCCGTCATCGTAACTGATAAATCGTATTTCGTATTGCGCAATACGCATCACGCACGACGCATCACGAATTTTGATCCACTATCTGGGAGCCCACGACCGGACTCGAACCGGTGACCTCATCCTTACCAAGGATGTGCTCTACCTCCTGAGCTACATGGGCAATTTAATAGCGTATAGTGGGTAGCGTTTAGCGTATAGGATAAACCATCAAAGATTGAACCTAAAAACACAAAACCATAATTCAAGACCTTCATCCATACTAAGGTTTTCTGTTTCTACTATCCGCTAAACGCTAAACGCTATATTGCCTGGTGGGGAGGGATGGATTCGAACCATCGTAGGCAACGCCAACGGGTTTACAGCCCGCCCCATTTGGCCGCTCTGGCACCTCCCCCATGTCGCTGCTTTGCTATAAAACACTTATGAAATCAAATATTAAATAAGCTCCCCATAGCAAAAGCAAAATTCCCACAACAAAAGGGATTGCTTTAAATTTCTTTATTCGAAAACTTAACCACGCCAAAAACAGACCTACTGCCAGAATTCCTCCAATTATAGCTATTCCTTGTGCTATCATATTCATCCCCTTTTCTTATTTGCCTCTGGCTTCCTCTTTGACCTTATCCTCCTCTAGTTTTGCTTGAGCAGCAGCTAGACGAGCAATGGGAATTCTATAGGGAGAACAACTAACATAGTCCAGCCCTATACGATGGCAAAATTTAACCGAAGAAGGCTCCCCCCCATGTTCCCCACAAATACCTACTTCTAGATTTTTATTTGATTTACGACCTCTCTGCGTTCCTATCTCTATTAGTTGTCCTACACCGTCCTGGTCAAGTATTTCAAAAGGATTATCTGTCAAAATCTTATCCTCAAGATAAATAGGAATAAATTTTCCCTCTGCATCATCTCGGCTAAAACCAAAAGTAGTCTGCGTCAAATCATTGGTACCATAAGAAAAGAAATCTGCCTGTTGAGCAATTTTATCTGCACAGAGAGCAGCACGCGGTAACTCAATCATTGTTCCTATTTTATACTCAAACCTCACCTTTTTTTCTTTCATTACTTCTTCAGCTATTCGAACAGTTTCTTTTCGAAGAATAGCTAATTCCCGTTCATTGACGACAAGGGGAATCATTATCTCGGGCTCAACACTCCTCTTTTCTGCAATCAATTCTGCTACTGCTTCAAAAACTGCTTTTGTCTGCATATTATAAACCTCAGGAAAGGTTATCCCCAGTCTGCAACCCCGGTGTCCCAACATAGGATTTATCTCTCTCAGGGCTATTATCTTATTTAAGAGAGATTCTTTCTCTCTCAATTGTTTTTCGTCAGCCTTTTCCATCCTTAATTTACTTACTTCCACAAGAAGGTCTTCATAATTGGGCAAAAACTCATGTAATGGTGGATCTAACAGGCGAATAATGACGGGTAAACCCTCCATCTCTTTCAGAATTCCTTTGAAATCATCTTTCTGCATTGGCTCTAGTTTTTCCAGAGCCTTTTTCCTCTCTTCTTTATTTTCAGCTAAAATCATTTGCTGAACATAAGGGAGTCTCTCTTCTCCAAAAAACATATGTTCAGTCCGACAAAGCCCTACTCCCTCTGCTCCCATCTCACGTGCTAACCTGGCGTCGCCGGGAGTATCTGCATTAGCTCTCACTCCCAGAATCCTTATCTCATCTGCCCATTTCATAAGTTTTGTAAATTCTGCACTTAACTCAGGTTCAAGGGTAGATACTTTTCCTTTTATTACTCTTCCTGTATTTCCATCTAGGCTGATAAAATCACCCTCTTTGAACATAAACCCATTTACTTTGAATTCTTTCTCTTTTTCATTCACTTTCATAGCTTCACAACCAGCCACACAACATTTGCCCATCCCCCTGGCCACTACAGCAGCATGGGAAGTCCTCCCCCCTCTTGCCGTAAGGATTCCTTCAGCTACAGCCATCCCGTGGATATCCTCAGGAGAAGTCTCCGTACGAACAAGGATTACTTTTTTTCCTTGTTCAACTAATTCTACAGCTCTATCCGCTGTGAAAGCAACTACCCCTGTGGCTGCTCCTGGAGAAGCTGGAAGCCCGCTGGCAAGTACTTCTAGCTTTGCCTGGGGATCAATACGTCGGTGTAGGAGTTGCTCTAGTTGACCGGGCTCTATTCTCATCAAAGCTTCTTTTTTGTCAATCAATCCATCTTCCACCATATCAGAGGCTATTTTTATTGCCGCCTGGGCGGTTCTCTTACCAGTTCTGGTCTGAAGCATAAAGAGGGTACCCTTTTCTATTGTAAATTCAAAATCCTGCACATCTCGATAGTGCCGCTCTAATTCCTCAGTAATATCGACCAGCTCCGCATAAATTGCTGGCATCTCCTCCTTCAACGTAGAAAAAGGCTGAGGGGTCCGTATCCCGGCAACTACATCTTCCCCTTGAGCATTGATCAGGTATTCTCCATACAATTTTTTCTCTCCTGTAGCCGGATCTCGAGTAAAGCCAACTCCGGTGCCGGAACTATCTCCCATATTTCCAAAGACCATTGTCTGAACATTAACTGCTGTTCCCCAGTGCTCAGGTATTTTATTAATTTTTCGATAATTGATAGCCCTTTTATTATTCCAGGAAGCAAAAACCGCATCTATGGCCATTCTAAGTTGTTCAAAAGAATCCTGAGGAAATTCAATTCCTTTTTCTTTTTCTGTAAGCTCCTTAAACTCATCCGTCAGTTCTTTTAAGTCCTCTCCAGTTAGCTCTATATCATCTTGTACACTCCTGGCTTCCTTTTTCTTCTTAATGAGCTTTTCGAACTTCTCTCCCGGAATTCCTAAAACTACATTACCGAACATCTGAATCAGTCTTCTATAGGCATCGTAAGTAAAACGTGGATTGTTTGTTTCTTGAATCAACCCTTCTGCTGAAGCATCATTTAATCCTAAGTTAAGAACAGTATCCATCATCCCTGGCATAGAAATTCTTGCTCCTGAACGAACAGAAACCAGAAGAGGTCTTTGTCTGCTGCCAAATCTCCTGTTAGTGGCTTGCTCTACCTTCTTAAGATTCTCTTCTATTTCCTGTTCCAAATTACCTGGATATTCATGCTTGGCTGTATAATATCGACATACTTCAGTGCTAATAGTGAAACCCGGCGGTATTCGAACTCCTAAATTAGCCATCTCGGCCAGATTGGCTCCTTTACCTCCCAGAAGGTTTCTCTTCTCAGCTGAGCCTTCGGCCCTATTTTGCGCAAAAAAATATACATACCCCCCCATTTTTTTCCTCTTTAATTCTTTCCTTGATAGTGTAATTGTTATATATTCTAGCTTATCTCTTGTATCCTATAACAATCTCCCTTTACTGTCAAGAAACACCGAAGGACAATTTCTTCCGTCGCTGTATAGTAGCTTCTTATTACTTCTACTCAGCTTCTCGTTTTGGGAAAAATATAAACTCGTCACTTCGTTCCTCAAACAGTATATTTTTCTTATTCCTCAACTCAAAGCTTCGTTAAAGATGCTCCTATAAGGCTTCTTCAGAAAATGTCCTTCGGTAGACCATATAATTTCCTAGTTCATCAACTTCTTATTTTCGGATTATTATAAAACAACTTCTTTCTTATGTCAAGAAACTCCTCAGGATAATTTCGTATTGCGTATATCGTATGTCGTATATCGTGAAAAGACTTTAAAAACACATGACGCAAATGCTATTCACGAATATTTCTTCTCGATATACTATATCCTATATACGAATTTATTTACTCAGGTGACAGAGTCTTGATGTACTTGTAGAAATCACTATCTGTGGTCATAATCAGCCAGGTATTTTCATCCATAGTATCTTCATATATCTCCAGTGTCCTCAAGAACGAATAGAATTCAGGACCTTTGTTGTAAGCCTCAGCGTATATCGTAGTAGCTTCCGCATCAGCCTTTCCCTTAATCTCCTGGGCTGTTCTATAAGCCTCAGAAGTAATTCTCTGTAGCTCCTTCTCTCTCCTTCCCTCGATTTCAGCCCTTTTTCCTTGACCTTCGGAACGATACTGCTCGGCCACTCTCTTTCTCTCGGCGATCATTCTGGCATAGACACCTTCTCTTACCTGCTCTACATAATTAAGCCTCTTAATTCTTACATCTACCAATTCTATCCCAAATTGAGGAACGACCGTAATAGCTTCTTCCAGGATTCCCCGACTTATCTTTTCCCGACCGTACTGCACCACACCAATCTCCTCTTCGATCTCCAGGCTTACCTCCGTCTCAATAAATTCTCTGCCTGAATCCCTCACCAATTCATAGAGAAGATGATTGGTGATTTGATTTCTGGTAGCAGAATCAATGATATCATCGAGCCTCCCCAGGGCCGTCCTCTCGCTTCCCACTGACTCGAGAAATTTGAGAGGGTCAACAATCCTCCAGCGAGCGGTAGTATCAACCCAGATATATCTCTTATCTTTTGTAGGAACCTGTGTAGGAAGACCATCCCAGGCCAAAATACGTTTTTCAAAATAATTTACCTTCTGGATAAAGGGGATCTTTACATGAAGACCGGGCTCAGTAATAGGCTCACCTATAGGCTCACCAAATTGGGTAATGACCACTTGCTGAGCTTGATCTATCGTATATAAACTCCCTCCTATAATAATCAATCCCAAAATAACTACCACTATTATGGGAATCCATCGCTCTATCTTCATTTACTTGCCTCCTTCTCATTTAAAGACAGAAGAGGAAGTATCCCTTTCTGTTCTGAATCGATGATATATTTTGTGCCTATCTTAGGCATTATTTTCTCTAGTGTCTCCAAGTAAAGCCTTCTTTCAGTTACACCCTTGGCCCTACTATATTCCTGCCAGACGGCTAGAAATTTGTTAGCATCTCCGGCGGCTCTATTCACTCTATTGACTGCATACCCTTCTGCCTCGCTAATAGTCTGTTCAGCCTCTCCTTTTGCTCTGGGGATAATCTTATTATATGCCTCCCAGGCTTGATTAATTGTCGTCTCTCTATCCTGTTTAGCCACATTAACCTCATTAAAGGAGCTTTTCACTGGATCAGGTGGGTTGACATCTTTCAATTTTACCGTAGTTATCTGAATCCCCATTTGATAAGTATCGAGAATCTGCTGAAGTTTTTCTTGCATCTCAAGTGCTACCTCTATTCGCCCTACTGTCAAGACCTCATCTACACTCCTATCTCCTACTACCTGTCGCATAGCCGATTCAGAAATATTCCTGATAGTTCCCTCAACATCCCTCACTTCAAAGAGATAATTAATAGGGTCACTAACTTTATACTGAACAATCCACTCCACCACAGCTACATTCAAGTCCCCAGTTAACATCAAAGACTCACTGTCAAATCGCCCCGGCGCATATATAGTTTCTATCCCTGCTCGCAGAGTCCTAAAACCAAACTCCTCCTTGAAGATATACTTTACCCTGACTTTGGTCACTGATTCCACGAAAGGTAGTTTAGCATGCAACCCTGGTTCGGTAGTCCTTACATATCTACCCCACCTTTTAATTACTCCTACCTGCTCGGGTCCAATCGAGTAAAAAGTAGCGACCAGAACAACTATAAGAATAATTCCCACTATTCCCCGCACAATCCACTTCTTAGGTATTGGCATAGGAAATTTAGCTTCTCCTTCTTCATAAGCCACAGTTTTTCCTCCTTTGCATCATATTTTCGTCTGTAAACAACCTCACCTCCTTGGCTGTGTCACCTTATAGTAAGTATTTTACTGAAATCCGTCCCCTAGGTCATCCTGTCAAAGATAGTCTCTCAAAAATTATTACAATAGTATATCTGGGCCACTATGGAAATTGCTTATTATAAGGTTTGGGCTATTACTCAGAGAACTGGCTATTATTAATCAATTTCCCTGAGACTTCCGCAAAACCCATGAAAAGAGATATGGCAAAAAGAGTATATCATATTTAGAAAAGAAATGCAAATTAGGAATTCTCTTTTTCCCCCAAAAAATCTATGGCCCGGAGAGATGAATAGCTCCTCATCATAGTAAAGTGTTTGTCATGATGCACAAGAAAGCAATCACTTTCTATAGCCACGCAAGCTATAACAAGATCCACCGTAGGAACGATAATTCCCTTTCTTCTCAGAGAAAATCCAAGACTAAAAGTTCTTTCCCACGTTCCTTTGGTAATTTCTACTCTGTCCAAACTTTCCAGTCTCATCTTAAGATTTTGAAACTCTTTCCTGCTTTTACATCCCTGAAGAAGTTCTAAAACAATCAGCTCGTTAGTTGTTACTGTCCCTTCCTGCAGGGAATGTTTTAAAAATTCCTTAAGTTCATCATTGCCTTTCTTCTTGAAACTCACAATCCAGGCAGATGTATCAACCAGAACTCCTTTATTCTTCACTTCGCATCTCCTCCAGGTCTTTCAATGTGAGATCGAAGTTTTCATAATTCCCAATCATCTCTATAAGCTCTTTCCTTCTCTTCATTTTAAGGTATTCAGTAAGAGCAGTCACAATAGCCCCCTTTTTTGTTTTGCAGTGAGCTCTCTCCATAACCTTCTTAAGCAAATTATCATCAATTTCGATTGTAGTTCGCATATTTTTCCCCTTTTTTTTGATATAATTAATCATATCAAAAAGGCATAATGTGTCAAGATGTTGATCCACTTCCAATACCCCTGGAATCTGACTTGACTTTTACCCGTGGGTAGAATAAAATAAAGCCAACTTAACAATTGATTAAGAGCGAAGAAAGGAAAGAAATGAACATTAGAGAAGATATTTTGAAGATAGCCCGGCAAGCCAAAATGGCCAGCCAGGAACTAGCTAATTTATCCTCTAGCACAAAAAACAAATCTTTACTGAGAATGGCTGAAAGCATAGAAAAAAACAGGGAAAGGATAATAGAAGAAAATAAAAAAGATGTTAATCTGGCTAAGAAAAAAGAATTGTCAAAGGCTCTCATAGATAGATTAACCTTAGATGAGAAGCGGATTAGACAAATGTCAAAAAGTCTAGAAGAGATAGTCAACATAGAAGACCCAATAGGAAAAATAGAAAACATACGAAAGAGACCAAATGGACTTCAAATTGGTAAAATGGTTGTACCTCTGGGAGTAATTGGTATTGTTTATGAGGCACGGCCCAATGTCACTATAGATGCAGCAGCGCTCTGCCTGAAAGCAGGCAATGCTACTATCCTACGGGGAGGCTCGCAAGCCATCTACTCTAATATCATTTTAGCTGACCTCTTGAAGAAAGCTGGCCAAGAGGAAGGATTACCTTCAGGATCTATTCAACTGATAAAAACCACTGATAGAAGGGCAGTAACAGAAATGTTAAAGTTGAATGCCTATATTGATGTAATTATCCCCCGGGGAGGAGAAGAACTGATTCGGGTAGTTATGGAAAATTCTACTATTCCTGTAATTAAGCACTATAAAGGTATCTGTCATATCTATGTAGACCAAGAGGCAGATTTAAAAATGGCTGAGGAAATCTCCTTTAATGCTAAAGTGCAGCGACCAGGAGTCTGTAATTCCATGGAAACACTTTTGATAAATGAGAAAATTGCTGCCGAATTTCTTCCTGGAATGATTAGAAGATTACAAGAAGCAGCAGTAGAGATTCGGGGAGATGAAAAAACCTGTCAAATTATAAGAGGAATTAAAAGAGCTTCTGAAGAGGATTGGCAAACTGAATATTTGGACCTTATCCTCTCTATTAAGGTAGTAGAAGGAATCGAGGAGGCTATCAACCATATCAATAATTATGGCTCTCATCTTTCTGACGCTATCGTCACCAATAACTACGCAAAATCGAGGCAATTTCTGCAAAAGATAGACTCAGCAGCTGTTTATGTTAATGCCTCAACCAGATTTACCGACGGAGCAGAATTTGGGTTAGGAGCAGAGATAGGTATCAGTACCCAGAAGCTACATGCCCGTGGCCCTATGGGGGTAAATGAGTTAACCAGTACTAAATTTATTATATGGGGGGATGGGCAGATAAGGACATAGTATTCAGGAAACAGCGTATAGCGTAAAGCGAAAAATGCAAAACCATGGCGTAAAATTCAAAATCAAATTCAAAAAAAGGGAGAATAAGTTTTGAATTTTGAATTATAGTTTTTCGTTTTTAGCTCTAAGTTTTTCGCTTTGATGATTTATACTACGCTGAACGCTAGATGACATACTATATACAGAATAAGAGGATGGAAAAAATTAAGATAGACCCTGCTCGACCAGAAAAAGAAAAAATCAAAAAAGCAGTATCCTTACTCAGGAATGGCAAAATAGTAGCTTTTCCCACCGATACAGTTTATGGGCTAGGTGTTAACGCTGAGGATACAATAGCTATTGACAAACTATATGAAATCAAGAAAAGAGCTAAGGATAAACCATTCGTACTATTCTTAGGAAGGAAAGAAGACTTTATCTCCTTTGCGGAGGTGGTTTTTCTCTCTGCTCAAAAACTAATAAATAAATTCTGGCCCGGACCCTTGACTCTCCTCTTTAAAGCAAATAAAGCCTCTCCTGCCAACCTGGTGAGCAAAGAGGGAAAGATTGGAATGAGATTCCCCGACCATCCTGTCCCTAACAACATAACCAAAAAAGGGGGATTTCTTTTGGCTACCACCAGCGCCAACCTGGCCGGTGCTCTCTCTCCTTCTAGGCCACAGCAATTAAGCAAAACCCTGGCTAAAAATATAGATCTAATTCTTGAGGGAGGAGAAACTCTCATTGGTAAGGAATCAAGTATAGTAGATGTCACTTACCTGCCTCCTCGTCTGCTCAGAGAAGGTTGGCTTTCCTCAGAAGAAATAGAGCAAACATGGAAAAAAGAAAGTAATATTTTATTTGTTTGCACAGGTAATACCTGTCGCAGTCCTATGGCAGAAGGCCTTGCCAAGAGACTTTGGCAAGGGAGAGTAAGAGAAAAGATGAAAATACATTCAGCAGGAACAGTTGCTTTACCTGGGTTTAAAGCAGCTCCTTTAAGTATAAAAATGATGAAAAAGAGAGGCATAGATATCAGTTTGCATCGAAGCACTCCTTTAACCACAAAAACGGTAGAAGAGGCTGACTTAATTCTGGTAATGGAACAAGAGCATAAAAAACAGATCCTCCATACCTCACCATCTGCTGAAGGTAAGGTATTCTTACTTAAACATTTTGCCCTGGGGATAGAAGAAGATATTGACGATCCCATAGGAGGTTCCCCGCAAAATTACCAGGAATGCGCCCAGCAGATTGAAGAAAGTATACGAGGCTTAATATGGAAACTATCAAAAAATTAAAAGAAGTTCGTCCTTCCTGGGACGAATACCTGATTCAGATTGCTCAACTGGTAGCGACTCGCTCTACTTGCCTGAGACGTAAAGTAGGAGCTATCTTAGTCAAAGACAAAAGAATTCTTTCTACAGGCTATAATGGTGCTCCTCGAAAATTAGCCCATTGTGCTAAAACAGGATGTCTGCGAGATAAATTAAGAATCCCGCCCGGAGAAAGGCAAGAAATATGCCGTGGTCTTCATGCCGAACAAAACGCTATAATTCAAGCTGCTCTATATGGAATAAGTATCAAAGGAGCCATCCTCTACTGTACGCACCAACCCTGTGTAACCTGCGCCAAAATGCTTATAAATGCAGGGATTAAGAAAATAGTCTTCCAGGGTGAGTATCCTGATAAGCTAGCCTATGAAATGCTACAAGAAGGACAAATAGAAATAATTAAGATAGGAGATAAGAATGCCCCAGGAGGTCTTTAGAAAAATCGAAGAAGTGGAAAGGGAGGCAGAAAAAACCTTAGAGAAAGAAAAGGAAAGAGGGAAAAAAATAATAGAAGAGGCAGGAGAAAGAAAAGGAAAGATTCTAGCTAAAGCTAAACAAGAAGGAGAAAAAGAAGGAGAAGAACTAAAAAAAGAATTATCTATTCAGACAGCTAGAGAAATAAGAGAAATCAAAGAAGGGTTTCAAAGAAAAAAAGAGAAGATTGAAGAAGAAAGTAAAAAAAATTTAGCAAGGGCAGTGGAATTTATCCTGGAAAAGGCAAAACAGTCCTGAGGAAAAAGTCAGATGGCTTTATCAGAAATGAGGAAAGTATACATCATTGGAGAGGAAAGTCTGCGTGAACCGCTGGTGAAAAAACTGGGAGAATTAGCTTTATTTCAACCTGAAGAGCTCGAGCAAGAAGAAATTAATTCCCACTTCAAAAAGAGAGAATTTTCCACAGAAGAGCTAGAAGATAACCTTTCTAAGCTTAACTGGACCATTGAATATTTGGCTCAATTCGATGAAAAAAAAATGGGGTTGGGACTTTTCCCTGTCAAAACACCGGTAAAAAAAGATATATTCTTCAATTGGACTAAACATTTTAACTGGCAAGAAGTACATGGTAGATGTGAGGAGATGAAGGATGAGCTAGAGAATTTAAAAAAACAAAAGGATGCCCTTCAAGGACGTGAACGTCTCCTCCAATCATGGAAGGAAGTGACTTTTCCCTTAGAGAAATTGCAAAAAGATAAATATCTTTCCTATCAACTGGGTACAATCCCTAGAGAAAACAAAATTGCCCTACAAGAAGAATTAGAAAAACAAAAAGAAACCTGTTATTTAGATATTATTAGAGAAGAAGAAGGAATTGCTTATTTTCTACTTATTTTCTTTAAAGAATATTATCTTAAGATAGATTCTATCCTGCAAAAGCTAAAAGCGGCAAAGGTCCAACTTAAAGCTTCTCCCAAAGAAGAACTGAAAGATATTGAAAATAAAGCCAAGCAAACAATGGAACGATTGAATGAAATCGAAAAAGAACTAGGGAAGATTTCTCAAGAAAAAACTAAACTTATGTCTGTTTATGACTATCTTTATCATCTTCTGAGAGAAAGAAAAGTGTCTATCAAGAGCCGATTTACCCCTTACACTTTTTCTATAGGGGGCTGGATAAAAAAAATAGATATTGATAAATTAAAAGAGGGGTTAAAGAGCCTTCCTGCCCTGAAGATAGTAGCGCGAGTACCGCACAGAAAAGAAAAAAACAAAATTCCTATAGCTCTATCCAATCGTTCTTTTTTCAAACCATTTGAACTGGTAGTCGAACTCTATGGCATACCCCACTATTTTGAAATAGACCCCACTCCTTTCCTGGCTCCCTTTTTCGCCTTATTTCTAGCTATTTGTCTGACAGACGCTGGCTACGGAATTACCTTGTCTTTATTGGCCTATATTGGTCTCAAAAAATTTAAAATAGGAGAAGGGGGTAAAAAACTCTTTCTTATGTTATTTATAACAGGGCTCATCACCTTTGCAATAGGAATAATAACTGGAGGTATATTTGGAATTGAATTATCTCAACTTCCACCCTCTTTAGCTTTTCTAGAAAAACTGACCTTATTGAACCCGATGCAACAACCTATGGTATTTCTGCTTATCTGTCTGGGTTTGGGAGTTATCCATATTCTAGTAGGAATAGCTCTGGAAGTATGGGACAAATTAAAAAGGAAGGAGATAACCTCTGCTATTTTAGACCATTTTTCCTGGATTGTAATTATCATAGGATTACTCCTTATCTTATCACCTCTTGTCACCAATATGTTCTTGGGGGGTATTCAATCGGGAACTAGCGGAGAAGGACTCTCCGGAACAGACGTAAGCATCTCTTTCTCGCCAGAAAATATCATGAAAATATGGAATACTCTACCTGGATACTCCAAAATAGGAGTAGTCATGTTTCTCTGGGGAATGTTAGCTCTATTCTTTTTCGTAGGAAGAAAAAGCAAAAATCTCTTTACCAGGTTTGCTAAGGGAGGCTACGAACTATACGGGATAGTCCAGGTCTTTGCTGATATCCTCTCCTATTCACGTCTTCTGGCTCTTGGCTTAGCCACCGCCGTAATTGCTAGCGTTGTCAATACTATCGCAGTAATACTGGGGGAGACTCCCTTTATAGGTCCTGTACTTATGGTTATTATCCTCATAGTAGGACACCTGGGAAATATTCTCATAAACTGTCTTTCTGGATTTATTCACACCTGTCGTCTGCAATTCGTGGAATTCTTCATTAAGTTCTATGAAGGAGGAGGCACAAGTTTCAAGCCATTCCAACGAGAAGGAAAATATATAAATATCATAAGTACTGATTACTAATTACTGCAAGAAATACCGAAGGACAATTTCTTCCGTCGCTGTATTTCGTTGCTAGTTGCTCGTTGCTCGTATCTCGTAAGAAAAAACCTTAAGATCCACAAAGCAATACTATTGACGCAATACGATTTACGCACTTCCTTCTTTTCCCCTCGCAAAGAGGGAACACAAGCAACTAGCGACTAGCAACGAGCAACGGATTTCAAGGAATGTCCTTCGGTAGGCCATATAATTTCCTTTTAGATCATCAAGGAAGAAAAATGCAATGTTTCCAATTCTATCTTCCCACAAAAGTCTACTTTGGCCAGAAAGCATCAGAAAATGTAGGCAAAGAGACTAAAATACTGGGTAAAAAGGCTTTAATAGTCACCGGAAAAAGCTCGGCTAGAAAAACAGGACTTCTACAAAGAGTAGAAAAATCCCTGAAGAGAGCAGAGGTAGAAACGTTTATCTTTGAAGGAGTAGAAGCCAATCCATCTGTGGAAACCATAAATAAAGGAACAAAACTAGCCAAAGAGAAAAAGTGTGAAGTAATAGTAGGATTAGGAGGAGGAAGTCCTCTGGATGCAGCTAAAGGAATAGCCATATTGTCTACTAATCCGGGTTCCCTTGTCGATTATTTTGGAAGAAATAGAATAAAAAAGAACCCTCTTCCTGTAGTAGCCATCCCCACTACAGCAGGCGCAGGAAGCGAGGTTACTCCTTATGCTGTATTTACCCATCGAGAAAACCGATGTATTCGAAAGAAAATCGTTGCTGACTCTTCCCTTTTTCCTAAAATGGTCCTGGCCGACCCAGAACTTACTTTATCCCTACCAGCCTCCATCACTGCCGACACAGGAATAGACGCTTTCTCTCATGCTCTGGAAAGTTATCTGTCGAACAGGTCTTATCCTCTTAGTGACGTATTGGCATCGGAAGCAATGAAACTTCTCTTTAACTACCTGCCAAAAGCAATGGAAAATCCAAAGGAAATAAATATTCGTTCTCAGGTTCTCTATGCTTCTCTTCTTGCCGGAATGGCGATTGCTCAAACAGGAACTATCCTAGTTCACGCTATGTCATACAGATTGACTACAGACCTGGGGCTTTCCCATGGAAAAGCCTGTGCTCTTCTCCTGCCTTCAGTTTGTGAGTTTAATCTTAAAGAAGGCCATCCTAAGTTGACCCTGCTCGGCGAATGCCTAGGAGAGAATATGGAAAATATGACCATAAAAAAAGCAGCTGAAAAGGTAGTTACGACTATTAAGGACTTCATCTGCCAACTCGCTCTACTACAAAACTTGAAGATAGAAAAAATAAAAGAACGAACAATTGAGGATTTTGCTCAAGAAATTATGCAAGACAAGAGGAAACTGGCCAGTAATCCGCGCCAGGCTACTCTAGAAGATGTAATAGGAATGTATAAGAAGGCCCTCTGATAAAGAAAGCGTATAGCGGGTAGCGTATAGCGTATAGAATAAATCATCCTATACAAGATGGTGAGTAGTGAGTGGTGCCCTCTCCCTGTGGGGAGAGGGATAGGGTGAGGGGAAACGAGTATCTGATATCGAGCATTGAGTAACAAAGAGAAAGGAGAAAATAGAAATGTGCGGAATTGTAGGCTATATAGGCAATAAGTTCGTGGACTCTTTACTCATAGCCGGTTTAGAAAGATTAGAATACAGAGGCTATGATTCTGCAGGCATTGCTACTCTCAATAAAGGAAAATTAAAGATAAAGAAACAGGCTGGTAAGATTCAGCTCTTAAAGCAAATACTAAAAGAAGAGCCTCTGGGAGGAGAGCTGGGAATTGGGCATACTCGCTGGGCTACTCACGGAGAACCTACTAACAAAAACGCCCACCCTCACACTGACTGCTACAATGACCTGGCAATAGTACATAATGGAATTATTGAGAACTACCAAGAACTACAACAACAGCTAATTCAAGAAGGACATACCTTTACCACAGACACAGATACAGAAATTATTGCCCACCTGGTAGAAAAATACCTGAAGAATGATCTTCTTTCAGCAGTTCAAAAAACTCTAAAATTACTAAGGGGAAGCTATGCTCTGGCTATAATAAGCAGAAAAGACCCTGATAAAATAATCATTTCTAGATGGGAGAGTCCTTTGATAATCGGGGTCGGTAAAGGGGAAAACTTCCTGGCTTCAGATGTTTCAGCCATACTAAACCTAACCTCAAAAATGATATTTTTAGAAGACGGACAGGTCGGATTAATAACTAAAAATCAGATAAAAATATACGACCGGCAAGGTAGCCCAATAAAAAAAATAGTGAGGCAATTAAAATGGGAAGTCTTCCGTGGTCCTAAAAAAGATGGCTACCGCCATTTTATGCTCAAGGAAATCCATGAACAGCCTGCTATTATTCGAGATGTCTTACAACGAAGAATTTCCCGAAATCGAGAAGAGATTTATTTTGAGAATATCAATATCAGTGATAAGAAACTGGCTAAGATTGATCGCATCATTATTCAGGCTTGTGGTACCTCCTGGCATGCAGGATTAGTAGGTAAATACCTTTTTGAAAATCACTTACGCGTTCATACAGAAGTAGATATTTCCTCTGAATTCAGATATCGTAACCCGGTAGCGGGAGGAGATACCTTAGTTATGGCTATTTCCCAATCAGGCGAGACTGCCGATACTCTAGCCGGGATTAGATTAGCCAAAAGTAAATTTCTTCAGGTGCTATCTCTGTGTAATAGCATAGAAAGTACTATCGCGCGAGAATCAGAAGGAGTAATCTATGTCTATGCCGGTCCCGAGATAGGGGTAGCTTCCACCAAGGCCTATACTGCCGAGCTTTTAGCTCTTTTTCTTCTTACTATCAAATGGGGAGTATTGAGAAAATCCCTTTCCCTAAAAAAGGCAAGAGAGATGATAGGGGAATTAGAAAGAATACCCTCTTATATGAATGAACTTCTCGACAATCAAAAGAGCATCTACGAATGTGCTGACCAATACTATCAGGCACAGAATTTTCTTTTTCTGGGAAGAAGTTTTAATTATCCTACTGCTCTGGAAGGAGCTTTAAAACTTAAAGAAATTTCCTATATTCATGCCGAAGGGTACGCTGCCGGAGAAATGAAACACGGACCTCTTGCCCTGGTAGATGAGAGAATGCCTGTAGTGTGTATAGCCCCTAGAGATTCGGTTTATAAAAAAATGGTCAGTAATATTCAGGAGGTAAAAGCAAGAAAAGGGAAAATTATCGCTGTTGCCACTCAGGGAGACGAGGAAATCAAAAAGTATGCTGACCACTGCCTCTTTATCCCTCCTATCAGGGAAGAATTCTCCCCTATTTTGGCTGCCCTTCCCCTACAACTCTTAGCCTACCACATTGCCATAAAAAGAGGCTGTCATGTAGATCAACCCAGAAATCTGGCCAAAAGCGTCACTGTAGAGTAGAAAAAAGTAGCTCAAGAGCTTGCTTGTCATTGCGAGCCTGCCAACGGCAGGCGTGGCGATCTCTTTGAGTTTGCTCTCTTGCTTGCGTTGCTCATAATCTTACGGGCCCTCTTATCTCGAACCTCATCCCCTCCCCTTTTTTTACAATGACTATATATCTGCACCACAATTCATCATTTCTGGGTAAAGGCTCAGAATCATTAAAACTACTAAAATATAAATGGGGCCCGCGGCTCTCTTTGCGTATCTTTGCTGCGCCGATAACCATTTGAGCTACCTTTAGCATATTAAGAGTCTCCAGGGCAAAAACAAAATTTTCTCCCTCACTGTATAAGCCTTCTTTTTCTAATTTGTCTAGTCTCTTTATTCCTTTTTTCAAACCCTCTTCTGTCCTCACTATGCTAACGAAACTCGAAGTTATTTTCTGAATTTCTTCTCGCATTAAAGAGGCACTTTTCCTCTTTCTCTTCTCTTTCAATTTCCTTATTCTATTCTCCATGTCTTTTATGGACGAGGAATCTATATCAAGAGAGTTTTTCATTCTCTGTGCTTCTTTTAAAGCACAATCTCCAGCAATTTTGCCAAATACCTGCGAGTCTAATAAAGCATTTCCTCCTGGCCTATTTGCTCCATGTTGTCCTCCAGCACATTCTCCTGCTGCATATAATCCTTTAAGCGTTGTTTGTCCTTCTTTTCCTATTTTCACTCCTCCCTGAAAGTGCTGAGCAGAGGGAGCTATTTCTATCTTGTCTCCTTTTATTAAATCTATCCCTCTTTCTTGAAGCCAGGATACTGCCTGTGGATTTATCTTTTGTAATCTCAATAAGGGGCTGCTCTTAAGTCTCTTTTTCTTTAATAAATTAACTCCCTTTACCCCTTTATACCAATTCGTTATCTCGCTCAACTTCTCCCATTTTAAACCTTCTGGATTACGGCTATAATCCAGATAAACCTTTTTACCTTTTCTTGATTCCTTGAAAATAGCAATATCTATTAAATGGGATTTGTGCTCAAAAGATACTGGCCAGCTTGCCCCTTTTTGAAAAAGAGTAAGATAAACTTCCTTTGAGCTAGCTTTTTGAGGAAAATAGTCGGCAAGAAACTCTTTTCCCTCGTCATTGATTAGTCTGGGTAGAGCTCGCATCATACTCCCAGAACAGGCCAGTTTTGTCTTCACTGAGGAAAGTCCTATTTGAATAAACTCCATGTTAACTAGCTCTGCTCCGGCTCGATAAGCCATAGCATAACCGTCACCAGTCATACCATCAGGATAGACATTAATTTCAAAGACCTCTCCCGCTCCTCCTGTGGCCAGAATAGTAGTCTTAGCTTTAAATAAGATTAAGTTATCTTTTATATCTAAGCCAAATGCCCCTATTACTCTATCCATGGAAGAAGTGATGATTAAATCAACTACCATAATATCTTCCAATATCTTAACCGGCCGACTCCTTATTCTTTCTATTAGAGCCTCTTCAATGTGGTTGGCTGTGTAAGGACCAGTGTAGCAGGCTCGGGCATACTGGGAGCCATCGGTAACGAACTGCTCGGGCCTACCTTTTTTCTTCACCCAGGGAACTCCTAAACTGTCCAGATACTCAAAAGCCTCCCCAGAACTCTTAGCCAGAATTTGGGCAAGATCTTCATCAGAAACATATCCTCCTATCCTGTAGATATCATCGGCGTGATACCTCCAATTATCCTCACCCTGCGGCTCGGTAAAGGGTAAAGTGGCATGAAAAGCCATCCTGTCAGAGCAAGCAGTCGCCGTCACCCCGCTTTTACCTAATTTCCCCTTATTAGTTAAGACAACTCTTGCTGAAGGCTCTTTTTCCACTATGGCTAAAGCTGCTCTTAAAGCTGCTCCCCCACCACCAATTATTAATACCTCACAACTATATTCGCGCATTTTTTTCCTCTTAAGACACAAGTACTGCTTTCATTGCTTTGCGAGCATCCACTACCTTTAACGCCTCTGTAGCTTCCTTTAATTCAAACCTATGGGTGATTAACTTTTCAAAGGGATACTTTTTGCTTAAAACTAATTTTACCGCTTGATAAAGATGTCGTGTATCGCTGACCCAAACTCCCTGGATTCTTACGTTTTTTCTTGCCACATCTTCGTAAAAACTAATTGGGATACTCCCAATAGGAGTAGCCACTCCAGGAAGGGTATAGGTACCTCCTGGAGCAGTCATCTTTAGTCCCTCTTTAATTGCGTAAGGAGACCCAGTGCAATCGATAACCACATCTGCCCCCAATCCCTTGGTCTCTTCTTTAATATAGGACAATCTCTCTTCGAAGGAAGTTTCATTAATATTTAAAATCTTTGTGGCTCCGAATTCCAAACAAAGTTTCAATCTCTCTTTATCTTCATCAGTGCCTACGACTATTACCTTATCCGCTCCTCTCTCTTGCGCAAAGGTGAGGGCAAATATACCCATAGGGCCGGGACCCTGGATAATAATTGTATCTCCTTCTGATATATCACATAACTCAATGGTATGAGCAGTAGTAGCCCCAGAACAGGAGGCAGGAGTTAGAATAGCTGGATTAATTTTCTCCTCTACTTTAATAATTTTCGTCTCCTTAAGCAAAATTAAATGAGTAGCATAACAGCCATCCCTGATAATCCCGTAAACCTTTCTATTTGGACATAGAGAAGACTCTCTTTTTACCACACAAAAATAGCAATTCCCACAAGTAACACCTCTATCCCAGATAATAAAGTCTCCTGGCTTAATCTTATCTGCAAAAATATCTTTCTTTTCTCCCTTCACCTCCTCAACCACTCCTACTCCTTCGTGTCCTAAGATAAGAGGAAGGGGAGTGCGAGGGTCCTCTCCCTTCCACATATGGACATCTGAGCCGCATACCCCCGATGCAGTTATCCTTACCAGAACCTGACCATTCTCTAAAGAAGGAAGCTCTTTCTCCTCAATTACTAAGGGTTGATTAAACCCTTTCAAAACAGCGGCTTTTATCTTCATGTTTGACTCCACCCTAGTCTATATAATAAGGCATCCCCGAATCACACTATCCATTCATTTTAATTCCCTTTATAAGTTTAGAGGTTTTTGAGATACTTATTTATTGCTATTGCGGCATTAAGACCCTCCGAAACCGCTTTGACAACGGTTCCACCTCCATTTATAACATCTCCACCTGCAAATATTCCTTTTCTACTAGTCTCACATGTATCATTTCTTACTTTTATCAATCCTTTAGTAGTAAATTGCACTCCACTTAACGCATGTTTTACTTCTTCTGGTATTTTTTGGCCTACAGCTTCGATACACACAGAAACACTTAATATATACTCGGAATTTGGAATTTTCTCGGGGATACGGCGTCCTGAGATATCTGGATCACCAAGGCTAGTTCGGGCTATTTTTATCCCGTTCAGCTCGTTGTTTCCATTGCTTATGTACTCTACTGGTTCACTTAAAAATAAGAAATGTACCCCCTTATCCATTACCTCCCACCGCTGTTTCGGCCAGGCTGGCATCTGCTTTAAGGATCTACGATATAAGAGGTAGACATCTTTAGCTTCACATTTCACCGCTGTTACCGCCGCGTCCATAGCCATAGCTCCTCCTCCTATTACTGCTACCTGTCGACCCTTTATTTGGGAACATATTTTTTTTGTTTTCGACATCTTCAAATTCTTTAGAAAGGTAAGAGCATCTACCACTCCTTCTATGTCTATATTCTTGAATAAAGTCATCGGCTCCTGAAGACCTATCCCTAAGAATACAGCGTCATACCCCTCATTCAGTATAGAATCTAAATCCCAATCTCCTGAGAGTTTTTTTCCATATTTTATCTCAAATAAGTCTAGTTCTTTAAACCCTAAAGCATCTATTTCCGTTTGCACAAGTTCGCTACTTATTCGATCTTTTAGAATATGTGTAGCTACTAATCCTCCATCATGGTATAAGCCTTCGAATACTGTCACAGCGTGTCCTTCTTCTATAAGATGAGCACTGCAGGCGATACCTGCCGGTCCAAAACCTATAACTGCTATTTTCTTGCCAGTCGGTCGACCGGGGGTTAATCTAGCGTGCCCTCTCTTTCTGGATTCTTGAGATACAAATTTTTGAATCTGGCAAATAGGCACCGACTCACCATCTAAAATCTCGGCTGTACATTTAGCCTCACAGAGTGCCTCTGATGGGCAAACATATGCACATATCCCTGAAAGTATATTTTGCTTTTTCATTATATCGTAAGATTTCCTTATATCTCCCTCCAGGAAGGCACGTATAAATCCTGGTATATCCATCCTGGCTGGGCATCCTTCTACACAAGGAGGACCGGAGCATTCTATGCAGCGGTTTGCTAGTTTGCTGATATATTCGATGTTTCTAAGTCGGCCGGCTCTATATATTGGTCCGTAAACCTCGGGATCACGGATTACACAACCTACTTGACTCCCATCTTTCATCATCTGTGTGCAGGAAGAACAAGTAATACACATCTTCTCTGGTGCTAAAACTCCTTTTTCCAATAACTCATTGGCAAAACTGGGGTTTGCCAGAGCAGCCCTTCCTATGCCAATGAAGCTAATCCATCCTTTTTCTATCATTGCCGCCGCAACATTTGGAAAGAACTGTCTGAGCCATGAAAGCCCTGTTCCCACGAAATGAATTCCTGAAGTTCTCTTACTGATTTCGTAAGTTAGGTCTATGTTTCGTGAAATAGTTTTCAGAGGGTGTTCTTCTGGCAGATACCCACCAGTGATGATATGATCATAAGGCCTCTCCAAATGAGGATTGTAATAAGGATTACCAAAGGAAATATTGATAATATCGACACCGATTTGATGAAGCTCTCTTATCAGCTTAGCAGGCTCAGAAAGCTCCGCATCCAGACTCCCATCTTTCTTCATTCCCCATCCCCAGGGATAAGGAACTCCATCATAGATATTAAGTCTGGTAGTTAAGATGAGGTCTGGAATAACAGCTTTAACTCTTTGTACAACTTCTCGCAAAAAACGAGTTCGGTTCTTAAAAGAGCCTCCATACTTGCTCCCCTCACGGGTATAAGAGAATAAAAGCTCATGAAGGAGATAGCCATGGCAAGCCTTAATATCTACTGCATCAAATCCGCATTCGTAGGCAATATGGGAAGCCTCTACGAATTTTTCCTGAAGACTATCAAGCTCACCATCGGTGATTAGAGAATAATCTTGACTTAAATTGTCTTTTGGGTCTAGAATTTTTGAATGGTGAGTTATTACAGGATGGGATTTTTCTTCAAGTTTACTCTGCCTGCCAGAGTGAGTAAGCTGAAGGACTATAAAAGGGGTTTGTTTCTTAGCTTTACAATTGAGAGCATTTTCTTTTATTATTTCCACCAGTTTTTTAAAGTCCTCAACAGATTTGCTATTTATCCATAATTGGTGAGGACTTGCTTTTCCTTCCGGAGTTACTGTCGTAGCTTCTACCCATATTATTCCCGCACCACCAGCAGCATACCGCCTGTACCGGCGATATGTCAACTCACTGGGGCCTCCGTTCTCCTTGCTGTCGCGCCCTTCTATTGGATTTACACAGAGGCGATTGGGAATTTCCTTATCATTTACTCGGAAACTCTTTTTAAGAGACTGAATATTTCCAGAAATGGGAATATTTATTCCCATTTCTGTTATATCCTTCTTCAACTCACCAAAATTTTTGTATGAAAAGAAAGTCTTTCTCATTGAAATGGTCTTCCTCCCTCGATAATCTACAGTAACCTAGAGAATTATTCTTTTAGGGAGTATATCGAATCTAAAAAAAAATCACTAAATAGTGATAATTTTCTGAGCCTCATATCTTTATTATACTAAAAAACGGAAGGTGTAGGAAGCTGCCCTTCTAATTTCTACCTTTATAGGTAGAAAGTTCCCGCTAAATTAACAACACAGCAACTTTTTTGTTTGTCGTGAATTTACCATCATCAATACCTATTGTAAGCAAGTCTCCCTTTTCCGCGCCTTCTATATATAGAACCATTCTTAGGATTTATTCTGAAAAAGATTTAGCTCTCTTCTGTTTTAGCTTTCCCTTCAAAAGCATCTGGAATTCCTTCTATCTGGTACTTCCGTTTATTATAGACGTCTTTAACGAAACAGGAACTCTTTTTTCGACATCCTCTGTGGTTCTACATTCCCAGAGATAAACCTCTCTGTTCTTTAATGTTTTTATAAAACTCTCAAATCATTCCCCAAGGCTATATTATCCCTTACTCTCAAACCTTCTATTTACGATTGCCTAGTTAGCCATATCAAGAAAAACTTCAAGCAGATTCTTTATAGCGGCTTACTCTATTATAATTAAATCGAGCAATCTGTCTCTTCTTCGGAAAGCTATAATTATTATTTGTTGCCAATCAATCTTCTTTCATCTTCTCCATAGCTTCTTTCAACCATTGATAGCCCCTATACGCACCTTTAACTCTTGGACTAATATGCGGCTCTAAGGAAAGACACCCTTCATATCCATTGTTTTTTAAAGCCTTTACCTGAGAATACCAGCCAACTTTCCCTTCCCCTAAAACTACGTATTCCTTAAGATTAGTTTTATTGTCAATTACGGCATCTTTAATGTGAACATTGACAATATAATCTTTAACATGATTGTACCCCTCAGGATATGGATCCTCATCAAAACCGAAGGCATTACCTGGATCCCAGTTTACCTTAAAAGCTGGACTGTCTACCATTTTGACAATCTCAGCAGTCTCTTTGCCCGTGGCTACCCAACAGTCATCTTCATTTTCCAATGCTAGGATTATCCCTGCCTTTTGGGCTCTCTTAGATGCTTTTTGTAGAATATCAACTACTTTGGGGATAACCTCTTCTCTTCTCTCACCTTTTCGTTTGAGGACACCCATGACTATAATCATATTCGTTTTCAATTTTTCAGCTAATCTAAATGAAGCAGGTAACCTTACCTCCAAATGATTCTTTAATTTCTGTGGAATAAGAGGGATTTTGAATAAACCAGGCGAAATAGCGGTGATATTAACGTTATATTCTTTTATTGTCTGGATAATCCTCAGTTCTTCTTCATCAGATATATCGGGTACCCGCTTCAAAAAGACATGTCGCAACTCAAAATCTCTGATTCCCCACTCATATCCTAATTCAACAGCTGTTTCAAAATCCTGACTCACGTCACTAGCCGCTAAAGAAATTCTCATTAAAATACCTCCTCCTTAAAATTTATAGTTCTCTCGGAAATTCCCTGCCCATCCCTATTTAGCTTTTCACTAATTAGGGATAGTTTCATCACTCCCATAGATTAGCTTTTAACTTGCCTTTTCCTCACCGATATCGGGGGTTAGTATAGCACCAAAGAAGGATGTTTTTATTAAACTCTTTTATCTGGATCTATCCCCTGTTAGTCCTATCCTGAAAGATCGTTACTCCCACCAAGGTACTCCCGCAAGAAATCCCCAAGATATGCTTCGCTCACTTTTAGCCATGGTGCTTTTAGGCGTAACCTCCATCGATGAATGGATGGCTTTTTTAAGAGCTTTGCTTCTCTTGCCATCATCAGTGGATTCCTGCCCGGAGATACCCTTAAAGCATCTAAAGCTCCATTTTCCGAGCATATCTCTCCTATTTTCATAAGTTCTCCAGTGGGAAGGACTGCTTCCAAACCACAAACATAATTCCTCGTTGTTCCATATTTTACTGTGTTAGCCCCTCCGGCAACCCCAGCAACATTGCCACCTATAGTACAGCTATCTAAGCTAGCAGGATTTATAGAATAAAAAAGACTATATTTTTCTATCTCTTTTTGTAGTTCTCCAGTGATTACCTTTTCATTTAGGACAATTTATGGATTTATCATTGGAAATATTTTGCCTTAAGTTCAGTTACAAACTGCTTATCAATTACAAGACAGCTATTTCTGTTTAAATTTTATCAAGACCGAGTTCTACTATTTTTTCTCTCCGGGGTACACCGTTCTCATCCCATCCCCTTAACTCGTAATACTTTCTAAGAGTTGGCTCAAGCTTGGGAGTCTTTCCAGCATGAGGACCTTCACTTGTTGCCTCAAGTATTCTTTTTGGTAGTACATCATTCTTTTTAGTTAACCCAAACTTGGTGTTAACCATTCTTTCCAAAGTGAATATTCTCTCTGTAGTTTTTGCCACCTCATTCAAAGGTATATTCCATCCAGTTATTGCATTTAAACAATTTACCATATCTCCAAATCTCATAGCTTCCCCTTCCATCATAAATCTACACACAACTAAGGAATTATATAGAGCTGCCCAATCTTGATATTTTGCCACTAAGTACTCGGTTCCTTCCATCTCAAAGGGCTGAGGTATTTTGTCGATTCCGAGCTCAGGTAATAAGACTCCCCAATATGGCAGCGATAGGTTAGCATTTTCATGATGAGGACCTACCGGACCCGTCGCAAAATTTAAAGCTTGTCCAAAACGTGCCCTTGGATCATGTGCTCCTATACAAATACCCTTTACCTCAACGGCAAAATCTCTTGTTTTAGGATCTATTTTTTCTACAGTAGGCAATATTCCATTGGCAAGAACATCGCCGAAATTATTCCTAAATGCTATCATCTTTATTAGTTCTATTGTAGCATCTGCATTACCCCAGGTTAAGTCCAGCCCATTAATATCTTCTTTATCGATGAAACCTTTCTCATAGCACTCCATTAAAAAACCTATTATTCCCCCAACCTCCATAGTATCCATACCATATCTATTGCATAGCTCGCCTGCTTTTGCTACAGCTGACAAATCATCTATTAATAAATTTTCTCCAAGATACGCAAGTGTTTCATACTCTGGACCGGGACCTTCCATCTTATATTTTTCCGGAAAATCGACCTTTACATATCTATGGCAACCTATAGGGCAATTTGGACAGGGGAGTCTTTTCTTAAAAATAGTCTCCGTATAAGTTGGAGCACCTAATTTCTTATTTCCTTTACTCCAGGTACCTCCACTCCAATTTTTAATTGGTGCCTCTCCTACCGACTCTGCAAAACCCATATACACAGAAGTTCCATGCTTTCCAAAATCACTTGTTGCCTTTGCTATCTTTTTAGTTAATTCTTTTCGTAGCTCTTTCACTTTATTTTTATCTGCTACTTTAATATCCTTATCTCCTTTAACGCAAATTGCCTTTATATTTTTAGACCCCAATACAGCACCCATTCCTGTACGACCAAAGAAGCTGTGTTTATCTACATTAATTGCGGCAAATCTTATCAAATCTTCTCCGGCTTGTCCGATAACAGCTACACTAAAATCTTTCTTCCCATAATCCTCTTTAATGATATCGGTTGTTTCGTAAGTATCTTTACCCCATAGTTCATTTGCATCATTGAAACTAATCTTCTCATTCTCAATTTCTAAATATACAGGTTTATTCGCTTTTCCTTCAATAATTAAAGCATCGTAGCCTGCTTTTTTAAGTGCCAGACCAAAATCAGCTCCTGCTGCGGAAGTTGAGAAAAAAGAATTCATTGGTGATTTTGTAATAGCCACAAATTTTGCACTCCCGGGAAGATTTGTAGCCTGGAAAGGTCCAGTAGAAAATATAATTTTATTATCGGGTCCTAATGGAGAGGCTTCTTTGCTTACTTCATTGTATAGTACATAAGCGCCATACCCAACTCCCCCAATCAAACTCTTCCAAACTGACTTATTTATGGATTCTATTATTGCCTCTCTCTTAGTAAAATTTACTCTTAATACTTTGCCTGCGTATCCATCCATTTTTATTCTCTCCTCTTGCTAAACGAGCACAATTTGTTTCTCTCTCCAGTAAGACTTATAAAGAGAAACTATCCTTTTAATTCTTCTCTTTTTGAAAAACTCTTTTTTATTCCAGCTAACAACCTATTTACTTTTCTTGAAGATCTCCTCTGCCTTTTGTACTCTCCACATTGTCAGTATGCACACATTCACCTTCCTTAATATCTTTAATAGCTTTTCCTATGGTTTGCCCATATTTCATAATTCTTTCACCCTTCTTAATTCTCTTAAGAGCAATTTTATAGTTAAGAGGAATATCTTGACGTACTCTAATTTTGTCTATCCCTTCTTGATCCTTCATATTTATATCTATTTTATCGCCTTTTTTTAACGGCTGTACCGCAACAGCAACGTTATCATTTTCATTAATTATAAGAACTTTTTGCACCTCGCCCCCTCCAACTCTATTTAGATTACCGGGCCCTTAACATAAATATCAATATTTACTCCATTCGTATCGTAATTTAAAAGCTCTGCTTTCACTTTTTTACCTGAAGCTACTTTTATTATCTCTCTAAAAATTTTTTCTCCGGCCTCTGTAATGTTCTCTTCACCGCTAATGATTGCACTCACATCCAAGTCTATATGTTCCTTTAAATGAGCACAAGTGTGTCTATTCCCTGAAATTTTAATTACTGGACACAAAGGAAATCCTTGTGGAGCACCAACTCCTGTGGTGAAGAGAATTAACTGACAACCACCTGAAGCAAGACCTGTGAGAACCTCTATTTCCCTTCCGGGGGTATCCATGAAATATAATCCACGACCGGATGGCTGCTCCCCATACTCAAGAACACCATTTATTGGCTTTGTCCCACTCTTAATTATCGCTCCCAAAGATTTTTCCTCGATTGTCGTCAAGCCACCCCTAATATTCCCTGGCGTGGGTTGACTCCCTCGCATATCAACTCCCATTGACTTAGCTCGTTGTTCCATCTCTTCTATCTTTTCCAATATTTTGGATCCCACTCTATTATTTACAGCTCTTTTTACCAATTCATCTTCAGCTCCCAGAATTTCCGTAGTCTCACCAAAAATTACAGTTGCCCCATTATCTATAAACCTATCAACAGCAATACCAACCGCTGGATTCGAAGCGATGCCAGACGTGGCATCAGAAGCACCACATTTCAATCCTATCATTAGACTACTTAATTTGTTTTCACTTTTAACACTTGGGATACTTGAGGTTAAGTTTTGAGCTATTTTGATTCCCTTTTCTACTGTCTTTGTGATTCCTCCAAGTTCTTGAAGACATATGGATTGTGTAGGTTTAAGTATCTTAAGCTGCTTTTCTATTCTCTTTACATTAACTACCTCACACCCAAGACTTACTAAAAGAATAGCAACAACGTTGGGATTCTTGCTCAATCCCTCCAAAACTCTTGTTACCGTGTCAATATCTGGTCTTAATTGGCAGCAACCTTGGTGATGAAGTACCGGTACGACTCCATTCACATGTTTAGCTATTCTACTTACTACTTCATTAACACAACCAACTGTAGGAATTGCTGCTATATAATTTCTGATGCCAACTGAACCATTTTCTCTTGAGTACCCACTATATTTATATATGTTCATAATATTTCACCGTAAACTAAAATTCAAAACGCTGTCTTATTCCGTCCCTGAATCTACGTGAATGCTTTAAAGAAAGTATCTATAGTTGAAAATAAACTCCGTCTTTTCTCCCTAAAATACTTTCATGCATTTCACAAAACTTGGAAACAACCTTTATTATTACATTTATATATGCTCAAATGTTTTCGCTATGAAATATTCTATCAAACCAAAACGAGGTGATCTTCTCCAGGAACCGTAGGTGTATGTACAAATACAATCCAAGCAGTTTTATTACCAGTATTTGATAAGCGGTGCACAACCCCAGGACGGGCTAACAAAGCTGTGCCTTTACTCGCTGGAACCTCCTTATCACCGATATATACAGTTATATCACCATCATAGACATAATATACCTCCTCTGTAGGCTCCTTATGATAATGTGCAGGTAATCCTTCACCTGGCTCAAACTTACCCACAACTACATCCATTTTCTCTGTTCCCAGAGCTTTGGTAAAAATTTTTAGAACTCCACCTAAATTTCTTACTTCTTCCAATTCATCCCACTTTGCTATCCCAGCCAATTTTTGCCTCCTTTTTATTTTGCGATGCAACCTCAATATCACGGAATACATATTTAGTTAATGAAATTCTTGTCCTGAATCTACATTGATTGCTTGCCCTGTAATATTTCTCGCCTCATCGCTGACAAGAAAAACTATCATGGAAGCTAAATCCTCAGGTGATTGGCACCTGCCTAGCGCATTTACTTCCTTGCAAGCAGCTCTAACAATCTCTGCGGCACTAAGGCCTATCTTTTTCTCAATTACCGGAAAAATTAACTTTGCATATTCTGACTGGGCTACTTTTTCCCACATAGGTGTGTAAACTATACCAGGACATACAGCATTAACATTTATATTATATTTCCCCACTTCCCTTGCTAGAGCTTGTGTGAATCCTATTATCGCAAATTTCGATGCAGAATAATGTGCAAGTCCTCCATATCCAGTCTTACCCGCAGCAGAAGAAACATTAACTATCTTCCCACTCTTTTTTTTCAACATATAGGGAAGAACTGCTCTACATGTTAGAAATGTACCTTTTGCGTTAACATCCATAACAAGATCCCAATCTTTTTCCTCTATTTTTTCTACCGGAGCGACTGTTGTCACCCCAGCAACATTAACAAGGATGTCAACTCTTTTAAAAGAATTTAAGGCAGATTGAATTAAGTTAGATACTGCATCACTATTTGTAACATCGCAATTTACACTTACTATGTCTCCTCCAGAAGATAAAATTTCCCTCCTTGTGTCTTCTAAGTCCAAAATATCTGATAATACTAACTTTGCTCCTTCTTTACATAGCATAAGAGCAGTTGTTTTTCCAATTCCTCTAGCAGCTCCAGTCACAATAGCCACTTTATTTTTTAGTTTCATTTAATTAATTTCATCCCTTTCTCTATTTTACATTCATTCCATGTGTAATAAACAGGACATATTAAATCTTTTACAAAGAAGATTATGAATTATCAATTTGTATTGGAAAAAAATATCTGCCCTTCCTCAGACTAAACAGCCAGGTATCGTACCGACCTTCATCCCACATATCCCTACAACTGAGGATGTCCCACAGTAAGAGCTGTGGGGCAATTCACTTTAAAAAGTAGAGTAACCCATCTTAATCCATCACAATTTTGGTGCTACACAAAAAACAAATTCTACAAGGGTATCTTGATTGTTCCAAAGACGATACTCAATATTAGCCGGAATAAAAAATTGTTCCTGTTCTTTTATTTCATATTCCCCGCCTTCCATTATTTGTACATAGAGTGCACCTTTAGTGACATGAAGCAGCAATTCTCCCTCATGGGACCACGGCTCACTTCGCCTGCCGGGTATAATCCAGCTTTTAGCCATGGTAAGGCAATCGCTGCTTATATATACTTCCACCGGCATCCGTTCTTTTTCCCCATGCTCTAATAAGACAGCATCTTGAGGAGAGATTACCATCATCTTTTTTTCATCAGGTTCTGTTGGCCAATTACCTAAGTATGGATTTTTTGCATTCATTTACTTCTCCTTCTATTCAGTGAATTTTGATTAAATAAAACCTTTCTGTGGTCTATTTTCTGCCATTGGACCTCCGGTTTCAGTTTTCCAAACTTCCGGAGCAATAACCGTAAATATCCTTATTGTCTTATCCGTGAGATTTTGCACCTCATGCCAGGTCTCCTTTGGAATCCAGATACATGATCCCTCTCGTATGGAGAATGCACGCTCCATTTCCCGGTTAAGCACCGTTATGGTACCTTTAACAGCATAATAGAATTGGTCTCCATAGTGGATATCCGGCCAATCAACTCTTCCTCCCGGGGGAATATCTGCATATCCTGCAAACGGCATATGGTCTGTTGATACCCCCACCATTTGTTGACAGGCTGTCTCCTGGCCTCCTCCAAATAAGACGGGCAGAAATTTCTCCCTCGTGATGTGTAACGGCTTTTTTTCTTGCTCTGTCTTAAACGGATACTTTTTGTACCAATCCGGAAACTCATTCTTCCAATTCCAAATTTCTCTCTCCATTTTAAACTCCTCCTTTCAATAGATACACACGCCTTGCTGACTTTCTTAGTTTCATACTTCCATTATATTAAAAAAGGGAAACACAGGAAATTGCTCTCCTCCCTACCTTTGTAGATGGGCAGTTCCCGCTAAATTAACAACACAGCAACTTTTTTGTTTGTCGTGAATTTACCATCATCAATACCTATTGTAAGCAAGTCTCCCTTTTCCGCGCCTTCTATATATAGAACCATTCTTAGGATTTATTCTGAAAAAGATTTAGCTCTCTTCTGTTTTAGCTTTCCCTTCAAAAGCATCTGGAATTCCTTCTATCTGGTACTTCCGTTTATTATAGACGTCTTTAACGAAACAGGAACTCTTTTTTCGACATCCTCTGTGGTTCTACATTCCCAGAGATAAACCTCTCTGTTCTTTAATGTTTTTATAAAACTCTCAAATCATTCCCCAAGGCTATATTATCCCTTACTCTCAAACCTTCTATTTACGATTGCCTAGTTAGCCATATCAAGAAAAACTTCAAGCAGATTCTTTATAGCGGCTTACTCTATTATAATTAAATCGAGCAATCTGTCTCTTCTTCGGAAAGCTATAATTATTATTTGTTGCCAATCAATCTTCTTTCATCTTCTCCATAGCTTCTTTCAACCATTGATAGCCCCTATACGCACCTTTAACTCTTGGACTAATATGCGGCTCTAAGGAAAGACACCCTTCATATCCATTGTTTTTTAAAGCCTTTACCTGAGAATACCAGCCAACTTTCCCTTCCCCTAAAACTACGTATTCCTTAAGATTAGTTTTATTGTCAATTACGGCATCTTTAATGTGAACATTGACAATATAATCTTTAACATGATTGTACCCCTCAGGATATGGATCCTCATCAAAACCGAAGGCATTACCTGGATCCCAGTTTACCTTAAAAGCTGGACTGTCTACCATTTTGACAATCTCAGCAGTCTCTTTGCCCGTGGCTACCCAACAGTCATCTTCATTTTCCAATGCTAGGATTATCCCTGCCTTTTGGGCTCTCTTAGATGCTTTTTGTAGAATATCAACTACTTTGGGGATAACCTCTTCTCTTCTCTCACCTTTTCGTTTGAGGACACCCATGACTATAATCATATTCGTTTTCAATTTTTCAGCTAATCTAAATGAAGCAGGTAACCTTACCTCCAAATGATTCTTTAATTTCTGTGGAATAAGAGGGATTTTGAATAAACCAGGCGAAATAGCGGTGATATTAACGTTATATTCTTTTATCGTCTGGATAATCCTCAGTTCTTCTTCATCAGATATATCAGGTACCCGCTTCAAAAAGACATGTCGCAACTCAAAATCTCTGATTCCCCACTCATATCCTAATTCAACAGCTGTTTCAAAATCCTGACTCACATCGCTAGCCGCCAAAGAAATTCTCATTGAGATAACTCCTTGTCTAACTTATAAGATATGATCTCCTAAGCATTTCTGGTGTGGCTTTCAACATCCTACTAGGTTCCTTCCCGTTGAGAATGTCCTGTAAGTCCTCCACTAAGAATCGCCCTATCCGCCGATAGGTCTCCACCAGCCCCCCAGCTCTATGAGGAGTTAAGATTACGTTCGGAAGCTTCCTCAATGGACTCTTAATTGGTAGGGGCTCTTTATCAAAAACATCTAAAGCCGCCTTGCCCTTGCCTTCTTTAAGCCATTTAAGAAGTGCGTCTGTCTCAACAATAACGGCTCTTGCTACATTGACCAAAACAGCTCCTTGTTTAAAGCTCCTGAAAGCTTTTCTATCTAAAAGTCCTTCATTGCTCGGATTCGGATTAGCCATCAGAACCACTACATCAGATTTCGATAGCATCTCGTGAAGTTCTACTAGCTTTACTCCTGATTTCTTTGCCAAAGCTTTGGGAACAAACGGATCAAATACCCTTATTTTCACATTAAATGGCTTAATAAGTTTTATAAAAGCCCGAGCCACACTCCCCAAGCCCACAATTCCTACTTGCTTACCAGTAAGCTGTGTATCACCTGAATTTTGAGGACAGTATCCAAATTGTTCAGTACCGCTGCGCATTTGAATATGATAATTTGGAATATTTCTCAGTAGACTTATAATAAGCCCCAGAGTCATTTCGGCAACAGGGATAGCAAAAGCTGGACTGCAGCCTAATATATATATTCCTTTTTTAAATGCGTCCTCATAAAGATCCTTGCTCAATCGAGGTACAGCCCCCCCGCTGGTTTCGGCATAAACCCTAAGATTACCTGCTCTCTCCAAAGCTTTTCTAGTAAGAGGCTTGCTTCCACTAATCACTATTTCGGCATCTTCTATATGAGTCATAATTTCTTCGTTAGACATCTCCTTATTGAAATTGCGGACCACTTGGCTAAAAGTCTGCAATTTTTTGTAATCCTCTTTAGTAAATATTAGTTTAATACGTTCAGGAGAAATAGTAAGTAACGTTTTTCGACTAGACATTTGAAACCCTCTTATTTTCTCAAAATTCAAAAAGATATTAATTCGTTCTTTTCCATAGATTGTAAAATTGTCTCCGCAAGTTGCATAGATTGCAGTCCATCTTCTATAGTTACCGGCGGTTCTGTACGATTTTTCACGCATTCACTAAAGCACTTTATCTCCTCTACGAAACAGTCTATGGGAGAAAATTTTATAATTTTTTTATCGCCTCCCTTAATAAATAACCTTAAAGAGTCGCCACTGCTATCTTTCGTCAATGGTCTTAGATGAGGATTTTCTATAATAGCTCTACCTTTAGACCCAATAAATTCAAATTCTAAGATACTCTCATCGTGTGACCACCAATTAGTATCAAGATAAAATGAAGTCTGACCTTCAAGCTCCATTAAAGTTCGCATTGAATCTTCTGTCTCACTTCCAGGGCCATAGAATAAATTCCCACCTGTGGCAAATACCCGCAGAGGCTTTTTACTTAGTATCCAGGGTACTAAATCTAATTCGTGAATTCCAAGTATCAAAGTAACGCCACCACCATACTTTTTCTCTTTGCGCCATTTAGTGTCGGGATAGTCTTTTCTCCCGTAAACAGGGTGACTGTCTTTCACATTTACGATATAGACTTTACCTATATCACCGTTTTGTATCATTTCTCTTAATTTAATAATTGCAGGGTGGAATCTCCATAAAAAGCCAACCATGAATTTTGCATTACTTTTGTGAACTATATTGGCTAACTGTTGTGCATCCTTGAAGCTTGCTGCTATGGGTTTCTCGCAGAACACGTTAATGTCTCTTTTGAGAAAATCACTACAAACCTTAGGATGTAAATAAGGAGGCAATGCAATAATTACCATATCTATATCCTTGTTTAAAAGCTCTCTATAATCCATTAAAAAATTACAATTATACTCTTTAGCTACTTTAGCTACCGCTGGATTTATATCTACTACATAAACTAATTCTATCCCTAGCTTTTTACATGCTATGGCATGATATCGAGCTATCCCTCCACAAATACCAATAACTGCGGCTTCCAAAGTTTTACCCCCAATATAATTATCCCGAGACACTAATAACCTCAGCACCTGGCTTTTTCAAGGAATCTATATACATTCTCGCATGGAAATGACTAACCTCAATCATACCAATTTTCATTTTATTTCCCTCCTATACTAGAGATATTTTTATTAACACATTTAAATTCAAATCACGAATTCAGCTTTATTCTTTTAAGCCAGTAAGTGTAATACCTTCAACAATGTGCTTTTGGAGTATAATAAAAATAATCATCATAGGGATAGCAGCCAGAGTGTTAGCAGCCATGACAAGTTCATGTTTAACCCAATGTGTGGTAGAAAGAAAACTTATCCCTACGGGTATAGTAAACATATCAGGAGACTGTGAAACTACCAGAGGCCATAAAAAGGTTTCCCATTCCCACATAAACTTAATTATTCCCACTGCAGCCAAAGCAGGAATAATTAAAGGAAGAACTATTCGCCAATATATACCGAACTCAGAGCAACCATCTATCCTGGCAGCATCTGTTAACTCATTAGGGATATTGTGTACATATTGCCTGAGAAGAAAAACTGCATAAGGACTTAATAACCCAGGTATTATTAAACCTTGATAACTATTTATCCAGTTCAAATTCTTTGCAAGAACAAACATTGGTATCAATATAACCTGTGGGGGCACCATCATAACCATCAGTATAAGAATAAAAATGGCATCGCGGCCTCGAAACTTAAATTTACCTAGAACATACCCTAGTAATGAAGCAACAAATATAATAAGTATTGTCCTTACTCCCCCTACTAAAAGACTGTTAGCATACATCCGAGGAAAGGAAATGTTTTTCATAGTCAGTACTTGCTTAAAATTTTCTAAAGTGGGATTCAAAGGAAATAAGGTTGGCGGTGTTACTATCACTTCTTTAGGTAACTTAAAAGCGGTGGTAACTAACCAATAAAAAGGGCCTATTGATATTATAGCACCACAAATCAGTATTGCATAAATAATAATTTTTTCTTTGCTTACTTTTAATACTCCCATTTGGTTTTACCAAATTTAAGATTTACTATTGAAATACCTACAAGTATTATCAGCAAAAATATACTGAGGGCAGAAGCATATCCTACATGGAGACGTTCAATACCTTCCTTGAATATCAATAAAACCATTACTTCGGTTGCATGGTTGGGTCCGCCAGCAGCCTCAAACTGAGTACCCCTGGTCATAATATAAACCTGGGTAAATACTTGAAATGTCCTGATAAGAGTGGTTAGTAGGACAAAAATCATTGTTGGCTGGAGTAAAGGTAAAGTTATGCGAAAGAAAATTTGCAATCTATTCGCTCCATCAACTCTCGCAGCTTCATGAAAACTCTTAGGAATGCCTTGCAAACCAGCCACAAAAATAATTGCTACGAATCCTGCATCTCTCCATATACCCATCAACATTACACTAGGTAAAGCTAATTTAGTAGATTGTAGCCAGGGTTGTGAAGGAAGTCCTATGTTATTCAAAACTACATTAAATAAACCAAATGACGGCTGATATAAGAATTTCCATATAATTGCACAAGCCACCAGAGCAGTCATAACAGGAATAAAATACATAAGTCGAAACACAGACCTAAACCTTTTTATGCTGTTTAATAGTAAAGCTATTATAAGACCTAGCACCACTACAACACTCACAACTCCGCCCATATAATAAACCGTATTCTTTAAAGCTATCCAAAATATTTTGTCCTTAAAAATAGCACGATAGTAGTTAGAAAGCCCTATGGACACTTTAGGAGTGAGTATATTCCATTGATAAAAGCTTAATAAAAAGGCGTTAATAAAGGGATAGAGAAAAAAAATTCCATAATAAATCAATACTGGTAATAACACCCAGACAACAAAATAGTTTTTCTTTTCAAGGATTTTTCTCATAACACTCCTTTTTAAAAAGTAAGAAAATCACCTCCCTGCACTATTCCGGGCGCAGGGAGGTGATGAGCATAATTATTCTTTAGTACCTGTCCCTTCCTACAAAAAGAGGTTGAGTTTCAAGATATTCATTCTCAGTCTCTACCAGTTCATCCAGAATTTTTTTAATTGGTTTTTTCTCACGCAAAATAGCGTGCTCAGCGTTGGAAAGTAGTTCCATATAGAGACGATTTTCCATTGGTGCATATATGGTATTCAATACAACTTTGTTTCTCATCTTCCACCAATCCGTCTGGTAATAGGGTAAAGCTAGCAGTTCTTTCCTGAGGGGGACACCCTTTACAAATTCAGCCAGTGTACGTAAGAACTCGTTGTTCTTGTATAGGGATTTAAGATATTCCCAGGAAGCTTCTTCTTTTTCCTTGGCTGAGTGTATCACCACGTATAGGCGTTCGGTATCACGTCTTCCATATGCCCAAAACTCTGGAGAGCCAAAGGGTCTATCATCTGGCAAAGGATTTGGGAACTGTTCAAATTTAATGTCAGGGTAGTTGCTCTCTAGAGAATCCCTAAACCACGAATAACACCATGTCATCGCTGCCTTTCCCGTTCCAAAAGCTTCGTTATAATTTAGAAAACCAGCAGAATTTACTTTATCAACCCACATTAAGTCGTATAGAAACTGCCAGGCCTCAACTCCTTCAGGAGAATTCATTACACAGGTTCTGCCATCTTTTGACCACATATGCCCCCCTAGCTGGAGTAGGTAATCATACACCATACCGTTTGTTCGTCCATTAAATGCAAAACCAGCTTGAGAAATGTTTCCTGCAGCATCATATTCTGTCAGCTTTTTTGCCGTCTCCTTCAGCTCAGTCCATGTTTCAGGAAAATCTTTCTCGCTCATTCCGGCTTCCTGCCAAATCTCAAGATTGTAAAACATCATAGGTGAACTCATAGCACAAGCAGCAGAATAATATTTACCATCGATATCGTAAAGCTCATCAGCGTGGTAATCATGCTCTTTTATCCACTCTTGGAGACCTTCAGGCATGGGAACACAAATCCCGCTTCTCATCCATATTTCCTGTTCAGGTAAAGCATATAATACATTGGGAGCAACCCCCCCTGCTATAGCTGGATAGAGTTTCTGTCTTATTATCTCGTCTGGATATGAGTATTCTTCGATTACTATGTCAGGATTTTCTTTCATATATTCTTCTGCTTTTTTTACAAACTCTTCAGTAAATAGGGGATGTCCACTGCTGTGCCACATCGTTAACTTTATTTTCTTTGCCATTAGCACATTCGGCGTTCCTATAACAAAAGTCAAAGCTAACACCAGTGATATGCTAAATGTAACTGCCAAACTATTCTTTCTTCTAAACATTTTTTTCTCCTAGCACTATTTATTTTCCGCGCAAATCTCCTTCAAAGAGAGACCAATCTTTTGACATTTCTCTCTTTGGAAAGCTTTCCTTCATTCCGGCTAATAGGCCTATTTACTTTCTCACCTCCCTCCAGCCTCAATTTCCATCTTTTACCCTCTTAATAGGAAAAATCCTAGCAATATTTAATTTTTAACAGATAAGGCGACTTCTGCACGTTACTCTTTCTGTTTTAACCGATCAATAACTCTAACTGTAGCTCTCATTGTATGCTCTCTACATAATTTGTCTGCCAGTTCAATATCTTTCGATCTGATTGCCTCAACAATATTATTATGTTCTTGAAGAGATGTCTTCCAGGAGGTAGGAGCAGAAAGCCCTAACCTCTGGTATCTTCTTATAGGTAAAACTATACTTTCGTAAAAACGTATCAGCTTTTCATTCTTGCTCATCTTGATCATTTTGCGATGGAACTCAATATTTAATCTTTGAATCTGTTTAAAATTATTCTCTTTTATTCTCTGCTCCATAACCTTCAGGATTGAATCTAACTCAGATACTTCCTTCTCTTCTGTAATAGGAACGGCTAATCTAGTGGCAAAGCCTTCCATCATACTTTTCATCTCATAGATTTCTTTGACCTCTTGGGAAGACATTTTAGAAACAAAGGCTCCCTTTCTCGGCACCAAAGTGATTAGACCCTCTGCTGCCAGGAGTCGGAAAGCTTCTCTTATGGGAGGACGGCTAATATTTAGTAATTTGGCCACTTGATATTCATTCACCTTTTCTCCCGGATTGATATTTCCGGAGATGATATTTTCCCTTAGAATATCGGCAATTTCCTCACTCATTAATCTGGTTGCCGATAAATCTGTCTTTATCTTTAATTGAGATATTGCCATCTTATTTCTGGCTCCTTTTATTGTTTATTGTCTATTGTTTATTATTATATACAAAATTTTTTAAATGTCAACCCCACACACACAAAAAAAATTGAAAAATTGGAAGTTAGCGCTAGTTTTGGGTTCTTGAGGGAAAAAATGGACTAAAATTAAGAAATTTTTGGTAAGAAAACGGAAAGGAAGGAAAGTAATCTAGAAGGGTTTTTCCTTCATTGATAATCTAAGGGACAAAGAAGAGAACACTGCCTGCCCTATTGTGGACGAAACAATCCTTTAATTTTGGCAGCAGAGTATAGGAAAATTAAGGAAATAGAAGAAAAAATGAAATTGAGCCAGGAGTTGGAAAATACCCATTTTTATGAGGTGGGATAATGAAGAGATATTTTCGATATTTTTCAGAAAGACTTACTTATTGCCTTAAAATGGAGAACTAGAGCAAATAGAACTAATTGATAGAAGACTTACCTACCGCTGATAAGAGGCTACTAAGATAACTCCCTCTTTTTTAGCTAACTCCATAGCTGTGGGGTGAATAAGGTATCCAAACATTACCCTTAGAGTTTCATGCTCAATTTGGGGAGGTACCTTGGATATCTGCTGAAGAAACTTCTTCACTTCTCCCTCATAAATTCTGGATTTTGCCTCCCCTAAAATAATAACTTTCTTCCCATTTTTTCTACCTTCCCCATAGAAATCTATCTCTATATCAGTCTTATCAAATCTAAAGAATTTTCTGTTTAACTCGGTTACATAGATATTATGATGTCTCTCCAGATATCCCGGCAACACTACCCGACCAATATCTTCCAATCCAAATCCTATGGTAGCGCTCAGCCCCCCTACTTCTTTAGCCATATTTTCCATCGCCCTCTCTGTTCTGGCCTGGGCTTGAGCCAACTTTTCTACTGCTTCTTCTAATCTCCCCATTCTCTCTTCTGTCCTTGCTTGAGCCTGAGTTAACTTTTCTACTGCTTCTTCTAATCTCCCTATCCTCTTCTCTGTCTTTGCCTGGGCTTGAGCTAAGCTTTTGACTATTTCCTTCAACTCATAAAAATCTTCTCTAGGTATATGAAGCTCTTTCATTCTTTCATCAACGATAGCCACAATAACTTTATATAACTCTGGAGTTATTTTGTTATTAATGCTTTGCAACTTTTTCGCTCCTTTAAAAGAAATATAAACACTAATTGTAATATACAACAGAAAAAATAGATGTCAAGGTCGCAAGATTACTTTGTTGCAAGATTACTTCTGTATGTGAAAATCGGCTTAAGCATGACCACAATAGCTTGACAATAGGGGATGTCTTGCTATCTTACAGTTATCTAAAGGATTAAACCTAAGAGCAACCATGTCTAAAGCACATATCTATACAGTTAGTGAGATTACCAGGTATATAAAAAGTTTAATAGAGAAAGATGATGCTCTGCAGAATATCTGGGTTAAGGGGGAAATCTCAAATTTCAGGTCTCCTTCCCGGCACCTCTATTTTGCTCTCAAAGATGAGGAAGCGCTTATTTCCTGTATTATGTTTCAGGATAGAGTGAATAGTCTAAAGTTCACTTTAGAAAATGGACTGGAAGTCATGGCCCGGGGAAGTATTGGAATTTATAAACCCCAGGGGAGATACCAGTTCTACGTAGAGGAGATACTTCCCGTAGGGAAGGGTGCTCTTTACCTTAAGTTCGAACAATTAAAAGAAGAACTAAGGCAAAAGGGCTATTTTGAACCAGCACACAAGATTCCCCTCCCTTACCTTCCTCAGAGAATTGGAGTAGTGACTTCTTCTAAAGGAGCGGCAATCCGGGATATACTTTCTGTTTTAGAGAGACGTTTTTCTAATATCGAAATCATCCTTGTTCCCTGCCGGGTCCAGGGAGATGAAGCAGCCGCAGAGATTGCTAAGGCTATACAAGGATTAAACGATTACGGCAAAATAGACGTAATGATTGTAGGCAGAGGAGGAGGCTCTTTTGAAGACCTATTTGCCTTCAACGAACGAATCGTTGCAGAAGCTATATATGATTCTCGTATTCCAGTTATTTCGGCCGTGGGACATGAAATTGATTTTACCATCTCCGATTTTGTTGCTGATGAAAGAGCTCCTACTCCTTCGGCAGCGGCAGAACTCGTTATTCCTGGAAAGAAAGACCTCCTTGAGCTCCTGGAAAACGCAAAGAAAAGAACTCTTCAATTAATAAATAATTATCTGGAGGTCTCTCATTCAAACCTGGAGAGAATAAGGGATTCTTTTCCTTTTAAACAACCCTACAGACCAATTGAGGACCTCAAACAAGGGATTGATGAGTTAGAAAGAAGAATGATCTCCCATCTTGTTCAGAAAGGTAAATTAGAAAGAAACCGATTCTTAAACTTAAGTCTTAATTTCGAACGCACCTCTCCCGGGAGAAAATTAGAACTAATGAAAGAAGAATTAAAAAGAAATATAGAAAAACTAGTTACTCTGGGACAAGCTAAACGGGAAAAGAAAAGAGAAAAGCTGTTCCTCTGGAAGAATAGGTTAGAAGACCTCTCTCCTTTGTCTGTTCTTAAGAGAGGTTACAGTATCTGTTTTAGTCATCCTGGAGGAGAGACAATCACTGAGTATAAGCAGGTAAAAGAGAAAGAGAAGATAAGGGTAAAATTACATAAAGGTGAAATTTATTCGGAGATTTATCAGATTGAAAAAAATTAATGAGGCAAAAGGGGACGGTTCTATTTTTCATAAAAAAAGAGAAAAAAAGAGAATCAACCTTTTTTTACAATAGAAACAGAATAAAAATAGAACCGTCCCCTTTGATGCGAGATTCCCTTTGATGCGAGATTAAAGAGATTAGATTGGAGCGGAGGTAAGCGGTGAAATATGAAGAGGCGATGGAGAAACTGGAGGAGATAACTCAAAAACTAGAAGAAGGAAATCTCCCCCTAGAAGAAGCTTTGCAAAACTTTGAAGAAGGAATGAACTTAATAAGCTTCTGTGAAAAAAAACTAGAAGAAGCAGAGAAAAAAATCCAGGTTTTGATAAAGGAAAAAGATAAGTTTAATCTAAAAGAATGGGAGGCTGAAGAAGAAAGCGAAATGGTAGAGAAGAAACAAGAGGAAAAGAAAGAAAGAGAAGAAGGACAAGAAGAAGAAGAAGAAGAAGAAGAAGGGAAATCAGGGAAAAATCGGAGGGAAACCAAAACTGAGGCAGAACCAGAAAAGGAAAAAGATCAAAATCTTCTCTTCCTAGAGGAAGAAGATTAAGATGTCAAAAACATTTTACTTTATTATTACTCATCCTTTATTATTGAGTGTTTTCTGGGCCTGGATTGCTGCTCAGACTATTAAGGTCATTGTTTCCTCAGTCAATGAGAAAAAAATAAATCTGCATCGTTTTATAGAACCAGGGGGAATGCCCTCGTCTCATGCAGCGGCGGTGGTAGCCCTACTTACAGGAGTAGGAATAAGAGAAGGTATAGGCTCTACTCTTTTTATTGTCACTTTGGTTCTTGCTTTAATTACTGTGTACGAAGCTATAGGAGTCAGAAGGCAGTCAGGTAGGCAGGCAGAACTTATTAATGAGCTATTTCGTTATCTAGCACGACGTCGCGCTGTAAAGCATCAACTGATAGAACAATTAGGGCATAACCCACTAGAGGCATTAATAGGGTGCATACTGGGATTTTTTATGGCCTTGCTCTGGATGTAACCAGGGAAAATACCTCAGGACAATCTCGTATTGCGTATATCGTATGTCGTATTGCGCAATACGCATCACGCACAACAGAGCTGGTGAATCGTATTTCGTGAATCGTGAATTCTTAATCAAACCCTGCAACCATTTACTTTCTTGTTTGCGATTCACTATACGCTATCCGCTAAACGCTATACGCTCTCTTTTGAGGAATGCCCGTCAGCACACATATAAAATTATGGAAGAGGAGAATTCCGGAGAAAAAATGCTTGAAGTAGTGGGAATAATAGTAAATCGAGAAAAGAAAGATGCTCTTAATTATGCCCTTTCCATAATAGAATGGCTAGAAAAAAGAAAAATTCAGGTTCTTGTCACTAGATGGGGAGGGGGAAAAATCAATCGTGACGACCTGATAGCAGATAAAGAAGAAATAGGCAGAAGAGCGGATCTTATCATTAGCCTGGGAGGTGATGGAACTTTGTGTAGAGCAGCTCGAGACTTCGCGCCTTATGATATTCCTCTTCTAGGCATTAATCTAGGCGGATTGGGTTTTCTCACTGAGGTTCCCATCTCCGAATATAAGGAAGGACTGGCAAAAGTCTTAAGGGAAGAGTATAAAACAGAAAAACGTCTTATGCTGGAGGCAAGTATATTCAGAGACAAAAAGAAGATAGAAACATCCCTTGCTTTAAATGATATAGTTATTAGTGAAAGGGGTAGCCCTCGCATTATTAATCTTAAAACTTTTGTTTCGGAAGAGTTCGTCACCACCTACTCTGCCGATGGATTGGTTATTTCTACACCTACCGGCTCTACTGCTTATTCTCTTTCTGCTGGCGGGCCAGTAGTTCACCCTAATTTAGATGTAATAGTGCTTTCCCCTATATGTGCTCATACTCTGGCCGTAAGACCTTTGATCATCTCTCAAACGGATGAAATAAAGGTTATCATCGAGCCCCCCTCAGATAAAGTTCTGCTCACCGTAGATGGCCAGATCGGCTTTGAATTAGAGAAGAAAGATATTATCAAAGTCAAAAAATCTTCTCGGGAAGCTACTCTAATCAGACTTAAGGAGAGGTTTTTCTTTCAAAGGCTAGAGAGTAAACTGGGATGGACAGGAATCACCTATAAGACCTTTAGGCAGACTCCAGAGGTGTGAAAAGGAGGTAAATATGAAAGAACTTTATGATCTGGTAATAATTGGAGCAGGACCGGCTGGACTGACAGCAGCTATCTATGCTCAAAGATCGCAATTGAAGACATTGGTTCTGGAAAAGCTTAATCCAGGGGGGCAAATCTTGCTTTCAGAAAAAATTGAGAATTATCCTGGTTTTTCAGAAGCCATATCCACCCAGAGGTTAATGGAGCAAATGCAAAAACAGGCAGAGAACCTGGGGATGAGCTTAGAATACGAAGAAGTTGAACATGTCAGCCAGCAAACTGAAAAAAAGGTTATTCGAACTAATAACAGCGAGTATGAAACGCTAGCTGTGATAATTGCCACTGGTACCAGTCCAGGCAGATTAGGAGTTAAAGGAGAGAAAGAATTGACCGGCCGGGGCGTCTCTTACTGCGCCACTTGCGATGCTCCTTTTTTCAAAAATCAGAAAGTGGTAGCAATTGGAGGAGGAAATACAGCTTTAGAAGAGAGCCTCTATTTGACCAAATTTGCAGCAAAGCTCTATCTTGTCCACCGCCGAGCAATGTTCAGAGGAGAAAAAATTCTCCAAGAAAGAGTCAGCAAAAATGCAAAAATAGAGATTATTTGCAACTCGGTAGCTGAGCAAATCTACGGAAAAGAACAAGTTCAAGGAATTAGAATTAAGAATCTAAAAACGGACAAAATCTCTGATTTAGACTGTTCAGGTGTATTTATCTTTACCAGCCCAAAACCAAATATAGAATTTGCTAAAGATTTTCTAGAGTTAGATAATCAAGGATTCATAAAGACCAATGAAAAATTAGAGACTAGTGTAAAAGGAATTTTTGCTTGTGGCGATGTAAGAAAAAATTTTTTAAAGCAGGTAGTTGTTGCTTGTGGCGAAGGAGCTCTAGCCACTCACATTACAGAAGCCTATGTCAATAAAATAAAAGGCATTGAATATAAGTAGGAAGGCTAGTCTGTTGCGCTAGCTCATTCTTATCTTCGGTAATTCCAACTGCGAGTGCTGTATTTAACCTCCCTTAACTCCTGGGATAGCTTCACTTCTTCTCTGGTTAATTGGTCGGGTATTAGTCTTATTCCGAATCTCTTCTCAAACCCCAGAATTAGACTACCTATAATTTTTCCCCTATTTTTTTTCTCTTCCCTACTTTCAGGGCTGACTTTAATGGAGCCGTGTTGAAAAAAGGTCTTATTCTTTCTCCTTTGAGCGCTCCCCACAATCTTTCGCCCATCTTCAACCACGTCGTCCTCTGAGGGATTGACAAAACAAAAATAGGGATCGGGTTTCTTGCTTTGTTTTCTTTCTAGTCGCGCATTTATCCTCAGATTTTGCAAAGCGAGGATTATAGCCTGATGAACTAGCTGCTGCGTTTTTTTAATATTGCTAAAGGCGATAAACTCATTGGTAGGGCAAGCTAAAGAATAGGTTATCTCATTTCTATGCAATATGGCGCCTCCTCCGGTGAAGCGCCTGACAATGGTCAGTTTCTGTTTTTTATATTCCTCCAGGGAGGGATCTTCCATTCTTTGAAAATAACCGATGGAAACAGCCGCTGGCCTCCAGTCATAAAATCGAAGGGTAGCCGGAAGACCGAGTTTTTCTCTCCCAATAAATATAGCCTCGTCTATAGCCATATTGGTATAGGCATCCGGACAGCTAAACTCAATTAATCGCCACTCTTTTTCTCTTGCCATCTCAATTTTAGCTCCCTGGACGCTCTAACCTCATCCAGCCGACCAATGGACAAATTGTGAGGAGCCTCTTTTACTGCAGAGGGATTCTCTTCTATCTCTTTTCTAATTCCAATCATAGCAGAGGCAAAGGCATCCAGGGTCTCCTTGCACTCGGTCTCGGTAGGCTCAATCATTAAGGCTTCTTTTACTATCAAGGGAAAATATATAGTGGGAGGATGAAAGCCGAAATCCAAAACACGTTTAGCAATGTCCAGGGTTCTCACACCTTTCATCTTTCCATCTTTTCCTGAAAGAACGAATTCATGCATACAGGGCTCATCATAAGGAAGATAAAAATAGTTCTTCAGTCTTTCCATTAAATAATTGGCATTTAAGACAGCATTGTAACTTATCTTCTTCAATCCTTCTTTACCCAGTGACCGCAGATAACAGTATGCCTTGATGATGACCCCGATATTTCCGTAAAAAGACCTCACTTTTCCTATGGATTTGGCTCTCTCATAGTCAAGATAGTATCCTTTCTTATTCTTTTCTACTGTTGGCACAGGTAAATAATCAGCCAGCGCTCTTTTCACCCCCACAGGTCCTGAACCAGGACCTCCTCCTCCATGAGGGGTAGAGAAAGTCTTATGTAGATTGAAGTGCATTATGTCTATTCCCAAATCAGATGGTCTAACTATCCCCAGTAGGGCATTTAGATTAGCCCCATCCAGATAAAGAAATCCTTCCTTATTATGGACAATCCTGGCAATCTCGAGGATACCTTTCTCGAATAGACCCAGAGTGTTAGGAATAGTGAGCATTAAAGCAGCCACTTTTTCGCTCATTTTACCCTTTAGGTCATCTAAATCTATTACTCCATCTTTATTTGACTTTATCTCTATTATTCGAAATCCACAAAAATTAGAGCTGGCCGCATTAGTCCCATGAGCAGAATCCGGGATAAGGATGGTATCCCTTTCTTCTTTTTTATTCTCATAGTATGCCTTTATCATCATTAGACTGGTAAGTTCGCCGTGAGCCCCAGCAGATGGCTGCAGCGATACCCTATCCATTCCCGAGACCTCACACAAAAGCTTTTCCATTTGATGAAGCAACTGCAATGTCCCCTGAACACTAACCTCAGGTTGATAGGGATGAATCCTGGCAAAGCCGGGTAGCTGAGCTATATCCTCATTCACCTTAGGATTGTACTTCATAGTGCAGGAACCTAAAGGATAAAAATTTGTATCTATCCCTATGTTTTGCTGAGAGAGCCGCACAAAATGGCGAACCAAATCCGGCTCACTTACCTGAGGCAAACCTAATCTACCCTGACGCAGATATTTTTTAGGAATTAACCTTTCTATTTTCTCGTTCTCTACGTCGCACTGAGGAAGTGAATATCCCCTCCTACCCTCTCTGCTCTTCTCAAATATTAAAGGTTCTCTCATACCATCCCCTCCAAGAACCTGATAAGTCTGTCGATATCTCCTCTAGTTCGTTTTTCAGTTACACAGAACAATAAGGAATTCTCCAATTGCGGATATAATCTCCTCAGCTCAAATCCCCCCAGGATCTTGTTATCCCAGAGCAATTTATTTATCTTATTAGGTGGGATGGGGCATCGGACAGCGAATTCCTTAAAGAAAGGACTGGTAAAGGTAGGTTCAAATCCAGGAATCTGGTAAATTCTCCTGGCAGCATAATGTGCTTTCTGTAGACAGAATTCGGCTACCTTAGCCAATCCTTTCTCTCCTAGAGTAGAAAGGTATATGGCAGATCTTAAAGCATTCAAAGCCTGATTAGTACAGATATTGGAGGTTGCTCTTTCTCTACGGATATGCTGCTCTCTAGTTTGTAAGGTTAAGACGAATCCTCTTCTTCCCTCTTTATCCGTGGTCTCTCCCACGATTCTCCCCGGTATCTTTCTTAAGAACTCCCTTTTGCAGGTAAAGATTCCTAAATAAGGTCCTCCGAAATTGAGCTCATTTCCCAGAACTTGCCCTTCTCCTACAGCTATATCTGCCTTATACTCTCCCGGAGCGATAAGCAAACCTAAGGAAATAGGGTCCACTGAAACAATATATAAAGAACCAGCCTGGTGAGTAATTTCTTCTATCTTCTTAACTTTCTCTAAGCAGCCAAAAAAGTTAGGATTCTGGACAATCACGCAGCTGGTATCTTTACTTATTTTTTCTTCTAATTTAGTAAGATCAGTTACCCCATTCTGGTAATCTATTTCTATTACGGACAGGCCTAAGGTTTTCTCTATATAGGTGGTGAGAACCTGACGAGATTCCGGGTGAACACTCTTGACTACCAAAACTTTCTTGCGATGATTAATCTTATGGGCTAAAATAACTGCCTCAGCTAAAGCTGTCGCCCCCTCATAGAGAGAGGCATTGCATACATCCATTTGAAAGAGCTGACAGATAAGGCTTTGATATTCATAAGTGGCCTGCAGTATTCCCTGACTGGCTTCCGCCTGATAAGGGGTATAAGAGGTATAGAATTCAGACCTACCAGAAAGATGATCAACCAGGGCAGGGATAAAATGATCATAACTTCCTGCTCCCAAAAAAGAGACATATTCATCTAAGTGAGCGTTTTTCTCAGATAGCTCTCTCATCTCTTTAACTAGCTCCATCTCTGAGAGCGATGAAGGAAGATTTAGATCAGTTTTTAGTCTTAAATTCTGAGGGATAGCACAAAATAGAGCCTCTATGGACTCGGCTCCTATCTCTTTTAGCATTTCCTTCTGGTCTTCTTCAGTGTTGGGAATATAGGGAATCACTGTTTCTCCTTCTTCAGCAGCTCCTCATATTCTTCTGAATCCATCAAAGTATCTAACTCAGTTTGATCCTCTATCTTTACCTTAATCATCCATCCTTCATCATAGGGATCTTCAGTTACTATGTCTGGTTCTTTGGATAAATTCTCATTCACCTTAATTATCTCTCCGCTTATGGGGGAGTATAAATCAGAGACAGCTTTTACTGTCTCTACAACTCCGAAAGAAGAACCTTTGGCAACTTTTTCTCCTGGAGAGGGAAGTTCTAGATAGGCAAGATCGGTTAGCCGTTTTGCAGCAAAACCTGTAATGCCAACAGTAGCAATGTCCTTATCAACCTTTACCCACTCGTGGGTCTGGCTATACTTTAAATCTTCTGGATACAAGTTATTCTCCATTCTTTCGCTCGTATAATTTTTTAGCTCTTTTTACAATATGCTCGGCTGCTAATCCAAATATTTTCATTAATTCCCAGGGTGCTCCGGCACACTCTCTCAAGCCTTGCCAAGCTCTTTAGCTAACTTGGCCAGCTCCCCCTCAACTACTCTTCCTTTATCCAGTATTAGCTTCTCATCTAACCAGGCGGAAGTATTTAAACATATTCCGTCGGTGTGTGAGGCTGCAGATACTCCATCGGGAGCAATGAGCATAGGGCCGATATTGCCAAGACCCCACTCGGTACAACCCCAGACTCTCTCATCTTCTACTATGTCACCCGTAAGTTTAGCCCCCGGGTTAAAACCCCAACTGGCATGAGCTAATCTGAGCATACCCGGATCATTAAAGCTGTTCAGCCACACTTCAAATTCCCTGGCTTGATTTCCTCCCTCAATTTTGATAACCTTGCTCTTCTCAATGGTCAAGCGGACTGGCTCATCCAGCTTACCACATGGTGGCACAATTGAACCATCAAAAACGAGGCTTCCATTGATAGATTCCAAATCAGGGGTCCAAGAAATTTGACCTGCCAGCATATGCGAGCCTGGCTTATCGGCGTATCCTTTGGCCAAAGTATAAAGATGATTTGGGTCAGAGGAATTGTCGAACTCGAGATCCTGTCCTGCTGGGGTGGTCAAACGCACATGTTTAGCGCTCATAGTCATCTCTCGAAGTCTTTCCAGAAACTTTCCCAAAAGTGGATAATTAACTCGGCCAATGCATCGTACCATCAGGTCAGGATTCATTCCACAGGCATTCAGATATCGAAGTTTCTTATTCTCTTTTGTAGCAATATCATAAGGAGTTGAGTAAAGAAGCCACTCATTATTAAACTCAATCCAGGCATCTGTCTCTTTCAATACTGCTGTGAGTGCTTCTACCGGCAGCATTGGATCAGCAGCTTTTCCCACCCCTAAAGGTGAGGCTAGCCAGATAACCATAGGTTTTGCACCAACAGCGAAGGCAGCCCTGGCAGTAGCATCAACAACTCTAGCATCGGATTCCGTATCCGCTGTGATGACAAAAGTCTCTCCGGCCTTAAGCTTAAAAAGCTCCCTGGCAATGGTATCACCTGCCTTGCCTAATTCGTACTCGTAAAGGAACATATTGAACCTCCTATCCCTTCTCACTTAATTCCTTGAGAATATGCTGGATTATACGAACTGCTTTCTCCATATCTGCCACAGCTATATTCTCCTCTTTGGTGTGTTCCGCTCTGACTCCCGTCCCTATAACTACCGTCTCGATACCTTTCTCATTATAGCTGGAAGCATCGGTTGCTCCACAGATAACTCGCACATTTGGTTTTAGCCCTACGCCACTTACTGCTCTCTTGGCAACTTTCACCACTTCAGCATCTTCTGAAATACGGGAAGCTCTTGTGTTCAGGTCCATTTTGATCTCTACCTGAGCTCCTACAGCCTTAGCTGCCGTGAGAAACACTTCCTTAATTAAGTTACTCTGGTCAAGACATTTCTGGTGAGACTGGCTTCGACATTCGATCTTCACATCTGTTTTTTCTGGAACAGCATTGAGCACTTCACCACCTTTGATGATTCCAATATTTACAGTTGTCACCTCATCAATCCAACCTTCTTTCAACATTGAAATTGCATATGATGCTGCTTTAATTGATGATATACCCTTCTCCGGCTCCATCCCGGCATGAGCTGCCTTTCCTTTAATCTTTACATCGACACTCATATAGGACGGTCCACCAACGACAATATCCTGCAGAGTATCCATATCGAGCAAGAACCCGGTCTTTGAGTTAAGTAAAGAAGCATCAATGTTTTTTGAGCCTTTGAGTCCAATCTCTTCTTCTCTTGAAACCACAATCTCCAAGGGAGGATATTGCTCAGCTCCTCTGATGGCTTGGAAGAGTTCTGCAATGCCAGCCTTGTCATCCGCACCTAAAATGGTCTCTCCTTTGGAACGGATTATTCCATCTCTCAAAATAGGTTCGATATTTTTGCCCGGCTTAACTGTATCGGCATGAATACCAAAAAGAACGGGTTCCCTCCCAGTGCTATTTTTGGCAGCAATCTTTATTATGAGGTTACCGTAACTATCGCTGGTACACTTTGCCTTAAATTCCTTGGCAAAAATGTCTTTGAGATAGGCAATGAATTCCTCTTCCTCACCTGACTCACTACTAATCCGCACCATCCCAAAAAAGGTATCAATTAATTCTTTTGTCATCAGTTCCCCCTTCTCATTATGGTAAGGCTTGCTATGATTTAGTTTGCCCTCTTTTGCCCACCTCATCCTTCAGGTCATACTGCTATTCCACTATCTGTAAGGTATGTGTGCACCGATTCATGCGTTGTGCTCCCCTTTGGGTCACCACCACGATGTCCTCAATGCGGATACCGAATTGTCCTGGCAAGTAAATCCCCGGTTCCACGGAGAAGGCCATCCCCTGTCGAAGTTCAAGGTGATTTGCCTCGACAATGTAGGGTTCTTCATGGATATCAAGGCCGATCCCGTGACCGGTCCGATGAATAAACCGCTCACCATAGCCAGCTTTCGTTATTTCCTGGCGCGCGGCCTGATCTATCTCCTCAGCCTTAACTCCCGGCCTTATTGCTTGTACAGCCTTCTCCTGGGCTCTCTCAACAATCTCATAGACAGCCTAGATTTCCTTAGAGGCTTCTTTGCAGACGATTGTGCGTGTGATATCCGAGCAGTATTCCTGAATTCGGCATCCATAATCGAGGATGACTACATCCCCCGGCTCGATTCTCCTCCGGCCGGCCCGATGGTGAGGAAGTGCGCTATTCAGACCCGAAGCTATCAATGTCTCAAAGGCGATTTTTTCTGCTCCTCTTTTCTTCATCGCCTCCTCGAGAGCTCTAGCCAGAGCGAGCTCAGTCATCCCTGCAATCTTAGAGCGGATAATTTCCTCAAAGGCTTCATCGGCTATGGCACCGGCTTGCTCAAGGCAACGAATCTCATGGGGAGTTTTCTGCATTCTCAGCGGTACCATGACCCGAGAGACCAAAGAGAACTTGGCCTTTGGTAACGCCTCCCTCAACATGAGAAAAAACTTGACCCACATCCCGTCATCCACGAGGACCCTGGCCTCCTTCACCGCCAAGTCCACCACCGTTCGCCGCAGGAGGTTCATCGGATCATCGGAATCGCTCCAGATACGAATATCCTGAAAAGGCGATTCTTGTTTGACTTGCTCCTCATACAGCTCAGGGATAAGGAAGATGGGCTCGGCTTCCCGGGGCAAGAGAAGGAGGAGCATGCGCTCGCCGGGCTCATCATAGAAACCGCTGAGATAGAGCATATTCGAACTGGGGAAGATGGCCATGAAATCGAAATCTAATTCGGCAAGCAATTCCTGAGCTTTCACCATTCTCTCCTGATGGATTTCCATTCCTCTCCTCCTTAGATCAGGTATACTTTCAACTCTCAATTGCGCTCACGGCAACCTTCTCTATCCCCTGCTGCCATATTCTTAAGCCTATTTCCTCTATTCTCTTCCATTGGTCAGCTTACCTTCCTCATCTTATTTCGTAGCTGCTTGGTAGCTTTGATATCTATCTTCATTCTATCCTGATTAATTACAACTCCATATTCTTCTCTAGCCTTCTGTAAGGATACATAACCATTTATCACATCAAGGAGAACCTTCTCAGATTCTCGCTCAAGCGGAGATCCATAGCCTCCTCCGCCACCGGTCTGGAAGCTCACCACCTCGTTTGGCGCCAGGGGTAGGTTGGAGATCTTCCGCCAGCGCTCTTCGCTACCATCGTTTCGATAGACAATAGTAATGCTCGGTTTGCCCGCTTTTCCACCAAATAGACCCCATGGCGGCGTATACTTCACCCTATCCGTTGTCACCGTGAGCCCCGCCTTATGGCCGATGATGCGGTAATCTCGACGCAGCCCCAGGCCACCGCGAAACTTTCCAGGCCCGCCAGAGTCCTGATGAAGCTCGAATTGCTCCACCCGCCAGGGAAACCTCACCTCGACGACTTCGGCCGGGACGTTGTAGGTGTCCCCCAAGTCCATTGAGAAGAGCGCCGGCTCTCCATCATCATCGGGCTTCCCCCCGTAGCCTCCTGCATCTCCTTCAGCACAGACATAGTACCTGCCCGTCCTGGGATCTGTCCCGTAGAAGAAATTGGCCATGGAATCGCCAAAGTGCCCCGCCCGCACTCGATCCGGCATTGCTGGTGCCAGCGCCTTGAGAATCAGATCCGGAATCGTGGTGGTGGGTGTCGGCCACATTGCACATGCAGCGGGAAATTTTGCCTTCAACAGGCTGCCCTCCGGGATGACGGTCTTCAACTGGCGGAAGAACCCCTCATTGCTAGGTAGATTCGGCGTGGTCACAATCTTGAACCCGTACCGGGCGGAAGATATGGTCGAGGGCTCCGGGACGTTCATCGGGCCGCGGCATTGAGGAGCAGTTCCTGTAAAATCCAGGGTCATCTCCTCATCCTCAACGATTACAGTGACTTTCAGCCGCAGTTTTTCGTCCAGCGGCGCATCGTCATTGCCATCGCCATCCAGAAATGCCTCCGCAGAATAGGTTCCATTGGGAATGCGGCGGATGGCCGCCCGTGACATCCTCTCTCCCTGATCGAAGAGTTCCTCAAGGGCTCTCTGTATGACACTCAGGCTATATTTATCGATGATCTCGCAGAAGCGTTTGCTCCCGGTTCGCACGGCGGCAATCATAGCACGAATATCACCCAACACAGCATCCGGCACACGAGAGTTTGCCCTGATCAGTCGGAACACGTCTTCATTTGACTTGCCTTGCACTATAATCTTAACCGGAGGCAGGCGAAATCCTTCTTGGAACACTTCGGTGGTGTTGCTATACCATCCTCCCGGGTAGATCCCTCCCATATCAACGGTGTGGCCCCGGAAGGCTGCCCATCCGCGTATCTCCTCTTCATAGAAAGCGGGACACAGCACAACGATATCGGGACAGTGCGTTCCTCCCCCATTATAAGGATCGTTGCAGAGGATAACATCTCCAGGGCTCAATCTGTCACGACCAATTGTGTTATAGGTTGACCTGATAGCATAGCCCAAACTACCAAGGAATGAGGGCAATCCCGGGGTCTCAGCGATTGCGTTCGCCTCATTGTCCAAGATTCCGCAGCTGAAGTCAACCACCTCATAGAGCACCGGGCTGTAGGCAGCCCTTTCCACAGTCCTTCTGATATCACGGCTGGCCGCAATAAGCCGATTGCGGATAACTTCCAAAGTTATTGGATCTATCTTCATCGCCCCTCCTCATCCAAAGTAATGATAAGATTGCCATATTGGTCTACAGAGCAAATCTGGTGCTGTTCAACCACAGTGGTGGAAGTCGGCTCTTCAATAATGGCCGGACCTGGTATGGTATTCCTTGCCCGAAGCTTGTCACGCTGATAAATGCTGAACTCCTGATATCTGCCGTCTCCCAAATAAACTTTCCTTTTTCCCAGTTTGGATTGCGCTGCAGGGGTTTCGCCCCCGCGCCCAATAGTTTGCAAAACGGGTTTCCTGACCTTGCCGATACCTATGACCTTGAGCGAGACAATCTCTTTAGACTCCTCTGGAGCGTTGTGCCCGTATACCTTGAGATGGAGCTCATCAAAGCCTTTCTCCAGCATCCCCTTGTCAGCATCCGTTAGCCTAGACGCCGCCGAAACGGTTAATGTATGCTCTTGGCCATAATATCTCAAATCCATTTGGTAGGTCATCACTATGTTTTCATCTCGGATATTTTCGCGCTCAAAGAGCTCCTTTACCCGCCTCTCTAGATCTCTGAATATCCAGTTTACCGTCTCAGTATCAACATCGCTCATAAGCTTGATGTAGGTTTGGCTAAAGTCGTGCCTTAAGTCGGCCATCAACATCCCCCAGGCAGAAAACACCCCAGGAAACGGCGGCACGATGACCGTAGGAATATTCAGCTCTTTGGCAATGGCGGCAGCATGAGTAGGACCTGCACCTCCGAAGGCAACCATGGCGAAGTCTCTCGGATCATAGCCGCGTTTGACCGTCATTGATTGCAGCAATCCTGACATGTTGTTGTTGACAATCTTGATAATCCCCAATGCAGCCTCATCAACGCTGATGTCAAAGTAACGAGCGATCTTTTCGATAGTTTCGCGGGCAAGCTCCGGTGAGATATCCTTCTCACCCCCCAAGAAATAGTCCGGGTCCAGGATGCCCAGTTGGAGATCCGCATCCGTCACTGTAGGTTCTAGGCCGTTCTGCATGTAGCATGCTGGACCTGGCTCGGCTCCCGCGCTTTGCGGCCCCACGTGTAGAGCTCCGGCCTCATCAATCCAGGCAATACTGCCTCCACCGGCTCCAATCTCGCGTATATCAACCACAGGGAGCAGGATGGGACGCCCCTCAATCAGATACTGATCCGTGGTCTCCGGCAGTCCTTCCCTGACGATAGACGTCTTAGCGGTAGTACCTCCCATGTCGTAGGTAATGACGTTGTTGTATCCGATCATGCTGGCCAGTTGGGCCCCTCCGATGGCACCGGCTACAGGACCCGATTCTACCATTGAGATGGGCATTTCCCTGGCAACGGCGGACTGCATAATACCGCCGTTGGACTGCATGATTTGCAAAACACTTTGAAAACGGCGTTTGATTAGCTCCTCTTCCAAGCATCGCACATACCTCTGCACTACTGGCATCACATAGGCATTCTGCACAGTGGTGCTGGTCCGCTCATATTCATAGTAGCGTCTTGTAATATTGTGTGAGAGAGATACAGTTGCCTCAGGATATCGTTCATCCAGCAACTTGCCTATCTCCTGCTCATGCTTGGGGTTAGCATAGGCGTTGATAAGGCAGACTGCTATTGATTCCACCTCCTTCTTACGCATATGTTCAATAATCTGGGCAAGATCCCTGATTTCCAGAGGAATCAAGACCTTGCTATCGCCTCCCATCCTTTCCTTGACCTCCAGCCTAAGGTATCTAGGGACAAGGGGTGTTGGCTTCTTATAAAGGGCGTTGTACATTTCTGTGCGATTGCTTCGGCCGATTTCCAGCACATCCCTGAATCCCTTGGTAGTGATTAAGGCTGTCTTAGCACCTTTGCCCTCGAGCAAGGCATTGATCACCACAGTAGTTCCATGAACCAAGAAAGAGACTTCACTTAGAGGAATCTCGAATCTCTCCATACATTGAATCGTGCCAATGGCGGGATTCTTCGGGGTAGAAGATACCTTACTTACCTTGATTGCGCCAGTATCCTCATCGAGCAGGATACCATCGGTAAAAGTTCCGCCTACGTCTGTGCTCAACCTGTACATATATGCCTCCCAACTTGCAGAAATACCTTAAAACTTAAAAAACTAGAGCATCATTAAGTTAAGCTTTTTTAATTTTTCTTTAGTTGGACGTCCCTCTTTATCCCATCCCCGTAATTCATAATATTCGTTCAATAAATCATTAACAGGGGGGATTTTCCCTGCTCTAAACCCCTTTTTGGCTGGCACATACATTTTTGGAGGAAGTTTATCATCTTTTTTAGTATATCCGTCTCTTTGATTTATTAAACGCTGTAAGGTAAAAATTCTCTCTCCACATGTCATAGCTTCCTGTATATCCCAATCCCACCCAGTAATTGAATTGAATATATTTAGTATGGAAGTAAAACTTAGACCTCCACCATCTGGCATGAAAACACATAGTACCAAAGAGTTAATTAGAGCACAATAATCTTGCATTTTTACGGCAAGATGTGCTTTACCTTCTGGATTGAAGAATTTAGCATGCTCTTCGCTTACTCCAATTTCTGGGATATAAAATCCACTCATCTCCGCATCTTCCTCAACACCTCTCATATGGCAGGCACCACGAGTTCCAGTGACATAAGTGGGGACCAGGCCCCAACAGGCTCGAGCATCATGGGCAGGAAAATCTAGACCTTTCACCTGAACTACTAGCTCTAGGGCATTTTTACCAATCTTTTTGGCAGCCTCGACTGTTCCTTCTGAGAAAATGGAACCAAATCCAACTTTATTTCCTATTTGTTTTACCAACTCTATCAACACATCAGGGTCGCCCCATTTCAGCTCCATTCCGGCGGTATCTCTTTTAGTAATTATGCCCTTTTCATAGCATTCCATGGCCAGTCCGATGCAGGCACCAGCTGAAATTGTATCCATCCCTAATCTATTGCAAAGATCATTAGCTATAGAAATTGCTTTTACATCATCAATCAATAAATTAGTGCCCAACATCCCCAATGTTTCATATTCAGGTCCTATTCCTTTTAATTTGTACTTTTCAGGGCTTTGGATTTCGATATTCCGATGGCAACCAATTGGGCAGTAAAGACAAGGATAAGGCTTTGCTGATAGAACCTCAGTGTAATTTGGTGCCCCTATCTTTTTGGCACCTTCTGGCCAGGTATCTTCAGTCCAATATTTGATTGGCATATCGCCAAAACCTTCAGCAGTGATACATAAAACAGGGGTGCCATGAGGTCTTAATTCACTTTCTATACTTGCCTTATTTATTTCTTTAAAATATTTGCCATTATAAATTTTTAACTGAGAAAGATTTGAAACAGGAACCTTCCGGGACCCTTTTACTGCAATTGCTTTTAGGTTTTTTGACCCCATCACAGCTCCCAGGCCACAACGACCGGCAAAACTGTGCTTGTCAACCACTATACAAGCTATCTTTACCAGCTTTTCGCCAGCCTGGCCTATTGTAGCAACACTTGCTCTGGGGTCTCCAATTTCCTTCCTAATTTCATCCACAGCTTGATAAGAGTCCATTCCCCACACACCTCTGGCATCCCTTATTTTAACCTCATCATCTTCTATATAGATATAAACAGGATTTTCTGATTTACCTTGAATGACCAGCACATCGTATCCAGCCCTTTTGAATAAAGGTCCCCACCTTGCTCCTGCAGCAGAATCGGCATAGGTGTTGGTAAGAGGTGATTTAGATATGATGGAAAATTTAGCACTACCTGGTACTGGATGCCCTTGGAAGGGACCTCCGGCAAAGATTAACTTATTATTAGCATCAAAGGGATTAGTCTCTGATGAAACTTCTTCCCAGAGAATTTTTGCACCGATGCCTGCCCCGCCAACAAATAGTCTATATGTATCCTCATCTATCTCTTCTTTGGTAATTTTCCTGTTTGTAAGATCAATCCTCAAAATCTTATTCCAGTAACCCCAGGTCATCTTCTACCTCCACTTTTACTTCCATTTTCACCTTCATTACTTTTTGCATTTACCATATTTTCAAGCTGCTAAAATAAAATTTTACTCTCCCGTTTTGTTTTCATTGCCTGTAAAATGTTTAATTTTGCTCTGTGACTTAGACAACCAAATGGCCCGGAACGCAGAGCAAAAAGGCTTTCCCTAATCCCTTCCTTTTTTCTTAAGGCTTTATCTTGACTCAGATAGCCAAGTTTTTGGGCCATATCTATTCCTGCTAATCTTCCCTCTTCCATAGCAGTGCTTGCTTCCTCAATTCCAGCAGTATCCCCGGCAACATAGATTCCATTAACTGTAGTTTCCATGTTTTCGTTGTGAATAGGCAGGTGCCCACCTAATTCAGAGAAAAACCTTAGATTACATCCAGCCATTTGAGCTAATTCAATGGAGGGATGAAGTCCGCCAGCAATGCAAACACAATCTGCAGTTAAGCTTCTTTCTGTACTTTTGATAGGTCTCCATGAATTATCTAACTTAACAATAACAACTTCTTCTACCTCCTTATTACCTTTTACTTCCTTAATGGTAGAAGAGGTGAAAATTGGCACACCAACTCTACGAATTTTACTAGAATGAACCTGGTAACCTCCAATTTTTGGAGCTGCTTCAACCACAGCTACCACACTAGCACCAGCTTGTAATAGTTGATAGCTAATAATTAATCCCACATTACCAGAGCCTAAAATAATAAATCTTTTTCCGGGAAGAACACGGTGAATGTTAATCATAGTTTGAGCTGCTCCAGCTCCCATTACTCCCGGAAGAGTCCAACCTGAGAAAACAACAGGGTTTTCAATAGCACCTGTTGCTAAGAGAATTTTTTTTCCTTGAATCATCTCAATTTTCTCATTTTTTACTATTCCTACAGTTTTCTCGCCAAAAATGCCGTAAGCTACGGTATTGAGGAGTGTATTTACGCCTAATTTGTTGACTTGTTCCAAAAGCTGCAGACCAATATCAAATCCCCTAACACCGGCCCTATGCTGGCTTGCTCCGAAAAATTTATGTATCTGTTTAAATAATTGCCCTCCCGGTCTCCCATTTTCGTCTATTAAAATTACATCTGCTCCGCATCCTGCTGCCTCAATACTGCAACTGAGCCCAGCAGGACCACTTCCTACTACTATAACATCACATTTTTTCAACTCTAGCCCCACTCACCTCTACCATATTGGGTTTCTATTACCATTCCCCCTTCAACCGGGGTAACGCATGTCCTCACATTGGGAATACCATTTACAGTCATTATGCAATCGGTACACTGCCCAATACCACAGAAGATTCCCCTTGGCTCCTTATATTTTGGAGTAAATCGGTTAATTCTTATGCCGGCATTAAGAAGAGCAGCAATTATCATCTCTCCTTCTCTTGCCTTAATCTTTTTCCCATCAACAGTAATATTCAGCATCTTCCCAGGGCTCTGTCGGCCTAAAATCGGATGATCTAGGACTCGCATTTTATTTTCATTGTTCTCACCTTGAGGAGAATTATTTTGTTTTGAGAAGCCATTTTTCTTTACAGAAATACCTCGAACAACTAAAGCATGCTTTTTGGGAATAGAGATACTTAGAACAGGAGTATAATCCTGTTTTCTTTTATTTAATATCTTAACCACCTTACCTTTACAGACAGTCCTGCCTTCTCTATCTATCGCAGACACTTCCTCTCCAACTTTGGGCAAGGGTAGGAACTCAAAGGGAAACGAAACCAAAGCTGACTCATCAGTGTAATTTAAACTGAGTACAAAAATTGCTAATCCAGGACAGGAACTTATACAAAGGCCACAACCTGTACATTTATCTTCATCTAAAACTGGCAAATTGGTAATGGAAGAACCAATTTTAATTGCTCCTGCGGGACAAGCACTCTCACAGGGATCACAAGGAATCTCTTCAATACATTCGATTATAGCAACCGGACCCCCTTGAAGTCTTTTGAGACTAGGCCAACCTGACGTTTTCTTGAGTTCATCCGGTGTAGGAATCCCTTCTGCGGCAGCTCCTTTACTTGTCCACAACAGTAACTGATTATTCTTCTCTCTTGTTTTCATGACCTATCTTTCTTTCTAAGTTACGCACTTTTTTGTTCAGGCTAACTTATTCTATTTTTCTTCTTCGATCCACCCCACCTTTAGCTTAATTTAGTTTATATTCTTAAATCTTGAGAAACCAAAAGCATCGATTGATAGTGAAGTTCTGCTTTCTGTTATCAGTTCCGCTATTAATTTTCCTGTTATGGGAGCAAGTGTCATTCCTTCCCCGGCGTGTCCTGTAGCTATGACAAAGTTTTGAGGATTCTTTATCTTACTAAGGATGGGGAGACCATCCACATAACAAAATGGTCTCAGTCCAGCAAATGTTCTAATACAACTAATATCTTTAAGTTTTGGCACAAACTTGATAACTCTTTTTGCTATGTATTTTAGTGTTTGCATGGTTACTCTACTGTCATAACCTGCAAAATCACGGCTGCTTCCTATGGTCCAATTTCCGCTCTTCTCTTGTATATAGCTTCCTGCAACTCCAAGTTTTATCCTTGGGTCTTTAGACTTTTCTACCGCTGCCAGATCAAAGGCTGTAGTTAGATAATCAGCATCTAATATATACCTCCACCTTTCATTAAGAGGAACAGGTTCTGTTACTATAATTTGTCCTCTTCTTGCTCTAATAGGTATAGTAAGACCAAGCATTTTCCCGATTTCAGAAGCCCATGCCCCTGCAGCATTAACAAGGAAGTTAGTTTTTATTTTTTCTCTGTCTGTAATAACGGATACGACTCTTTCTTTATCCCTTTCTATTTTCTTAACCTGGGTGGAAAAAAGAAACTTTGTTCCCAGTTTTCTGGCAGCATAGGCAAACCCATAATTTACCTTAAATGGGTTGACCATCCAACTGTCCCACTCCTCCACTCCAACAACTATATCCTCTCCCAGAGTAGGTTCTAATTTCCGAAGCTGGTGTCCTTCCATTAGCCGGACATTTATTCTTTCTCTCTGCTTATTCTGAAAGTGCTTTTCCATATCTGGATACTGTTTCTCATCAACACTGCATAGTAAAGATCCTACATTCTCATATTCAATATCGCACCCTATCTCCTCAGCCAGGTTCTTATATAACTTAAGACTCTCCCTGGCAAGTTCAAGAACAGGCGATTCAAAGAGTTGCAGGGGACATCCGCCCTGATTGGCTCCAGAGGCACCCAAAGATAATCCTTCCTTTTTTTCTACTACGATCACCCTTACTCCTTTTTTGGCCAGGCAATAGGCTACTGAGCATCCAATAACTCCTCCTCCTATCACCACTACATCTGCTATTTTAATCAAGTTCTTGTTCCCCTTCTTTAGCTAAAAATTCTACTTTAACTGGTCTTACAGGAGGACGTTTACTGAGAGGCAATAGCTCGTTTACTTTTTTATTTGTCTCTTCAGCTATTATCTTTGCTAGCAAAGGTGTACATGTTCTTCCTTGACACAAACCCATTCCAGCACGTGTCAATCTTTTAACAGCATCGACAGTCCTGAGATTAAATTTTCTGATGGCATCTCTTATTTCTTGCTCGGTAATTTCTTCACACCTACAGATTATGTTATTTGCTTTTTTTTCCATTGCTCTATTGTTCGAAATTAAATTTTCATTATATTTCTCGAGTATTTATGGCAGCTCCTTTTTCGGGTGAATCAACAAGCTTACAGCTCTCACGTAGCTATTCTAACTTTCCTAACTTTCTAAGTTCCTCCCTTATTTTTTCCTTTATATCTGGGGATACTTCACTTGTAGGCATCAGTGCATCTCCCACATCATATCCTAACATCTTAATACCCTCTTTGAGGGGCTGCATATCATGTCTTTCAAATAAAACATTAGCCAGCCCAAATATGGATAACTGTTTCTTTGCCGCTTCTTTTATCTTCCCTTGTTGAAACAAATCATATATCTGCACTACTTCTCTGGCTATAATATTACCAATAGTACATACACTTCCATTTGCACCAAGACAAAGAGCCGGCAAGATTTTACTCTCAAATCCTGCCCAAACTGTAATTTTGCCTTCTGTTAACCGGATGATCTTTGCTGTATGATCTATATCTATATGTGTGTCCTTTATTCCTTGAATATATCCGTCCTTAGCAAGATTTGCTACAGTGGCTGGCTCTATGTCAAGGCCATATTGTCCAGGCCAGTTGTAAACAAATAACGGAATGTTTACTGCCTCAGCAACTGTTTTATAATGATGATATAACGCTTCCTGAGTTGGCCTAGGATAATGTGGAAGTGAAACAATAACACCATCTGCTCCAGCATCTTGTGCATATTTACTAAGCTCGACAGCAATTCTGGTAGCATTGTGCCCTGTACCTGCAAATAAGGGCACTTTTCCTCTGGCAGCTTCCACCCCTATATCTATTATCTCCTTCCTTTGATTCATATTCATCAAAGAAGATTCTCCTGTACTTCCAGCAACAAAAATCCCATGAACACCCTCATCTATTAAATGTTGGATAAATTTTTTGCTTCTCTCCCCATCAATCTCTCCTTGAGAGTCAAACACGGTAATTACTGGTGGTACAATTCCCGGGAATTTTCTCACCTCTTCCATTTTTTCCTCCACTTGTTTTTTAGCACTTTTCACAAAATCGAGTGCTTATATTCTTTGACCGATTAAAAAACCCTCTAATCCAAAGGGATCATCCGGATCTAAAACAAAGTGATTAAATCCTGTAATATGGGCGCTTCCCGTAATTTCAGACACAACTGCTGGATAATCACCCACTCTGGTCTTTTCAATTAACTTCCCCCGGAATGTTGTACCTGATATACTTTCATTTATGAAGTCTTCATTAAAGTTCAGTTTGTTTTTAGCAAATAAAATGGCCATTCGACCAGATGTTCCTGTGCCGCAGGGAGATCTATCAAAAAAGAGTTCCCCTTCTACAACTATATTGTTTTGATCTGCATTTTGATTTTTGATAGAAGAGTCTATAAAAGAGACCCCCAATAATTTTTTTGATATGTTGGAATCTATGGGATGTATTAAATCAAATCTTTTGTTAAACTCATTTTTTATAGTAATTCCGGCTTTGATTAGACTATCAATATTTCCAGGTTTCACCCTGATGCCAATATCCTTTGCATCTATATAAAAGTACCAGTTTCCACCAAAGGCAATATCTCCCTTGACCTGTCCATATGCAGGAACATTGATAGATATATTCTCTTTATATAAAAATGCCGCTACATTTACCACAGAAACGTCTTTTACTTTGCCATCTATAACAGTTGCTTTTGCTTGAATTAACCCTGCTGGTGTCTCTAATGTAACCTTTGTTGAAGGCTCTTTTGGGGAAACCATGCCTGTTTCAATGAGCACAGTAGTTACTCCCATTACGCCGTGACCACACATATCATCGTAACCTACAGTACTAAAGAAAATTACACCAAAATCAGCATCTTTGCTGGCCGCCTCTGTCAAGACCACACCATACATACCAGAGTGACCCCTGGGTTCATTGCAGAGGAAGTTACGAAGATAATCCATTTTACTTCTTACATACTCTCTTTTTTCAGCTACTGAGTCCCCTTGTATTTTTGGTAAGCCACCTACCACAACTCTGGTTGGATGTCCTGCTGTATGGGAGTCTATTGTAAAAATCGAATTTAGAAGCCTCATACTCATAAGCATACCTCCCCTTAGACTACTTATTTATAGATTCTCAAGAAATACCTCGGGACAATTTCTTCCGTCGCTGCATTTCGTTGCTAGTTGCTCGTTGCTAGTATCTCGTAAGAAAAGACCTTAAGATCCACAAAGCAATACTATTGACGCAATACGATTTACGTACTTCTTTCTCTTCCCCTCGCAAAGAGGGAACACAAGCAACTAGCGACAAGCAACGAGCAACGGATTTTGAGGAATGTCCTTCGGTAGACCATATAATTTCCTATGTAGATCAAGCAAATCACAGCAAATTGCCCAATCTTTCCTTGTTATCCCTGGAAACTGGAAGGAAAGTCTTCTACATGGTGCCACAAGGTCACCCCCTATTTCCCAGGCAGCTTTTATATTTGAGGGCCACACTTTGGCAGCTTCAAAAAGCGTGGCAAGCGGAACATATTTTGGCAGTCTCCCCAAATTCTATCTAAAAATCTTTTGGATGCAAGTTATTCTCCATTCTTTCGCTCGTATAGTTTTTTAGCTCTTTGGGCAATATGCTCGGCTGTTAATCCAAATGTTTTCATCAACTCCCAGGGTGCTCCGGATTCACCAAACTTATCCTCCACTCCCACCATCTCCATTAACAATGGTGCCTCGTATCTCTTACCCCGGGCTATCACTCCAGCAACAATATTTCCAAAACCACCCACCTGGTGTTCCTCGGCTGTTATTATCACACCTGTTTCTTCCCCTGCTTTTACCACTGCCTCCTCATCAATGGGCTTAACTGTATGTACATTTAGTATTCTTACCTCAATTCTGTATTCTTCCTTTAAAATATAAGCTGCCCTCATTGCCTCTGCTACCATGGGTCCACAGGCAATTATGCTTAAATCTTCTCCTTCTGATTGATAATCAGTGGAAAGTTTTATTTCAAATGCCCCTATGAAGTTCTTTTTCTCACCTCGGTATCTTATTATATTGGCTAAAGCAAACTTATAGGGAGTAGCTATAGTGCTTACCAGGGGAGTTGCTTCCCTTGCGTACCTGACCACCGCCGGACCCTCAACAAAAGCAATAGCTTCAGTGGCTTTTTCAGTCTCAATTGCATCACAAGGAATAACCATATGCATATTAGGTAGGTAACAGATGTTGGTAATTTCCTCGAGCGCCTGATGAGTAGCTCCATCCTGTCCCACCGAAATACCGCCATGCGCATCGGCAACTTTTACATTGAAGTTATTGTAACATACCGTAGTCCTTAATTGGTCCCAATTTCTTCCGGTTACGAAAACCCCATAGGAGCCAATGAATGGTATTTTTCCCTCTTTGGCTAAACCAGAAGCTACCAGAGCCATATTAGCCTCAGCTATACCCATACTAAAGAACCTCTTTTTTCTGGCGGGATGTTCCGCATAGAATCTATCCATCCTTATGGAGCCCGTAATATCGGCTCCTAACGCAATAACTCTTTCATCGGCGCCTAATCTCTCTATAGCTCTACCAAAACCATTTCTGGTAGCATCCATTGTAACCTTCATCGTATCATTTTCATTCCACCAATAATTTTTGCTAAATTGAGGCATAAAAGCTTCTATCTTCTTATTCACTTCCTTTTGGTAATCATCAGCAATTTTTAGTAATTTATCTACTTTCTCTTTAGTAAAGGAAGAATCTCCTATGTCCTCTAAGGCTTTGTCCAATGACTCTTTTCCTGACCTTCCGTCTTTGGGAGATATGCCATGATAACCTACTATGTCCTCAGCATAGGAAACACCTTTTCCCTTCGTTGTTTTAGCGATTATTACTGTAGGCTTTTCTTTTACTTTCTCAGCTTCGTCAAGAGCACCCAGGATCTCTTTAATATTATGACCATCTACCTCAATAGTATTCCATCCAAAGGCTTGCCATTTCTTAACAAGGGATTCCAATCTCATAACTTCTTCCGTAGGACCATCAATTTGCAAGCCATTTCTGTCAATAATGGAGACAAGATTGTCTAATTTATAATGAGCAGCACACATTATGGCCTCCCAGATAGAACCCTCATCGAGTTCTCCGTCTCCATTAAGAGAATATACTCGGTAGTTTTTCCCCTCTAATTTAGCATTGAGAGCACAGCCTACTGTCACACCCAGACCCTGTCCCAAAGATCCAGCGGAAAGCTCAACCCCTGGCAGTCTCAATCTATGGGGATGACCTTCAAAGCCCGACCATAGTTTTCTTAACTTTACCACCTCTTTTACTGGAAAATAGCCGGCTTCACCCAAAGCTACGTAAAGAGCGGGAGCTTTGTGACCGGCAGACCAGAAAACTCGGTCTCTATCTTCCCAATTGGGATTCTGTGGGTCATGCCTTATTTTTTTGAGATATAAGGCGGCGGCAATGTCCATAACCGACAGGGTTCCCCCTGTATGTCCTGAGCGAGCTGCAGTGAGACTAACCATATTATAAGCTCTCATTTCCCTTGCTTTCTCCACCAACTCTTCCATTGTATAATCCCTTTTTATTTTTCCCGTCTTACAATCCATAATTGGCATTTCAGACTCTCCTTCTGTTATCTTGAAGTATACCCTATCTTTTTTCTCTTAATCTTACGCTACTGGCTTACTCTTCTCTTCGGGAAAACGACTTAAGACTACTGCTTCTTGGTGAAGAAGCACCTTATCTCCCCTGGTTAGTTTATCCTTAGGAGCCTCTGGAGAAATTTTTTCTCCCCGCGGAAGCATAAATATACTAATTTTTCTTCCTTCTTGGGCAAAATTTTTATCAACATAGGCCATTCCGAGCTGAATTCCTTCCACCAGGGCCGAGCTGGTGACTCTACCAATATACTGACCTCTTTCATCAACGATGGGATCTTCTGATTTTGCCATTTTGATGCCTTTAGATTTCATCTTAAAACGAATAATCTCCATTTTCCTGTGGGCTTGTCTTTGCATCAGGCGCTTTTTCCCAATAAAGTAAGGTTTGTGAAGTTTAACAAATGCCCCATAGCCAGCCTCAGTGGAAGTAATATCATATTTGCCAGCTAACTCATGTCCATATAAGGGCAGACCAGCTTCAAGCCTGGTTGAATCTCGCGCCCCCAGACCAGCAGGTTTGACCCCAAACTCCTGGCCTTCTTTTAAAAGCAAATCCCAAATAAAAGTAGCATTTTCAGGATGTAGATAAAGCTCATAACCAATAGTTTCTCCCGTATAACCACTGCGAGAAATTGTCATCTCTATTCCGGCAAGCTCAGTCTCTACGAATTCATTTTTTGCAATTCTGGCTAATTTTCTCTTTAGTTCTGGCTCTTTTGTTAGTTTCTGTAATATGGCTAGCGAATTAGGACCCTGCAGAGCCAGATCAGCTTTTTGATCCTTTCCCGATGAACTACTCTTTAGATTCTTAAGAACCGCCTTTCCCTCAACTTCTTTATTGGGATAGTCCTGATCTATAAGAAATTTTTTGGAATTGACAGCATTAAGCCAGGCCCAGATCTTTTTCTCATTAACAGCATTGACGACCATCATATATCGGTCCCGACTTCGGCGATAAATCATCACATCATCCAGGATATTACCGTCGGGAGCGAGAAGGTAAGCGTAATGAGACTGCCCATCTTTTAACCATCGCACATAGTTGGTAGAAACCATATCTAAGAGACTGGCAGCATGCTCACCAGCAATTTCTATCACTCCCATATGAGTCACATCAAAAAGCCCCGCTGCTTGTCTTACTGCCCGATGCTCTTCACTAATACCGGTATAACAAAGCGGCATCTTCCAACCAGCAAAAGTGACAAACCTGGCACCTAGTTTCAAATGCTCCTGATGAAGAGGAGTCTGTCTCACCTTTCTTTTTTCTTCCCTATATTGAAATTCCTCTTTTTTCGCCGCCCAGGATTCTAAGGCTTTATTAATAATCTTTTGTCCGATGAAATAGGGCTTTGATAGATCAAAATAAGAGGGGTGAGCCTTATATAAAGAAAGTCCGCCAGTTTTGAATTGAGAGTCTTCATTGGATGGTAGGCCTGCTTCTGAACGCAGGTGGTCTCTGACCTGAAGCCCGGCTGGTTTGATGTCAAACTCTTTGCCTTGCCTTAAAAGTAGATTCCAGAGCTTAATGGCATCATTGGGATGGACATAAAATTCGAATCCTGAAGAATCCTTGCTATAGCCAATTCGGGAGATAATTGCCTGAATTTGTCCAATCTTTCCTTCCCGGAAATGAAATTTCTTAAGATTAGCTAAAGAAGAGTCTATTTTGCTGAGGATTTTGGAAGAATTTGGTCCGTACAAGCCTATACCCATCCTACTTGTTCCTTCTTCGGCAGAATCTCCTAAGTCATCCACCACCACTGGTCCTTCAACTTTGGCAAATATGTCATCACTGTCAAAAGTAATGTATCCGTCGGAAAGTCCCCGCAGCCATGACTTTACCTTTTCAGTACGGGAGGGGTTAGTCACTACCAAGTAATGATCTCTACCCCTATTATGGGAATCTAAGTAGAGAATAGAAACCTCATCGATAAGTTGAGCTCGCCTGTCTAGAAGAAAAGAAGGCAGGAGCTCTCCTGGTCTTAGCCTGGCTAGATTATTAGTAGATATCCCTTGCAGGAGCGGCTTTGCTCTCTCTCCACTTACTTTGAGCAGTCCCATGTCGCCCAGGTCAAAAATCACAGCGGTCTTCTGAGCTGCCTTAAGTTCATAGTATAGGAATTTCCTTTTTCCCCTCACCTCAATCCTCTCCCCCGAGGGGAGAGGGAAGGGTGAGGGGGTAAGTTCTCCGGTAAAGTTTTGATAATGAAGAGGCATTCTCCAACCGTTAGTTTCGACTAACTTCGCTCCAAGCTTCTGATGCACGGCAAGCAAGCTGGTCTCTTTTAGATAAGGTTTTGCAGAAGGATGGTAATGGGGATAGCCAAGGTTAGCCTCTCGGTCAGGGGCGGAAGTCTCAGCCTTTGCTCTCTGGGCCAGCTCGGCTACTTCTTGCTTCACTTCTTCAAGAGTCTCCACATCTATCTTTCCTCGGGGAAGATCACCGTTTAGCCCTATATAGCTAAAGGGCTGAATCCTGGTGAGCACCCGGTGAATGAGTTCGGCTAACTTCTCCATCTCCTCTTTTCCTAGCCCTCGCTGAGTAATCCAGGGGGTTCCCAGACGGATGCCGCTGGCGTCGGCGGCTGTCTCATCACCCGGAATGGTATTCTTATTGACCACCAGGCCGCAAAGATCCAGGATGCGAGCAGCTATTTCACCCTTTAGAGAAAAGCCTGTCCTACTTTCCATAGCCCTTAGATCGATTACTAAAAGGTGAGTATTGGTTCCTCCATAGGCTATCTTTAAGCCTCTCCTCTTAAGAGAGGAAGCCAGTACTTTAGCATTTTCCACAATTTTTTCTTGAAGTTTTTTGAACTTCGCGGTCTGGGCAATCTTAAAGGCTACGGCCATGGCGGCAAACTTGTTAACGTGCGGACCACCCTGTTCGCCAGGAAAGACTGCATTATCTATTCTTTGCGCCTTTTCCTCATCAGTAGTCAAGATAACCGCACCCCGTGGTCCACAAAGAGTCTTATGAGTGGTTAAGGTAATTACATCAGCATAACCCACTGGACTCGGATATTGCCCGGCAACCACCAGCCCGGCTGGATGAGCAATATCAGCAAAGAGTATGGCTCCCACAGTGTCAGCAATCTTTTTGAATTTCTGCCAGTCGGGGGCCCAGGGATAGGAGGTATAGCCAGCGATGATCATTTTCGGTTTATGCTCGATGGCCAGTCTCTTGATTATTTCGTAGTTCAACTTTTCTGTTTCTTCATTGACTCCATAGGAAACGACATTGTAGCGTCTGCCCGATCGATTAAACTCGCTGCCATGGGTTAGATGGCCCCCATGAGCCAGAGCCATACCCATAACCGTATCACCAGGTTCAACAAAAGCCTCATAGACAGAGTTATTAGCTGCTGCTCCCGAAAGAGGTTGGACATTGACAAATATTTGATCAGCCTCAACCTTCATCGGAGCATGGGGATTCTTATCGGTAGCAAAGCACTCAGCGGCACGCCTCTGAGCCAAAGCTTCAACAAAGTTGACGTACTCGCCTCCCTTATAAAATCGTCTGTCAGCATAGCGGCGGTAGTGGGCAAGCTGGTTCTTAAAATCTAATAGTTGCTTCTCTTCATTCCTGCTCATCCTTAAAGGAGGATATCCTTCCGCATAGAGATTAGTAAAGACAGAACCTAGAGCCTGCCGGACAGCTTTAGGACAGATGGTTTCTGATGGGATGAGGATAAGCTTCTTTGCTTGTCTGTTTTCCTCAAAACCGATGATAAGATCCGTATCCGGGTCTATTTCAGAAAGATTTTCCTCAAGAAGAAAATTTGAAGACTGCTGATCGTCTTTTTCTGAGGAGACCTTCTTGAATGAAAACTCTTTTTTTTTCATAGACAATTCCTGTTACTATAGATACCCACGCCTTTACAGGCGTGGTGCTTAGCGGATTTTCAAGCAGAGCTTGTCCTCCTTCGCAGGAAATTGCTCTCATCCCCACCTTTACAGGCGGGGAGTTCCCGCTAAATTAATAGTATAGGAATTTCCTTTTTCCCCTCACCTCAATCCTCTCCCCACAGGGGGAGAGGGAAGGGAGAGGGGGTAACTTGAGTTGTCTTGAACTTTGTTTTGGTTTTCCTATGAGCTCTTTTGAGTTTTGGTTTTTTGAATTTGGTTTTGAACTTCCTATGAGCTATCAGCTATGAGCTAACTTAATCTGGCATTTTACCTAAGATTTAGATTCAATAGCCTTTTTAATTCTTTTTATCCCTTTTATTATGTTTTCTCGGGAGGTTACATAAGACAATCTAATATATTCCTCTTTTTCCCCTTCATTTCTTTTGCCAAAACAGCTTCTGGCCAATACTGCTACATTTGCCTGGTGTAATAGATATTGTTGAAGTTCCTTTGAGTTATGGAAAGCAAGATTGCGGCAAGCCTCAGTTACATTTGGATATATGTAAAAAGCTCCTTTCGGCATTAAACATTTGATCCCTCTAATCTTGTTTAATTCCTGATGGATAAGATCTCGCCTTTTCTGAAATTCAGCTACCATAGCTCTGGATTCCTTCTGCGGACCTTCCAGAGCCTCTATTCCCGCATACTGTGTGAATGTGGCTGTACAGGAATCAACATTGGTCTCTATTCGGGTGATATATGCAGCCAATTCCTTCTTCATTATCCCAAATCCCAACCGCCAGCCAGTCATAGCATAAGTCTTAGAAAATCCGTCTATCAGAATCGTTCTTTCCTTCATCCCGGCGATAGAAATAATACTTCGGAACTTCCCCTCATAAATAATCTTAGAATAGATCTCGTCGGATAATACCCAGAGGTCAGCCTGGATAGCTATCTCAGCAATAGTTTCTAAATCATCCTGGCTTAAGATACCACCGGTGGGATTCTGAGGAGAATTGATAATAATCATCTTTGTTCTGGGAGTTATCCTCCTCTGTAAATCCTCTGGATTAAAACTAAAATTCTTCTCTTCCAAAAGTGGAAGAGGAACTGGTTTTCCTCCTATGAAATTTATGACCGATTCATAGATGGGATATCCCGGATTAGGATAGATTACTTCATCCCCTTCATTAATACAGGAAAGAATACTGTCAAAGACTATTGGTTTTGCCCCTGGAGTAACCACTACCTCTTCCGGCGCAACTTTAATACCTCTGGTCTCAGAAATGTAGTGTGCAATCGACTCTCTTAGAGGAAGAATTCCAGCCGAGGGACTGTAATGAGTATAGCCGTCGTAAATGGCCTTCTTTACAGCATCCTTGATATTCTGGGGAGTATCAAAATCAGGCTCCCCCAGAGCAAAACTTATAATATCCTTACCGGCTGCTTTGAGCTTATTCACCTCTGCCAAAACTTCAAATGCAGTTTCAGTTCCTAATCTTCCCACTCTTTGTGCTATTTGCATTAGTGCACCTCCCTGGTAAACAAAGATTTAGCGGAATATATTCCTTCCTGTCATTGCGAAGGACAAAGTCCCGAAGCAATCTCGAAACAAGCTCTGCAATTTCTGATGAACAGACATCCTTACCCTTAGTAAAAAAGAGGGCACGACAATTCAATGAATGTCGTGCCCTCTGTCCTTTTACCTGAGAGATTCACCTTGCCTGTAACGGCAAGTGCCCCTTCGGTTCTTTCCCTGATTACATTAAGGAAAGCTTCTCCAGAGAGCTGGCCGATTAAGGTCCCTTTGCCTGAGAGTTTATGTGGAAAATTGCCCCTTCGGCGCCAGATGTTTCTGGTCTCTCCCTCAATCGCCTTTTACTCATATCATATTTTCAACTATATTAAATAATATACACAATTTATATTTTGTCAACAACCAGCTTCGGTCACTGATCCGAGACCTCTGAAAAAATACAATTTCGTCACTGCGAGCAAAGCGAAGCAACCTCCTTTTCTTGCCTCAAATATTTCGATTGCCCGTTGAGTTCATAGCTCTCCTTTCATACATAATTCAATCCTGGCCAGACAAAGGGTAAAGGAAATATGTCCACTAGAACTTTCCCTATTTCTCCTTCCCTGGGTATCATTTCCTTTTCTTTTTTATCATGCCTTCCTAATACAATTCTGGTAATTCTTCTCGCATCAGCATCAAATTGGTCTCCATTGATATTGATACTGAATCTATTACCTTTCTGCTCAAATTTGATTGAATCTATCTTTTTCCTGTCCAAACGTTCCTCAATATAGGGACCGAGTCTATCCATAAGGCGGGGAAGATTTATTATCTTGACTAGACCCGGGATACTTTCGGTTAATGAGATAAGATTTTTCTGACTAAGCAGATAGATGAATTCTAAATCATGAAAAGGTACATTAAAAGTTAATTCTTGAAGAGTATATCTTTCAAAAACGCATCTTACAGCATCTATGATTGCTCCTCTAATACCAGAATATTCTACCACCTGACCGATTCTTTTTTCACCCTCTTTTCCTCCAGGAGTTTGAATTGCCAGATAACCCAGAAATTCATTCCCTTTATGAACTGTCAGAACTTCTGCTTCTCTATCCATAGCCGCACCCGCAGTTAAAATTCTCTTAAAGTCTTCTAAGGAACGGAAAAATCTTACTGCTTCTTTTTGATAAACTTGCACTATATTTTCTAGATTTTCTTCCTGGTAAGGAAAAACCTTCACCTCCTGAGTATCAAAGCTCTTCAAATCATTGCCAGAAATTCTAAATTTATGCACTCTACCTACTTCTACGCAACCAGCCCTTATATATAAATTACGTTCACCGGAAACTAACGCAATATCTATCCCATCCTTATCCATCTTTTTTATACCATCCTCTAATAGCAGACTGGCAAAGCCTCTTTTCCTATATTCAGGATGAGTACAGACAGCACCTATGCTGCCAATTTTTATTTTGCAGCCATAAATTGTTATCTCTCTTTCAGAAATACCAAGATGAGAGACAGGTCTGCCATCCTCACACATAATACGCATATTTTCTAAGTTATCATCGTTAAACAGTAGCGGAAACCACTTTTCCATATTAGATGGCCTACTATTAGAGCTTTCTCTGAATACATAATTAACTAGCTTTATTACCTGATTGAATTCTTCTTTTCTGGTTCCTCTAGGTTCTTTCATTTTAGATATTCCTCCACTTCCTATCCTGAAGTTAAGGTTAGCCATTCCATCTCCTCCTTCTTTTTCTCTGATTTCTTTATAGGAATCAGCTTCTACCTATACCAGGATTAGCACCTCAAAAGGATCAAGATTTATCTCTCCCTGTAGCTTCTTTTCTTCTATAAGCTCTGTATATTCTTTATTCAGAAATATCCTGGAGGACTTATCTGAAAAGTTCATTACAAAGATAAATTTTTTGCCATTTTTTTCTCTGAGAGTTATCTCTACTTCATCAGGAACCTTGATACCTTCAGGAACCAAGCCTTTTAGGATTTCTGCTATAAATTTGTCATAGAAACCTTGAGGTAGACCACAGCCTACATAGTAAGATTTACCCTCTGCAAAAGTATTTACGGTAACTGCTGCATAGGAAGCGTGCCAGCTATTTTTATATTCAGCCAGGGGTTTAGCCTTTTCTGGAGTTATCAAATCAGCAAAAGTGTCTGCTTGATATACATCTCCATCGTTAGTTTGTACTTCTATCTTCCTTTCTCTTAAGTTGTCCCAGGCGTATATGCTTATACCAAAAAGCTCTCTCAGCTTACCGGGAAGAATACTCTTTACTATGTTACCATGACTATCTTTTATACCAAATCTGAATCCAGCAATGAATGCACCTCCCTCTTTTACATATCCTTTGATATTATTTGCTGCTTTATCATTTACTACATACATAAGAGGAGCAATAACTACTTTGTATTTACTAAAATCATCCGTTGGTTTTACTATGTCCACATTTATTCCTTTTTTTCTTATAGCTTTATAAAAGCGTAATATCTCATCAGAATAGTTGTACATAGGTTTTTCTTGATAGCTATAGTTGACCCAGATATTGTCATAATCATAGATGATAGCTACAGGAGAGATTACTTTAGAGCCTTCAAGCTGAGGTCCAATGCGATCTATTTCAGAGGCTATCTGGATTGTCTCTTTGTAACTTATGGATTTATCTGTTCCATCATGCTGCAGAATGCCAGAGTGAAACTGTTCTATTCCAAAGGTGCAGGCTCTCCATCTAAAATAGACTACTGCCTCAGCTCCATGAGCATAACACTGATATGTCCAAAGTCTCATCTGCCCTGGAGAAAAAGTAGGAGTTATATCTTCTCTGGTTAGATAACTGCACTGCTCTTCCATTACCCAGAAATTTTTCTTCTTTAATCCTCTCATAACATCATGAGCTAAGGCAACATTGAATCTTTTCTCTAATCCTTGCGGATAGTTATCCCAGGAGACAAAATCATATTTTTCTGCTAAGTCATAATAATTAAGCTCAGGAAAAAGTCCCATAAAGTTATGGGTAACAAATTTATCTGGAGTTATACTCTTTAAAAGCTCTATCTGCATATTACTGTATTTAACATTCATATCTGAGAAGAATCTTTTAAAGTCTAAGTCAAAGGAAGGATTATGATAATCTACTATAGGCAAGGGTATGTGCTCCCAACAGATATAATCATGACTCCAGAAGGCATTACCCCAGGATTGGTTCAAATTCTCTAGGGTTTTATATTTTAACTTAAGCCAGTGCTGGAATTCCTTTTTGCAATTATTACAGTAGCACTTGGGGTTACCAAACTCATTATCTACTTGCCAGCCAATTACCTGAGGGTTATTCTTATAATGTTCGGCTAATTTTCTTATGATTCTTTCTGAGTAATGATAATAGGTTCTATTGGCGATGCAGTAGTGTCTCCTTTTCCCGAAGCCCATGCGCTGTCCATTTTTTAATAGAGGCAATATCTCGGGGTGTTTTCCTATAAGCCAGCTGGGTGGAGCAGCAGTAGGAGTAGAGAGGACAACTTTCACTCCTTTCTTATTGAGAATATCCATTGCTTCGTCTAACCAGGCAAAGTCATAGATACCATCTTCTGGCTCCAGTCTACTCCAGGCAAACTCAGCTAGCCTTACCACACTAAGTTCAGCCTTTTGCATAAGCTCGGCATCAATTAGCCAACGTTCCTTCTCCCAATGCTCTGGATAATAATCAGCTCCTAGGTACATAATATGACCTTACTCCAAAGAAAATTCTATATTTTTATCTATTTGTTGGATATATTATAGTAAAAATCTATTTCTTGGCAACCCCCTCACTTTTTCTTTTCTCTCCCCCTTCCTTACTTGGTAGCGGTTATTAATAAAATGAACGCAGCAGACAGATTTTCTCTCAAGCAAGGAGAAAAAAGTTTCACTTCGCATATAACCGGTAACATTTCATTGACAGATTTTTTCATATATGGTAGAAAGAAAGTAAAAATAGTCATCTAGAGAAGAGATTTCTTTGATAAATTCACGAACCTACCCTTACATTAAGCGATATGGTGCTCTGGATAAAGGAAAAAGATGGAAATTGTTTTTGACTACAGTAATTTTCGCTATAGGACTCCAATTAACGGCTAAAGCACCGCTTTCTGCCAGTGATTACCTGCTGCACATTACTGACAGCGGCTTCACTAACCTTCCCACCAGCGTAAGGGCTATGGGAATGGGCCAAGCATTTGTAGCTATAGCTGATGACTACGGTGCTTGCTACTTTAACCCTGCCGGCTTGCTTCAGACCACCCAGAAAGAACTGGGTACAATTTATACGGATTTGTACGGCTTAGGTCTTCTAAAACAGAGTTTTTTATCTTTTATAGAACCAACTACAGGAATGGGAGCAGGAGGAATTAGCTGGAGTCGATTATCGGCAGACCTTGAACCAGAGAAATGGAACTGCGACTTATACTCTTACTCTTATGCACAGTTCCTCTCTCAAGATAAACTAACCACTTCCAGAAAGATATTTAGCTCCTGGGGTATTAATATAAAATATCTGAAAGAAACTAGCCCGTGGGGCAATGCTAGTGGGTACAGCTTAGATGCAGGATTCCTTACCCGAGGAGAAAAATTTTCTTGGGGAGCCAATATCCAGGATTTAATTTCCCAGATAAGTTGGACTACAGGAAGGAAAGAATCAATTCCTATTAATATAAAATTGGGTACAGTTTATAGATTCACACCTCATCTTCTTACGGCTTTGGATATAGATGCCTCCTGGCAAGACCTTCCCAAGAATATTCGCCTGGGAAGTGAATGGTGGGTCCAGCGTAACATTGCTCTCCGTTTGGGGGCAGTCAAAACATTTCAAAAAAATGCTGATTTAGCCTTCTCCGCTGGACTGGGTCTTTATTTTCCTTTTCAAAACAGAAAACCAATAAGTATGATTGCATTTAACTATGCTTTATCCTCTCAACAGAACCTTACCACTACACACTACTTCTCTCTTTCCCTTGGTTTTTAACAATATTGAAGGGGGAAACATCCCCCCTCAACGGCCCTTGGCCTGCTCCCCCCAAGTTCGAGAAAAGGGGACGGTTCTATTTTTCACACTTTTCACAGAGAATCACTTCGCTTGAAAAAATAGAACCGTCCCCTTTTCCTCTACGGAATAAAGCTTATCCCTTCCTTTATCTCTAGAACAAAAGCACTCAATAGCTTTACAGCAGCCTCAAGGTCTTTTAAGGAAAGAACCTCCACAGGGGTATGCATATAGCGTACTGGAACCGACATTAGAGCTGTAGCCACGCCAGCTCGACTAAGCTGAATGACATTAGCATCAGTGCCGGTAGCCCCACTTACTCCAGCAAGCTGGTAGGGAATCCTTTTCTCTTGAGCAATCTTCATCAGCATTTTTCCCAGTTTAGGATTTATATTTGCTCCTCGGAAAAGAACAACTCCTTTACCCAGGAGTATCTCCCCTTCTCTCTTCTTATCCACATCAGGATGATCAGTAGCTAAGTCTACTTCCACAGCGATTCCCACCTGAGGGTTGATAGCATAAGCGGCTGTGCGCGCTCCTCTTAAGCCTATCTCCTCCTGTACAGTAGAGGTAGCAAATACTGCTGCCCGCAATGGTTTATCACTAATTCGCCTTAAAACTTCACAAATCACAAAAGCCCCCACTTTGTCGTCAAAACCCCGGGACACTACTAACTCTCCTGCCAATCTTTCCAATCTCTCCGAAAAAGTAATAGGGTCACCAATGGAAACCATTTTCCCTGCTTCTTTCTTATCCTTTGCTCCTATATCAATCCATTGTTGGGAAAGCTCAACTACCTTCTTTCTCTCTTCTTCTTTAAGCATATGAATAGCTTTTCTTCCGATTACTCCCAATGTTGGACCATTGCGGGTATGAATTTGCACTCTCTTCCCTGGAGTAATATGAGCATCTACTCCTCCTATAGAAGAAAAAAAGATAAATCCTTTCTCGTCAATATATTTGACCATAAATCCAATTTCATCACAGTGACCAGCTAGCATTAAACGAGGCTTTCCCCGAGGGTTTTTTATCCCTATCACATTTCCATGCACATCAGTTTTTACCTCATCAACAAACTTTTCCATCTCTTTCCTGACCACCTTCTGGACTGGCTCTTCAAATCCAGAAGGACTGGGTGTTTCTACTAACTTTTCCAGAAACTCAAAAGAATTTTTTCTCATCTCTTGTCCTTTTCTTATATCTCATCGTTCAAAACTTATTCTTCTTTCTTTGAATTTGATTTTGAATTTTACGCTATGGCTTTGCATTTTTCGCTTTTCGTTTTACGTTACGGTCTCTTTTCCTTTCTCTTCTTCGAGCAACCAGCAACGAGCAACTAGCAACGATTTTTTATCCACCATTGACGTCTCGGTTTCGGGCTGAATTTGGGGAGGTTTGCCCCTTGAATAAAATACAGACATAAAGAGGGTCGTAGTCATAAAGATTATAGCCAAAACTATAATCACTTTCGCCAATGGGCTAATTGCACCCATAGCACCAAAAAACGTTCTTACTCCTCCCCCAAAAGAAGCTCCTGTACTAGCTCCTTTTCCTACCTGCAATAAAATCGTCACTATTAACAAAATACAAACTATGATATGTAAGGTTAAAAGCAGCCCCATTTTCACTCCTTGTATTTAATTATCCTGGCAAAAGAGGAAGCTTCTAAGCTTGCTCCTCCCACCAAAGCTCCGTCTATGTCAGGTTGACACATAAGTCCTTTTATATTATCTGGCTTCGCACTTCCTCCATATTGGATACGGATGGAATTTGCTATTTCTTTTCCTAATAGCTCTTCCAGAGTAATTCTAATGAAGCGGTGCATCTCTTGAGCCTGCTCAGGAGTAGCCGTTTCTCCCGTGCCTATAGCCCATACAGGCTCATAAGCAATAACTAATTTCTCTCCATCCTGAAGATCAATTCCTTCCAGACATCCTTCTAGCTGGACTGATACTATTTCTTTCGCTTTTCCATCTTTTCTTTCTTTAAGCCTCTCTCCTACACAGAGAATAGGTATTAAACCAGAGGAAAGAGCTGTTTTGGTCTTTTTATTTATCTGGTTATCGTTTTCTCCAAAATATTGCCTTCTTTCAGAATGACCTAAAATAACATATTCACATCCTATATCAAAAAGCATAGAAGAAGATATTTCTCCTGTGTAGGCTCCTTCTTCCTTCTCGTGCATATTCTGCGCTCCTAAGGCAATGCCACTCCCCTCAATTACTGCTTTGACTGAACTCAAGGCAGTAAAAGGAGGAAAGACCACCACCTCCACTTCATCCAGATTCTGAATCTCCTTTTTTAGCTCCCCCACTGTACGAACTGCTTGCTGCATTGTTTTATGCATTTTCCAGTTTCCACCAAAAATCGGCTTACGCAATTCTCTCTCCTTCTTGGCTGAAATGCCTCAGAATAATTTTCATTATTTATAGTATATCATATATTTTACTTGATGATCAATACCCCTCACCTTAATCCTCTCCCCACAGGGGAGAGGAAACTTCTTCTTTTCGAGCAGCAAGCGACTAGCAACGAGCAACGAATCTCTATTTACTATCTAGAGCGGCTACTCCCGGTAGTTCTTTTCCTTCCAGGAACTCCAGAGAAGCACCTCCTCCGGTAGAGATGTGGCTCATCTTATCCTCTAAACCTATACTTCTAATAGCAGCAATAGAATCTCCCCCTCCCACTACCACAGTCGCATCACATTCGGCTAGCATTTTAGCTATAGTTTCAGTGCCTTTGGCAAAATCTTCTATTTCAAACATTCCCATAGGTCCGTTCCAGAAGACAGTCCTTGCTTTCTTGATAGACCCGGCAAAAAGTTTGAGTGTCTCAGGACCTATATCTAAAGCTAACCAATCAAGAGGAATCTTATCCTGCCCTACTATCTTTACCTCTACTCCTTTTTTTGCCTCTTTAGCCACTATGTGGTCAAGGGGGAGAAGGATGTTACATTTTTTTTCAAATGCTTTATCTATTATATTTTTTGCCTCTGATATCTTCTCTTCTTCCAGTAAGGACTTACCCACAGGAAAACCCTTTGCCTTGAGAAAAGTATAAGCCATTCCTCCTCCTATAAGAATATCCTCACATTTGTCCAGGAGATTAAGCAATACTCCTATCTTATCAGAGACCTTGGCTCCCCCCAAGATAGCCACAAAAGGAGCCTGTGGATTGGCCAAAATCCCTCCTAAAACTTCCAGTTCTTTCTCCATAAGAAAACCTGCTGCCGAGGGTAAAAACCTGGCCACTCCTACAGTAGAAGCATGAGCTCGATGAGCTGTGCCGAAAGCATCATTAATAAAAATATCTGCCAGAGAAGCTAGCTTTTTGGCAAACTGAGGATCGTTATCTGTCTCCTCTTTATAAAAACGAGTATTCTCCAAAAGCATAACCTCAGAAGGCTTCATCTCTTTAGCTTCTTTCTTTACCTCGCTACCCACACACTCATCAAGCTTTAGAACTTTTTTTCCCAGAAGTTTTTCCAGACGACGAGCTACCGCATCCATCCGTAGTTTCTCTACCACTTTTCCCTTTGGTCTTCCCAGATGAGACATAAGTATAAGGCTAGCTCCTTGCTCTAGAATATATCGAATAGTAGGAAGGGACGCCCTTATTCTTGTATCATCAGTAATGTTCCCCTCCTTATCTAGGGCAACATTAAAATCTACCCTCATTAATACTCGTTTGTTTTTCAAATCCATATCTTTAACCGTCAATTTTTCCATCATTTTTTCCGTCTTTTCTGTCATTACGAACAAGCTCCCTCGCTTGTCTGCGTGCGGATACGCACAGGCAAGTCTGTCATTGCGAACGGAGTGAAGCAATCTCTGTCTTTGGGATTGCTTCAGCTTCACCCCTCACTCCCTCCCTCTCCCCACAGGGGAGAGGATTAAGGTGAGGGGACACGACCGACAAACGATAAATTTGGCTTTACTTTCTACGATTCACTATTCACTGTTTTCTAATCATATATTCGGCTAGATCTATTATTCGACAGGAATATCCCCATTCATTGTCATACCAACCCAAAACTTTTACCAGCGTTCCTTCGATTACATAAGTATAATCTGCGTCTACAATAGCCGAAGCAGGGTCTGTGATAAAATCATGAGAAACCAGAGGTTCTGAAGAGTATTTTAAAATTCCTTTCAGGCTTCCCTGAGAAGCTTTTCTGAGAGCCAGATTTACCTCGTCTACTGTCGTTTCTTTTTCTACCTCAGCTACCAAATCCACTAAACTAACATCAGGCGTAGGAACTCGAATAGCCAGACCATCTATTTTCCCCTCTAATTCAGGTATTACTTTTCCTGCTGCTACTGCTGCTCCAGTACTGGTAGGTATCATAGAAAGAGCAGCTGCTCTCGCTCTTCTTAAATCTTTGTGAGGTGCATCCAACAAAGCCTGGTCATTGGTATAAGAATGAATAGTGGTCATCACGGCATGCTTTATCCCGAAATTGTCTATCAAAACCTTGACTATAGGTACCAGGCAGTTAGTGGTACAAGAGGCATTAGAAACAATATCATCCTGTGCAGGACGGTAGGTTTCTTCATTCACTCCCATGACTATAGTTGGAACAGCACCTTTGGCTGGAGCACTGATAATAACTTTCTTAGCTCCGGCTTCCAGGTGAGAAGCTGCTTGTTCTTTGCTTCGGAAGAAACCAGTGGACTCTATTACGATATCCACTCCCATTTCCTTCCAGGGAAGACTGGCTGGATTTCTTTCCGAGCAGACCCTTATCTTTTTACCATCGATTATTATGTTATCTCCTTCTGCCTTCACCTCACCCTGGTAAGTCCCGTGGACAGAATCATACTTAAACAAATAGGCCAATGTTTTAGCATCCACCAAGTCATTTACAGCTACAAAATCCAAATCTGTCTTTTCCCCTAAAGCTGCCCTTAAGGTAATTCTTCCAATCCTTCCAAATCCATTAATTGCTACTCTTCCCATCTATACGTCCTCCTTTTACTTATTATTCTTGATTGATAATTAGTCTAAGTACGAGAATCATTCTTTTTCAAGAAATGATCGTATCCTCCCCCTTCTATTCTAGTGCGGGTACCTATTTTATTGATAATAGAGATTCCTTCTCTCTTATCAACCACTTCTCCGATCAAACTACAAGAAAAATTTAACTCTTCCTCTACCAGCTTTCTTTTGCCAGGGGGTACGGTAAAAAGAAGCTCGTAGTCCTCCCCTCCATAAAGCACCCACTTCAGAAAAGACTCCTTCAATGTCTTAGCCAGAGTCTTGCTGGAAGGAGCTACGGGAAGTTTTTCTTCCCAGACAACCGCTCCCTTGTCGCTTTCCTTTCCTAAACGAGTAAGATCGGAAGCCAGGCCATCACTAATATCTATCATTGCTGAAGCTATTCTTCTTCTGCCTATTTCCTGACCTTCTCTCAAACGGGGAAAGGGCTTAAGATGTCTTTCTATTAAAGACTCTCTTACTGATTGTCCTATAGGCAAGCTACTTTTTTCTAAACAGGCTAAACCAGCAGCCGCTGTTCCTAACTCTCCGGTGACGTAGATTAAATCTCCCTTCTGAGCTCCAGACCGCAGAATAATCTCTTCCCTCTTCGCTTGTCCCAGCAAAGATATAGTGATAAAGAAAACAGAAGAATAAACTAAATCCCCTCCTATTATACCCACCTTACTCCAAGAAGCTACTTCCTTTAATCCTTCATATAACTCGTCTATCAAAGAAGTCTCTTTATCTTTAGAGAGACCAAGCGAAACTAAACAATAAGTGGGACTTCCCCCTATTGCCGCAATATCAGAAATATTCACTGCCAGGGCTTTCCACCCTAATTGTCGGAAAGAGGTATAATCCCATTTAAAATGGATGTCTTCTACCAGGGTATCGCTGGTAAACAAAAGTAAATCGCCCGAAGATACCTCTACAACTGCTGTATCGTCTCCTATTCCTACGACCGCCCCTTGTTGAAATGCCCTTAAACTAGACCTGATTCGTTGAATAAGTCCAAATTCTCCGATTTGCGATATTTTCATCCGGATCTTCGTTTTTAATTTTCTTTAGCACTATATACGACATCCTGTATACTACATACAACCTTTGTATGGCTGGGGCGGGAGGATTCGAACCTCCGAATAACGGATCCAAAGTCCGCTGTGTTACCGCTTCACCACGCCCCAATCTCGTATCTAGTTCGTATATCGTATGTCGTCTTTCCCCTCACCCCTTCCCTCTCCCCACGGAGGAGAGGGCACGAACACCGAACATCTAGAATTTAGGTTTTTTTCTTTCTTTTCGATTCACCATTCACGAAATACCATTCACGCTTTCTATTCCAATACCAAATCGGTTACCGTATTCTTAATACCTTTAAGAGTGCGTAATTTATCCACAACTACCTGAAGAATATCCTCAAAACTATCCGCCTCGATTAAGGCTAAAACATCCTGGTCTCCTGTGGTTAGCTCTGCTCCCTTTACCTCATCAAATTTCAGCAAAGCATCCCTTACGCTTCTCTCCTTTCCCATCTCTACTTCAATCTTTAAATAAGCTCTAGCCATTTACCTCACCTCTTTTCCCTTTTAATAGGGACAGCGACCATTTTTCTGTCTATCTAAAACCTATTCCTCCGCCAACGGGAGAAGCCTCGCTTTCTCATCCAACTTCCTTAACTCACCCTGAAAATTATCTCTTTCCTGAGAACTGGCATAATCAATTATTAAGATGCCGGAAAGATGATCGACCTCATGTTGAAGGGCATGGGCAAGAAGACCTTCTCCCTCTACCTTTGTCCTCCTTCCCTCTTCATTCAAACCCTGCACCAATACTCTCATTGCTCTCTTTACCCTTACCGTAACCCCGGGGATAGAAAGACAACCTTCTTCTATAGTACTTTCATCTTCTCTCAATATAATTAAAGGATTAGCCAGTTTTATCAATCCTCCCCCCACATCTACCACTATTAATTGCCGCTCTATTCCTACCTGGCAGGCGGCTAATCCAATGCCTTGAGCTTCATACATAGTAAGTGCTATTCTGTCAAATATCTCCTTTTCTCTCAGCCCTACACTATCCACTCCCACACACTGTTTTCTTAATATGGGCTCTCCATATTTTCTAATTCTATAGACAGGCATACTCTCTATCATTCCTTCTTTAGCCTATTTCTCTCATCCACAAAAATAACTTTGGACTTTAAACCCTTCGCCTCTTCATCATTAAGTAAAACATAAGAGATAATTATTACCTTGTCGCCCACTTGAGCTAACCTTGCTGCTGCTCCATTTACACAGATTATACCTGATTTTCTTTCTCCCTCAATGGCATAAGTACTAAATCTTTCCCCATTGTTCAGATTGAAAACCTCTAGTCTCTCTCCTGCTAGAATATCTGCCGCCTCCATTAACTCCGCATCAATAGTGATGCTTCCCTCATAGTCTAGCTCAGCCTGAGTAACTGTAGCTCTATGTATCTTCGACTTATATAGTGTTCTTAACATATAATTCCTCTTATTAACATTTGAAGTTCACCTGAAATTCTATCACAAAACAGACCTTTGTCAACATTATAATTGCGTCAGAATCCGAAATAAGAATAGGCGAAAAGACCCTACGGCTTATAGAACACCTGGATCCCGTGCTTTTTTCCGTCAGGCAGGCTCTCCAGAAGTTATCCAAGAGATAGATCTAAAATCCTTATCATAGGTGTAAATAGCTTCGATTTTGTTTTTTTTCATTAAAACTGCATTGTAGGCATCAATGAAATCAATATCTTTTTCCAGGTAAAGAATCAAACACTCCTGAAGTAATTTTTTGTTCTGACAATGAAGATTGGGAGTATTCAAAATCTTTTCCACCTTGTCCACTATTTCTTCTTTCTTTAAGTGATAGAATCCCTCCAGAACCCATATTATTTCAGCTATAACTAGATCAGAGGTAAATAAAGGCTCCTGTTTTTCCAGTGCCCTTCTAAACATCTTCAGGCAGGCCTCCGCCTTCCGAGGATGATCACCAGTAAGAAGCCGAAGAAAAATATTAGTGTCTATAAATCTCATTCTATCTCTCCCTCTATCCTTTTGCTAACTTCCTCTTTTGTCTTTTTGCGAAGATTCTTAAAATCGAGAGGTCCCCTCTGTTTTATCGTGGCGTAGACGTTCAGGATATTTCCCTTTATGGGATAGAGAATCACTCTTCCCTTCTCCTGGAGAAAGAGCAATCTATCGGCTGTTTTCAGCCTCAAGGTTTTTCTAATCTCCTTAGGAATAGTGACTTGCCCTTTAGCAGTAATGGTAGAAGTAGGCATTTTCGTTCTCCTTGCTCTTATCTTTTTTATTACATTATATTCAAATTCTTACTTTTGTCAAATATCAAGGAGGCAGCTAAGACAAGACTATCTTTTGTTATGCATCTGGCTCGTTTGTTAACCCAGGAAATTGCCCTTCTTTCCCACCCAGATAATCCCCACTTAGCCTACCAACGTCAAAGCAAATTGATGCGCGATGCCTTTGAAAAAGAAGAATCTATATCTTTTTGAATATTGAGGTCCAAAAGAACAAAAATTTGACATCGTTTTTTAAAACCTTATAATTCTCTAAAAGAGGGTAAAGGAATGCATAAGAGAGCACTCGATATCTTGAAATAATTTAAGGAAGAACTGCCTACATGGTAAACTTTCGATGGGTAAAGCAAAAAAACTTCGACCTGGGCACTTCCCTGCCGTTCTTTTTTGAAAATATAATACCGTCATTTTCCTGCAAAAGTTGGTTGAAGACTAACGGTGCAAAGAAAAAGACCCATAATCCCATTACCGTGTATCGCAATAAGTCGTATAAATAGATAGTGGGAAAAATTTCTTTCAGTATAATTCGAATAATAAACAAGATGACAAGACCTATTAATCCCTTGAAAAACTGTATTTTAAGAGAAGCTTGTTCAACAAACCCAACATATTTATTTTCCAGTGTATTACCTACTCCCATCCCTACAAGGAGGCCAAAAACTTTTGCCGAGTTGGGGCTATGATAAAGTGCAAATAATAGTAGGGGCAAACAGACTGACATTGTTATCTTGGCCAGTAAAGACAAATTCATCAATCTTTTGCCAATAATATTATATATTTTGATAAAGATAAAAGTAATAAATAGTCCTATTAAAATACCACCTATAACATCATGTGGATAATGGAGCCCGAGATAAACTCTAGAAAGAGAGACAAGTATCACGAAAATCACTCCTAAGTATAATAAAAATCTCTTTTTAGCTTTGCTTATCACATATGACCAAAAAGTAGTTGTTCCTTGCGAATGTGCACTAGGAAAACCTACAGTACCTGCAGTCGCCTCTTTATATAATATCCTGATCGAGGGGTCCGATGGACGGGGAAGGTAGAAAAAAGCTTTTAGAGTTAAATTTACAAATGCTGATAATGAGAAAAGTAGAGCTAGCCTAAAACCATTCCTTTTACTAAAACACCAATAAATAATCGGAATGGTCAGCATATAAAAGATCTCCGACCCTAAATTAGTAATAGCCCTGAAGAGCATATCAAAAGTAGGGTTAGAAATTGATTGAATAAAAAGAATTACTTGAATTTCGCTCATGGCAAAAATCCTCCCAAACCTTGTGTAATCCTACGTTACAGCAATTACGCCTTAAACATCTTGCCTTTGCTGACTGCCTCAAACTACTCTAAATTTTCTGAAAAATAAAATCTTACACGATTCTATGCCCTCTCCTCCTGAATTTATATTGCACAAAAAAGATAATCCCTCCAATGAGTTCTATCCCTGGCAATAGAAGACTCCCCCAATATACATTTGTTTTACTTATTATCAAAACGGGAATAAGATGAGATCCCGAAAGACAGAAAAGTTCTATACTGGTAATAAAAGAGAAATGTTTCCAGAGAATATTTTTAGCAACGGCCTCCCGATAATAATATTCGGCAAAAATAACAAGAACAAGCCATAAAACACCCAATATAAGAAAAATGATTTTATCTACTGCGGGAGCAGTCCATCTACTAACTGAAAAGAGATAAAGAATAGATAAAGATAAGTTTCTAGCGAAAATCAGACATAAAAATCCTAACCCTGCAGTAATAACCCAAAATACATAAACCAATATCCATTGTATCCAATTAGTCTTCATTTCACGAAATTTCCCCGGCATCTCTTTAATTAATCTTTTTCTGTTAAGCATTCTTTTATAACCTCATCAGCTTTAGCAAAACGAAACAAAATTCTGAATGTGGGTGACTCTGATTTTACCTTTTTTCATTAAAACTGCAAGGTGGGAGGCTATGAAAAGGATTGAAAAGACTCCTTTGCATAATCCGGACCTTTGTCCTTTTGGACTGGTAGCTCAGGCAGAAAAGATTGAGGAACCCCTGTTAATTTCATTTTTTTTGCTAGTCTACGTAAGTTCTGCTATAATAACTTATCCATTAACATCGAGACAAAAAATGAAGAAAATAATTGAGACAAAAATTGACAGAAAAGATCTTGAGTCTATTTTCGAACTAAAAAAAAGATTGAAGCAAGAATTTCCTGATGTTGGAATTCCCTTCCAGCAAAAACAATGCCACTTCACTGGAACATAGATAAAGAAGGAGTTCTATTGTGAAACAAGAGTTAAAAGATCTAGCAAAACATAGACTAGAAAGAGCCGAAAACACTTTATTAGACGCTCAAAAATATTTTAAAAATGCTACCCTGAGTTCTACTGTAAATAGAATTTATTATGCCATGTTTTATGCTGTTAACGGATTATTGATAGCAAAAGGACTGTCTTCTTCCAAGCACAGCGGCGTACGCGCGCTTTTCAATAAAGAATTTATAAATAAAGGTATAGTAGAAAAAAATGAAGTGTGTTATTTGCAACAGCCAAGATATTACAAAAAGGAAAGTAGAGGAAGAGATCCGGAAAAATAGTGACGTGATCCTCGTTCCTGTTGAGGTTTTAGTGTGTGAGGGATGCGGGGAACGATACTATGACCGCAGAACAATGAAAAGATTGGAAGACATTGAGCAAAGCATTAAAGAAAAGAGAGCATCTCTTCAGAAAGTCGGCCGAGTGTTAAGAGTTTCATGAATACCTATCAGCTTAGCGTTCTAATACCTTTTCGCTGTATTTAAGGCATCAAATTAAAAGAAAAAAGAGCTCTACTGGTTAAAAGTAGCTTTCTTAGTCCACTGTGCTATCCCTCGAGGTGCTTTTACAGAAGAAACTACTTTACGCCTTCCGGTAACAGTAGATAAGAACCAAGAGGGAAAAAGCAACCAAATTGCCCTTCTTTCCCACCCAGATAATCCCCACTTGGCCTACCAAGGTCAAAGTAAATTAATGCGTGATGCCTTTGAAAAAGAAGAATCTATATCTTTTCGAATGCTGAGGTCCAAAAGAAAAAGAATTTGACATCGTTCTTTAAAACCTTATAATTCTAAAAAGAGGGTGAAGGAATGCATAAGAGAGCACTCGATATCTTGAAACAATTTAAGAAACGACTTCCTACATGGATCAAAATGCGTATTATTGAAATTCGATGTTTTGGCTCCTATGCTCGAGAAGAAGAGAAAGAAGACTCCCACTTAGACATTATATAAACACTCTCTTTTACCAGAATCTGCAAAAAGAAGGAATTGTGGTATGATTCCTGAAGCTGAGAAACAGCTGACTATGACATCTATAATATCGTTTCAAAGCGAGTAGCGGGAAGGAGAGTAGAGGAGGCTGAAGAGTTCCTGAATGAAATAAGAAGGCATCTCCGATAGATTAAGCTCGAACATAGAACCTTGAACCTTGAATTCTGAACTTTTTTTGAACTTTGGAGTACATTATTGAACTACATTAATTGAAAAATAGGAGGTAATGCATTATGCTCGAACAAAAGAAAAAAATGATTCCGCTAACTGTATATTTGACTCCTCAGCAGATAAGGGAAGCTTATCATCGGTTAACAGAAGAGAAACAGATAGAAAAGGAAACAAGTAACCTGATAGAATCAGATATGAGTGATTATCTCTCTGGACTTGCAGCTTATGAGGAAATGCTGGTTGAGGGAAAGATAAAGTGGAAATAAAGAGGGGAAATGTGTTTCTAAGAGAATCTATTCTGCCTTGTCATGTTAAAATCGCTACTGGCGTTGGAGGATTATCAAAAGATTCTGTGCTCCTATGTGAACAGATAAGAGTAATCGACAGAAAAAGATTGGTACGAAAACTTGGAAATATTGGCCAAGAAAATCTCAAAAAGGTGGGATTGGCATTAAAAGTGATTCTGGACCTGGAATAGAAAACGCCAAAAATACTCAAACCTGTGAGCTGAACATTGAAAATCAAAATAAAAAACGAACTTTTGGTAGTAGATAGCTCCATAGGATTTCCTTTTTTCATCTGGTAAATGTCGCAGCCGCTCCATATCTTTGGCCCTTTGTCCATGCCACTATAATCCTATACTAAAAGGCTTTCATAAATCTTTTCTAAGCTGGAAACACTCTTTTCTATCCTATGAGCTTGTATCATTCGATAAGACTCTTCCTGCATAGATTCTCTCAATTTCACATCAGAAAGAATTCCATTGATTTTTTCAACCGCCTCTTCAGAATCTCGCAAGCTAAAAGTGTACCCGTTCACTCCTTCTTCGACCAGTTCCTGGGCTGTGAAAAGGATTGAAAAAGCTCTTTTGCATAATCCAGACCTTTGTCCTTTTGTCCTGTTAATTTCATTTTTTTTGCTAGTCTACATGACTTCTGCTATAATAACCTATCTATTAGCTATTGAGACAAAAAAGGAAACTAGGGATGCATAAATATGAGATAATAATATATTGGAGTGAAGAAGATGGAGCGTTTGTAGCAGAGATCCCAGAGCTACCTGGATGTATGGCAGATGGAGCTACATATGAAGAAGCTATTCGTAATGCTGAAATAGTAATTTCAGAATGGATAGAGACAGCAAAAACTCTGGGTAGAAAAATCCCAATACCTAAGGGAAAACTTATTTATGCATAACATATTCTACATCTCCGACCAATCTTGAACTTAGAATCTTGAACTTTGAACCTCTCGAAAGGCAAAGCATTGCAGATAAAGTCATCTTCAAAAAGTAAGAAGATAATCCTTGCCTCGATGTTACTTGTTGCCATCGTTTTCATTAGCTATATTTCTATTCAATCTTTCTGGGCTGACATTCATTACCGGCAGGCTAAGGAACTAGCCAAAAATGTGAAAAATTGGCTAGAGGCCGCAACCGAATACGAGAAGGCGATATCTATCTCTCCAGCAAATGCCGAGTATTATGATGAGGCAGGGCAACTTTACTCCAAGATTTCCCTGCTTTACCAGGATAATCAATGGTTCGAAAAAACTGTCTCATCTTTCAAAGAATCCTATCAGCTAAATCCTTACAATGCCTGGGCTCACTATCACCTTGCCTGGAGTTACTGGAATAAAAAGATGTATCCTGAAGCGGAAGACGAGTCAAAGAAAGCTATCGAGCTTGACCCCAATAATGCCACCTACCACTGGCAACTGGCAGCAATCTATGAGGAAATGGGTAGATTAGAAGAGACTGTAGATGAGTATAAAGAGGTTCTCCGTATTAAGCCGGGTCATACTAAAGCCAAACAGGCAGTAAAAAGAGTCGAGGAAAGAATTCAAGGAGAAAAGTAGTCTGCCAAAATGCTTGTATTCGGACACACGGGCATAACCCTCGGAATTTTTGGTTTGTTCCACAGCCTCCTTTCTGGACGTTTTTCCGCTCCAGCCTTTATGTCCGTTTCTACAAAGTCTGCTTCTACAAACTCTACAAAATGGCACATTGATTACCGTTTTGTTCTTCTGGGTTCAATGTTTCCCGACATTGTGGACAAACCTATAGGAATGCTAATCTTTGCCAATACGATTGCCAACGGAAGAGTCTATTTTCATACGCTTCTGGTTAACCTTATTCTTCTTTCAGTCGGCTTCTATCTACTAAAAAGAAAAAGACCCCACTTTCTCATATTCAGCCTTGCCTCTTCTTTTCATCTGGTTTTGGACAGGATGTGGCTCTTCCCTATCACATTTCTCTGGCCTCTTTATGGATGGAGATTTCCCCCAGGCGATATCTCTCACTGGTGGCAGAATATGCTTAACAACCTTCTTACCAATCCCTGGACATACTGGTTTGAGATTGTGGGAGCAGCAATCCTGCTAACATTTGCTATAATGCTCATAAAGAAAGAGGCAGTAGGCAAATTCCTGCTTAAAGGAATATCCTGATGAAAATTCGCATAAAAAATGAATTTCTCCTCATAGATATTCTTTCCCTTATCCTCATTGTTATAATTAGCCTCACTTCTCTAAAGACAGCCAGAATAATACTTGGTCTTCCCTTTATTCTCTTTTTCCCGGGCTACACCTTGATTTCTGCTCTATTTCCTAAAAGAAAGAGTCTGGGCAGCATCGAGAGAGTAGCTTTAAGCTTTGGCTTGAGTATCGCCGTGGTTCCTTTAATTGGCCTTGTTTTAAACTATACCCCCTGGGGAATAAGACTTTATCCTATCCTCATCGCTCTTTTTGCATTTATCATCCTGATGTCTTTTATTGCCTGGATAAGACGCTCTTCCCTTCTTCCCTCTGAGCAAATGGCCATAAGCTTAAACATCAATCTTTCCTCTTTTGCCTCCCAATCAAAGCTGGATAGAATTCTCACGGTGATTCTGATAGGAGCAATTATAACGGCCATAGGAACCTTAATCTACGTTATCTCCACTCCCAAGGTAGGAGAAAGATTTACCGAGTTCTACATATTGGGTGAGGAAGGAAAAGCAGAAGCATACCCAAAAGAACTTCTTGTCGGGAAAACAGGCTATGTTATCCTGGGGATAGTAAACCACGAGCATCAACCTGTAACCTATACTGCTAAGGTGCTAATAGAAGAGGAGGAAAATAATTCCCTCGGCCCCATCACCTTAGAACACCAGGAAAAATGGGAAGAAAAAATAGGCTTTACCCCCAGCCAGGCAGGGGAAAATATAAAAGTTCAGTTTCTCCTTTACCGGGATAATCAATCCGAACCCTACCGCAGCCTTCACCTCTGGCTCGAGGTAATGGAGACGAGAATCCTCGAATCTTGAACTCATTTCCCCAGCGCCCGTATCTCTACTTTGTGCTCTCTAAGAATCTTCTCAACCTTCTCTGCCCTCTGATGCCAGCGATAGGCCTCCTCCAGATTCTCAGCTTCCCTCCAGGACTCTGTAGGCTGGATTATAATCAGCCGGTGGCGCTTTTGAATCTCATCAACAAGTTCAAGAATCTCTATCACCTCATCAGATAACTGACTGATTAGCAAAAATTGCTTTGGCTCATCCATTCCATAAGAGAGCTCAACCAAAAATCTGTGCGGCTTTCTTAATCTATCCTCAATTGCTTTTGCCTCAAACTCCAGCACTCTTTTTACCGGCTCCTCTTTCACCTTATTTAAGAATCTTCTTATCTGGGAGGAGCTAAGAGCATCAATCAAAATATCAGCATCTTCAAGATGAGCTTTCATACTCTGAAGTACATACCCCATGGCCATCTTTAACATCTGGCGCGAATTTTCCCCCTTGGAATGCAGCAGTACTTCTTCTCCGTCATGAACAGTAAGCCCCAGCGGGTATCCCTGCTCTACACCCGCCAGACAAGTATTCAAGAAACTCGTGGCCAGTCGGTCCTGCGATAAGGGACCTGCAGCTCTTATATCGTAAATTATATGGGCTCCCTGACCTGCCTCCAGGAAAAACTCCTTTACCATCAGGCTTCTATGTCGAGCAGTAGCCTTCCAGTCGATATGATGCAGCCTATCCCCTGAAATATACTCTTTGGTGTCAGCATACTCTGTTCCCGGACCCTTTAAAGAAACGGGGACTTCGCCTTCCGCTTCCCTTCCCCCCTCAAGCAAAAAGAGTGCCGCCTGAACCAGAGCTACCATCACCCGGGGAAAAACCTTGAACTCTAATTCAAAAGAAACGTTTCCTTCTTTCTTAGTTAATTTATAAGGGCCGAGAATCTCTGCTTTTATTTTATCGCTCCTGTAACTTCCGGAAATCTCTGATGAAAGCAAAAGTTCAAGATTATGCTTTCCTTTCTTCAGCCGCTCAGGTATTAGCTTAACTTCCTTCAAAGGAGAGAATAAATTCATTGACAGATTCGTATCAACCTCACCGGAAAGCCTGACAGTTTTACTTTGTCCGGCAACTGAAACTATCTTTACCTTATCCAGGTTGAACTTAACCAGCTCATTTAATCCTCTAGCAGCCTTCTTGGCCTTCTCATAATCATAAAAAATAAATCCTGCTATACCCAGAGTCAGAGCGGCCAGGAAATAATCCATAAAAAAAGCTGCCAGTCCTGCGCAGCTTAATAAGACAAAAAAAGCTTTGTATCCTCTTTCAGTGAAAAATGTGCTATTCAATGTCACTTCTTCTTTACCACTGTTTCCCTTAGTGCTTCCTGAATGAGACTATCCCCGGGAATTTCTTCTACTTCTGCTTCAGGAGCCAGAACCACTCTGTGGGAGAGAACAAAGGGTGCAATCATCTTTACATCATCAGGGGTAACATAGTCTCTTCCCTGAAGATAGGCTCTTGCCCGTGCTCCTTTGAAAAGCCATATCGATGCCCGGGGGCTTGGCCCCATCCGGACGAGGTCTTTTTTTCTTATACTATCCACTAACATTACCACATACTCTTTCACTCTATCAGAGACATAGGTCTTTTTAACTTTGGCAATTCCCCCTAAAAAATCTTCCAGCTTTGCCCGAGCACTAATTGTAGGAGCCTCCAGCTCATCAATACGAGATACTATCTCCATCTCCTCCGGAAAAGAAGGATAATCCACCTTTATCTTGAAGGCAAAGCGGTCAATCTGCACCTCGGTCAAAGGATAAGTTCCCGCACTTCCAAAGGGAATCTGGGTAGCAATGACGATAAAAGGGCGGGGAAGAGAAAAGGTAATTCCCTCGATGCTCACCTGTCTTTCCTGCATAACTTCAAGAAGAGCCGCCTGAGCCTTGGGAGTGGCCCTGTTGAACTCATCACAAAATAAGACATTGGTAAATACCGGACCTTTCCTTATATCAAACCTGCTATCTTTCAGATTAAAAACAGAAGTTCCCACAATATCGGCCGGCAAAAGGTCCGGAGTCATCTGCAAGCGATGAAAATCCCCTCCTATAGCCCGGCTAAAACAGCTAGCAATAAATGTCTTCCCCACTCCCGGTATTCCCTCAAGCAAGATGTGACCCTCAGATAATAGAGCCAGAAAGAGAGCCTCTATTAGCCTCTTCTTTCCTACCACCTTTGAGGATACCTCCTGGAAAATCCCTTGTATTAACTCGGGATATTCTCCTCTTTCATCCATCGCCATCCCCCCTTTTTGTTTCAACCTTGAATTTATTTTCAACTCTAAACCTGGAACTTTGGTTTTCCTCTTAACCTTGAACTTTGAACTTGTTTCAAGGTCTCCTTATTCCAGTGAGGATGCCTCTCCAGAACGCCTTCTATATCCTCCTCATATCCCGCCTTTTTCCCTTTAATCCTTAGCCACACAATAGTCATCACCAACACCAGAAAAAGAGCATATCGAACCTCAAGTCGGGAGATAATCTCGTAAATTGTTATCTCTATATTCCTCAGCCTGGAGAGAATACCCACCGGATAATGGGATGTATCAACAAATAGTTTTTTTCCTTGAATAATAGTTTGCAGAAACTCTCGATTTTCCGCCTCATCCAGCATAGAGTTTATAAAAAGGCTGGAGTCAGAAATAAGGTAAATCTCTCCCTCTTCATAAGGGATTCGGGCTATCATTGGAAAAGGTCCTTCATCCTCGCTCTCTTCTCTTTTTTCATTCAAATTATCATCAAAAAAGCTAAAAGAGCTGGAGCTGGCTACTATTTCTCCTCTAAAGTCATTGACCTGCAACGATGCGGGATAATTAAACATCAAACTCTTGATATCAGCCAGGGAACCGGCTGTATCCACAGTTTTTGCTAGAACAGAAGATTTGCCCCGAAAAAGAGGATCTACCACCAGATGGCCAGAAAAACGAGATTCTAGTCTCAATCCCTTTAGAATAGAGTTACCCGAGCCAAATTCGTCTGCTAAAATAACCGTCCCTGCTCCCTTAAGATAACTGGAAATGGCTGATATCTCTTCGCTGTCATAAGCACCCCAGGGGCCAATGATGAAAAGAACGGTTCCCGATGAAGAAGGAACAAGCCTGAGGTCAGAAATCTGGCCCAGGGAAAATGCTCCTGTCTCTTCTCTAAAACTCTTCAATCCATTCCAGAAAGGATTATCCAGATTAAAATCCTCATTAGGAGGGAAAAAACGTATCAATAGAATCACCGCCACCACTCCTGCCATAATCCCTAACAACATTGCTTTTCTCACCTTCCTCTTTTCAACCAACTTAATCGCCTCCTCGCCTCAGCCAACTCCTCCTCACTTACTCTCATCAATCGATAAAGGAATCTTTCCGTAATCAGAGAAATGACTTCAAAATCAGCATACCTTTGCCCCAGTGGTTCCTTGATGAGTTCAAGGTACTCTTTTATAGTGTGACCGGGAGCCTGCTGAGTACCCGTAATGTGACTCACCCAATCTAGTGCCTCAGCATATATCCTGATCGGTGTATATGTCCCCCTTAGTTTGGCTATCTCTTTTTCCTCAGGAGCTTCTTCTTCCCCGGGCAATCCCTCTTTTCCCTCCTCTAACACCCCTTCTGCCTCCTCAATCCTTTTTTTTCTTCTGCGGCTTACACCAATGAAAAGGGCAAGTAGAGCAAAGAAAGGAAATAAAGTAAGTGGGTTGACCAGCAAGACCTTTTCTCTTCGCTCTAGAGAGGAAATCCAGGCTTCCTGAGGATACAAAAAAAGATTTATTTCCTTCCATCCGGAAAAGCTGACAAGAGGAATACTAATCTTTACCTCAAAACTCTTCTCTTCAACTACGGTGGTTATATTTTCTTCTCCCGTAATCACCCTTACTACTGGCCTTTCCATCAGCCCGCCCTCAAGGTCAACCTCACCCTTAATCTCTAAGGGGGAAAAGGGGGCTGCCACCGAAGGCAGCTCAACCATCAGAGAAGGCACCTTATAACTTATAGGCAGATTTATAATTAAACTTGCCGGACCAATTATCTTCCGGGAGGGTGTAAAAATCCTTAAAGGAAAAGTTTTGCCCACCCCGGAAGGCAAGGATACCTCAGCCTCGAATTTCCCCGCCTCATCACTACTTACCTCAATTATCTTTTCCTCTACTTTTATCTTAACTGGATAATCTCTCAAGGGCTCACTTTCCAATATCAGCTCTCCCTGCACCTTAAAAGGAAGGACAGGATATACCGGTTCCTGATAAGTTGCCTTAATGATAGGAGTATGGAAAATAGGCTCGATTAAGACTTCATTTGATGTGTCCCCATAGTACTTCTCTTCATCCTCTCCCTGGGGAACAAAAAAAGCCAATACTCGCACCTCCTTTTTATACAGAGAGGGAAAATCTATTCTCCCCTTGAATTTGCCATCTTCACCAGTAGCTACTTCCAGAACCTTCTTTTCCTCCAGAAGAATATCCACCTTCCTTTCGGCCAGAGCCATCCCTTTTTCTCTTTCCAGGCTTCCCGAAATCTCAAGTGAATCTCCCACCACAATTTTTCTTTCCGCTACCGAAATCTGAAGGAAGGTAGCTTCCCGTCTCTTTCCTTCTTTCACCTCACGGTAAAGGTCCTCAATCTTTCTTTTGTACTGTTCGGCTAGTTCAGCCAGAGGAGCAATCTCTTCTCGCAGTTTTTCGGTAGCACTGGCTCCGATCCCTCCCCTCAACTCATCTACTGCAGAGTCTAAATCATCTAGGATTCTCTCTGCCTCCAGAAGAGTTTCCCAGGACTCTTCTAACACTTCACCCGCCTCATCAATTTGCCCCTGTTTCAGGAGAGCCTCGCAAGCATCGATATCCTCCTTCACTTTCTTTAGCTTGTCTCCCACAGTTTGAATCAGCTCATTGAACCGGGTAAAAATATAGCGTAAAGGCTCGGGGATATAAGAGAGAAGGCTCCTTTTGAGCTGAGACGAGGCTGAATCCCACTCCCCAGAGACCTGCAGCGCAACAACCTTAGCATAAAGAGCTATAAGTGCGGCAGGCAAGAAACTCTCTTCTTGAATCTCCAGAGGGTTCCTATGGCGAGGAAATCTCCCTTGCTCACCACTCTCTTTCCACACCGACTTAAAAACCCCCACCACCTTCTCCAGCAAACCTTGCCCGAACTGCCTCAAACTTCTAAGTATATTCCGTCCAACAGGAACATAATTAGCCAGAAATTCCTTGAACCCCTCAAAATAGGAAGAAGCTGAATCCCACATCCCCACTCTCTGGAGACTAACAACTGGAGTCCTTTGCGGTTCAATTTCCACAGTCTTTTTCTGATAGGGAAGAGTTGCTACACAGCCTGGCAAAAAGGACAGTGTTAGCACAAAACTCAGCCCCACCAAACCTCCCAGAATTAGTCCTTTTCTCATTGAATCTGCCTTCAACGCACTAAAATCTCCAGCACCTTCCGAGTAACAATAAGACCAAAGATAATGACCAGTCCCAGAGCCACAGGGTCAAGACCCAACGATGTCATAAATCTTCTTCTGGGGCGAAGTATCTCCACCAAAACCAGATATTCGATGGTAAAGACTGAGATATAAACATCAAGCCTTGTCTGTCCCATAGCGGCAAGAATGACTACCGTGAAGAGGAAAAAAACAGCTAGCAGTAAGACAAAGAGAATATGCCTATCCATCTTCTCTTCCTACCTCTAGCACCGCTCTCAGCCATTTTCCCTCTCGCCTCTCCTCCACAATCTTTACTGGCATTTTACTAATCTCTGCAACCACACAGGCCGCTAAACTGGTTGGGATTGACCCTAATACCCTGGTAAATCTGGGAGCCTCCACCTCAACTTTGATGTTCTTCATTCCTAAGAATATCTTATTCTTCTCAAGGTTAACTTGCACTTTAGAAACAAGCTCAGCAAAATCAACCAGGCAGTAGCTGATACCGTTTTCCACCTCAGGCAAGAAATTATTCAGGGAAGGCTTTCCATCCCCATTAATTTGCTCTCCTTCTTCGATGCTTTCATCCCTGCCAACTCCGGAAAGCACCAGCACATCTGCTCCTGGAGGATAAATGAAAAGGCCAGCATGTCCATCTATATTGGAAATTATTCTTTTTGGTGCGTTGATTATCTCGCTAAACTCAGGATAAGAAGGATTTCCCGATAGAGGAATATATGCATAGACTTTTCCTTCTCTAGGTGGTAGATAGATGGCCTTATGAGTTGCTCCAAACTCCTCCAGCACAGCCTCGATATTAGTTACTGAGCCAGATATCATTCCCTTCACTATCTCATGCGGAACCAGATATTCAGGTAAAATAAGGATTACCAATCCTAAAATAGCAAAGGCAACCCCCAGAGTAGTCAAAGGAACACTAACCAGCACAAAATAGGAAAATGGAGCTAGGACAGCTCCAAACCCAACCAGCCCTACTCCCACTCCAGTAAGTCTATTCATCCCCAATCTCTTGCATTTTGGTTCTCCACAAAATGGACTGCCTTCAATTATACCTGAAACGATAAATTCGTAAAGCATATAAAGCCTGAGGCCTTGATTACCATAAGCGATATTTATCCTTTTTCCATGTTTCCATTCGTATTTTTGACATCCCCTACCAATAGTATATATTTATCTTAAGACCTACAAACGGAAATGCTATATTTGTCCTAGCGGTTTTCAATAGAACGAAAGGTAGGTTTTAACTTTGAACCTAGAATATCGAACAAAAAAGAGATTTAACATTGAACCTTGAACACCGAACTTTGAACATTATCATCGAATTTTGTTTAATATCCTTAGTAATCTTCACCCCTCTAGCCTTGGGCACCACCCAACCCTGGTCCATCTTCATAATGAGAATAACCGTAGTTGTCGCTTTAGTCGCCTGGCTCCTCAAAATTTTCACCGTTGAACGTAGAACTACCACTCACCACTCACCACTCACCACTCACCACTTTGGAACGTCCTTACTTATTCCCATCTTAATCTTCTTGTCTATAGCCGTAATCTCCACTATAATATCTTCTTATAAGTGGCTCAGCCTAAACATCTTGACAAATCTTTTTGTCTATGCAGCTATCTACTTCCTTATTGTAAATAACCTAAAAAGTAAGAAACAAGTTAGAAGACTAATTGCCGCTATTCTGTTCACCGGCCTTATCCTGGGAATCTACGGGCTTTTGCAATATTCTCGCATATTAGTTCTATTGCCTCACTTCCCTCCAACAAGAATCTCCTCCACTTACTACAATTCCAATCATTATGCAGGATATCTTGCTCTGATTACTGCCATACCAGTAGCGCTATTTTTGTTTTCTCCTCTGAGCTGGAAAACTCCCCTCTTCGCTGCTTTAAGTATCCTTTTAGTTATCAATTTGGCCTTATCCTATTCCTGGGGTTCAGTTGCTTTCGGAGTAGGAGTAATTTTCCTTATAATAATGAGAATCAGGGTAAGCAAGAGAAAAACTCTTGCCACCGCAATAGCTATATGTGTTCTTCTTCTTTTTACCGTCCTGGGAGCATTAGTTATGCTTAGCCCTACTCCCCAACTTCCCCAATCTACCTGGGCAGCTCGCTTCATCCGTATGGCTCAGATTGCCAATCCTAGCGTATTTGTCAGATTATTTATGTATAAAAAGACTATTCCTCTAATTCTTGATCATCCCTTTTTAGGTACAGGCCCTGGAACATTCATCTATGTTTTCACCCAATACAGACCTCCTGAAAGAATAGGACTCTGGAATTATGCCCATAACGACTACCTCCAAATAGCCTCCGAAATGGGACTCATCGGCTTAGTCGCATTTTTGTTTTTAGTAATAACCGCCTGGGTAAAAGGATTTAAAGCTCTAAAATCAACCTCTAACTTCAATAGAGCCATAATTATAGGAGCCTTAGCAGGCATTCTATCCATATTAACCTACGGCTTTTTCGATGGAAATCTGACCATGATCTCAGCAAATATATTGTATTTCTATGTCTTAATAGGTGTGTTAGTGTCTTCAACATCGAACCTTGAATAAGGTATAAAGGTCTCGACTAACTAGCTGATTTTGGATAGGAAAAGCTTTGACCTCCTATTTGCGGTTCTATCTCAAAGTTTTAGTGTTGATACTCATTGAAATCTTAAAGATTGAAGTCTTTTAGGAGTTCGAAATGAAAAATAAAAAAGTAGTAGTAACAGGTGGTTGTGGATTCATAGGTTCCAACTTAGCAGAAGAATTATCGAACGATAATGAGGTAATTATCCTAGATAACCTTTCCACTGGAAAGATAGTAAATATAAAAGACTTATTGGAAAAAGACAACGTAAAATTTATCAAAGGCTCTATTACCGACTTAACTCTCCTGAAAAATATTTTTAGAGATGTTGATTATGTATTTCATCAAGCAGCGATACCCAGCGTCCCCAGAAGTGTCAAAGATCCTTTAAGGACAAACAATGCCAACATAAATGGTACATTAAATGTATTAATTGCCGCTAGGGACAATTATATAAAGAAAGTAGTCTATGCCTCTTCGTCATCCGTTTATGGGAATACTCCAATCTTGCCCAAAAAAGAGAATATGAAACCAACTCCCCTATCACCTTATGCTATTACAAAACTAACAGGAGAGTATTATTGCAAAATCTTCAATGACATTTACAAACTACCCACAGTATGCCTTCGTTACTTCAACGTATACGGTCCCAGACAAGATCCTCTATCTGAATATGCCGCCGTTATACCTAAATTTATAAGAAAAATTTTGAAAAGTGAACCTCCTACGATTTATGGAGATGGAGAACAAACAAGAGATTTCACTTTTGTAAAGGATGTTGTGCGAGCAAACATACTAGCTGCTGAAAGCGATAAAGCAGGAGTATTTAATATAGGGGGTGGGAGAAGGGTGACGATAAACAAATTAGCCAAGATGATAGTAAATCTCATAGGAAAAGATAATTTAAAACCCATTCACGAAAAACCAAGGAAAGGAGATGTAAAACATTCATTAGCTGATATATCGAGAGCAAGAGAAAACTTAGACTACGAGCCTGAATATAATCTAGATAAAGGATTGAGGGAAATAATAAATGCTATCTGAAATAAAAGATAAAATAGTTTGTATAGTTGGCTTGGGTTATGTAGGACTGCCTTTAGCTAAAGCATTTTCTAAACATTTAAAGGTTATGGGGTTTGATATCAACGAAAGGAAAATAAAGAAGTTAAATAATGATAAGTCTAATATAGAATTTACCTCGGACTCTTCAAGAATTAAGAAAGTTGACTTTGTTTTAATAGCAGTTCCAACTCCCGTTACAAAGTCAAAAGAACCAGATTTATCATATATAAAATCCGCTGCTGAAGTTGTTGGCAGGAATTTAAAGAAAGGGGTAATTGCTGTTTTGGAGTCAACTGTTTATCCTGGAGTTACCGAAGAGATTGTTAAGCCAATTTTGGAGAGAGAATCTAAGTTAAAATGTGGAAAGGATTTCAAAATTGGCTACTCTCCTGAGAGAATAAATCCTGGTGACCCAGAACATACTCTGGATAAGATAACAAAAATAGTGGCTGGAATGGATAAAGAAACTACAGAGATATTAGCTGAGCTATATGGATTAATTACAAATATTTATGAGACAAAAGACATAAAAACCGCAGAAGCAGCTAAAGTTATCGAAAACATCCAGAGGGATTTGAATATTGCCTTAATAAATGAACTGGCGATAATATTTCACAAAATAGGTTTAGATACAAAGACTGTTCTGGATGCGGCTGCGACAAAATGGAACTTCATAAGATTTTCTCCAGGTCTCGTGGGCGGACATTGTATTCCAGTTGATCCGTATTATCTGGTTTATAAAGCAAAGGAGTTTGGCTATCATCCTCAAGTAATGCTATCGGGAAGAGCAATAAACGATTATATGCCGAAATATGTTGCCGAGATAGCAATAAAGGGACTAAATGAAGTCGGTAAAGTTATTAAAGGTTCTAAGGTTTTAATTATGGGATTAACCTATAAAGAGAATGTATCAGATATAAGGGAAAGTCCTGTTAGAGATATGATAAAAGAGTTAAAAGAGTTTGGAATAGATATTTACGGTTATGATCCCCTGTTAAGTAAAGAGCAGATAGAAGGGTTCGGTATAAAGGCTTTGAATGAAGTTATGAGCGAAGCGGGGATGAATATGAAGGTTGATTGTGTAATCATAGTTGTAGCTCATAATACGCTTAAGAAGCTAAAATTGGAGGATGTAAAGAAATTTATGAATAAGAAACCCGTGTTAATTGATGTAAGAGGGGTATTCAATGGAGAAGAAGCTTTGAACAAGGAATTTTATCATAAATTGCTGTGACTTTTTTCGAATGATTTTTTATCAATATATCGACTTACATAGACTACGAGCATAGTTTTAGAAATCTATAGGTTGAGGTACGATCATCGTGAGATCTAAAATAGAAGAGTCCCTTGGAACTATTGCAAGGGGAGCAAGTATTATATTTATTGGATTGCTTATAGGCAACTTCTTAGGAATGATCAATCAAATCATGTTAGCTAGATTTTTAGAACCAGCCTATTATGGCATTCTAAATCTAGCGATATCTATTATCGTTATTGTCAAAACATTTGCCCTTTTTGGATTAGTAGGAGCTCTCCCTAGATTTATCTCGTATTATTCTGAAAAGAAACAGAAGGATGTTGTAGGAAGTATAATTACGTTTAGTTTAAAACTGGTTTTTTTCTTGGGTATATTAATAGGTATAACCTTATGGATATTTTCCGATACAATATCTCTTAAGATATTTCACAATGAAAATTTGATCCCTGTTTTAAAAATTTTTGCTTTCTCTCTTCCCTTGTTAGTACTGCCTGAAATTTTAGGAGCAATACTAAGAGCATTCGAGGGAACAAAACATAAAGTCTATATATACGATATCGGACTGAGGATATCAAAAATATTAATATTTATATTTTTTATAATAATTGGAAACAGATTACTTGGAGCCGCAATCGCATACATTGGTGGAGCTGTAATCATAACCATTCTTTCACTGTTTCTTATCCAAAAAAAGTATTTCCCTTTTCTTTCTACGGAGTATAGAAAAGTCCCTATCGGGAGGAAGTTGTTTTTATTTTCATGGCCTCTTGCCTTAACAGGAATGACATTTCTTTTCATTTCAAAAACCGATATTGTCTTATTGGGCTACTACATGTCGCCTAAAGATATTGGTATTTATAATGCTGCATTAACTATCGCTGGGATGCTATTATTTGTTGGAGCATCTTTCGGATGGATTTTTCTTCCCGTCATATCTAAATATTTTGCTAAAGAACAGTTGGATGAAGTGGAATCGTTGTTTAAATCCTCGTCGAAATGGATGTTTTTGATAGTCCTGCCTATTTTTTTGTTTATCATATTATTTTCAAAAGATATAATTACTCTTTTGTTCGGTTTTGAATATGCGGGGGGTTCTTTGGCATTAACCATATTAGCTTTTGGAATTTCAATGAATATGTTAACGGGATTAACAGGGAGCATGTTAGTAGCAGGAGGACATACAAAATATAATTTGTTAGCTGAAGTTATAGGTGGAGTGACAAATATTTCGTTAAACATTGCATTGATACCAATTTATGGAATTACAGGTGCTGCCATTGGAACAAGTGTATCTTACTTTACTAGAAACTTTTCATCACTTACATTTCTTTACAAAACATCAAAAATACACCCTTTTAAAAGAAACTACATAAACATCGTAATTGCCGGAATAATTGTTTTAATAGTTACCAATCTAATTAAGATACAAATTTACCGCTTTTTGATATGGCAAGTTGGTTTAATATTTCTGGGAATAGTTCTTTTTGCAATGTATATAATACTAATTTTATTTAGTGGGTGCATAGACAAAAATGACAAATTTATTTTAAAAGCAGTTAGAAGAAAAATTGGACTTGGACTTTAAGCAGTTAGGACGGTTCATTTAATTTTTAGGCTCTTCTCCAAAAAGTGGAGTAAGAGGTGTAAAATAGGACATGTACATTGGAGTGGACCCCATTATCGCGTAAGGCCTCTACCGTTTGAAAAGAGAAATAATAGCACAAGATAATGCAAATTTATGGAGTAACCCCAAGATTTATCCATAATTCTGGTGTAGTGAAAGAAGATTATTTTCAAGGGAACGCGTCAAATTATTTAAACTGGGTACGTTATGATATAAATGACAGAATTATAACATACCCAGAGAGGTCTAAATGCATTCTGAATTTATATTCAAGATTTTTGTATTCAACGTCTTGCAGGGTGTGATAGCGTCAACTAAATAGTTGACGCTATAGTTAAGATAGTTTTCTCCTAAACAAACAAAATATGACATTCACAATTTATTCAACCACTTTATAGATTTCCTTAATTATAAGATTATATCTATCTTTTTCTGGGTACTGTAAGTACCTATTAACACTTTTTCTACCGTTTTCTTTTAGTTTGTTATACTTTTCCTTATTTTGTAAAACTTCTACTATTTTTTCTGCATATAATTGAGGGTTCTCAAAATCAATTATAACAGCTCCTTCAGTATCTGTAACTTCTATAACTGTTTCGTTTCTACTGCAAATGAGTGGGCAATCTAGCGCTAAAGCTTCAACATATGATTTACCGAAACCTTCTGATTTGGAGGCAAATAAGAAAAGATCACTTTTTTGAATCAATTTTAGTACAAAACTTCTAGGAATTTCTCCAATAAAGAATATTTTTCCCTGTATTTCAAGATATTCTTTCATTTTTTTTAGATTTCTCAATTCAGGCCCCTGTCCTGCTATTATTAAGAATGCATTTTTTAATTTCTTTTGAGTGTAGTAAAATGATTTTATCACAAGATCAAATCTCTTGAGTTTACTTAATTTACCTGTTGAAAATATTATACGATTCTCAGGAATTAAAATTTTTTTAATATCACTCTTTTCTATCCATTCATTAAACCCGTCTGTTTTATTTATTTCCTTTACTACATATTCCATAGAATGTGGTATAAAAATAACTTTCTCTTCTTTTAATCTGTATTTCTGCAATAAAAAATTCTTTAATGACTCACTAACGCAAAATATTCTGGCTGATACTTTAAATAATATTTTCGTCTCAATGGAGGTTTTAACCTTCTTGAAATATCGTAGTATTATATTTTTGTCTTCTATTAATCTTTCATCTATGCCATAAAACCCTTGAACAAATATAATTTTTTTTGCATTAACAATTACCAACGGCATTAAGACCTTTTTCCCATAACCGGTAACATCTACAAAAATAATGTCAGGATTAATCTTTTTGATTTTGATTAAAAAATAGATGGATGTAAATATATTCAAGGGTATCCCATGGTAATTTATTTCACCCTTTTTACACTCGCCGATTGGAAGATTACTCTCTTTGGTATTCATTGAAATTATATGAAAACTTTCAAAATTTTTTGCCATATATTCCATTCTGTTTATGAACTCCTCTCTGCTATGATATTTCAAAAACCATCTAACCCTTCTAGCAAGTACTACGACTCTCAAAGATTTTTCATTAGACATTTCTTCCCCCACATAGTCACCTCTAAGTGCCTTTCACAAAATTCTGAAATTTTTTCTGAAAGGCTCCTCAGCTCTTGCTTTCAGAAACCTACCTTTTTGAACTTCACCTCTACTTTGTCTAATCCTTACTAAATGGGCATTTCAGAGACTAAAACTTTTAAGAATTTCACAAATTTTAGTCCCTTTTGAGGGGGTGGAGGTGAAGTTTTCCTTATCCTTTGTTTTGTTTCAAACTATCTAACATAATAATATTCTCTTTTGCTTGCTTTAAATTTATATAATTTTCCTAGTATATAAAACAGCACTTTAGAACTCCATTTAAAGATGATAGAGCCTCGATATGCTTTAATCGTCAAATTCAAAAATCGGCCATCTAAAAATATCGTATTGTAAATTTTATTTTTATCTTTTACAGTAATTGTAGGTGCACAAATTCTCTTAATTAATCCATTGTTTTCATCACTAAATCCTTGAGAAGTAGTGGTTGCTATATATCCTACATCCTTTGCTATTTTAAGATTTGTTTTATTTATCGATCCACCTGGCCAGCAAAGATAGTTAACTTTTTTATTTAATTTCTTTTCAATAGTTTCCTTGGATTCCTTTAATTCTTTATATACTCTACTGTAGTATTCTCCATCCGATTCGAAATAGCCTTTACAGCATTCCTTTCTTTTTATTTTCTCTACTTTCTCAATTAGTTCCCTCTCCCATCCTTTGATTTTAAAAAAATTCCTACCTCCCATCTTTTTTACGAACTCTACTAAAAATTCCTGTATCTGTTTATTGGGAAAGTACCTCTTGCATTCCAGTGATTTTCCGTATTGATAGATAGGCATTCCATATTTTATGAATTGCTCGAGATTTATATTGAGATAAAATGGCTTCAATTGTGGTCTAAGATTCCAGACAAGCCATTCATAGCCCTTTCTATATAAACTATTAGGATGCAAAAAATCGATTATTCTATCTCCACAAGAGTACCAAGTATGTGTTTTAGCATGGGATTGAATATCAATGACACCTTTATCTTCCATTTCTTTCATCTCTTTCCATGACAAAAAACCTTTATGAACTATGTCTTTTTCTTTTATAGATCCATCCCATACGTCTAATAGATTAGGACGGATTTTATTTTTTGGATCAACAAAATCAGTAGTTATGAATGTAGTGGCTTTAAATCCATATTTTTTTAGTAATGGATAAGCATAAGTCCAGTTGTCTAAGTACCCATCGTCGAAAGTAATGACTATAGATTTCTGGGGTAATTTACACTTATTAAAAAGCTCATTTAAAGATATTGACGTGAAATTCTTTTCTTTTAGCGTTTTTAAGTGACTTTCGAAAGTCTTTGTTGACATTCTTAGACCATAAAATATTCTATGCTTTGGAATTCTTGGACCTACGCTGTGATACATTATTACAGGGACTTCTTTATTCCTCATCTTTATTCCTTTTCGAAATTGTGGATTGTTTAAAAGCCATAGCCCAAGAAGAGCTTAAGATGTGTGGAATGTGATCTGTAATTTTTTGATCAATGATAGAAAGATGATATTTTATTGATTTATCTCTAATATGTAATATACCTAAAATTAGGTTAAAGTAGTTAAAGGTAAACCATTGATTTGCAGCATCAATAAAATAGAACCCATTTCTTTCAACAATATTCATCCATTTTTTAAAACTGTAAAGATGATAATGATAATGTTCTATCGACTTATCTATATTTTTTCCGCGCAAAATTCCAAATTTTCTCATTATTCTATCACTAATTAAACAATAGCTTCCAAATCCATTTGGAATGTTTATTATTAAAATACCTTGCGGCCTTAATACTCTTCTTGACTCATTTATCGCTTTATATAGAAGCGTCATATTGGGAATGTGCTCTAACACTGATGAACAAATTACATTATCAAAACTTTTATCGGGAAAGGGCAAATTTATTAAGTTAAATTTATATAATGGGATTTTTACATCAAAAAAGCCAAATAATGTTTTTGCATCATTCAAAGAATTTTCACTCAGATCCCCCCCCAGGATATTAAGATGAACCGAATTTTTCCTTCTTTTCAGATAAAGTCTATCCATCCACTTCCCAATCCAACATCTAACAAGTTTCCGTTTTTTAGATAAGATTCGATGAAGTCAAGTCTGCGTTTCGGGGCCGGAGATACTAAATGTGGAAAATATTTCATTAAAAGGCTTTCTTTAGATTTTTTGAGCCTTTGTTTACTATAAAATTCATAGAAATTATTCAGATCATCAAAAGAAATATCAAGTAAGTTCATTAATTCCCGATTATACATATATTTTTCATACATTTTTTACCTCTGCCAATTATTCAAGGCTTTTTTATAACATTTCCATAAAGGTTAATAAATGCCTTTACTGTAGTTTCGAATTGATAATGTTCAAAAATATATTTTTCTGCATTTTTACCCAATTCTTCTCTCAATTTTTTATCTTCAACTAATCTCTGCAATTTTTTAGATAAACTCTTTATATTTTTTAAATCGAATAAGTAACCATTTTTACCATCAACTATTTTATCGGCAATCCCATTTGTATCTGTACCTATAACTGGTAAACCATTAAACATTGCTTCAAGCAATGATTTGGGAGTCCCCTCAAATAAAGATGGGATCACATAAATATCTGCTAATTTATACATTTCTGGTACTATTGGATAAGAAACGTTACCAAGAAATTTTGTATACCTATCAAATCCTGTATTCTTAGCTTTTTTCTCCAGCTTATTTTTCATAACCCCATCTCCAATATAAAGAAGCTTTAGATTATTTTCTCCAACATATTTTTTCCCCAACATTAAAAATGCATCCAATAGAATATCACTCCCCTTAATCCTTTTTATAGAGCCCAGAGAGAGTATAACGGTATCATCATTCTTGAATCCATATTTATTCCTCAATTCATCCTTTGGAATTTTTGATCTTCTGAATGGAATCAAGGGAAGTATTAGTTTGGTTTTCCTACCACAGCGTTTCTCATACTCTTCTTTAATAGTTTCCGATACCGCAACGATAGCATCCGCATATTGAAAAAAGAGTTTATGCAGGACCTCTGGTTTCCAAGGATACATTCCTCCACCGTGGATTGTAATAATATATGGAATATCAAAAAGTTTCTTAATCAGCAACATGGGATAAGCTAGAGGGGAATTGCTAGTGTAAGGAATATGAACAACATCAATCTGCTTCCTTAAATTTATTAACTCAAAGAATATGTGAATGTCGATCGACAGAGTGGGGTGTAACAAAAGTTTTTTATTTAATTTCACAAAAGAAATGTTTTCATTATCCCACCTATACTTACAAGTTGTCAAAACCCAGACTTTGTGACCTCTCTCAGCTAATTCTTTCACGAGATAGTAATTGAAGATTTCTACGCCGCCTGTTATGCAGGGATATATTTGAGGGGAAATGACCAAAATCTTTATATCATCCGCCCCCTTTCAGTACATATATGTTGCCAAGATCATAAACTTTATGTACATTCTTATCATTCTTATACAACATTATCTCAATAACTTTAAGATAATCCTCTTTTGATTTTTTTTTTAAGATTTCTAAATTGCGCAAAAGATGTTCTTCTTTTATTACAGCTATTTTAGACGAATTGCGAAAAACATTGATACTACTATAAAGATTTTTTCCTCCATATTCCTGTTCTATCCCCTGCACGTCATAAACCGCACCTATAATCCCTCCATATCCATAATATTCCTCTGAAAATTTTATTGTTTTTGCTATTGAGTACTCTCTCTCCGTAGCAACCAGTCCTGTTCGAGGAACATTACCAGTGTAATAAGCAGAGTCTAGATTATACACATTAAATATAATAAAAGAAGCCAAAAGGATTACAAAAATTTTATATGCACTCTTCTTCAAATTGACTATAAGTCCTACAAGAGGAATAATTCCAAACATCCACCCAAAGGACAGAAATCTTTGGGGAAATAATATTGAACCTAACACGTAAAGAGCTAAAAAACCACAGAAAGCTACAAAAAAGAAGAACCCCGAAAAACAAAAATCTTCTATCTTCTGTACATTTTTTTGTATTATCAATTTTATAGCCAATATCAATGCGAACAAGAAATGAAAGAAATAAAAACCATAGTATATTATTTTCCCTCTCAATGTAACTATTGGACTTTCTAATCTTATTTGCTCTGCGTAAGTAATTATTTCTTTGACTCCTGTAACTTCCCAAAAAATATCCCTAAAACTTCTCAAAAGGCAAACAGCATGATAAATCCAATAAGCAAATGCCGCAACTAAAATCGCGAAAAAAAATGTTTCTATATTTATTCTACCTGATAATTTTCTCACCATATTCATATTTTTACGGTAGAAATATGGTATTGCTTTATATGCAATAATATATATACCGAGTAAAATAATAAACATGAAACAAGTAAAGTGATGGCTAAATACAATAACGGGAATTAAAAGAGCAAGCAACAAAGTAAAACGATAATCTCTTCTTTGTTTAGAAACATATATTATATAAAAGAATAAGATCATAATAAATAGAGCAAAAGTTTCTCTGACAAAGAGTCCTTCAAATCTCATAAATTGGGGAATGGTGCCATAGATGAGACATGAAAATAGTGCCACTCTTTTATCTTTATATATATTATAACATAATAAATAAAGGGGTAACACAAGAAATGCTGAGATAAAAGATGGAAGAAATTTCGCTATTATTAAGGGCTCTATTTTTGTAAGTATACAGACTATCGAAGAAAAAATATGTAGCATTGGCCATCCATCAACGCCCTGCCCTAAATTAAAATTGTGATTATTTAAAATAGTTTTAAAGAAATTATAATCTTTATATGAATCACTTCCACGTAATCCAAAATATCCCACTTGATAGATCAGGTGTAAAGAGAGATAAACTATAAAAATCTCAAAAAGAACAACATTGTTAGTGTATTTTAAGTAAAAAATTTGGTATATAATGGTACCAAATATAATGATTATAGAAAACCAAAAGACTATATTACCCCAACCACTGGTAAAATCATATCGTAGATTAAGAAAAAACAGTAAAACGCTCCAGATAAACACCAACAACGATATCCTTTTTTTAAGCATATGCCTTCACTCAGATTAATTTGCAAATGGGGTAATCTTTGAAACAACGAAACGGAACTTTCCTGATTTCGTCGGATGTATTTCGTTCATTATTTCAAAGTTTATTCGCATGTCTTCTCCACAATACTCATATATTTTGTTTTTCAGTGTATTAATATATTCCATTTTAAATACTTTATCTATAACTATTTTGATATTTATCTCGTTTTTGGCTTCTTGGACAACTTGAAACTGTTTTATTCCCTCAACGTATGTTCTAAGAAGAATCGTCCAAAATGTTCCACCTAAATGTTCGCCATTTGTACCAACAATAATATCAAATGTTCTCCCTTCAATTTTTTCTATAATTGGAAGCTCTCTTCCACAGTTACACTTTCTATTAGAGAGTACGCCTATATCACCTATCCTATATCTAATAAATGGCATGCCATAATTATCCAAATCCGTAATTATTAATTCACCGCTTTCTCCAGGGGCTGCAGGTTCTCCACTTTTCTTTAAGCATTCCACATAAACGTGCTCGGCATTTATATGTATTCCCAAATGTTCAGAGCACTCTTGTGCGATAGTACTAAATTCTCTACATCCATATCTATTAAAAACTTTGCATCCAAAGACGGATTCGATCAGCTTTCGCTGGTAATCATACAAAACTTCCGCTGAGTTAATTATGGATTTTGGATTAATACCTTTAATTTCACTTTCTTCGAGAAACTTAGCGAATAGATATAGAGCTGAAGAATATCCAACGACTATTTTTGGTTTATATTGAATGAGTTTTCTTGCATATATAAACATATTTTGTTCCGACAAGTTGTAGGAAGACAGAAATAGCGTTCGAAGTAATTTGTTAGAAATCTTGCCTTTTAAATTATCTTGGAGAGAAATATCGAAGGGAGATCCCCACAACTTGGCACTTTTATCGCCTATATTTAAATCTGCCCAACTATCATTTCTAAGAACTATAGCACTTACAAATCCAGAACGCTTTCTGTCATTAAAGAAGTTCAGTTTCACACCTGTTGATCCTCCCGTAGAATTTGGAATTAGATCTTTTATTTTGTAGTTTGATGACACGATATTTTTAATATTATTTCTTATATCTTCTTTATCAAGGAGAGACAACTTTCTAAAATCATCAGGAGTAGCGATGTCTCTTGGAGTCATGTTTAGTGCTTTAAATACTCGGTGATAGTATGGAACATTAGCATAGACGTATTCCAGAAGATTTTTTAGTTTTTTCCATTGTGTCTTTTTAATTTCATTGATATAAAGCCATTGCGTCTTCTCCAATTTCTTAAGATGTCTTAAGGTATCTCTACCCCTATAAATCTGAACCATTGGGTATATTATGTATTTTGCAAATGTTCTCATATTTCTGAACCAATGGGAGAATTTTTCAAAAGATAACACTTACTTTCTTCGATTTTTGTTTTATTAACTTCTCTCTGTGCCAGTTACTTACTTTTTTAAGGGAACTTAAACTCGCCATAGATAATTCGCCTATTTTAGATATAATAATCACTTTCTATTGCCTAAAATTTTCCAATACCTTTCTACACCTCTCCACTGCAGCTTCATAAGTAAATTCATTACTTGCCAACTTTCTTGCGTTCTCTGCAATTCTGTCTAAATCAGGATGCTCCAAAGCTCTTATAACATTTTTTGCAATACATTCTGACGTATTGTTTTCCATAATAAAACCTGTCTTTCCATCTTTTATTATATCTGGTATAGCTCCAACTGAAGTTGCAAGCACAGGTGTGCCGCATACCATCGTTTCTAACATAATATTAGGGAGCCCCTCTGTATATGAGGGTAAAACAAGCAACTTTAGTTCATTTAAATATTTAGGGAGTTCATCGTGGGGTATCCATCCTACTACTTTAACTTTATAATTTAAATTGTTTATATCCAAGCATTTTTTTACTTCGTCTCGTAATTTTCCATCACCTACGATTGAGAATTTAACATCTTTTCTTTTCTCTAATATTTTTGGAATTGCTCCAGTAAATTCTAAAATCCCTTTCCATTTTTCAAGAATTCCTATATAGCCACAGAAATCATCTCTTTCACTCAATTTCTTTTCCATTCTAAATTTATCGAAGTCCACAAAATGTCTTCGGGCTATAGATATCTTACTAATATGTTTTTGTAAACTCCATTCTTTGACGAGTTTTTTTGAATAAATGATGATATTATCTGATAAATGACAAGCAATCCTCCTTAAGGGTGGCAATATGTATGATAGCTTATTGCTTTCCATCTCTCTTCTCGGGTTGAAAGACCCTCCTAGCATTAATACAACTTTTTTACTCAATAATTTGACAGTTAATATAGTTAATAAAAAAGCGTCCCCGCCTGAAAAGAAGATCCACAAGCTCACTTTTTTTTTCAACTTCATTATCATATATGAGAACCTTAATTGAAGGTAAATGTAGTTCATAACCTTTGTAAATGTGTTTGCTTTTATCTTATAATTTATCGAGTAGATATGGACTTTATCTTTATCATCATACTCTTGAAGAGCGTTACCGGTAATAATATAAATGCTCTCTGAGATAGAGCTTAAAATGCCTATTAAACTTGATAAGAAGATATTTGAAATTTTAGATAATGGTGGCATTACTATCCCAATCCTTAGATGCTTCTTTTCATATTCATTAGTTCTGATTCTCATGTTTTTGCAGACCTTAGAATAAATTTAACATTTTTGGCTTGATATTAAGTCTTTTTTTATCCAAGTTGATTAAACCAGCGAGAACTCGAGGTAATATACTCAATAGCTTCTCTAAATCCATTAATCATATGCTTATAAGTGAATCCTTCTTCGGTAATTCTTTTGGATTGCTCCCCCATTTTCCTTTCTAAACCAGGGTAAGATATAATTTTTTTTATTGCTTCATGTAAAGTATCAACATCCTTTTCTGGAACTATGTACCCGTTTATACCGTTCTTAATCAAATCATATGCTGATGCAACTGCGGTAGTCGAAACAACAGGTTTGCCAACAGACATCGCCTCATTTATTACAAGACCCCATGATTCTGCATGACCATTCAAAAAAATCGCAGGCAAAACAAACACATTCGCTGCTGAAAAATATGGAAATCTCTCTTCAGGTTTAACAAAACCTGTAAAGTAAACATTTTTTACATTTAAACCATTGCACAATTCTTTACATTCATTCATAAAATCACCGTCACCACAAATCAATAAAAATACGTCATCTCTCTTTAATTTTGAAAATGCTTTTATTAAGTAATCCAATCCCTTCCTAGGTATAATACGGCTAAAATACAAAATAATTTTCTTTTTCTCTAATTCCAGCGTTTTTCTTATGTCAAATCCTTCTCTCTTATCTACTATACTTGCATTTGGTGCGATAAATACCTTATCTTTTTCTGCACCCATGTTAATGAACAGTTCTTTGGTCTTGCTTCCTGGAGCTACGCAGGCATTAGAGTGCTTTACAATAAACCTAATCAATGGGACTGCTAATTTTCTTCTAATATCAAGAATTGGTGGATACCAGTGTTCGAACCATAATATAAATGGTTTCTTTTTTATCTTTGCAATAGCAAGGCAGAAAATACCCTCAATAAACTCATATAGATTGCTCCAACCGCTAACAATTATTGCATCATAATTCGCTTTTAAAAGTCTTGGAATTAAACCAAATGCAATCCTAAAATAATTACCTAATATTACGTAGTTAACGCCGTCAAACTTCTTAGTTTTCTTTTCATGGGTAAAGATAAATCCTACATCGTAAAAAGTAGCTAGTTGCCTAAAGAAAGGTATTCTATACCAGATAACTGTATTGTGAATAAAAAGGATTTTCATCTTATCATAACCTAAAAAATTGCATAAAAATCAGAAGTGTTAATAGGATATAAATCATAATTATATTTTTTCAAATATTCAAAACATAAGTTGTTTAATTCTTCGCTATGGGTAGATATAAGTAATTTTGGATGTTTTTGTTTTAGTATATTTTTTGCTCCTATTAGAGCTTTATATTCTGCTCCTTCGATATCCATTTTGATAAAATCTGGTTGAAGAATCTTGCCTTTGGACCATAATGAATCTAAACTCGAAATTTTTACAATCGAACTTTCTTTTTTTACCAAGTGCCCAGTGCTTATACTTCTTCCTGTATCAAAAAAGGCATCTCCATCCTCATCTGATATCGCATAATTCATAATTACCACATTTTTATATTTATTTAGCTCTACATTCTTTTTTAGATAATAGACATTCCTTGGGGAAGGCTCAAAAGCATATACTTTCCCATTTTCTTTTACCAATTCAGCAGCCAGCAATGTATAGAATCCCACCATTGCCCCTAAATCATATACAATATCTCCCCCTCCTGTTAATTCTTCAAATTTTTTTCTTACATTAAATTCATATGTTCCTAGCCACGCCTCATGCAACCCCGATTTCAACATCCACTTTTTACCTTTAAGAGTTCCTTGTAATATAGGAAATTTAGTATTCCTAGGAAAAAAATTTAAAGGCTTTCTAAACAGAGCAGCTATTTTTCGGTGGTTTTTTAAGCATTTTATGTCATACATTTTTATTCCTCATCTCGCAGCGTTAATCTATTTCCACCTTTAGGGAACTGGGTTTAAGCCATATTGCGGTGTCCCACACACCATTGCTTGTCCAGATTAGGTGCCAATCTTTTACACGATCAGCGAAGCGTGCTCACTCCTCAGAAGCAGGAATTGCAGTTTTAGCTATTGAAAAGGGCGAAATAGAACTACTAGGTAGATACCAATTAACATTATCAATTACACAGATCCCGCCAAGGCGTATTTTCTCAAGCACCCTATTCGCACATATATCGCGGCACACACCGTCTATAAGGACGAAATCTATACTATCCTTACCAAAAGCATTAACAACTTGGACATAAGAAGATTTCTCTGGTTTTTTTCCCTTAGCCACTTTACAAAGAAGATAGTCAACATTTGAGATATTAGCTACCTTGAGCTTGTTCGATACTGCTTTATAATACGATTCATCATGCTCAACGCTTGTAAGATGTTTAATACGCTGTGCGAACCAGAGGGTACTGCTACCTGAACCCCATTCAAGTCCTACGTCAGTAGGCTTAAGTAAAGTTGAAGGAATTGAGTTAGCCTCTTGAGTAAGCCATGGATGGCCAGGATTCCTTTTTGTGTACAGAAAAGACAAGGCTCTATTGAGAAAACAACGAGGCGTCCAGCAGCGAATAAATTTCTTAGGATCCTGTTTCAGGTTAACAATCCAACTAGTGACAATTTTTTTCGCGAAATTCCTTTCAATTTTCATTTCCAATCAACTTTCAAATTGGAATACATTTTTCCATATTTTTCGGATATCGCATTCCATTCAAAGTATTTTTCAACTCTTTTTCTGGCATTCTCGCCCATTCTCCTTCTTAGTTCCTTATCGTTTAATAAGGTTAAAATTGCAATTGCTAATTTCTCAGGATCTCTTGGTGGAACTAACAATCCAGTTTCGCCATCTGTAACTATCTCTGATGTTCCAGCTGCTACTGTCGCAACTGTCGGTATTCCACAGGACATCGCCTCTAAGATTGTTGTGGGTAATCCTTCATGGTAGGAGGGATGTACAAAAACTGTTGCATTCTGATAGTGTTTGAGAAGTATATTTTGATCAACATAACCTGCAAAAGAAAAATTTTCATCTAAATTAAGACTGTGAATCAAACTTTTTAATCGTTTCTCAAAAGATCCTTTTCCTACCAAAGCAAATTTCACCCCTTTGTTTTCCTGGCATATGTATTTGGCAGCCATCACAAGATCTGCCAAGCCCTTTAGGCTATCCAAGCTACCCGCATATAAAATATAGGACCTCCTTCTTTTATTGTTATTCTTAGCCGGAACAAAGAAATTAGTATCTACGCCATTGGAAACAACCTCTACGGTATCTATTCCATAGTATAATTTTAGCTCATCAGCACAACTGTGAGACACAGCGATAACCTTGTCTGCAGTAGTCACCAGCTTGCGCTCAATTGAAATATACATTCTCGAAAAGAGCTTGAGTACTATCGAGAATAAATCAAGCGACTTACGATGAGCTATACCTCCCTTCACTGTTCCATGCTGAGTAATTACAACGGGCAAAGACGTGCAAATAGGAGGAATGAGAGGATTGTGAAAATGCACAATATCAAAAGTGTTTTCTATAGACTTAAGTAATCGGTTGATAAAAAATCCATGTATTTGAAGATGAAGGGGATAGAGGGGTAAAAATTGTATTCGGTAGACAGAAATACCATTTATATTTTCACACCGCGTTCCTTTCCAAAAACCACGGGTTAAAACCGTAACTTTGTGTCCCCTTTTAATTAGTTTTTTTGATAAGTTGAAAACATGATAGCCAACTCCTCTTGCTACAGGAGGAAAGTCCATACATATCATACATATATGCATTTTGTCACCTACGAACTTTACTTTAGTATATCCCGATATACTAATTCAAGGTCTTCGATTATGTTTTTACTAATATCGAGGACAAATTTGGCCCCATTGTTACCCATCCTTATTGCCTCCATCTTATTCTCAAGTAAATAACTGATGGATTTTCCCAATCCTGCAGGGTCATTTGGCTCGACTAGAAGACCGTGCTCACCATGCTTTATAACCTCAGGTATGCCCCCCACATTTGTTGCCACCACGGGTAACCCAGAAGCCATGGCCTCTAAAATGGATAGAGGGCAATCTGCAGGTCCGTGGGTATTTCGAAATGGGGCAACAAAGATACTGCTTTTTATCATGGCTTGCGGAAGGTCCTTTATTATTCCCATAGAAAATACATTTTTCTCTAAACCCAGTGATTTAATCTGATACTTTACTCTGCAGTTTTGGGATATAAATTTCTCTAGTGGGATATCTAGCCCTATCAAGAGTCTTACATCGGGAAAATTTTTCTTGACACTACTCAGACCTTCCAATAATATATCTAATCCCTTGGCCTTCTTCAAATTGCCCAAGAAGAGGATGGTGGAGCTTTTCCTTCCTGAAATACTTTCAGCAAGACGACGAGATATGCAAGAACTGTATAGAGATATATCCACCAAGGGAGGAATTATCCTTATTTTACTCTCAGGCACTACAGCTTTTAATGACCTCTTTGTATTTTCACTTAACACGGAGATAATATCCATTTTCCTCAGATAGTATCTAGAAATTTTTCGGCTAATCCAACTTCCGCCCAGAGGACAATACAGAGTATGCATAGTTGGGATAGCACTGAGAGCCCCTGCGACTTCGGATACGAGACCTATTAATGGGAAACCGGAGTGACCATGAATTATGTCGAATCTTTCCTTTTTATGGAGCCTTTTTATCTTCAAGATTGCCTTGGGAATAAACTCAAGGACATATCTTGGGTTAACATTAAAATAATCTCCTTTTACCTTAATTGTAGTTATGGCGATTTTAGAGAATTCTGAACGGAGAGATTTGGAATGAATAGGAAGAGTTGTTACCAAGTGAATATGGTGGCCACTTTCTATCAACTTCTTTGACAGATTAATAACATTATTAACATGCCCGCCAACAAAAACACCACTTGATTTACCGATTCCTAACCCAACCATACAAATTTTCACTAGTTTCCTCATTTAGATATAAGAGGACTTAACTATATTTATCCCCTCTCATATGTCTAATTAAATATCCAAGAGAATTAATAGATTTTCTAAGGGGTTCGACAGATCTTAATGTGTTGTATATCAGCGAACCCTTCGTTTGGAAAACAATTTTATCCCAAATAAGAGAAGGATAGAGGAACAATTTATTTAACTTTGTCATATTTAATCCTTCCATTGCAGAAACGCATTTAAGAATGAAACTTTGACTAAACAAGTAGGGGAAAGAAACCATTTCTTTTTTCTTGTAAATCTCTCCATAAAGAGTATCTATTTTCTGCACAGTCAAATCAAACACTTGTCCCCATCCATGCTTGTAAGCATAATTTCTGCAGAAATTGAGGTCAGCAACGGTTTTTCTAAGTGCCTTTATATGTAAAAAATCCAGTAGTGTCATATTCCTATGACCAAATAAATTATGGAGAATTGTAAGGAGAAAATCTGCTTTTTTGTTTAAAACAATATACTCCATCCCGAAGATTTCATCTTTAGCAAACGAACTCAACAAAAACCTATCATCCATACACTCCACACCAAAATAGCATATCCTGGTATAGAGGTCTAAGTTTATATACTCTCCCTTGATTAGCGTAGTTTCAATATCATCTGAATGCACACATTCCATACCTTTATTCTCAAGTGCTTTTATGATTTCTTTTTTCTTCTCCCTAGGCACAAACACATCAACATCTCTTGGGATATGTGGCAACGTAGTGCACGCTTTAATGACCGCCCAATGATCTTTACAGCTTTCAGGCATGCTATTTAAAAGAGCGATGGTTTCTTTGAACCCCGATAGTCTCTTTTGTTCTTCATCCCGATGTTTTTCGTCTAAAAATGGTAAATCTACATTTAACTCGTTTAGTCTATGAATAAAATAATAGTAGAGGCCATTTTTTTCAGCAAATTTGATTCCTTTTAGGAAAGCCTTTCTGTCTTGCACTATTTCCTCTGGATAAATATTATTTGGATACTCATTATCAACAATAGAGAGAATTAAAGCCATTGGTTTTAGGGTATCCATCAAACCACATCTCCATCGTACTTAACTTCTCGCAAAGGAGGGATTAACTAAATGACTGAAAATTATGTCATTAATCCTTTGCTTATCCAGAGTTGCATCTATTCGAATAAAATCATATTTTCCAGATATTCTTCTATATAAATTGGTGACCTCTACGTAATAACCTTTACAAACAAGTACATCAGACGGGCTACTCATTCGTGAATAGAGAAGATCTATATCTCCGTCCAGGAAAAAAGTGATGTCTGGTTTTGGAAATATTCTTATTACCTTTTCACTCAAGTTTCCAAATAAATCGAAGAAAAATTGGTAAAAATACCTATCGCAGACAACTATTCTATTTCTACCTAGATAAAGAACCATAAATACATAGGTGCTGAGAGCATATAAATAACCTAACAAGCCCATTAGTGATTTTCGAATCAGGGAAAATATTCCATAACTCTTTAAATTACCTATTTTGGTTGTGCGGACTTTCCTGGGACTAATAGAAGTAGTGCTAATTTTAGAGCATAAGATATTTGAAAGAATGAAGGCTGGCTGGACATATATTGCTTCATATTGTCCTTTTCGCAGTCTATCAGTAAGCATTTTCGCTTGAGTTGTTTTTCCACAACCATCCAAACCTTCAATAGCTACTATAATCACTTTAGTGTTCTTGTTTAGCTTCCTTAATCCAGCGTTCGGAACCATCTAACAAATCTATGTAGTCCCTCCTCCAGCGATACTTGCGGGCTAAACCCTAACTCTGCCTTTATTCTTGAAATATCTGCAGATAACCTCATAATATCTCCATTCCAACTTTCTCCTGTATAGCGAACTTCAACCTTTCTTTGTAGGCCTAACGTTTTTATTATCAACTTAGTAAGGTAGCTAATGCTTATTGGATTGCCTCCAGCAACATTAAAGGTTTGGCCAACTTTCTCTATCTTGGTTGCAAGAATAAATGCATTTATAGCATCAGAAATATAACAGTAATCTCTAATTTGTTGCCCTGTTCCAAGAACTTCTAATTTATTTGGGTTTTTCTGCAATTTTTGTATTAAATCCAACATTACATACCGCGGTTGTCTTGGTCCATATGTATTGAATATTCGTAAGATTGTTGTCTTAACTCCGTATTCCTTAAAATAAGCTAGAGCATATTTTTCGCCAGTTGATTTACTTACTCCATAGGGTGATATAGGATTTTTAGGATGTTTTTCATCTATTGGAATATATTCTGGCTCTCCATAGACCGCCGCTGAGGAAGCATAGATGACGTAAGAATCGGTCCCCAAATCAACTACAGATCTGAAGGTATTCAACGTACCTATAGCATTCACCTGATAATCTGCGATAGGATCATGCCAGCCTAAAGCGGTTTCTTTAGTCGTAGCATTAGCAGCAAGGTGAAATATTAAGTGGGGATTAGTATCAGAAATTACTTTCTTTAGATTAATATAATCACAAATATCTAAATGTATAAAGTCAGCGTGTTTGTTTATATTCTCTTTACATCCGAATGATAAATTATCGACCACAGTTACCCGTGAGCCCAACTGTATAAGTTTATCTACTAGATGACTTCCAATAAAACCAGCACCACCGGTTACCAATGAACGGGTATTGTTAATGACCACCATACCTCCTGCTTAGCACTTCTTCATAGATACTGAGAATTCTACTCCCTATATTGTCCCATCCATAGTTCAGGTATACCTTGAGCTTGTTTGTTTCTCCCATATGTGCTGCGGTGTCAACATTCTTCATAAAATAAGTGATTTTATCAGCTAACTCTTTTTCATCTATAGGAATGCTTATAAAAAAGCCATTTTCACTCTCAGTTACTACATCAGGAATCCCAGCCACAGGTGTGGTTAAAACAGGTAGCCCACAAGCCATCGCTTCGAGAATCACTGTGGGTATACCTTCCCACAAGCCAAGAAATACAAATAGATCAGAGCTGTGATAAGCAGCAACTAGTTCCTCCGGAGAAACCTTTCCTAAAATATGTATCCTACTGTCTGATATTTCTTCCAGTTGGCGAACATACTCAGGGGATCCTTCACCAATCAAGATTACCTCAATATTTTGCTCCTTTAAGTATTTTGTCACTGCACCCATTAATTTCTTCGGATTCTTAGCGTCTACAAGTCGGCTGACATATAAAATTTTAAAACTATCAGCTTTGAGGTTATACTTTTTGATAAAGCTACTAATAGTAGACTCGTCACGCTTGAGTTTCCCGACATCAATACCATTTGAAATAACCACTACTTTATCTGGAGACAATTTGAAGCGACGTAATAGAGTATCTCCCTCTCGTTGACTTAAGACTATTAGCTTATCCATGCTATTTAAGATATGACATGCTGGGAAGTAATACGCTTTATTAAGTAACCATGTCATTAGATCCTTGTTCTCAATTTTTGCTGTATGAACAGTCATTACTTTTGGTTTTCCTTTCAGCATTTCTGTTGCGATTAAACTTGAAAAAAACCAGGGATTGTGTAAGTGATAAATATCTCCATTCGTGTTTCTTAGTCCTGCAATTAATTTAAGAGAGAAGGGATTGCTAAATAAACTAAAATTTGTTTTGTAATAAAATGTATTCTTTTCTCGTTTATTTATATCTCCTATACCCCAATCTGTCGTATAGACGGTGACTTCATAGTCTCTTTCTTGGAGAAAGTTCTTTAATCGATGCACATAGTTTTCAATTCCACCGATATGTGGAAGATATACATGGAGTATCTGCCCAATTCTAATTTTCTGCATCTTATATAAACCTTCTACCTCGGCTTCTGAACTCTTCGGCAGCCTTCGTAGTGGGAAAGGAACAGTGACTTCCATCTCCTCGGGGCATAACTCCTATGCCATTGCCTCTTTGGATTCTCTCCAGTGCTTCCAGAAGCGCTATTGCTCCCACATTTGCCACTTTGCTTTGTAGAAGATGGAATGTCTCTTGTGGCGAGATGCTAATGATTTTCTGAAGAATAATATTCCGTTTATCTATGTGTTCATTCATATAATGCACTGTAACCCCGGATTTCTTTTCTCTTTTGGCCAGAACCCAGAAGTTGGGCATCATTCCCCGATATCGAAGAAGCAAAATAGCATAAATATTTATGGTCTATTTGGCCAAATCGATTATTTCCTTTTTAAATATCTGAGGAGAAGCCACTGAAATAATTATTTCTGGGTCTAACGCTCTCATAAAATCTAAAGATTCTAAATTATTGATATCCCTCAACTTATAAATAGGGATAGAATTTACTCTAGTAACAACTTTCACAGAATAAGGACAACTGGATTGTCTCCAATAACAAAAAATCAATTCTTATTACAATGAGGCATTGTCTGTGCATTCTTCAACTAAGATAACTTCGGGCCCTTCCTTTGATAGGGCTTTTTGTATGCCCATGAGCATTTTCCCCGTTTCTTCAGCATGCGAGCCCGAGCCAACATCTAAGTTATATTTTGGCTCAGGCAGCCCCAGTTGTTCAAAGAAAACCTTGTCCATATTGTAGGGATAATGCTGGCCTGTATGCAATATGAAATAATCCAAGCCTCTTTTTTCACACTCTCTTATTACGGGAGACATCTTGATTATTTCTGGGCGGGTGCCGAGGATGATTGAGAGTTTCACTTTCTCTCTCTAGACCATAATCGGGCCATTGCATGCAATATAATGCCAATATATATAGTGAAAACTCCAAGAAGTACCAGTAAGAACATAATCAAAGTGGGACCAAGGGGAAGGGAGCCACTTGCATTGAAGCTCCTTAAAACCCATACTCCCATTGCTATCCCTCCTCCTAAGAATAGAATTCCGATTAATCCAAAAAATTGTAGAGGACGGGAAAATTCAATATGTCTTAATATGCTTACTAACACACTTACTCCGTGGGTAAGGGGATTTCTAGTAGAGGGATTATCTACGCTATAGTCACAGGCTATGGATACTTCACAAAGCCTCAGTCCTTTAGCTTGAACCTGCCACAATATTTCTGCACCGACTGACATTCCATTTTCTTTTAGATGGATTTGTTCAATAGCCTTTTTAGAATAGGCTCTGTACCCGCTCTGGCAATCATTAACATCAACACCTGCTCTGTGTATAACTACGTTAAGAATGTTTATTCCAAATTTTCTATATTTGGGAATTGTGTTTTTTTTGAGAAATCTGGAGCCTATAACAACGTCAAATCCCTCCTTTATTTTTTTTACCAGAGAGGGAATCTCATTTGGATCATGCTGACCGTCTCCATCTAATATAACCATTATGTCGGTATTTAACTTTTTTGCAGCCTCAAAACAGGTCTTAATAGCGGATCCATAGCCAAGATTCTTTTCGTGTTTGAAAACTAATGCGCCTAAAGCTTCGGCGATGTCGCTGGTTGCATCTGCACTCCCATCATCTATCACAATAACTCTATCCACTTTCTTTTTAGCTCTCAGAACAACCTTGCCAATTGTTTTTTCTTCGTTATAAACGGGGATGGCGGCTATGATTTTGGGTTTGGTTTTTCGTTCCAGATCTAACGTTCGAAGTTCAAGGTTGGGTGATTTGGTTACCCGGGAAGGCTTGAGTAGTTTATTTTTAGTAGATATCTCCATAAAGATGTCCTCCCTTCAAGAAAGTTCAAAGTTAAGACAAAAAGCTTAAAGCACGTTCAAAGTTCAAAAACAAGTTCAGGATTCAAGAGCTCTTTGCTTTATAATTTTGTTAGCTCTCTTTAAGTCCTCGCGGGTATTGACTCCCAGAGCAACGGTTGGGTCCTCAGATCTTAGTGCCTCCACCCTCAAGTCCTGTTTATTTAATAAGGAAACGACATCAGTTAAGTAATATTCTCCGGTTGATTTACTGGGACTAAGCTGAAAGAGCAGGGGAAGAATCTTTTGAGTGTCGAAACAGTAAACCCCGCTATTTACTTCCTTAATCTCAAGTTCCTCTGGTTTTGCATCTTTGCTCTCCACTATTCGTTTGACACCAAGGTAGCCATCTAGAACTATTCTCCCATAATAAGCGGGATCAGGCAAAAGAGCAGTTAAAACCGTAGCCGCTGGTCTTCTTTCCCTGTGGTAATGGACTAAGTGGGTTAAGGTGGAAGCAGTTATAAGAGGAGCATCTCCCGGGAGGACGATTAATTCACCCTTAAAATCCCTTAGCAAAGGAACAGCTTGTTTGAGGGCATCTCCAGTGCCCAATCTTCTCTTCTGATATACATAGATAAAATCCTCCCCCAGGACGGACTTTATCTTGTCTGCCTGATATCCTACTACGACAATCGTCTTGCCTATTCCGCTTTCCAGGCAGGCTCTTACCGAAAACTCTGCCAAAAATCGATAATGAAGACGGTGGATGAGCTTACTTAAGGTCGAGCCCATCCTTGTTCCCTCTCCTGCCGCTAAGACTACCGCTGTTACATTGTTCAATTCTTTTCCTGCTCTCTTTAAGATGAAGTTCAAAGTTCAAACAAAATCCGTATTTCGTATCTAGTTTCCCCCTCACCCCAACCCTCTCCCCTAAGGGAAGAGGGAAATATCTTCGGTTAGCCTGTTTTGCATTTATCTTGGACTATCAGGGGGCAACCGGACTGGCTGCTCTAAGATAATCTTCTTCAAGACCGGCAGCTACAACTACCCTCTCTATCCTTTCTCCCATATCAGGCACTCTATCCTTTATGGTCACAATTGCGAGGGCAGCTGCAGAAGGATCTACATCTATCAGAAGAATACAGGTAAGCTGTATTGCATGCTCCAGATGGGGCGCTAGTTCAGCCAGTGCTGCCAGGACTAGAGCCACTGCCTCGGGGTTGGTTTTTGCCAACTCAAGAAGTTGAGCCATTCCCGCTGCGGGGTCAGAGATAAAAAGACTAGTGAGAGCCCCAATGTCTACCTCCTGGGTCAGGGCGGGAACTGTCAGGGCTGTGAGTAGTACACCTACCAATACTGCCACGGTTATAACTCGCACTTTTTTCATGGTTCATATCTCCTTTTTGATGTAGTTTATTTTTCTGGGAAAAGCTCCCAAAAGAGACACTAATCTCTGTTGCCCAACAAAAAGGAAGCTCCTCCTAAAAATTCAAATTCTATTTCAGAACTCCTGGCAATGACAGGAAGAAACGTATTTCACTGAGCATTTACCTGCTCATCTTCTGATATTATACGATAAATAATAATTATTGTCAACAGACATTAAGGATAAATAATTATTATCTGGACTTTTTGGACTATTGGCCCCTCCACCCAAATAGACTAATATATTATCTATATTGCTAACGAAAGACTGAAAACGAAAATAGGAAACAGAATATAGAGGAACTAATTTATGTCTTATCTTCTATCTCCTCATCCAGCCTAAAAATAGGCTCATAAGAGCCTCATATACGGAATTATAGATACCCACACCATAGGCGTGGGGGGAGCTCCCGCTAAATTGGAAAAATTGCTTTACGTCGGTTCCATCCTGAGCTCGTGATCTTTCGTTTCCTCTAAAGGAATAATGAAGTGAATTACATCTTTATTTATTATCAGAACTCTGTTTTTTTGAGGCAATCGAGACAGTGAGAAAGGATTAGTTTCTCTATCACCTATCATCCTTATTTCCTCCACTATTACTGGTAAAAATGGATGCTTATAATTTGCTACATCTAATATCCTATCTTTATATCCAGGTGGAACAGATATCTCCCCTTTCAAGTAAAAATGCTCTCCTTCAATTGCCACCCTGACAAATTTCCTATTCATCTTGCCTCCTAACTAATATGATCAGTGCGATTTGATTTATTGATAAATAATACTGGTCATCTAAGCATCGAACTTTATAGTCACCTGGGCAAAGGAAAGCTCGTAGCATTCTTGGATTTCTTTGCTTTTTGAGCCTGGCTTGTCTTATCTTATAATAACCTAAACTCTATCCCAGGCCCCAACGGCAAAACGTCTAACTTGAGTAGGGAAACATTTTCTAGCTCACGAAAGGCTTTTTCCAGTTGGTCCATAGTAAAATTACTCCCTAAACATCTCTCAAGAAGTTCTGGGCTGAGCCTTCCGACTCCTCTTACTTCATCAGCGCAGATTATGAGAAGCAGATATAGTCTAACCTCTTCTGCAGACAAGTTTTGCCATAAATTTGTCTGACTTAGCTTCTCTAGAAGCTCACGTTTGTCTATCTTCATCACTTAACAGTATAAGATAAATAGTTACTCTTGTCAAGTCTTGTGTAGGCTAAATAATCTGCATAAACTAACAATTCTCTTGATAATAAGCACAACAGAAGCTCACTACTCAACTAATTCCTAACTTTGCCCTCTCCCAGTTTTTAGAATTCCTCAAAAGGCCCACCTTTAACTTTTCCAAGTAAGAGTTCTTCCTTTTTCAGACAAGGGAGGTGTGCGTGTCAAATCATTTAACCACCTGACCCAATTAAGGGTGATTGAATCATTTAAAATCTAACCGAAGGAGTCTCAATTAATTGGGAGATTTTCCCCTTGGGTTCCATGGCTTTTTCTGGACGACCCGAATCTCTAACAGCCCTTACTCGTGTACCTTATAGAGAAGTCGATAGAGCTCTATTTAGCTTATTAGACTTCAGGGTAGGGTAAAGCGTTGAGTGGATCAAAAAGCTCTGCTCTATGGGACTGTGATAAGCTCATTTTTCGTCAGGAAGTTA